>Ga0210025_1004195_pt1 | contig 12490 bp, 8 predicted proteins | sample CryGeyme20150102_FD_183989 | JGI IMG/M metagenome (GOLD analysis project Ga0210025, IMG submission 183989) | Groundwater microbial communities from Crystal Geyser aquifers in Utah, USA - Crystal Geyser metaG 2015-0102 (SPAdes) (version 2) | ecosystem: Environmental > Aquatic > Deep subsurface >...
AAATCTGATTAACATTACATAATTAAAAAAAACGTGTTACAAAATATTTAGCTATGCGGTACTGTAAATGCTATATTAGAGAAACTAAAAGATTTGTGTTATGTAAAATATCCCGGGCATGGCAGATATCTCTGTAACCCTTACAGAGAAATTCTGCCATACGTAGGGTGCTCTTCTCTGATGTACTACTACTACTACTACTAGATGGAGTACGTACCACTACTACTACTGAATTACTGTTATGAGTAGCAGCCTACTCTAGTAGTCGTACTACTACTAGCTACTGCTACGAGAGTAGAGACTACTCAACTACGGAAGTGTATTCTTGAACAAAATCTAGGCACTCTCTAGGACTGCCATTTTGGAATGATATGCTGGTAATTTTCTTTTCTGCTTCCGTCTGTAGGCAAGTTACATGGTGACAAAAACTGTTCTGTTTTGCCTGGAACAACGAAAGATTAACGCTGTATTTTCTTGCGGGATGCCTCTGTAACCTCGGAACGCAACAAGAACGGGCTAGAATCTACCTTTGATGTACATAAGCCAAACCAGGAAATTCATTGCCTAATCTGTGTCAGTCCTCTTCGCAAGGGAGTGAAATTGTGGCATCGAATGTCGAAATTGTGCTCAACCAGCCAGCATTCAGGAATATTTTTGTTCTATTCTCAAGGCCCACCCTGCTCTTGGCAGGGCTAACTTAGGACACTTGAGGCAATGCTACAAAAGTTACGTTGGAGAAGAATCTTCACACCTCGCAAGGGTCTCACATAAGCTTTCTTGCAAATTTCGTTACAATGCATGGTGACCGATTGGTTTCATTGTCAACTAATACAGAAAAAGTTATGTACACATTTGTTATTCATTTTATCTATCTGTGCCAAACTGCGTCCATTGAAGTGACGATCATAGCAAACTTCAATGCACGGAGAATTTTTTTCCACTAGACTACATAGTAGTATGCAGCAAAAGAAACGGGTATCGCCATACGCTTAATCCTTCTTAAGATCCTTCGAAAGAGGAACATCCTCCATAGACTTCGGAAATTGAATACCCTCGTTGGAGTCAACATAATGGCAGGTATGGGCAACTCTCCACATGGCCAAGTACCAGGGAGTAGGATCGTAATTGTACAACCCCTTGGGTTCCAAGTAGGCCTTGAGAGCAGCTGTTGCTTCCTTGGCGTGATAAAAGGGCATTTCGTGGAACAAGTGATGGGCTACGTGGGTTGATCCAATGCGATGGTGAAAAAAATCGAAAATTCCGTAGGGACGATCAATGGTGCTGAGTGCACCCAAGACCCACGTCCAGTGTCCATCACCGTAGTGAGGAATGGAGGGATCCGTGTGCTGCAACCAAGTGTATAAAACCAACCAGGCGTTGACGACCATATAAGGTCCCCAGTACCAGCAGATGACAGGCATAGCTCCCTTTTCGTACATCAAATATCCAAGTCCAGCCAAAGTTGCGATGATAGTGACGGTAGACAAGAGAATTTTGTTCCCGAGCTTGGGGTTGAACATGGGAGAGTTGGGACGGAAATGATCCATAATGGCTCCGTCCAGAGGTTCTCCCTTCCAATTTAGCTTTCCTGTAGAAGCCAGACCCATGAGGTACAGAGGCCAGCCAACGACCAAGTGCGACCAAACCTGGAAGGCAGCAAAGGCATCATCGCCCATTGCTTCGTGCATGACAGCATAAAAGGACAGACGTTCGTTGTTCTTACCAAGTCCATTATCCTCGGCGGTGGAGGGAACATGAGATTCTCCATCGACCAAGTGGTTGGTGCGACGGTGATGCTTGGCATGAGAGTATTGCCAAGCAAAGTACGGCACCAACAAGGCTTGGTGCACGACAAAACCAACAATATCGTTCCAAGTCTGAGAGGGAGAGAAAGCTCCGTGCCCACATTCGTGAGCCAGGACCCAATGACCCGTCAAAATAGTTCCCATCCAGAACGCATAAAAGGACCACCCAGCCACGAAGATTGCGGCCTCTGTGAGGTTGGTTGGAAGATCTGTCGTCAGTATCCGAGAGGTTGCATACGCCAAGGCAGCTGCCATGGCAGTGTCCTGGGCGATGTAAACAGGACCCCACAAGTAATCCTTTTCAAAGCAGTGAGCTGGAATGGCAGCCTTAATTTGACCCTTGGTTGGTAGCTCGGGAGCCTTTGGATCCAATGGATTGTAGGGTGACTTCCATACATTCTCCTGAACTTTCTTGGAAGCGGGTTCGCTGCGTCCTCCTTTGCCCATTTTTGAATTAGCTTTGATTTGAATTGAATTGATGGAAAATAGAGAGAGAACACACAAAAATGATGGAATTGTGGGCTGTTAGGCAACTGTATTCGGTTTTGAGTGGCCGCAGAGCGACGTGTAATAAATAATGCAGCAGACTAGACTAGTAGTCTACTAGCTAGGAGTAGTACTAGTAGTAGTAGTATTGGAATCTTTGCTCTGACTGTGCTAAATAAGCCAAAAAGGCCACGTTGAAGGGACATACAGCCTGCCGATCGCGTTTTGTGAGCCACGTCGATTCTATTAGAGCTCATCTGGCGCGATGACATACCCTGGAAGTGATGATGTATCATCATTTGGGGGAGTAATCACTTCCCCGAATTCACAGTAAATAGGAATTTAAATGGCAAAGGGGGTAAATCCGAGCGAAGAGAGGGCGCACTGATCTGCCTTAATCCTAATACATCATTCCCATCAAAGAAACGCACACTTGTTTTGGATCTTGCTGAGAAGATGATTGTCTTCCTCACATGCAAAACATCAGAGAACTTCTAGGGACGCTATTTATTGAAAAGGTCTGTGGGCCTGAGATAGTGTGGTACTAGACTGCTAGTGGCAAACATAACTCATCTCAGGACAGTTCGTACCCATAAATTTAGATCAAACCAGAAATCATAGTCAAACAGCAACAACGGCACCGAACAATGAGGCTTTCGTTTTCATCGGCCGTGTGTTCACTCATATTGTTCTTCCTGGCACTATCCACTGCATTGCTTCATTATACAACACCTTCTTCAACTACAACGAGAAGGACACGTCGCAGAAGAATACATTTTTTAGAGCTACAAAATAGCCCAGCATCGCCTTTTATAGAATACGATGATTTTCTACCGAACCCAAATCCTTCTGTGGAACCGTTGGATGTCGTTCGAATATGTATGGATACCTTGATGAGCAAAGATAACAACGAAGGTCTGGAAGTATGTTTTAACTTTTCTGCGGACTATCTGCGAGCGCCATTTCAAGGTTCACTCGAAAAACTCATTCAACATGCCAATAATCCCATTTTTGGATCTCTGGTCAAGTGCACTCATTACGAGATTGTCAGCATCGGACCGTTCATAGAGGGAACACCGACCCGAGGTGCCATGCAAACGTTTTTGATGGATGTCGAATCACCGGGCTCGGAAGATCGACGATACCTTTGGACACTGCAGAAGGAACGTCGGCCTCCTCGAAGTGACTGCTGGCTCGTTCGAGAATGCCTAGCTGTCAGATACGCCTTTCAGTTAACAGAGTAGACGGTTCTGTTTCTTCCTGGTGTTTTGTGTGAAATTTTTGCGGCATGCCAAAAAATAGCACTGAATGTTGCATGGCTGTGCTGTGCATACCACTGCATACTACCGCATACTGCATACAGTATAAAATCGTACTGTTGGCAAGTTTCCAGCGACAAGACATTAGACCATGTAATAGCAATAGTAGGGATTTACTGCATCATGGGACAGACATATGTTACCACCGTTTCCGGGGTTTCACATTCCCGGGATGAAAATTCCCCGCGAATGGTGACAACACAAAAGATATGAAAAAACTCAATGAAGTTGACTGAATTGGAATACTCTTCCCAGCATCAAAATGCACGTGTTTGTGGCGACATCAATACGCCTGTCTCTCCAAATCTGTTGCGCTCAATTTCTACTGTAGTTTTTATCAGGTACAAGGAAGGTATTCTACCTTGGTCACAGAAATTGGCCAAATAACTATCAGTAGTACGTACAATACAGTACTACTAGACCCTTCTACTAAACTACTAGCTACTCTACTACTACTTAGTAGCTACTCCGGCGTAGCAGAGTAGACTACTACTATTAGCAGTAGTACTGCAACTACTCTACGAGCTAGTAGTAGCTACTAGCTAGTACTAGACTAGTAGTAGTAGACTACGACTAGTCCTACTACTCTACTAGAGCTAGAGTAGACTAGCTACTGTAGTAGCTACTACTACTAGTAGCTAGTAGAGAGTTCTGCCAGAGCATTCAAAGGGATTTGTCGCATATTTGCACCATTCGAAACCCGCAGTCTACTGCAAGAGTTGTGTGACTGTTAAGAGTGCCTTCATCATCAACATGAAGAAAAATTATTCATAGAATGAAATAATTAACCACGAGAATTGCTTAATATTATATTATTCTAACCCTCCTCCAAAGATGGCTACGAGTCTAGTAGGTGCGGAAAGTATTGTGGCAGCCACCGAGGCTATGACGGTCGATTTGGCCACCCCTGATGGCCAAGTTGCGACTACCCAAACCTCGACAGCAACAGCAACAGCAACAGCAACAGCGACAGCGACAGCACCTCAGCAGCAACGGCAGAATCAGAATACCGATCAGCAGCAACAGAAACAACTGACAAATTTGGATTATGTGGGAACCAAAAAGAGCGTACTGCAACTATTTTCCCTACCGTATTCGGACAAATCTGTGAGTGTGGGAATTCATAATTTGGAAGGCTGTTTAATGATCGATGCAGATCCAACATTAAGCGAAACAATTCGTTCTGCCGCTGCTGACACGAACGATAGCGTTCACAGAAACACGAATGAATCGACCAACAGAGGTCATCATCTCTCATCACCCAACGATGCGCCCGAAATGGAAGATTCCAACAACTGTTCTGCAGTTGTTGCCTCGCAGCAGCAGCAGCAGCAGCAGCAGTCGGCCGCCTTGGCAGCCATCAACACAATGATCGAACAAGGTCCGAATCGGTCAGCTGCAACAAACAATGACGATGCCAACAATGCAATGAATGTACTGGACAAAGCTTCCAAAGAACCACGGGAATATATACCCTGGGATTTTCAAGGCGTCAAAATGCTCGTTGGCTCCGATGCACTGGTTTACCGAAATGAACAAAATAAGGCGTCGTTGACGGTCCGTGTTGAAGACGCCGAAGAGATGAGGGACCGGCTGGATCATTTTCATCAACAACAGGCTCTACTGAAAAATGATTTTTCCGCTGAAGGAACGTCATCTTCGTCTTCTTCGGATCCTATCAAAGCATGTCATATCCGACAACAACCAGGAAAGCGCTCCTATTTAGAAGCCGTGCGAGCACAGAAATTGATCACACAACAACAGTGTAGCAAGGTTAGTAATGGCGATGATACACGTCATTCTCAGATCCCAAAGACTTTTTCGGGAGATCCTAGTAGTGACACTGTTAAATCCGGTGCTAAAACTGACTCGAATGCTCAGACGAAGTCATCTTCGATGTCGTCTGAAGACGATGGTGTTCGACTGCACACATCGATCGTGCCCACGACAAATCTTGCTTTAGGCAGAGTGTTTGCTGTGAGTCCGGAGCCACCTGCTTCAAATTCGGATAAACTAACTTCCCCAATCTACACTGTCATTGACGCCTACCTGGACCAGTTAATTACCAATGTCCCTCAGCTGGCTTTGGTGTTGCGGGAAAAGGGATTTGTACAGAGTGTCAAGTTGCTTCAAACATACCAAATCCCGGAAGCCTTTTTGCAAGACCAAACGTTTGATACATCTCGGCCATTTGAGGTTGTCAACACAAAGACAAAGGACACAAGCGCGTGCTCGACGAATGGAAAACAGAATCAACTCGAGAATATTTTTGATCCCAACATTATGCAAGTGAACGCGGCTTCTCTTTTGACATTTTTGCGAGCAAATTGTACAACGGATAATTCTACCTATTTACTACATCGAGAAGCTGGTCAGCAGAACATTCAACTCTTTGATGTCACCGCCATTTCAAGTCAAAGACAACGAAAGTGGGTATACTACTTGGCCATGATGTCCTACCGATTTTCTCAGCGTCTGCATCACCTTTCAATTTCCTTAAGGCCTGAGCAGGTTGTCGACTCTGCCTCGCAGCGTTCCTTTCGGGCTAGAGAGCGAAGCTTGCTTCAGAATACGCTTTCTCTACTAGAAGAATTTTCTGACATGGGTGGTCAGGCTCATGAGATTCTAGTTGCTGAAGTGTGCGAGAAGCTCGCAGAGACATTCCTCCGTACGGAAGAAGAGCCAACAACTAACATCCCAACGACAGCAAAGAAGGACGCCTCATCGCAAAATCAAACTCCCGTTCCAGCAACGAGCACAGCAGCGCTACAGCAACGGTACAGCAAAATGAGGCCTGATGCTCTGAACAAAGCTCAGGATCATTTGGTCAAGGGTATTTCCGTGCTGCACAAAGAATGGGAAAAGATGGTGGGTGACTTGTCAAGTTCTTCGTCAAGGAGGTCAAGACGTCGCCGGGGCCAGCAACGTCAGCAAATGACGAAAGACGCTTCGAATGGAAAGATGAAAGTTGTCTCTATCACGGATGACTCTAGCAGCTCTGACGAAGACGAAACAAAAGATGAAGAGAATGAAGCTATCCAGCTTAAGGCTGAATCTCTAGCTACCCAATTATTTCTACTCCATGACAAGGTCATTGACATATGTCTACGGCTTGCAGAGCTTCATTTAAATGCCTATTGGTCATCTTCTGCTATGCAAGCTCTGCGGACGTCTGCACGAAAAATGGCAGACTCGTCTAACATTGTAAAATCCCTTCCCACTCGTTCGTTAGATTTTAAAGCCAGAAAGCTCGTCATGTCTTGGATGCACTGCTTCCAGATACAATACACACGTCTCTGGGAGCTCTGTGGACACTTTGCCCGTTCGTTTGCAGAAGACGATCTGTGGCGAGAACGAGGACATGCTGCTGGTGATGATGTTGTCTCCGTTTTGCGTGAGGTAGAAGCTGCCTTCCCGTGGAGAACACCGGAGGGGGTGCTTCCAAGTACAACTACAGTTGAGGACATTTTCCTTCCGTTCGTTAAAGATCTCTCGAAGCCACCTGGCAGTCTCTTTGATCTGACTGGTCTTGTGCGGCAAGATGATGACGAAGAAGGAAGGGACAGAAATGTTCTGCAGCTATTGGAGAGGAAACCCCAGTTGCAGCGAGATCGACGCCGCGTGCTTGTGGCGGCATGCTTTGCTTACAGCCGAGCGTTACATGCCTACCAATCCTCCCTCCAGTTTCAGAATTGGGGAAAAGAAACTGGTTTAGGGGAAGGACAAGGTAGCCTACAGCCACAAGAGCGTGCTGTCTTGAACCTTCTGCGACAGCGTCAAGGGGATGCAAACAATGAGCTTGCGAAATTGTTGCTGAATGAAGTACGTTCGCTCCTTACTGGATCTCAAAAACTGAATGGCGAAAGTGCAAAGGAAAATAATGCAGCTGCAGAATCTCTTCTCTCGGCTGCTTTGTTTTGGTTCATGGAGGGTCTGAAGTCGTTCGATTTGTGCAAAGATTCACGGAATTCCACACTTTTAAGATTGAACATATGTCAATGTTTCAAAATCAAGGCGAATGCCAACTTCGTAAGCAAGGAAAATCAAAACGAAAAGGCATCTCCATCGATTTCCGAAAGGGCCAAACATGCTGACATGTGTCTTAAGGAAGCCATTAGGCATCTACAATCCGCTCACGAGACTCTTGGCGTGCGTGACACGGATCCGCAGATTTGGGATATGGTTTCGAACGAACTTGCAGCGACCTTTCTTGTTCTAGGTGTCCGGAGGCGCCAGGCACTGATTGGCGGCGGCAACACGCCCGTCATTTTACAGGCCATGCGTTTAACGCCTGGTGAAACAAGATCCATAATCGACCCTATGGAAAAAGCGTTGAACATATATGATCAATCAGGAAATGCTCACCAAGGTGCAGCTGTGCATTACCAATTGGCTCTCTTTTACTCCAAGATCTGGACTTGCCAACGCGACGAAAACAAGACACGTGAAATGCTTTCGGCTGCCTTTCGACACTACAATGCAGCTTTTGCGTACTTTTCGAAATTCATTCCGGACAATGAGCAAACTTTTGTGCTTCTGTGTCTTGATCTTTCCAATCTTTATTCGACTGTTTCTGGCGAAGAGTGCCTCAATCAAGCTTTTCTGCGTTGCTTGGACACAAGAAACGCCTTTTCCAAAGAATCCATTGGGCTGCCAAGGCCCGCAGGGAAGCAAGAAGAATGGTTGAAAACAATGACAACGTTGGCCGTTACGGTCGAAGTTAGACTTTTCAAAACTCTAAAAAGCCTTGTCAAGTTGGAAGAAGCAAACAGCAGCACCAGATTTAAAGACATTTACCGCACTGCCCTGACAACAAAAATGTCTGCCGCGAATACTTGCGGCGACGGCGACGATATGGCCCTGTTGGCAATGTACGTGGTTTTGCAGGCGGTACACGAAGCATACGCTACAACTGGTAATACTCATCAGTAATGAAGAGAGAATTTTAAAATGTCTTATGACGTAGCGGCGGCCTTCTCTCGAAACAATTAAAATAGAAAATGGTGTATCTATCTTCTTGTTTGCCTAGTGAGAAAAAGTAGCTCGGGTGTCCACTGACTTTCAAACAAAAAGACATTAAATGTTTTTGTTTTGAAGAAGCCGACCAGTTTCACTACTGTATTTTTTATGTTTGTTGTCTGTTTCTTCTTGTTCCCAACATCTCAAAAGTAACTGATAGAAGGACTGTAATTATTAGGGCGAGCGGGAGCCAGAGAATAAGTAGGGCTCTCGATTAAGTACACCCTCTGGCATTCATGATTTTGCGATGAAAGCGACGCTCAATCAAGGCTACAACAACATACTTTTGTTGGGAGCGTGTCTCGTCGCGGCCTACCAGATTGCAATTCACGGGACACTTCTTGAGACCGACGCTAACGGGCTACATCATTTGGTTGCCCCTAGTAGGCAGGCGAGAGCAGGGCAACTGGTGAGCTTGTCTAGTAGCAAATACGGAGAATGTAAAGCGAATCAACAAGAAGGGCGGTGTTGTGCTTCTTGGTCGCAGAACATGGACGAATGGTGGCTCCACCACCCAGAGTTTTTCGTTGTTTTTGAAGACGATGACGGATTTTGCTTTGAAAGAACAGAAGATGCTTACAAAGCTCAATTCTTTCGAGGCGTTCATGACGTGCAATGGTACCACAATACCACACAAACTAGTTGCGACCAGGTCATTTCGGCCTTTCAATCCAATGCAGGATACGCAGCCAGTATCAATCAGATTGTTTACGGATTCTGGGCGGCTCATCAAAAGGGCGTGCCTTTTCAAATCAGCAAGCATCGCATTCAAATGACATGGATGTTCGCTCCCAAAAATGAAACGAGTTGGGCGTATTGTCCCAGTAAAGACATGAATGTACGTGAAAATTTGTTACCGATGCTGCACCACTTTACCTTTAATCATCCGATTGCTCACAGCCTCCTATCCTTCCCCTCCAGTGCTACTTTCTTCCCTTGAGCGACTGTCAGGTCGAACCAGGGACCGAGCCAAATTATACACCCGTGAAACCCAAAAACCCAAAGGATAACAGAATATTCCAATGGTTGAGGCTCTATGCTGTTCGTCCCAAGCAACATGTGAGGAAACATGTGTATGATTACCTAACCAAAACTCAAAACATTCGCCCACTGCCGTGGACTGACACAAATTGTACGGCCATGCACGTTCGACGTGGCGACAGTGGCTTTGCGAAATTCCCATGGCGGAGGTATGCTGCCGTCCAAGGTAAGATTTGTCAAGTGTGATTATGCTACGAACGAAAGAGTGCGTGACTCGACCAGAACAAGTTTTCGCTCACTATCAATTTCAACGTTTTGTCACTCTAGAATATATTGATACAGCTCAAATTGCTAAAGGAGGTACGATTGTCTTGCTAACAGACGACGAGAGTACAATACAAGAGGTTGAAACGTATCACGCGACAGACTACAATTGGATCTATCTGGATAGACAACGTCAAAATGGAACAGCAGGTGGTTTTAATAGACACATCCCGTCTGGCGATGAAGCCTTGGATGCTATCAGCATCATGGCAGAGTTGAAATTGGCAGCACAATGCCAAAGATTGGTTGCCGGGGACAGTGGCTTTGTGGCGCAGATAACCGATGCCAGGAATGCCATTGGCAAAACCTTCCAAAGGTTTACAGTAAAGACTAGAATATCAGAACAAGCAGCCAAGAAAGATAGGAATATTCTTCCACAACAACGAGTTGAAAAGATGCTTAAGGAAATCGCTTCCAAAAACGCCAAGGAATAGTCACGCAAGTCGGTCAAGACAGAACTTTATTCAAATGTGAGCTACAGCCGTGATTAACGCGCCTACGACAACCTTCTGGAGGTGTGTGGACTTTGTTCTCTTTGTTGTTCCTAAAGTTTCATTGTGAATCCCTACCTACCTACATGTTAGTGGCGGCATTCTATTCAATCGGCCAGAACGTGACGCTTGCAAAAGGACTGGATACGGGATGCAGCCGAAGCTAAAACATCTTCTGAGGCACAAAATACAACCCGAAACAAACCAGGCACACCAAAAGCAGTACCAGGAAGCACGAAGACGTTTTCTTCTTGCAGCAATAACGATGAAAAATCCCTGTCAGTTGCAATCGATGTATCAAACTTAGCAAGGTCGATCCGAACAATAGCATACATGGCTCCTTGACTTCCTTTGCCAACGTCAAGTCCAGGACAGTCAAACAGTTTATTGCAGAGAAAGTTGGCTTGGTGTTCGAGTGTCTCTCTTAGATGTTCTTTCCAGTGATGGATATCTTGATTATCGGGATCCAAGAGATTTGCCACGGATTTTTGCACCAAATGAGATGCGCCCAAGACGACCTGAGCGAGTCGCTTTGCTCCATCCTCGACATCACTGAGGGACCCATATTTGCTGCAGCACAACGATTGGAAGCGAGAAGCAGTGTGAGATTTCAAGCCGAGACACAAAAACCATGTGAATTAGCGAAGTCACAGGAAACTCACTTGTCTTGAAAAACAATCCATCCGACGCGCCATCCCGGAAGCAAAAATTGTTTCGCCAATCCACTGGCAGTGATTACGGGCACCTCCAACCCCAGCTCAGCAGCTACGCTTGCCAAAGGATAAAAGGGGGAGCCTGCAAATGTCAAATCACCGTAGACTTCGTCGGCAACAATGGGGAGCCTGTGCGCCTGCGCAAAGCTAACTAAGGATTCCAGGTGAAATCGAGAAAAGACAGCTCCCGTAGGATTGGAGGGATTGTTCACAAGAATACCTCGGATGCGGCTGCCGTGGATATAGTACAGTTCTTCCAAATGCTGCAAATCACACTCCCACTTTTTGTCTGGAAGCAATCGATAATGTAATACTGATGCCCCGTGAGATTCGGCAATGACTTGGTACAAGGGGAAGCCTGGTTGTGGGACCAGCAAAATTGTTCCTGGATCTAAAAGTGCCGTCAGAGCCAATTCCAAAGCTCCACTGCATCCATTGGCCACGATGACAGATGATTCATCATGTTGACCGTGAAAGCGTGCAATGGCTTTGCGTGCCTCAGGAATTCCGCAAGCATTGACGTAGCCAGCCGCATGACCCGGCGAATGCAAGGCCGACTCCACGGCTTTCAAAGCTACAGGGCAGGGTGGTAGATTACCTGTGGCTGTTGGGTCTCCCAACTGACCATAGAGAGAAATATAATTATAAGATACGCAGTAAAGCAGGAACAAAACCAGATATTCCATGGTTTAAACAAGTCTCTTCACTCACCGCCAGAGATATGAGATCCTTGCCATCGCCTCGTTCATCTCCCGACCGAATATTCGCCACAATAGGGTCAACAATGGCACGAATTGGATTTACCGTCCGTAATGATTTGGCAGAGGCCGGACACTTCCACGTCGTGTCCTTTAGTAAGGAAATGCCCTCTAGCTCGTGTTCATTTGTTGGGGCTTGAACGACCACCGAGATAGGAGATGAAGCAATGGTTGTTCCTTGATGATTTTTTCCCGTAGAGGTGACCATGATCAAAAAATAAATCAAGCCTGCAATTGTGTGATCGCTTCAGTAAGATTGAATAGCTGTGAGAATCCTGTTTTGATGTTTTCCGGATCGAGAGAAGAGAAGTGAACGTAGGGAATGAAGTCTTGAGTGATGGCTTCTGTTGAAAGTTGAAATTCAGAAATTCTGAAACCAAAGTGGTGCTGTCATTCATTCAGCTTCCTTGACATTGAGTCGTGGCCGTGCCAGCATTATTTATTTATTTTATTTTTGATGTACAATACCAAACAAGAGAAGTCATGATGTCATGTCCAGACCTAGGGAAAATTATACGCCAGCCGAACGCTAAAAACAGGGGATTGGCCGTTGATTCACGGGAAGTACCTATAGTTAAACTATTTTAATTATCT
>Ga0210025_1004204_pt1 | contig 12481 bp, 11 predicted proteins | sample CryGeyme20150102_FD_183989 | JGI IMG/M metagenome (GOLD analysis project Ga0210025, IMG submission 183989) | Groundwater microbial communities from Crystal Geyser aquifers in Utah, USA - Crystal Geyser metaG 2015-0102 (SPAdes) (version 2) | ecosystem: Environmental > Aquatic > Deep subsurface >...
TACGGGAGGTGGATGTGGAGGCAGTTACGGTGGGGTAGGTGGAGTAGGGGGTAATACATCGTGTACTCCTGCGGTGGCATATACATCAGACGACTCAGGAAGCGGAGGTAGTGGTGGGGCATCAAGCGCGGGAGGGGCGGGCGGTGGGGCAATTATCATCAGTAGTGGTGGAAGTATTACCATAGGTGCAACGGGATCTATCGTGGCAAATGGTAATGCTGGTGTAGCATCTGGTGCTAGCAGAGGGGGTGGTGGTAGTGGAGGACTAATAAAACTTCTTGGTACAACGGTAACTAATAGCGGCTCGTTAACAGCAAGCGGCGGAGTCGGAGGTAACGGTACCATCAACGGCGGTGGCGGTGGTGGTGCAGGACGCGTGAGTATTTCATACAATACTGCATTTACTCCAGGAACCATTACAACTGTAGGGGGAGCAGGAGGAACTCCCAATGGAGTTGCTGGTGGAAGCTTGGTATATGTTTCAGCTAGCACAAACCCAATTCTTTACGTACTGGGTGGACAAAATAGCGCAGGTGTGGCTCAATCAACGATTTCTCAGGCAATGATCGACTCTGGGATAGGAAGTGTAGGTGTTTTTGGAAGTTCTGCAAATGCACTTTTGGAAGCTGTATCTGGATTAACGGCAAACACATTTACTCTTGGATCAGATACCTACATCTATATAATCGGTGGACATAATGGTTCTACCGATCAGCCCACCGTGTATAAACTACCGTTAGATTCTGTGGGTACGGTCAACGCCGGCTCAACCACCAATCAAACGCAATTAGCGTCGGGGATTTCACATCACACCACAACGACCGGTTCGATTTCATCTACAAACTATATATGGGTAATCGGGGGATTAAATGGATCGACTGCACAATCAACAGTCTATAAAGGAACGATTGATAGTAGTGGCGATATTGTTTCGTTAACCACCAGTGGACAAGCTTCTTTACCACAAGGACTGTACGGTCATGCAACGTATTTTGATACCGTAGGATCCGTCAATTATTTATACGTTACCGGCGGCACCACAACAGGTGGAGCGAAACAATCAACCGTATATCGTGCAGTTGTTGATGCATCAGGAAACGTAGGAGCATTTTCAACCGTTGGACAAACCCAGTTAACAACCCCAATCTCCAATCACCAGACCTTTAGGTTTACCGATACCTCATCAAATAGATATACCTACACCATTGGTGGAAATACAGGAACGGTTCAAAACGGAGTGCTAAAAACGCTGTATTCACCAATTGATCAAACGACGTATGCGCTTAGTAAAACAATTTCGAGTGTAGATCTCACGAACAAAAACAGCATTACTTTTGAGATATATTCATCCCGAACAGGATCATATATGGCATATGAATTTTACAACGGATCCGGTTGGCAAAGTTGTGGAGACAATTCTGACTTTTCATCAGGTGTGTTTTCGGTAAGTTCTGCAAATGTTTGGGAAAGAAAAACGTGCGACATTAGTGCGGTTTCTCCACGCTCATCAATTACTCAAATTCGGTATCGTGTAACATCTTCCTCCACAACTGAGTGGACGGCGTACATTGATGACATTAATGGAATGATTAACGCAGCAACAATTTCGAACACCAGCTTTGGAGGGACCGCCTCCCTTTCAACAGCTAATCTTGATATTAATGCACAGGGAGATGGAGCAATTCGATTGAATTACGATGCAACCAACTCGTTAGCTGGAACTGGTGGACTCAAGGTGTATAACGGTGGTTCAACGTTGCTTTTTAGCCTAAACTCTGCGGGGAATGGGTATGTGTCAGGAAATCTTGGAATTGGCACCACAAATCCAACTTCAAAACTTACGGTAAATGCGGCTTCGCCGTCTGCAAACGCTCTTTTGTTTAATGTTCAAAATACTGGTTCAAACGTATTTAGTGTAGATGCAGAGGGTGATTATTTTTACGATGGGACAGGATCATCACCATCGGCCGATGTGGCAGAAGTTTATCCTACGGATGAGGTTGATATGAAGCCGGGGACAGTGGTTTCATTGACGATACCAACGGACGAACGGGCAGGGCATGCCCAGCCCCTACAGGTTGGTCGATCAATCATTGCATCCGATCCGGATATACTCGGCGTTGTTACTACCAAACCTGCGTTGTTACTCGGTAGTAATGTTGAAAACGGGGTTGCTGTTGCACTCATTGGACGCGTGCCCGTAATCGTAAATGATCAGAATGGTGATATTAAAAAAGGTGACTATGTAACAAGCAGTTCAATCGCGGGTGAGGGGATGAAAGCAACACAGGCGGGGATGGTTGTGGGAAGGGCGCTATCAGACGTGAGTTGTAAAGATACAAGTAACAACAAACAAGAAACAATAAATATCTGTACCGTTACCATATTTACGAATTTGAGTTGGTACGATCCAACACACGAGACGTTAGCCGAGACTTTAGTCTTAACCACAACACCAATCGATGCAGGGAAATATAAAGACTTAACAACTGACAAGATGATGATCAATCAAACGTTGTCCGTTTTGGGCGCATCAAAATTATCTGATGTAACGGTCACGGGCAGTCTAAACATCGGACTTCTATCCATCGACAATTCATCCATACACGTTGCCGGTGGAATTCTTAAACTTCAAAATACGTATCGATCAGGCAACGTCGAGGTTTTCGGTGGCAAGATTATTATGAAAACAGACGGATCTATTGAGGTAACTGGCATGGTCACTGCTGATCAGATTGAGGCAAATGGATATACTGTGTTGGGATCAACAATCGGAACAGCAACTCTTTTTGCAGATCAGTTATCTGTTCGGGTTTTGAATGATACCGTTACTGATGAGAGTGAAGTCTTTATTACAGCTAAATCAGCCTCTAACAAAAACCTTGCAGTGACTGAGGTGAAAAATGGGGAGTTCACCGTTGTAATTGAAGAGCCGGCGCTCATAAAAGACCTGGACTTTTCATACTGGATTGTACAAACGCAGTAATGCCGATATTTCCTGTAGAGACTGGGTGTGCACAGGCTTCTGTTGTTTTACCAAATTTCTTTGTGTAGTATTGAAATATGAGTACCCGTTATGGATTTACCCTGATTGAACTTCTTGTAGTTATTGTCATCATAGGTTTATTAGCCGGGATTGGTATTGCAAGTTTTGGAGGTTCTTTAGAGCGCAGCAAGATTGCAAAAGCCCAGTCTGATCTTAAAGAGATCAAAGATATTGCAACTGCTGCACAGCTTGCGAGTGGTAAAACGCTCATACAGATTACCGGAAGTAATTGTAGCCTTTGCTATTATTGCCGTGGACTTGGGGATTTGCGGAACGTTGCAGATACCCATACGTGTGCTGTTGCATGGGATAATATTGTTACGACTATCAATGCTACAGGAGGTGCGATTAGCGGTATTTCAGATATAAAACGCGATCCCTGGGGAAGCCCATATTATGTTGACGAAAATGAAGGTGAGTATAGTGCTACGGATTGCAGGCGTGATTTTTTTGCATCAGCGGGTCCAAATGGAACGATCGATACGTATTCACTTATAGACAATCATTACATCTCAACGTCTGACGATATTCTCATTAGTATTCCCTTAAGCTCTACTTGTCCGTGATGGTCTAGTCGCCATTTCTTTTGTATACAACGTAACTTGAATCACTCATTAATGATTCCGTCACATTATCTTCCCAATATCCACCAAACTCATCCCACACATATCCACCAACGGGACTGTATTTTTCAGAAAGTAAATCATCAAGGTAATCAATAAATTGCGTTGGGCTTTTTTCATCCCACAGTCCACTCATCTCACGTTTTGAAACAACGATAACCGTAGGTTGGTTTTGAGTAAGGTCATCAACAGCTTCCTTCTGATATTGCTCACGATATGTTGTTGGAAGATTAAGAGGGTAGGTAATTACAAACTTACTGACAGATTTTCGCTGAGCATAAAAATATATTTCTGGCTCTGAACCTGCAACAAAAATTTTATCGTCTGGGGTTGTTATCAGTGAAACGTGACCTGCAACTTCTTTCGCTTCGGCAAATGGATTAACCGTGCCATAAACCCAGTTAACAAGCTCTAGCGATGTAAGACTGAATTGTTGTTTAAACGGAAGTAGAAGTAATATAAGAGTGACTAATGTAGTTATTAAAAGTACTGGATTTCTTCGAGTTAAAACAAACTCCTTGGAAAAAGAGTTAATTCCAGCTGCAACCATAAGGGCAATGAACGGTATGATCAAAAGATAGTAGTGGCCAATGGGAGTGGTGTAAATCGTAAGAAATCCAACAAACCATAGTGATGGATACAACATCCAATGTTTGGGGCGTGTGATAAAAAACCAAATAATTGGTAATGCCAAAAACCAGTAGTATCCAAATTTTCCTAAATATGTAATAGCATTGTCTAGCCCAAGGCCAAACGAAGTAGCGTATGCGCTATTAAAAACAACAACCTGTTCCCAAAACCCAGGGAATCCACCACGTAAAATTATAGGAAGCATAACAATGAGGGTTGTTATAAGTCCACTAAGTGTGAAAACGGTAAACGGTTTAACGAGTGTTTTCCATTCGTTGTTTGTTTTAAACATTTCCCACAACCAAAAAACTATAAGTGCGCCAAGCATTGGGAAGGTAATTGGTTTATACAGAATTGCAATTGCGGTACAAAAACCCACTACTACCCATCCGTATGTAGGCATAACCTTGTCTCTAAATTTTACAAAAAGTGCAACTGTTGTCATGAGGGGTAGAATCATGAATTTTTCGGTATTCGCGGCAAACGGCGTAAGGACTGGAAACATGCTAATACATGCGTAGATAAACATCGCAATCCACCATGCACCTTTCCCCCATTCTTTATAGGCGATGTAGCCTACAAGAAGTATTGTTCCCAGAGAGAATATCAGAGCAAAAATGCGTGGTGGCCAAACAGCAGTTGGGTTAATGAGTTGACCGAAAGCGTATGTGTATACAATCATGGGCGGTTTTTGTAAAAATGAGTCTTTGTAGGGAACTCCACCGTCGTGTAAGATCATGGCGCTGTACGCATATTCCCCTTCATCTCGCTCGAATGGCGCCGTAATACTATTAAAATTAAGAAGATAACATAACAGAGATAGTGCAACGACGAGAGATAAGTTCTTTCCCGTAACGAGATGTGACGTGCGTGTTTTAATTTTTTTGAAGGTTGTTTTTAACATAGATATTCAGTTTATGTTCATCGTTTTTTGCATATGTCGTTTGGTAACGATGCGGCTTTGCTAGATAAAGTTCGGGAATATTATTAAAATCATAATCGTCTATGTCAAAATGTACGGCAGTATAACTATCTTGCAAAAGTAACATTTGAAAGGTTTCAAGAAAATTATTGCGATTCTTGCGCATGATGATTATGTCTGGCTGAACGGTAGAATCTTCTAAAAGATTATTCCCCACGTACCCAATAGTCACTTTACTGCCAAGATAATACGCATACGAAAGTTCTTCATAATTTGTAGCAATTATAAGGTCCGACGTATCGGGAAAGGTTTCCTTTATATAGGGAATTGCGAAATCAAGTGGTCCCTTGTATTGGTGGGTAATTTCATACACATGACCCGAAATGTGCGAGACCTTTGGGACGATTGAAAACAAAAGGGTAGCCAAAAAAATTGGAATAGTCACGAATAACACATCGCCTTTTAACTTTTTTGAGGAGATATTAAGTATCCCCCGAATAGTGATGTATAGATCAATCATAATAACAAGATTTAATATTGGTATAAGTGCCATCAGATATCGCTCAAATAAATATGGTGATCGAGCAATAAATAGAACATATACGACAAGGTACAAGGTTAAAAAATGAGATAAACGGAATGTCTTGTCACGATTGTTTTGATAGTAGTTAGTTATCCATGCCGCAAGTTTTACTACAATAAATAGACCAAGGAATTCGTAGGAGAATAAAAATGAAAGTGTTCGATTAAGGTTAAACCAATATAGATGCATGTTAAACCCCATGAATTCACTCAATGCATTGGCGAGTGGCAAAATCTTAAAAAACGAAAATACCGGAATGCTGAAAAGAAATGTTAACGCTAAGGGCAGTGAATGAACGAGGTAATCTTTTATGGTTAAGGGTTTGAGTGTTCGGAAGAATAAATGCCAAACTTCGGCGATTCCAAGCGTTATGGTAAGTATAAAAAAAAGTGGAGGAAACGTTGTGAGTGTTGTTATGAGTAGAGTTAATAGTAAAAGTGTGTAGGTTACAAAATTTTTGCGTGACAACGTACTACGGTTATGTCTAAAAACAGTATACAGCCACAATGTTGCACCCGACACCAGTATGGTAAGTGAGTAGTAGCGAACTTCGCGTATGTGAAGCGTTAATGAAATTGAGAGCATGCACAAAAAAACATACCCGCTATAAAAAAGCCATTTTAACCTTCCATCAAAAATATTTCTAGCAACGTGTGCACACAGTAAAACGCCCGCTAAACCAATAAGTGTAAACGGTATGCGGATGAGTGCTGTTTTGGTATAGATATCTGATACAAATGATGAGAGTTTTACCCCGATAGCTGCAACATAAAATTGCGTCCACGATGATGTTATATAGGCATCATAAGGTTCCCTGATGGCGAGGCTTTTATCAGTCAGTTCAAGAAGGTTAAGCGTATTTTTCCCATCCTTGGATTTGGGATATCCATATTCGAGAATTCGTTGACCGGCAACTGCCGTTTCTGCTTCGTCTTGCCATAAGAGTGGATAGGCAATGTTTAAAAAGACGCTGGCACAAAATAGTAAAAAGATCATCAGAAACAATATCTGAGGGATTTTTTTACCAATACCTTTAATCATTGTTTTTACTGAGCGAAACCATCATGTCATGCATAGGGTAATAAAAAGTAAGATTGGCAATACCAAGTTGGTGTGTAATGTGGCGCAAACGTTCAAGTTTAAGTTTTGAAAATACAAAATCAAGACTTCGCTCAAACCCCCACAATTTAATTTCATCAACCGTAAATCCTGCCTCCTTTGCAACAATAGAGATCGATTGTGGGGAGAAATAATTTATGTGCTGGGGAATCTTTTTATATCCGTACGAGTATTTTCCCATAAGTTTTGTGTCCCAGCTATCAATATTTGGCATGGTCATAAATAATTTTCCTGACTGTTTAGGTTCAGATTTTTCCGTAAGCCACACATAAAAAAAGTTTAAAACTTCACGAAAGTTGGGGAGGTGTTCAATAACGTCGAATGCAACAATAGCATCAAATTGGGATTTAGAAAACAGGTCTACAGATAGTGGCGGGGTATATGTTGGAATGTTAAAGGTTTTGTGAACATGTTCCATCGCATACGTTGAAACGTCGTATGCATACAGTTGGTATCCACCTTTTTTGGCTACACCCACAAAATCCCCAACCCCACCACCAAAGTCAAGAATTTTAGAACTAGCCTGAAGATGTTTGTTTACATAGTTATACTTTCGCGTGGCATCTTTAATAAAATCGGGTGATTTTTTATCATCAAAATAATCGGGGGAATAAATGGTATTTGCTTGTTCAATCGTAGGATACGGATCCAAAACCCCAAATCCACAGTTGGGACATTTCATAATACGGTACGAACCCTGTTCATAAACTTTGAATAGTTTTTGGTTTTGGCAGATGAGGCACGAATAAGTCATGTGGGTTTTATAACTTCTATTAGTATATTCGCATCTGTCATGTTTTGTTGGTTGATAATACGATTAAACAGTTTGTCTAGTATCTGTGAGCGAATGGTGGGGAAAAACACAAAGCGCTTCCCGGTTAGTTTTTTAATAACCATGCTGGGTATTGAAAATGGAAGTAACAATTGATACATAAGAACCTGTTTTTTTGAGATAGTTCCCGAAACTGAAATAAGGTTGAATCCTTGTTTTTGAGCACGTTTAATCCAATCATCTTTTAAAACAAGGGGTTGGTGTTTAAAAATGTTATGAAAGATGGAGAGGAAAAAATCTTTAAAAAACGGAAAGAATAAAAATTGGTTAAAGGTACTGGTGGGGACCGTAAATACAAATCGTCCGCCTGGTTTGAGTATTCGATAAACTTCATTAAAGACTTCATTGTATTAAGCAGGAAACCCCGCACAAGATTAGCAGATGTTTTGTAACGTAAGGAGACGAAGAGAGAGAAGTTCATTTACTTACGTTACAAAACCTCGCAGTGCGGGGATGAATGCGCATAGCTCTGCTATGCTGTACCCATGAGGATTCGGAGGTTGAACCATTGTGTATACCAAGTGATGTACCACATAGTCTGGGGTACAAAGTATAGAAGAAAAGTACTAAAGGACTACACCAAGAAAGATTTGATACAAAGTGTGAAAAAGGTACAAAGAAAATATCCAACATGGTATGTACATGAGTTAAACATAGACGAAGATCATATACACATTGTGATAGAAGTACCACCAAAGGATTCGATATCAAAAGTAGTACAGGAAATCAAAGTACAGAGTAGCAAAGATCTTCGACGAAGATATAAGTACATGGATCGAATATATAAAGAAGTGGGGATATGGGAAGTTGGATATTATGTGTCAACGGTGGGGTTAAATGAGAAACAAATCAGACACTATGTTCAGAAACAAGGAGACGAGTCAAAAGGAGTGGATGTAACAACCGAATACTCATGAGTAGCGGAGCAAAAGAAGCCCCGTAGAAGTCTAGTTTGTACCCAAAATAGCGCACTGCGGGGAGTACTTCACTCACATTAATTCCATACCTTCTACCCGCTTCTGCCGCTGTTATGCCTTCGGTCTTTATGGTACGTATGATTTCTTCTTTTACGTCTTTTGCTATGTAATTTGTCGACATGGTGGTTCACCTCCTTTCAGAGAGATTCACTGTCTAGTTTAATGGGTACCTGTCAATTGGAATAGTTTTTATACTGTTGTCACTTATCCCTAACGTAAAACAAAAATGTGGTTACTTGTGGGCGATTGGATTTGGGGTGATTATTGAAGAATGGCCAATAATCCTTTCGGATATGGGATTTAATACGAAACCTCTTTATCTAAAACCATACGATTATATTTTCGTACCTGTTGCAATCGGATTATTCTTTTTAGTACGAAACATTTTCTATAGGGCCCAAAACACACATTGATATAATTCCCTAATATGGAACAGGATTTTTCGCGAAAGATTACTATTGTGGTGGATAAAACGCTTCCGTCTTGGCAGGTGTTAAATACCATAGCCCACGTCTCGGCATACTTTGGGAATAAAATTACCGAACCTTTTGATACGGGAGATAATTTTGTAACAAAAGATGGCGTATTATTGCCTCGAAATTCCCAGTTCCCTATTATTGCGTTAGCGGCACATTCAGCTGAGGCAATGAGAAATCTAGCGCAAAAAGTCCGTGCTAGCGAAAATATTTTGGGGATGTATTTTATAAAAGAGATGATTGAAACGACTGATGATAATGAACTTGAAAATAGTGTATCAGCAATGAATGAAACAGATCTCATCTACTACGGCGTTGGGCTTTTTGGTAAGAATGAAGTAGTAAAAGAACTGACTAAGAATTTTAAGCTGTGGTCATAAACCATTTCAATAAATTTACGTCTAGGATTGTTGGAAACTAACCTTCAATAAACCCAGTAGACTCTAGTGCTGGATCGGCGCCCTCATAAAAATTTCGTTCCCACGCATGGTTTTTAAGTTCATTACGTAACTCTAAACTTAGTTTTTCTGCATCCGAAACAATAGTATTTTGGGTTACATATTCTACTTTTCGCATACCTGGTATAACTGTTGAAACTTCATCAAAGCTTAATATGTACTTAAGTGCAAGTTCAGTGAGTGTTTTGGCTTCATCCCCCATCACGTGTTTTAATGCATCGGTCCGTTTGACCAACTCGTCTAAACGCTGGCCACCAAAATAGGTGGTTCTAAAATCACCATCAGCCCAGGTGGTATCAAGCGTAAATTTGCCGGTCAGTCCCCCTTCATCCAATGGTACGCGTGCTATAAGACCAATGTTATGTTCTTTGGCATACGGAAGCAGTTTTTCGGTTGGTTTTTGGTGAAAAATGTTAAAGATAAACTGAACGGTTGATATAAGTCCGGTGTCCAACGTTTTGAGAACATTACTTGGCTGGTAATCGTTAATTGAGATTCCCCAGTGTTTTACTTTTCCCTGAGTTGTCAGCTTTTTAACTATTTCTTTCCATTCATCAATATCTGACCATTCGTCTTGCCACACGTGAAATTGCATAAGATCGATCGAGTCGACTTCAAGACTTCGCAAACAATCCTCAACTTGTTTTTCAATATGATCTTTTAAAAATACATCGTTAAATGGAACGCCTTTTAGAGCCGGCCAACTAAAGTTTTTGGGGGCGATTTTGGTAGCTATAATAACGTTGTCGCGTGAACCAGATTCTTTAAGATATTTTGCAATAACTTCATGAGATGGATGTGATTCAGGATTTTCATCGTCGTATCCGTAGATCCACGCAGTATCAATAAAGTTACCTCCAAGATCAACATAGGCGGCAAGAGCACGGACACTTTTGGAAAGATCGCCACCAACCCACATGTGAGGATCGTTTGCCAACTGCCATGTTCCCATACCAACGCTTGCGACTTTAAGACCAGTTTTTCCTAGAGTTCGGTACTTCATGATGAGTGTTTATATTGTACAACAGGATTGAGTTGTGGTCGTCAGGCTTAGTGCTTAACGACCTAGACCCGTCGGGTCTAGGTAATTCGTTTGAAAGGGATGCTTAGCTCTAAAGAGCTCAGGTATTCAGCATGACGTGCCAATCTGGCTTTGGTGCGCTAGGATAACAAACTTTTTTCAAATCCTAAATTGCTACGGTACACGTTATTATTGCGAACTAATTGCGTATACGCATGAGGTTTTACGATAAGCACAAAATAACAAGACTGGTTATCCGTTTAGCAATCAATAACTCCTATTATTCCTGACTTTCTTTTACCTCTTGGGTAAGTTTATTAACCTGATTGGTCAAATAATCAATAATGTCAGGAGTGCCAATTAAACATTCTTTTTCTAGCGTGTACAAAAACGGTACGCCTATACTATTGGTTCGTAAACCACAGCTTTTTGCAACCTCGGTAAGTTCAAGGGAATGGGCGGGATTGTCATAGACCTCTTTTTTAATAATGGTAATTTTTTCTTCAATGTTATTGTCATCCATCCACTCCTCTACATCTTTGCAGTGTGGACACGTATTACCATAAAAGAAAATGGGGGTATTCGAGGTAGTTATTGCTGGCGTTATGTTTGCTAAAGTCTGCTCGCCTTGAGATTCACTAGTCACACTTTGTCTATTGTTACTTCCCCACACAATAACAAATAAAAGTCCAACAATAACAAAAACAACGATACCAATAATAACGTTTTGTTTCATAAAATTATATCTATTACGTATTCTACTAAATATTTTGTGTAGTACAAAATTATTTTTTGGTTTTGCAATATGATATTGCCGTACTAACAGCAATAATACATATGGTTACGGTAGACAAAAAGTTTGTGCTACTTTACTTTAGCGGCTTTTTCTAACTCCTTCTCAACATCATCTAATCTCTCTTTTGCTTTAACTTCTTCCTTTTGTGCACGCTTTTGTAACTCATTAATCTCACGAGTTACCTTTTTTTGTTCATCTTCTATTTTGGAAATTTCGTCTGTCATATTTTGTCACCCCCTTATAATTTCATTACCTAAACGTGATATTCTCATTAAGATTCTTACCTTTAGATTTAAATCAGTGATCTTGTCAAAAAACTGCCTCTGTCGAATTGTGCTCTTACATCATAACACCAATTTTGTTTAAAGAATCGTAAACAGCTTACATTAACGTACGGTACATGATACTTTGCAGTTATCCAGTCGAGTATCTCTTGGGTGCTTGTACTGGTGATAAAATAATAACTACGTGTTGCGCATTGTTGTTGAATACAAGTAGAGTAATTGTAGGCCGATGTAGCTCAGTTGGTTAAGAATTTGTTACGCAAATTCTTATAAGTTTGACTATGTCGTCAAACTAAAGAGCTGCTCGTGTTGCGCATTGTTGTTGAATACAAGTAGAGTAATTGTAGGCCGATGTAGCTCAGTTGGTAGAGCAACCCCTTCGTAAGGGGTAGGTCGGAGGTTCAACTCCTCTCATCGGCTCCACGGACATTAGGACAGTAACTTGATTACGAGTTCTGCACCTAGTTTTGTTGTTGTAGCATTTCTTTAAGTTCGAATACGAACTCACTAGGTATCGAGGCGTATGAACATCGGCTTCATCAAAACAGTAGTGTTTTAATCTCAGTAGAGATTCTTGAGTATTGATTGCAAACCCTACTCCAGATCAACTCTTGATTGAATAAGTTAAGATACATATGCGACATTGAGAGATGAGGGGAGGTGTTGGGATGCGAATGAAAGCGTACCCGATAATGAGTAGAATTAAAGGGTTGA
>Ga0210025_1004205_pt1 | contig 12475 bp, 8 predicted proteins | sample CryGeyme20150102_FD_183989 | JGI IMG/M metagenome (GOLD analysis project Ga0210025, IMG submission 183989) | Groundwater microbial communities from Crystal Geyser aquifers in Utah, USA - Crystal Geyser metaG 2015-0102 (SPAdes) (version 2) | ecosystem: Environmental > Aquatic > Deep subsurface >...
CAAAATCATCAACCTTGACGAAGACGACGTGCGTGCCTACCGACTGCCAGACAACGGTTGGCAGGTAAGTTTGGGTGCGAGCATCCTTCCAGACGATGTGTTGCCTGGCACGGCGGGTATGACACACACGCGCTCGCAAATAGCCTGACCCGTCATGCCCGAAGAATTGACTCAAAGCAGCGCCGAACACGTCGTCAAGCACAGTTGTAAACTGTTGTCCCACCGCGCTTTTTCGGCCGATGCCAAGTAAATACCAGCCCTGAATTCAAAGGGATTAAGACGGGAGAGAAAAAACTTTTATATTTGATTAATTAAGTAAATACCAGCCCTGAATTCAAAGGGATTAAGACATCGAACTAACTTTATCTGTGTTTCAAACAGCTAAGTAAATACCAGCCCTGAATTCAAAGGGATTAAGACTTCAATTACTTTTGGTGTATCATCAATTAAAAAGTAAATACCAGCCCTGAATTCAAAGGGATTAAGACGGCATTATTTTGAAAACCAGAGCCGATCTAAAATTCTAAGTAAATACCAGCCCTGAATTCAAAGGGATTAAGACACCAAGGGGGTGTAGAATATAAACCCTAAAATAAGTAAATACCAGCCCTGAATTCAAAGGGATTAAGACGAAGTGGTCGCATACAGCCTTTAAGTATGAGGAAGTAAATACCAGCCCTGAATTCAAAGGGATTAAGACAGTAAGCATAGTTAACCTTTCCAGTTGTTAGGAAGTAAATACCAGCCCTGAATTCAAAGGGATTAAGACAACCATTTCAGCCGTTTGTTCGGCTGTGTATTTCAAAGTAAATACCAGCCCTGAATTCAAAGGGATTAAGACCTAGATCAATCTTATTGTCAACCGCTCTATACAAGTAAATACCAGCCCTGAATTCAAAGGGATTAAGACCAGTCGCTTTAATCGGTGTAGCAGTATAGTCTAAGTAAATACCAGCCCTGAATTCAAAGGGATTAAGACCCAAGTGATATTCTACAGTTGATGAAAACCGTAGAAGTAAATACCAGCCCTGAATTCAAAGGGATTAAGACGGTAGCTTCCATAATACATCCTAAAATTTTAAAAGTAAATACCAGCCCTGAATTCAAAGGGATTAAGACCTGCATCTGCGTAGCGGTTAAACCGGCATACTTCAAGTAAATACCAGCCCTGAATTCAAAGGGATTAAGACAGAGCAGTTAGTGCTACTAACGGCGTGTAAAAAAAGTAAATACCAGCCCTGAATTCAAAGGGATTAAGACCCAAGTATTGATAGGCAACAGTTGTTTCTCCAAGTAAATACCAGCCCTGAATTCAAAGGGATTAAGACTAGGCCTATATAAGGGTTTCAAGATATATATATAAGTAAATACCAGCCCTGAATTCAAAGGGATTAAGACCAAACTCTACTGCCTCTGCATAGCGGGTAAACAAAGTAAATACCAGCCCTGAATTCAAAGGGATTAAGACACTATGGACTACAGCCCAAGCGACAGAGCCTAAGAAGTAAATACCAGCCCTGAATTCAAAGGGATTAAGACTTAGTAGCATAAGCTTCTTTTCAGTGCAAGATGAAGTAAATACCAGCCCTGAATTCAAAGGGATTAAGACGTATTTTGATAGTAACCCTCTCATAAGTATAAGTAAATACCAGCCCTGAATTCAAAGGGATTAAGACCTTACAAACTCTACTGCGTCGGTATACCGGGTAAAGTAAATACCAGCCCTGAATTCAAAGGGATTAAGACGTATTGGTAGGCAATAGTAGTTTCACCATTAAGTAAATACCAGCCCTGAATTCAAAGGGATTAAGACCACGTCCTTTAGCATGTAGTCAAAATCCTGTTTTAAAGTAAATACCAGCCCTGAATTCAAAGGGATTAAGACCGTATTTTGTTTAGTGTTGTTTTCATTGTTTTTCCAAGTAAATACCAGCCCTGAATTCAAAGGGATTAAGACATGATCTCGCCGACTTGCCGGTTGATCTCAGTCAAGTAAATACCAGCCCTGAATTCAAAGGGATTAAGACTTTGGCATCTCTGAAAAGTCGCGTCCTGGGACAAGTAAATACCAGCCCTGAATTCAAAGGGATTAAGACTTGATCTTTTACCGCTTGATGCGCCCAAAATTCAAAGTAAATACCAGCCCTGAATTCAAAGGGATTAAGACGTGGATTGTCAAAACAACACCATGCGAGTCTAAGTAAATACCAGCCCTGAATTCAAAGGGATTAAGACTGATGCGAAGCGCCTTGGCCGTGTGGCCCGCCGAAGTAAATACCAGCCCTGAATTCAAAGGGATTAAGACTTCAACTAAGTAGGTGACATTATCTGACAAGCCAAAGTAAATACCAGCCCTGAATTCAAAGGGATTAAGACCACCATAGAAACATAATTCTCGATGAACTCAAAAGTAAATACCAGCCCTGAATTCAAAGGGATTAAGACCTGCCAAGCATGTACATATTCATGCGCTATTGTAAGTAAATACCAGCCCTGAATTCAAAGGGATTAAGACTGTATTTAAGTACCAACACAGCGTTGTCAAATAAAGTAAATACCAGCCCTGAATTCAAAGGGATTAAGACCCAAATTTTTGGCAAACTGCTCATCGGTGTAAAGTAAATACCAGCCCTGAATTCAAAGGGATTAAGACCCGCATCCCTCGCCGCATCCCACGCCGCATCCAAGTAAATACCAGCCCTGAATTCAAAGGGATTAAGACCCGTGACACCTTCGCTGATGGTGATCGGCCCGGCAAGTAAATACCAGCCCTGAATTCAAAGGGATTAAGACTAAACTGTAGCCATACTGATACCTTTGAGATTTTAAGTAAATACCAGCCCTGAATTCAAAGGGATTAAGACAGAAAATAATAATCAAAGAAATAATCAAATTGAAGTAAATACCAGCCCTGAATTCAAAGGGATTAAGACGTATGCTTTGGATTTCATTTCTTTTGTTTTGAAAAGTAAATACCAGCCCTGAATTCAAAGGGATTAAGACAAAATAGTATCGATAAACCTATAGTCCGGTTCAAAGTAAATACCAGCCCTGAATTCAAAGGGATTAAGACTTGTATTGTCAACCACAACCCAGGTTGTGGTAAGTAAATACCAGCCCTGAATTCAAAGGGATTAAGACATATCGTAGATTCTAATCTTTTTAATCATTTTTTAAGTAAATACCAGCCCTGAATTCAAAGGGATTAAGACGCCACTGTATCGGCCATTGTCGTTTCTGTATCGAAAAGTAAATACCAGCCCTGAATTCAAAGGGATTAAGACACATCCAGGATGTATTTCACACTGTTGCGCCACAAGTAAATACCAGCCCTGAATTCAAACGGCTCCATGCCGTTCTGCAAGGAACTTGACGTCTTTAAGGAACCAGGCTCAGACTAAAGCGGCAAGCCGAGCTGAATTTTGACGACGTGCTCGACGCCTTTGAGTTCAGCACGTGACAGTTGACCCACTTTGCCGGTCAACCGCTCTTTGGCGACGGTAGTCAGCTGGTCTGCCATGGCTTTGCTGGACTGGTTGCCAACGGTGACGACAACTTCGCTGGGGTAGAGGCGACCGGTGTTCGAGGTTAACGGCACCACTTGCAAACGATTCAAATGAAGGTTTGAAAGATCATTGCTGACGATCACCGCAGGCCGTGTCTTGCGAATCTCTCCACCCTTGGCTGGGTCAAAGTCTACCCACCAGACTTCACCGCGCTTCATGGCTGGCGTCGCCAATGAGCGCCTCGCTCCAGGCCAGCGCCTCTTGCTCACGCGCCTGATCTTGCGCCATGGCGCGGTAGCCGTCAGACAGATCGTCGCCCATCACATGCGGACGCGCCAGCCGCTCAAGAAAAGCGCTGATCTTGCGCCGCCCAACCACCCGCACAAGGCCTTCGTAAACCGCTTCGTCCATGGTGATGGTCATTCTCTTTTGCATTTCATGCTCCTGTAATGCATATATGCATTATGCCTATTCAACTTGCTTGCTTGGATCCCGAGCAAGACGCTGGATGATGCAAGAAACTTTAAGAGGCTGGAGGTGCTGCGGATATGTGACTGCTGTGATCGAATTTGACTACGCCGCTCTTCGAGAACGCTTCGATACTGAAAGTCCGACAGATTGCTAGTCCGGTTAAGTCAATTCCAGCCCTGAATTTAACGTGAAACAACGCCTACCGCCGACAAGAATGGCGTGTCGTAGGGCCGACTTCAGTCGGCCATGGCGGGTTGAAACCCTTCCCTACGCAGGGCACGCGTGTTTCATGCTTTGGGGTGTCCTTGTTGAACATGGACGTTAGGTTGAAACCATTTTCTTGTCATGACACACCTTCGCTTCTTGTGTAAACCTTGGCTTGCGGCCACTCAGACGCCACTAAAGCCTCGATAAAATACGGGTTTACCAGCAACTGCGCCACGGCACAGTCGTCAAGTTTTCTTGCTCTTTCATTGACCTCTCCAACAGGAAATCACCATGTCTCTTTTTTCTGCCGTCCAAATGGCGCCCCGCGACCCTATTCTGGGTTTGAACGAACAATTCAATGCCGACACCAACCCGGCCAAAGTGAACCTGGGTGTGGGCGTGTACTTTGACGACAACGGCAAATTGCCCCTGCTGCAGTGCGTGTTGGCCGCAGAAAAAGCCATGATGGATGCCCCCAAACCCCACGGCTACCTGCCCATTGACGGCATTGCCGCCTATGACACCGCTGTCAAGGCTTTGGTGTTTGGTGCCGACAGCGAACCTGTCAAAAGCGGCCGCCTGGCCACCATCCAGGCGCTGGGTGGTACCGGTGGCCTGAAAGTGGGTGCAGATTTTCTAAAAAAACTCAACCCCAACGCCAAGGTGCTGATTTCTGACCCGAGCTGGGAAAACCACCGCGCCCTGTTCACCAACGCTGGCTTCAAAGTGGAAAGCTACCGCTATTACGACGAAGCCACACGCAGCCTGAACTTTGCTGGCATGCTGGCCGACCTGAACGCCGCCGAGGCGGGCACGGTAGTGGTACTGCACGCCTGCTGCCACAACCCCACCGGCTACGACATCACTGCAGCGCAATGGGATCAGGTGATTGCTGCCGTCAAGGCGCGTGGTTTGGTGCCTTTCCTGGACATGGCCTACCAGGGCTTTGGTTACGGCCTGGCTGAAGACGGCGCGGTGATCGGTAAATTTGTAGCTGCTGGCCTGATGTTTTTTGTGGCAACCTCTTTTTCAAAGAGCTTCAGCCTGTATGGCGAGCGCGTGGGCGCTTTGAGCGTGGTGTGCAAAGACAAAGAAGAAATGGGCCGCGTGCTGAGCCAGCTCAAGATCGTGATCCGCACCAACTACAGCAACCCGCCAACCCACGGTGGTGCCATCGTGACCGCCGTGCTGAGCACCCCTGAACTGCGCGCCCTGTGGGAAAAAGAACTCGGCGAGATGCGTGCGCGCATCAAAGCCATGCGCCAAAAACTGGTGGATGGCCTCAAGGCAGCGGGCATCAAGCAGGACATGAGTTTCATCACCACCCAGATCGGCATGTTCAGCTACTCGGGCTTGTCCAAAGACCAAATGGTGCGTCTGCGCAATGAGTTTGGCGTGTACGGCACCGACACCGGCCGCATGTGCGTGGCCGCGCTCAACAGCAAGAACATTGACTACGTCTGCGCCTGCATCGCCAAAGTCATCTAAGGTGTTTAATTTAAGAAAAATAGCCGTCTAGCCCTTATACACAAGGGTTAGAAGCTTTTTTTAATAGCAATTAAGTCTCTAGTCATAAAACCATCAAACGCATTGGTAGCGGACGCATAGAGCAGACGCTTTGTCCCACCCAAGGTGCACTCATCGGTACTGTCGCACGGAAAAACACCGCACTGATGCCGCCCAAAGCAAGGCAGTGGCAAAGTGAGATACTGAAATTTACCCTTGGGCACCACAGAGGTTCACAAAAGGTTTTAAGCTTCAGAACGGCTTACTGGGGGTGTTGCAATCAGCCCTAACGTTCATGTTCAACAAGGACACCCTAAAGCATGAAACACGCGTGTCCTGCGTAGGGCGGGTTTCAACCCGCCATGGCCGACTGAAGTCAGCCCTACGACACGCCATTCTTGTCAGCTGTGGGCGTTGTTTCACGTTAATAAGGCAGCTATTGTCAGCCTTCGTTCAGGCAGATGTACTCAAGTCCTGCTATATTGCACTGCAACATTTTTTACAAAAAGGTATCTCCGTGCTCTACAAACTCTATGAAACCCAACGTTCAATGATGGAGCCCTTAACCGATCTGGCGCAATCCGCTGCCAAGGTGTACAGCAACCCGCTGTCCCTGTTGGGGCAACACCCCATGGCGCAGCGTATTTCAGCCGGCTACGACTTACTGCACCGCCTGGGCAAAGACTACGAAAAGCCTGAATTTGGCCTGCGCACGGTGGATGTAGATGGGGTTGAAGTGGCCGTGCATGAGCGTATTGAAATTCAAAAACCCTTCTGCCAGTTGCGTCGCTTCAAACGTTTTACCGATGACGTGGCAACCCTGACCAAGCTCAAGGATCAGCCTGCGGTGTTGATCGTCGCCCCGCTTTCGGGCCACTACGCCACCCTGCTGCGCGACACGGTCAAAACCATGCTGAAAGACCACAAGGTCTACATCACTGACTGGACTAATGCGCGCCTGGTGCCCACGTCCGAGGGCGACTTTCACCTGGACGACTATATCAACTACGTGCAGGAGTTCATTCGCCACGTGCAGGGTCGTTACGGCAACTGCCATGTGATGAGCGTTTGCCAACCCACTGTGCCGGTGCTGGCTGCCGTGTCCTTGATGGCCAGCCGGGGCGAACTCACGCCTTTGAGCATGGTCATGATGGGCGGCCCGATTGATGCGCGCAAATCACCCACGGCGGTGAACAACCTGGCCATGAACAAGAGCATTGAATGGTTTGAGAACAACGTGATTTACCGTGTGCCCACCCGTTTTCCCGGCGCGGGGCGCAAGGTCTACCCCGGCTTTTTGCAACACACGGGCTTTGTAGCCATGAACCCCAGCAACCATGCAAGAAGTCATTACGACTACTTCAAGGATATGGTCAAAGGCGACAGCGCCAGCACCGAGGCGCACCGCAAGTTTTACGACGAATACAACGCCGTGCTGGACATGGACGCGAATTACTACCTGGATACCATCAAGGTGGTGTTTCAGGAGTTCAACCTGGTCAATGGCACCTGGGATGTCAGAGGCATCGACGGCAAGGTCGAACATGTGCGCCCCGAAGACATCAAATCCACGGCGCTGTTGTCGGTGGAAGGTGAGTTGGATGACATCTCCGGTTCGGGACAAACCGCCGCCGTACACACCATTTGCACCGGGGTAGATGCCGCGCACAAGCAGCACATGGAAGTTCCCGGTGCTGGGCATTACGGCATTTTCGCCGGTAGCCGTTGGCGTCAGGTGGTGTACCCGAAGGTCAAGGCTTTCATTCAAAGTTACCAGCCGGCCAAGTCACCTGCGGCCAGCACCATCGAGACCAAGCCGGTTGAGTTTGTGCTCCCTGAAGCGGCCACCACGGTAGAACTGCACACCAAGGCAGCAAGTCCGGCAGCCAAGGCGGTCGTCAAGGCCAGCCCTAAGACGACACCCAAGCCAAGCGGCAAACTGCCAACCCCGCGCCAGAAATGAAAAAACCCAGCACCGCCGACGTGCTGGCGGTGCTGCCGCATACGCAGTGCACGCGTTGCGGTTTTCCTGACTGCGCCACCTATGCCCAGGCTGTGGTTGACGGTCACGCCAACATCAACCAATGCCCACCGGGCGGTTCTGACGGAATTGCACGTTTGTCGGAGGTGACGGGCTTGCCGGTACTAGCGCTGAATCCCGTCAACGGGGCAGAGACACCGCGCCATGTGGTGTACATAGACGAAGACTGGTGCATTGGCTGCACCCTGTGCATCAAGGCCTGCCCGGTCGATGCCATTGTGGGAACCAACAAACGCGTGCACACCGTGATCGAGCCCTATTGCACCGGCTGCGACCTGTGCTTGCCGGTGTGCCCGGTGGACTGTATGCTGGTTGAAAACGTATCCGGCAGCGCCACCGGCTGGGCAGCCTGGTCACCCGCGCTGGCTGCGCAAGCCCAGAATCGCTATGAACTTAATAGCTTAAGACGCAGGCGAGAAGAGGGCGAGAGCACCAAAAGGCTTAAAGAAAAAGCAGAGCTCAAGTTGTCTGATCTGGCTGCCCACTCGCAGCATACAGACCCGTTGGTGCTGGACAAAAAACGCGCCGTGATCGAAGCCGCCCTGGCTCGGGCGCGCGCCAAAAAACTTAACCCCACACCCCACTGAATCAACTGGCGGCCAGGTTTTTGTACACCCCGCAGCCCACCGCCAGCTTGTCGGCCTGCATCACAAACGACATCTTGGACTGCACTTTGCCCGTGGTCGGGTTGTTGATGTCGTATTCCACCCAACCCGGCTCAATCGCCGCCTGGTTGAAGATGTCATCCACCAGCCCCTGTCCATCGATGCCGGGAATGTCCTGCACCAGTGTGCCGACCTTGGCAGGGTTGCCGCCAAACGACAGGTAAGTACCCCGACGATCGAGCACAAAAACATACATATCGCGGTCGAAGTAGCCCTGGGCGGGGTCGGTGATGTCGCGCACAAAAGCCTCGTGGGAACTGCTGCGCTGCCAATGCTGCATGGCGCGCTTCACCAAGGCTACCGCCTCATCAGGCGCGCCTTGCTGAAGTTTGAATACTGCAAAATCGTCAACCAACGTGGAGGCTCTGTGCTCCAGCTTGGTGGCTTGAGCCACGGCATGCTCCACCATTTGCGCGTTGCGTTGGGTAATTTCATCCAACTGGCGCACCGCCGAGGTGATTTCGGTCAGGCCCGAGCTTTGTTCAGCGCTGGAGGACGAGATTTGCGCCATGTTGACCGCCACTTCACGGATGCCTGAGACGATTTGTGTGAACTGGTTGCCTGCTGCGCGAATGCTCTGCACGCTGGCTGCTACCTGAGCCGAAGAAGCGCCAATGAGCTGACGGATTTCTTTGGAAGATTCTGCCGAGCGTTGCGCCAGTGAACGCACCTCGCTGGCCACTACCGCAAAACCACGACCCGACTCACCCGCCCGAGCCGCTTCCACGGCGGCGTTGAGCGCCAGAATATTGGTCTGAAACGCCAGGCCATCAATCACACCCACAATTTCATCCATGCGCTTGGCGCTGCCCTGAATCACCTCCACCGACGTGATGGCCTGCGCCATGGCAGACACACCTTGCTCGGCCACATCGCGAACGGTAGAAGTTTGCGTGTTGGCCTGCGCGGCCATTTGGGCGTTGTCGTTCACCGTAGAAGACAACTCTTCAACACTGGCGGCAGTTTGTTCCAGATTGGCAGCTTGCTGCTCGGTGCGATCCGACAGCTCCCGGTTGCCGCTGGCCAGACTGTGACCGGCATAGGCTACAAAGGCTGCGTTGCTGCGCACGTTGGCCACCATGGAAGAAATATGCGTGCCAATGCGCCCCACCGCACTGAGCAAGGCGGCGTATTCATCACTGCCCTGCACCGTAGGTTTGAAGCGCAAATTACCCTGCACCAAAGCATCCATTGCCTGCTGCACCTGGGCTAGGTCAGCGCTAACCGTTTGGTAAAAAGCGACACCCAGGTAAAGCAACACGAAAGCGGCAATAGCGGCCAGATAAACCAGCCCACTGCCCACCGAACCACTGAGTACATGAACCAGCACCGTGGCAACCAAGGGTCCGACGCTCATCAGCAACAACAGCATCAACTTTTGCCCAATGGAAAAGTGCCGCATCAACCAGAGGCCGGGTTTAAGTATGAATTCCAACATGGTGTATTGTCTCGCTGAAGGATTGTTGAACTGATGCTATACCTCGACACAGCCCACACGGCAAGGGAAAACCAGTAGCCAAATCCTTCAAGCCCATTGGGCAAACGCCGCCACCACCTCGGGCGGCGCCTGTACCATCTCGATCAGCACGCCCTCGCCCGCAATCGGGAATTCGTCGTTAGCCTTGGGGTGTAAAAAGCAGATGTCAAAACCCGCCGCGCCCTTGCGGATGCCGCCCGGTGCAAAGCGCACGCCATGCGCCGTGAGCCACTGCACCGCCGCAGGCAAGTCGTCAATCCACAAGCCCACATGGTTCAGCGGCGTGGCATGGACGGCAGGTTTTTTGTCAATGTCCATCGGCTGCATCAAATCCACTTCGACCTTGAACGGGCCGACGCCCATGGTGCAGATGTCTTCGTCAATGTTTTCTCGCTCGCTCTGGAACGTGCCGGTAACTTCCAGCCCCAGCATGTCGACCCAGAGTTTTTTCATCTGTGCTTTGTCGGTGCCACCGATGGCAATCTGCTGGATGCCCAGCACCTTGAACGGGCGTTGCGTGTTCATCGCCATCATGCAAACTCCACAATGGGCTGATCGACCGTCAAGCTTTCACCCTTGGCTGCCAGCACCTTGCCAACCACACCATCGGCGGCGGCAAACAACACGTTTTCCATCTTCATGGCTTCAATGACCGCCACGCGCTCGCCCGCCTGCACTTTTTGCCCCGGAACCACTGCAACGTCAACCAGCAAGCCCGGCATGGGCGAGAGCACATAGCGGCTCATGTCGGGCGGTGCCTTGAACGGCATCAGGGCGTGCAACTTGGCAACATGCGGCAGCAGCACCATCACTTCAAGCTGCGTGCCGTTGTGAATGACGCGGATGACCAGTGGTTTATTCGCAGCGCCGCGCTCGACCTGGGCGGTAAAGCGTGCACCATTGCAGATGCCCTCAACCCGAATCTGGCCAAACCATGTTTCGCTATGTATTTGATAGCTGTTAGCGCCGATCTGGACTGTGCCAGAGCGGTTTTTGTCATTGAAGTCAAAAATGCGTACCGGGTGGTATGTGTGATTACCTTGCGCATCCAGCGCGACGGCGACAAAGTTCTCACCGATGCGCAACTCGTGGCCTTCCATCTGCCCGCTGATCGATGCTGCACGGCTGAGATAGCGGCGGCTGACAAACGCGGCCAGGGCGACCAAAAAGTCGGCATCTTCATGCGGCACATCTTCGGCACGGAAGCCGTGGGCATAGTTTTCGGCAATAAAGCCGGTATTGAAGTCACCCGAGACGAACTTTGGGTGCGCCAGCAAGGCGGCTTGAAACGGAATGCTGCTTGACACGCCGCGAATGACAAAACCATTGAGTGCCTCACGCATCTTGGCAATCGCCTCCAGCCGATCTTTGCCGTGCACGATCAGCTTGGCGATCATCGAGTCGTAATACATCGGAATCTCGCCGCCGTCTTGCACGCCGGTGTCCACCCGCACACCCTGCCATTGCGACACGTCAGAGGCAAACATGGTCTCTTTGGGTGGCTGAAAGCGCACCAAGCGGCCGGTGGATGGCAAAAAGTTGCGAAACGGGTCTTCGGCGTTGATGCGGCATTCAATGGCCCAGCCGTCGCGCTTGACTTGCGTCTGCGTCAAAGGCAGCTTTTCACCGGCAGCAACGCGGATCATCAGCTCCACCAGGTCCAGCCCGGTGATGCACTCGGTGACCGGGTGCTCCACCTGCAAACGCGTGTTCATTTCCAGAAAGTAGAACGACTGGTCTTTGCCAACCACAAATTCCACCGTGCCCGCGCTTTGGTACTTGACCGCCTTGGCCAGCGCCACCGCCTGTTCGCCCATGGCTTTACGGGTGGCGTCGGAAATAAACGGGCTGGGCGCTTCTTCGATCACTTTCTGGTGGCGGCGCTGGATGGAACACTCGCGCTCGTTGAGGTAAACCACATTGCCAAAGCTGTCGCCAATGAGCTGAATTTCAATGTGGCGCGGTTCTTCGACATATTTTTCAACAAACACGCGGTCGTCGCCAAAGCTGTTGCGGGCTTCGTTACGGCAACTGGTGAAGCCTTCAAAGGCCTCTTTGTCATTGAAAGCCACGCGCAAGCCCTTGCCACCGCCGCCGGCGCTGGCCTTGATCATCACGGGGTAGCCGATGCCCTTGGCGATTTCGACCGCGGCTTCGGCGGTTTCAATGGCGCTGTTGACACCGGGGATGCAATTGACACCGGCTGCACCCGCCAGCTTTTTGGACTCGATCTTGTCGCCCATGGCGGCCATCGAGTAGTGTTTGGGGCCGATGAAAACAATGCCTTCTTCTTCCACACGCTTGGCAAATTCGGCGTTTTCGCTCAAAAAACCGTAGCCGGGGTGCAGCGCCTCTGCCCCGGTTTTTTTGCAGGCGGCAATGATCTTGTCAGCCACCAAATAGCTGTCACGGCTGGGCGGCGCGCCAATGTTGACCGCTTCGTCGGCCAACATGACAAAGCGGGCGTCTTTGTCGGCATCAGAATACACCGCAACCGTCTGGATACCCATTTTGCGGGCGGTCAGAATAACCCGGCAGGCGATCTCGCCACGGTTGGCAATGAGGATTTTTTTAAACATATTGGCTCCAAATCATTTCATAA
>Ga0210025_1004206_pt1 | contig 12474 bp, 9 predicted proteins | sample CryGeyme20150102_FD_183989 | JGI IMG/M metagenome (GOLD analysis project Ga0210025, IMG submission 183989) | Groundwater microbial communities from Crystal Geyser aquifers in Utah, USA - Crystal Geyser metaG 2015-0102 (SPAdes) (version 2) | ecosystem: Environmental > Aquatic > Deep subsurface >...
TTGCTTATTGCGCCTGAAATTGAATTCGAACCCATTGATGTTATACATGGCTGGATAGCTTATAAAGTAAGGATTAAGATGTTTTGGCTTATTTTAACTGAAATCTAACTGAAGTGATTTTTTGAGTGGTTGAACCCTTATGCTTCATGTAATCGATTACAGAGGGAGTACTGTATTATTGTAGTACAATTAGTCTGTCATCCTTCCTGTTCACGATTACTAGTATTTTTATTTTTTTCTCACAAGAGGAACAATTCATAAGTACGACCTACTGCGAGTATTTAACGATTGCTATGAGGTGGCCGTCCTTAATTCGGACGAGAACAGATACGTGGCAAAATTGATAGGTTGAAGACGTAGCCGCAGCCACGAACACAAGATAGCAATGGAAAAGCATAAGGTGTGAGCACCGATGATGACACGCCTCATCATCTGCAACCAAAAGTACGCATTGCTCATTTATTTATCTTTAATTTTACGACTTCCAGTTGCACCCAAACGCTTGTCCATCTATTATATTTTAGCGCATCATAGCGCAATACCTGCTAGCATCTCCAAACAACATGAACTTCGTTGCAACAGCACTAGGCCTGCAGCTACCAACCCTCAGGGCACGGGATACCCTACAAGAGCACCACAGTGCTTGTCTCTCGAGAAGAACTCCCTCCACTCGTAACACTAGTGAAGATAAGATCGAATGGGGATGCGATCCTCTTGACAGACGGACATGGCTATTACCTGACAAGGAAAGATGCGATGACGACGAAACTGCAAGCACTGTATCAGACTGCGACCATTCCTTTTCGTCTTATTCCGAAGCTCTCGGCTGCGTCTCCTTTGCAACTCCTCTTGTAACAAAAGTCCATCTGCGACCATGCACGCCCATGGCAGAAAGACAGAATTTGTACTACAGCGAGGTTGACTTTCGACGTTTTCGCATGGACTACCGACAAAGCCTTTTGCGCCCACGTCGAACCAGTACGGTAACCTTTTCCGCTCACGTTGTCACTCACTCTTTACCTACCGTTGACAACAAGGACGACGTTTTCTATTCTTCATCCGAATTGAAGCAGTAAGTATTCTATCGTACTATTGTCGGTTGGCGAACGGAGTAATGCACCACTTGACTATTCAAAGAGTTTGTCCTAATTTATATCTTCCTTTCCTGCTCGCTTACTTAAACTTTCAGATTCCTAGAAGACTTCATTCTATCGCTCGACGAAAAGACTGCTTCGTCATAGCTCAACTGCGTCTATTGCATATGTTGAAGCAGCGAAACGTCCATTTTTGCTCTATGAGACACAGCCGTAGATGTAAAATGCTCTTGCTTGACAGAATCCTGTCGATTGTTTCCTTAGACAGTATTGATTGTTTTTAGTCAAGCTGGATCAACTTCCCAATCTTCCAGTGGTGGACCCACACCAAGCCAAAAAGATATTTTGTCTCATGCCAAGGCAATAACGATTATTCCGGCACGACGAGATACGGCTCTGCTCTGACAAACTTTCGAAGCACCAATGCAGCACAGTTCTGTGCCAACATATGTTTTTTACATTCTAGAAAGACCATTCGTTGATTTCCTCGAGACGCCCCGCTTCATTCTTCTCTCTATCAGCTTGCTTTGAATACTTCTGTTCTAGACCTGACACGATGAGAACTTCCTAGGAGGTCATTTCAGACACTTAGTTCTAGCATCATGATATTGCTCATAACGAAGCGAGTAAGCAATAACGTTCATGAATAACACCAGTATCAAAGATTCTTTGTGTAGGGTACGGCACGCATCGTTGTCGGTAAGTAACGAATTAAAGAGCTCTAGAATCTTCAGCATACCTGGTAGTATTCACTGGCTAGCTAGCGAAGCGAACAAAATCGGCAATCTAGATTAGTGAATTACATTATTTACTACTCGGAGTATGTTCTTTTAATGAGAACGTGAGCACTTGTCCTGGCTCTAACAGTAAGCGAGTATGCCTTGATATCGTTGATGTTTGCCATGCTGCCACATTCCCGGGAGACCATATGGCGACGGAAGACCCCTTATCCATTGCATGGTTAGCCCAATCTTGTGATATTTTCCGTAGACGAGTATGAGCATAACTACCGTCCGCGACGCTAGCCGCTCAAGATCAACCTCACGACTAATTGCCGAGAAACGCTTCCGGTTGCTTTCATTCAATAGAATGGCAGCTTCCAGTCGCAGTGTTCCCGAGAAGTTTGATCGCCGTTCGCAGGGGTTTTGCGGCAACGTCGCTATTAGTAGCAGCCACTTTAGCGCTGTACCTGGTACGCTACGGTACTCTACTATCGTAGTCTTAGGCTGACAAGGATTGCCAAGTTTCAACGAACGCCAATAGTTTGTGTGCGTCTATCTACTACACCTTCCTCGCACATTCACTCCACTAAAATTCATGACGAAATAATAATAATCTTTTGCTTTTTGGCAGGTTACATTGATTACTCTCACCTCGAGGCTTAGCATTGTGCTTTGTGCCACGCATTATATCATCACCATGGCGCATCAAGACGCTCCATTACCGCTTTCGGACTTGCGAGAGCGCGTCTCGGTAAAAACTTTTCAGTGGCTACAAAAAATTCGAGGAAAAAAGACAGAAAGACTTCCTGGAAGAAGCTGCCGCCAATCCCATTATGTTTGGGTTTAATGACATTGGAAGCAATCTAAATGATGAAGAGGGAGAATTATGGCCCAGAGTGAGAGAATGGACGAGTAGCTTAGAAAGTCCTGATGGAATTGGTGGATACAATGAAGAAGACTACCCAGAACAACTACAGCAGGCCAACATATGGCACGGATGGAAATTCTGTTCAAGTAAAATATATTCTATCTTCCGCAGGAGGTGGCCACGGAGATGATCTATGGGCTGCTTCAAGGCATATTGCCAATATTTTTGCCGATGATGAGAAATGTAGAGAGATCTTAGGGCCAGCAATAATACCAGAAAGCATCAATGAAAATCATATATTAATGGGGTCAAACTTTGTCGAATTGGGTGCCGGTGCTGGTGTTCCAAGTTGGACAGCCTTGAAATGCTGTGCAAGGGTTGTATGTACTGATCAGAGCATTCCCGATAGGATTCTTTGTATCGCAGAGAGCGCGGAACGAAGCCGACGAGTATTGTCGGCAGCTGTAGAGGCGATAACGCAATAAACAAGCAGCTCATGGAATCCTCATCCCGTGTACGAGCTGGCCCGTACGATTGGGGGGCTTCAATCGAAGAAATTTCGGCAGTCCTCAATGACGACGAAAGCAAAGAAGCAGGGAAACTCGCTTTGATGTCGTCGTGGCGGCAGATTGTATCTACATGCCCGAGTTTCACAGCGTGCTACTGGATTCGATTCGTTATCGGATCATGGAGTTGCATTGTTGCCCTTCGCTTTGCACGGAAATACGGAAGATACAAAAGTGTTGGGAATTCTTGAAATGGCTGAGTAGAAAGGTTTCCATGTCGGACAATTTGAACCGCAACAGCTGTCGCCCCAAGCATCGGGGATGGATACCAAACGAGCTTTGGTTCACCTGTAGAGATTGACAAAGACATCACCGTAGCAGTCAGTCAGTAGTTTCGTACGATTACTTGCGAAAGTTTCGAGCAGTATGATTATCTAATACCGTCAAAGGCTTAAGAGGTGGCAGAATGATAACCGCAGAGTTAATGCTCGCTGGTGAAAATTGGAATCATCTTCTAGAGATTGCCGTCATACATCTTTATGGTAGTCTTTCTGTAAATACATGCAATGTGTTTCGTGGCACAAACAGTTTGGATGGATTTGGTGATAATTGTTCGTGGAGGCTTTTGGCAGTAGTAAGTGAAAGCGCGTGAATGAGGATGAATTTGATGACTCTTCTTTTCGTGATGGTTGGTAGATTATGCGGATTCAGAATGGATTGGCTCAAGTTGAGATTGTGTTATTTTGTGGAATATCGAAGTTCCAAAACCTTCAGCCCACGGGCTAAACGCCCTGCAAACAGCAAGCGGTGCGAGATAGTCGATGCATATCGGCAAAAATGACGGCTTCCTATTTCTCCTTCCAGGCAAAAGCACTCAGATTCTTTTTCTGAGTGACCCATAATCGGTTTAGCGTCGCATTTGTACCTGTTACCCTTGTTGCAACAGAGAGTTTTCGTCCAAATATCCTGCAGGAAATTTTTGACCCTTGATCCAAATCATTCCATTCCCCATGAAGTGATTCTTGACGTGGTGGAATTTTTCAATACTGTCTGCTGCTCTGCTTGCATTTGCCCACATGCGAACCGTTTGAGCGGCACTCAAGATTACCAAACAGAAGAAGAAGATTCCCAACCACGAAGTATAAGGAGGCTTGTCATAAGGGTCATCGGCCACGATAATTGCGCGAAGAAGTGTCGTCACGAGACAAAGTATTAAGCAACAAAGCATAACGGGTGCCAATTCGGTCTGCTTCGTCATCATTGAGTAGGGGATGACAAGAGCAAAGGAAGTGCCACTCAGGAGAAGCAAATAGTTGCTTACCGCGAAAATGCGAGGATCAAGGGACCAGCTTCCAAAGGCTCCCAAAGCACCAGATACCAAGATGACGCCTTCAAATTTGGAATAGGGCAGAGGTGACACACCCATGATATCGGACATGACTCCGTCCATCTCGTAGAGAAACATGCGCGGATTCAGCTCAGGTGGAGCCGAGGCACCCCATACACAATCGGTGAGCCATGGATCCAAGATATTTTTCAGGCCAAACAACGCACAAGTCAGGCCGTACGGCAGCAACAACAGACTGCAGACACAATTTAATACAACGTTCATCGCTTAATGACGCGTTGGCTTAAATTGTAGTGGCAACAAGGAAACGAGTTGAGAGGTGGAGTATTTTGTGATAGCTAGCCCTACAACCTACAACTCCTTTCAAGATAACACAACACAACAACAGTAGGACGTTATGAAAGAAATCTCTTGCTTCGAGTGAAATAATGTAGAGATAATTATTTAATAGTCAAACGTTGCAAGTAATAAGGTTTTACTCCAAAAAAATGTTAGTCGGGATGTTTATTGCGTCGGCTTTTGATGAACGATGACGAATAGATCTTCTTCTGTTCGCGGAAGATAATGACAAAAAAGAGCACGCACACTTTCCATCAGGAGCTGAAGATCGAGTAACTACGAACTCTTGCGTACTCTGGGTAGATCGCAGAACTGATCTACCGGCTAGACTCTTCAAACTTTGCCAGGGCGATTGGGGTGAAAGATCATCATCTTTTGTCAGCCCGAAGCATCATTGTTGCTGCTTGAACCATCATTGATTCAAAAAATGAATTTTCCCTGCGATTTCAATTAAAAACACTCGCACGAACAGTTGCATCCTACACCCGAAGAATTGCTTGTCGCCGAGTCCTTGCAGTCTACTCCCACCGTGTCAATATACCCACTAGACAGCAAAAAGCATACTTCCACTGGTACGCTGCCTTCTAGCTGATTGTTCTGAAAGAGCATGGTTTTGCAGTTGGTAAGATCGGAATATTGCACTGGTATGGTACCGGTGAGGGCATTGTCATTTACGGAGAGACTGGTCAAGGATTTCTGCAGCCGTCCTAACTCCATCGGCAATGTAGACGATAGCCTGTTGTTTGCCAGATCCAGTGTGGCCAGCTGGGACAGGGACCCCAATTGATGGGGAATGGGACCTGTGACCTTTGTATGGGTCACAGACAGCCACTGTAACTGCGACAACGTTGCAAGCTCTGTTGGCAAGATACCCAACACTTCCTCACCCGAAATGGTAAATGCACCGAGAGATTTCATCATTCCAAGCTCTGAGGGCATTGCTGCGGTATGAGTCGTCGTTCCAGTGGCTGTACTGAAGCGCTTGCCCAATAGCAGTTGGCGGCAATTAACAAGTCGTCCAATTTCTGTTGCGATTCTCTTGATAAAAAAGGGCGTATCTCGCAGATCAATCGTTTGCAATGATGCATGTAAGTTGCCAATCTCACTGGGCAGACTGCCCGCCAATTGAGGTAAATTGGACATTTGTAGCGCTCGCAAATTTGTCAGTAGGTTGACAGTCGTTGGCAGCGTCCCATAAATTTGCAGATTGTCGGACAGTTGTAACTGCTCCAAGTTCGTTAGAAATCCAATCTCCAGCGGTAGCTGGCCCACTAGATTATTCTTTTGAAGCGCCAAATAGCGATATTGCTGGTTGATATCACACGCCAATTGTGCCCGCGAAAACCAAAAGCATTCATGAACATTATAGGAGAGCCAACCGTCCGCGTTAGTCCAATATACCACTCCACCGCTTTCATCGTCATTGCCCTGAAATAAAGTGGACACAATATCGGGATCGATTTGTGGATCTTGAAGGGAAGCCGTAAAAAAATCTTGGTTGGTAGCATAAAACAATGTTGCAAGAGCCATGCGTTGTCGTTTTCGGGACGAAGAATAGGTATCAAAATTTGGATCTTTCAACAGCCAATTGTACGCCTTGGCTTGTGGACTGTTGGGAGTATCATTAATCACATCGGTCGTATACAAAGGTAAGCCCATTTCTAGATCGATGGGTAGTCGTGTCGGCTCCTGTGTTCTTGTTAATGTGGGAATTTGAAATGCGGGTCCTGTCTTTGTTGGTGATATAGTGGGTTCATTTGTGGTGGGACTGGGGGTGACAGATATGGTAGGAACAGGGCCTATCGATATCGGGCTAAGAGATTCCGACAAACTCGTACTTGTAGTACTGCTGGTTTCTCGCGGAATCATAGTGATGGTGGGACTATAGCTGATAACATTGTCGTAGTCGGTGCTGTCGTTCAAGTTCGCTAAAACCAAAGGAACAACGATTAAGTTCACCAGCACGGCAAGCACAGCCATTCCTGCCACAAACACCAACCGTCGCTTCGAAAACGGATTGATTTCGTCTTCTTCAGCACCATCATCACCGACTCTGATACAATCCAAGCCTTCCAACACGCGCGCAAAACATCCCCGGTGTTTTGGCTCTTTGTCTTCTTTTTCGTAGGTCTGGGAATACTGTCGTGTCTCTGATTGCATCTGCTCCAGCCGTTGCTGCTGCTGTTGCGAATCGAGGTCAGTTTCGGCGTTTGATATGGCGGTCGCTGTTTCCATGTTATCCCGTGCTGTGTAGTTCTTTTATCTGGTACACAACGTACTCCACTATTGCGGTTACTAGAACTGTAGCTGGAGTTGTTGTGTTATTATGATGTTTCTAATAATACAGTATTATGCAATTGAGTTTTAAATTAGTTCACCCAGGCCACCAATACAGTATTTGAGAAAAATACAGGGTTACTACTAGTAGGATAGTACTTGGCAATATTAATGGTGCGGTGGCTCATTATTTATTTATTTTATTTCCTCGCGTTTATGCGTAAACCAAAGTCAATATTCCAACTACTGGTCGACCAAAGATCCGGGTATTATTGATTGAGTAGGCTCCTGCTTCCAGGAAGGAAGGAAGGACCTACTAAGAAGTGAACGAGACCTCAACCTTCGGGGGCGAAGACTGCAGAAAGTTGATTTCTCATGTTCCAGGATATGCCACGAAATATTATAAAATAACTAACAAATTGAATAGTTACATTTATTTTGAAAAAATGTCTTCCGCGCGTGCATTTAACTCACGATGCCAAGACACGCGCTGTACTGTGCTCTAGCTAACTAAAGATATTATTTTTTGAGCGCAATTGTTTCATTCGAAACTATGCGATTGCCTTTCCCGTCAACCATCTCGCTGCGCTTTCTATGAAATAACAATGTGTGCAGTGCTGTCATTTTGGTGATTGCGCGTGTTTAAAAGAGCAAGATCATCCAGCCCACAAAGGTATAAAAGAAGAGGACAGGGAAAACAGCCAAGAATCTCCGCTCCTTTTTCACATAAAGCCCAATAAAGACTGACGATGCTCGTGTGGCCCACACAAATGCCACCACAATCCAAATCATATCTAGCCAGGCCCATGAAAACCAAGTCAATTTTAGACAATCAATGACCAATGCTGCTAAGGACATGGGGAAGATACAATATCCAAGAACACAAACGGATTGGAAAAAGGAAATATTTCCTCCCAAGAGTTGCGCGTTGACCGTGACAATGGCGGATCCAAGCCAGACCGTAATAAAGACCGAAGCAAAGACGAGACTGGCTTGATTGGTAGGTGCTTTAAAGCTCAACAGAACTGCTAATGCCAAACAGATTAATAGCGGCCCCCTGTGTAATTTTTGACAAATTATTATTCCACGTGTGTTATAGTGATGGTTGTGTGGGTGCGTGCCATTCGTGGTTGCCGGACAAGTTTCGATGTGGTTTCGTTTGATGAATGAAATATTTTTCGAAAATGCAGACGTTCAGAAAAGTTAGAACAACTCCTGAAGGAAAAATAAAATTAATTGAAAACAGCAGCAATACAACAACAAGTACGGCAGATATTCTTTGTCCCGATCAGTACATACCAAAGATCCCAGTCCTTCAATTCCTGAATCACTTTTTGATCATTTTCACTCATTTCTTGTTCATTACTGGAAGAGGCATTTTCTCCTGAATCGCTACCATGCTCCGAAGTTGCTACTCCAGTGTACCCACTAACAAAATGGGGCTTTTGTCAGAAGAAAAGCGAGCAAAAGGGAACAAAGTATGAGATGACAAGGTACTTTAAAGAAATTTTTGCAGGGAAAACTCCATGCAAACAACAAACCAAAAAGGAAACTGGAAATGATGCATTCAATGAAGTCCACGACATGCTAGCGAATCCAAATCCAAATCCAACTCCAACATGGTTCCTTTCTTCGACTGCTACATACAGACTGCCAACTGCCAACAAGCATAAGCTGTTTTTCTACTTACCGTTCGGTCCAGGGGTAACATGACAACTTTGAGCTTCGCAACCACAGCTCGGACATCTCTCAAAATGGTTTCCCGGACGGGTTCATCGAGAGTACTGTAAGGTTGAAAGAGAGCATTTTCGTGGGCATTGGCATCTCCGGTCCCACCGGTACTACTCATTTGACCAGACATTCCTCCCTGAGGTGCCGAGGCGTCTGCCCATTGCGGTTGGTTCATACCTTGCATACTGCAGCAATACTGTTGAGAGGAGGCTAGCTTGATAAAGTTTGAGAGTGTTAGTTATTAATGAAATATGAAAGGATCTGGAAATGAGATTGATTCATTCATTCACTAGGAGTACTTGTGTTGCTGGAAGCAGTGTTACCGTTTGCCGTAATGCCATCCAAGGTCATGACTCGACGGGTTCAGTGAGCATGTTGTTTTTCAAGAATCTGTTCCATCATTGTTCAGTGGACAATCAACGATGATCTTATTAAAAATACTGTTTTTTTTTTGCTGTTTTCATTTTTTTAAATTCGCAACACACTAGTAGACTAGTACTAGTCTACTGGTACCACAACTAATACTTCTACTACCAGGGGTAGTCTACTACTGGCTGGTGGTAGTCTAGCTAGTACTTGATCGAAAAATCCAAAAACTGGACTACTCTAGACTACTGCATCTAGCCAAGTAGTTAGCAGCCGACATAATTGTTCAAACGACAAGTCGATCACAAAAAACCTGCAACCATACTACACAAAAAGATGGAGAATTTCAAGCAGCAGGTATCCCTCCAGCTGTACTTCAAAAATCGTATGGATTTGCAGCGGTGATGGTGATGTGGTCGAAACGGACTGCACGTGCTGGCTCCTGTTGGTGAACAATGAATAAGGGTTTATAAATAGGATAAAAGAGACAAGGACAAGAGTGAACTTATAATAGTATTACCGGTAGTAGGGCGATGCCTGCCTGTCACACTTTTGTCCTTCCATAGCTCCTACCAACAGCTCCAAACTGTCGTGCACGGGCCAACAAGGACTTACGGCAGGAACGCTGAATAATACTCAAATCCAAGATCATGCCTGTGAATACATTAAAATTGTGTAAAGTTATGCACATTGGTTGACGAATGTTTCCTGTGTCAAGTAACGATTGGCACGAAACATTCAATTGCAACAAAGGATTGAAGAGAGAGTAGGCAACAAAATTGTACTCGTATTAACCAAGAATTCTTCTACGCGGGAACCATGAAGCTATAGACACAGTTTTCCGTCTGCCTATTTCATACCACTTCTTTATAAAAATACAAACCACACTGCCAGGGAGCTTCGAACACTCTAAATCCTTTCATTTCAATTACTTTTCGGCAGCATTTCTTGCCATGGCTAAGGCAGTATATTTGAGGCCTCCTGACTCTTGCACATATTTAGCTTTTCGTTCCTCTCGTTGTCGCCTTGTTTGCTTCATTTCATATTCTCGTTCTATGCGATGTTTGGCTTTTTGCGCTTTTGCTTTGATGGTCGAGGCTGCAGCGGTCTCATCATACTCGAGTTCGCCGCAAGCATTTCGTCGTTGTCGGTCCCACTCCATGAGTACCTGCAAATTAAGTAAGAATATGTTACGGGCTCCCTGATTTTTAGCATCGAGGGCAAACTTCACCCATTCCTGCGTTGTTTGCCCATCTGGCTCCAAAATATTCAACACAATCATCTCTTCATGAAGAGGCACAGCAGTGTGAATTCTTTTTAAGCTGATTGCGCTTTTGGGTTGAGTACCGGCTTTCTTCTTTTCGGAGGACTTGCTGGTAGGCGACGGCGCTTCTGGATCGTCCATGCCTAAATTGAAATCACTTTCAAACTCATCGTTCAGCCCCGCTGCGCCAGTGCAATTACTGCTGTCCAATACGGTTCGCTTGCCAATTTGAATTTCGGGAATCCCATCCTCATTGTCGACTAACTTGAAATAAGCTTTCACAATTGGGTTGTTATCGTCACCATCATCGTCGGCTTTGCTTCTCCCAAATATTGAAAACGCCTTACGTTTCACGTTCTCCACCAATCGATTCTGAGAACGGTGCCAAATAATGCGGGCTCCAACCGTGTTCAGTTGGTTCAGTGCATCGCGGGCATTCTTGTCTTCTTCGTTTTGGCAGCAAGGGAGGAATCCCATATAGTAAAGGGAGGTCAGAGGACCTCCGAACATGGTTGAGCGGAATATTATCTGCTATTTATGATAATTGCTGAACTGCCAAATAGGTTGTAGGGCAAGGAAGAGGAGAGGGTGGCGACAAGTAGGCGGATACTCGCTTGCTCGATACTATATACTTCCATTACTCGTCTAGTCTAGGAGACCTGAACAAAGACAAGGGATTTAATATGCATGCGGATCGTTTTTTTTTAATGCGTTCTTCTTGACCTGAATTTCTACTGATATTATTATTTCTACGGGTGGTAGAAAATGTCTCGATTTTTTTTACTTCCTTTGCCACGCACATGAAGGGTTCCCACGAAAATAGACAACCCAGAAAGGCACTGACCCGTCCATCCTTCGCATACCAAGTGAATATGAAAGCAACCAACCAAATGCACCGAAACGCAGCGATATTATCACATTCAGGATATGAGAAATTCTAGTTCATTGTCACTACCTAATTTTCTTTCATAGCTGCGCTGTAATCTGTAATCAAATGTACTGGTTGGGCAAAGCCTGGCTATGACCCGAGGCGAGTCACCTATCGACATTACCAAATAAGGTGCGGGTCGCCCCTATCTTCTAGGATGACATTTACCTTATGGTGACAGACGACAGTGCATTCCCAACAGATGAATAATTTTGCTTGTTTCGACGTACACTTTCTCAGCTGGGAGCTTTCTACTCTTCCTTCTTACCATTTTCTTTTCCTTTGCCATTCTCGTCTCTCTTTTTGTCGCCAGCTCTCTTTCCACCGCGGTTTCTAGGACGGTTGCGACCACCTTTCTTTGGTCCAGAGCTTTTGATCAGAAAGCATTTTCGCATTTGAAACATATTCTTTTCAAGAGCCTCCGACTCGTCTTTTTTACCTTCTCCCCAAAGGGATTCGGGGGTTTCCACTTGCTTCAAACCGGTCACGTTTTCTAAAAGTCATAAGAAGAAAGCCCTTTCAATGAGCTGGTAGTTTCACATCTGATCAAGCATACACAAACAGTGAAAATATCACATACCGTCTGACCAGTTGAAGGATTTTACGAGTCCTTCACGGGCAGCTTCATCCTGAGGCTTCCACTCATCATCTTCGTACTTCAACATGTTGGTCCATTCCAAGGCGACAGTACCTTTGTCATCACATGTAAACTTCCCTTCGGCTAGAACTCCGTCTGCGTTGGCCAAGGCAGCATAACCATCAGGCCCGAATTTGACCCTCGCTTTGTCGACAATCACAAGAATTGAAGTCTGTCGCATATCAAATTTCTTTTCCTTCAACTTTTCCTTGATTTCTTCGGTAAATCCACTATCAAAACGCTTCCGAGGCTCACGTCCTGCCTTTTTCGGAGCAACCGCCGGTTTCTTGCTGGCAGCGCTCTCCTCTGCTTTGGCGGATTCTCCGTTGTGTTTCTCATTCTCTTCCTTATTTTCGCCCTTTTCCTTCTTGTCGCCCTTACCACGCTTGCGAGC
>Ga0210025_1004214_pt1 | contig 12461 bp, 8 predicted proteins | sample CryGeyme20150102_FD_183989 | JGI IMG/M metagenome (GOLD analysis project Ga0210025, IMG submission 183989) | Groundwater microbial communities from Crystal Geyser aquifers in Utah, USA - Crystal Geyser metaG 2015-0102 (SPAdes) (version 2) | ecosystem: Environmental > Aquatic > Deep subsurface >...
AAGATATGACTATACAAATTTTTAGTACTCTACTTCTAAAATAGTAAGCTAAATATTTATCAGTAGCACACAAATAAAACTTGGATAGGCCACCCACTGGCTAGAGTGGTTGGCGAAAGTTACTATTACCATTACTCTAGCTAGTAGCTACTTAGTAGATACTACTTTACTGAATTAGCTTCGAAAATAACTGTAACCCTATCTGATGAATCTTTCGAATCTTCTCGATGTTGTGGTTCTGGGCATTGCTCCTGGCAATAAATCAAAGCAACCATGAGACGGCCTTTTTCTGACGGAGCAATTCTGTGTTGTTGGTATGGTAATTAACGTAAAAACAGCAAGACCTACATACCAGGTATGGTACCACAGAGCGGCATCAACAGCACCAATCATGACAGCTACTACCACTAGCCGCGCTGCGGATCCTTACAAATCCAGCACCTTTATCGGGCATTCTTTATGGATGGTCCCCAGTGGAGCTGCTTTTCAAGCCTATTCGGAGATTATTCACGATACGGCGAGTAAGCTTGGAACATTTCAGTTCATTCCACATATCACATTAGTAGCAGCCATATTGACGGGAGAAGCGGATGTGTTGGAAAAAAGTCGTCGATTGGCTTCTCAATTGGCACCCTACGAGTTTGAATTCCAATCTTTGTCTTCACGTGATGCGTACTTTCAGTGCATCTATGCTACCATGACGCTCACGCCCAAAGTTTTGACAGCCAATGCATTGGCACGTCAAATTTTTCCGGAACGACAATCGGATCCACCGTACATGCCGCATTTAAGCTTAGTGTACGGAGATTTATCGGATACTGTCAAGAATGAAGAAATTATGCCAGTATTGGCCAACAAAATTCATCAGCGGTCAACAGAAACACAAATTCTTCCTGTGGATTCTATACAGGTCTGGTCGACACAAGGAGATGTGAAGGAATGGTACATGGTAGAAACAATTCCTCTCACGGGTTCAGTGACAGGGGAGAGAGGGACTGAGAATGGGTAGATCGGAAAAGTGCAAAAAGCGAGTACTAATAATCGACTATTATATGCTAATATTGAAATATATTTTGTATGATCTATTGCTTAGAGATGTGCTCATTTTAGGCAGCAGACAGGAGGCGATGGGATTACAGATGTCTTCGATGTTTTGACAAAGAGAAAGAGCAACAAATCAAGCAATTTCTTCATTTCTCCTATACATAATTTGTTGTCCTTGGTACTGTGGTTGAGTAGACTTCGGTTTCAGTAAAATTTGGGTGAGAAGGTACTGGATGGAGTTGTGCTTGACTGTCTACGAGAATCGTCAACGATGGCAAGCTACTTGACAAGGTTTGGTTCGAAGTGTTTTCAAGCGGACAAAAGAGTTTCATCAAAGCTGAGTTTCGTTTGTCAGGTTCCGACAAAGTGTGCGAGCTAAGTGGTATCCCGCTCGTGACCTGACCAAATCTTCTTCCATGCTCAGCATCCACAAAACACTAGCTAGAGTAGAGTAGGCTGTAGGCTCTACTATCAAAAATCAAAACCAGCTCATCCATTCCAGCAATTTATACCCGAGTAGAAAATAATAATATCTGCAAAGATCTGCCCCGAGACCAGCGCGCAAAGGACCATCACATGCCAAACCACAGATATCTGGGACAGAGGTTTTATAATTTGATTTTACTATTGTGATACGTTGAAAGAGTATGATTCGAAGAGGATTTTTGATATCCTCCTTATCAGGCGTAAGGCCAGCTTTATCTTTGAGGCAGATCTACAACACGCGAGGTTTCCAACATGCTGCATCGTCTTCTTATTTATCTATAAAAAATCAAGATCCATATATGGTAAATTCCAGTAGAAACCGCCAAAACTTTTCTTTTTCTGTCTACAATGATTTAGTGAGAAATTTTGCCACCAGCGCCCAAAAACGAGCCATGGCCAAAAAGCAGGGAAAAGAAGGAGGAGTCGACGAAAAAGATAATTCCAGCAGTGATACACCCTCCACTTCCAAAATCTCAACACCAGAATCAGCACCAGCACCACCGATAGCTGGCGTGGAATCACCCAAATCCTTGATTCGAACGGATTTTGCACTGGACAGATCGTCCGCTAATTTACAAGAATTGATTTTACCGTCCGGCTATGAAATTCCTCATTTCAGCCCAAGGAACACTGCATCGTCGAATACTAGTAACAGTGCTGCCTTGCAAGCACAAGCGGTTTCTTACGTTGATTACAAAGAGCTCTATGATCCCAACATGCATCTGCCATCGGCTCCTCAAGATTGGACCGACTATGAACCCGCAACACCACTGTGGGAAGAATTGGCGGCACAAATTGGAGTCTTGGGTAGACCCATGACGGTGGCAGAATTTATGCAGCACGCATTGTTGCATCCCAAGTACGGATATTACAGTCAACCCATGCGAAACAGTGTCGAAGATGAAGATGATGATATCTTTAGCGATAGTGATGATGACGATGATGGTGGTCCAATACAGGTGAATCCCATCTTTGGACCTCGGGGTGATTTTGTCACGGCTCCCGAAATTTGTCAAGTGTTTGGAGAATCGATTCAAGTATGGATGGTGACACAGTGGGAGAGTATGGGCAAACCCAAGGCCATTCAGTGGGTTGAATTCGGTCCTGGCCGGGGAACGCTCATGGCAGACATGGTACGCTTCGCCTTGTCGCACAAGAGCACAAGTGGCAGTGACAAGTTGGAAGAATACGGGAATGCACTACAGGTTATTCATTTGATTGAGCCTAGTCGGCCATTGCGAGAGAAGCAACAAGAATCTTTGCAAGAACAACTGGGGGATTTAGTAGACTGGCAATTTTGCAATCCAACTGAGAACACGAATGATGTTGATGAGGTTGGTGTAGAACCAAAGCTTGGTGACGACAATAAGCCAACGAACGAGAAATCAATGATTCACGTACATTGGCACGATTCCTTTGCATCTTTAACGGCCATGATTATGAGGAGAAAGCAACGAAACAAGGGGCACGAATCCACCGTGGTTGATAATCATGAACCGGATATATCCAGCATGCCACTCTTCGTCGTTTGTCAAGAGTTTTTTGATGCCCTGCCAGTGCACGCTTTCGAATTAACGGACGAGGGTTGGCGGGAGCGCATGGTCGACATGGCCATTCGCGATGAAATGCTTGAAGATGAAGTTGAAGCCAACGACAAGAAAGAAAGTAGCCCAACACCTGCACTTTCCAACCCCAAAAATGGAACAGATGGTATGAAGCGACCGCGCTTAAGGATTGTTTTAGCGCCTGAAGTAACGCCGGCGCTCAAGACTCTGTTGAATGTCGATGAAGATGGAAAAGTAACAGGGGATGATCTAAGCAGCAGCAACCTACAGGCGAAGACAGGCCAGGTAGTAGAAGTCTGCCCAGAAGGCATACTTGTGGTACAAGATATTGCCTCGGTTTTGGCTGAGCAGGGAGGAGCTGCCATCATTGTTGACTACGGCGAAGAAGGTAGCACGGATTCCTTGCGTGGATTTTGGAAGCACAAACAAACCCACTTCTTGAGTTTGCCTGGCCAGACTGATGTGACAGCTGATGTTGACTTTACAGCTTTGAAGTACGCTGTAAATCAAGCACGTCCCAATCGGCTTCGGCACTTTGCAGAAGGAGACGGTAACAAAGCGGATGAGGAAAAGGATGAAAGCAAACCAGTTGTTAAGGCGTATGGGCCAATTACACAAGGAAAGTTTCTGTCGTCCATGGGGGCACAGGAGCGCGTGATATCCTTCATCGAAAAGGATACAACCACAGACGAAGAAGCAGAAAATATTTTCAATGCACTGAACCGGTTGGTAGCCCCAGAAGAAATGGGAAGGCGCTACAAAGTTTTGGGAATCACAACGGAACGTTACAAGGAAGCTGGTAGCACAAGATATTCTGTCCCACCACCGGGTTTTTGAGATATTTGCATCCTTTTTGCTGTATCATACCAGTGAACAATGAGTTTCCAGGTAATTGAGCGTGTCGCTACAATGGACCAGCCAATGTGTCGAAGACTGTGCAACACATGATTGTGGAACTAGCGAATAATTTGTCACTGATTTCAAGGATCAATGGCCCGGCAAAAAAATAGATTGGTCTACAGAATATTCGCCGCGACGAAAAGTTGTATATTAGTTTGTTTTGGGAAGCTGTATGACTGCAAGGTTCCAGTTCCGAGGAGACAGTCATGCTCCACACGTTGCAATTCTCGTTGTCGTAAAAGGTAGCCTTTCCTTCTGGGGTTCGTGTGGAACTCAGGTTTCTTTTGTTGCAAGCTGAGGTTAGCTGCGGCAGATGCATTACGGACGCACAATAAGTGGTTGTACATTGTCGTGCTGGATGGTCAATCACGGCGTATTTTACGCTTACTGTGGAGAGTGTAAAACGACTTTGCTCAAAAATATTTGGCGCCCGAGATGGATTTGAATCTCAATTTCACACCTAAAATCATTGAGACTGTGAGCTAGCTCATCGCTAATCTAAATGAACCATATTATGCGAATTAAATACTATTGTATCGTTGTTTTAATCATTTCTTGGTATTTATTACACAGGAACGACACTACTGTAGCCCGCGTCCACGTAGATAACTTGTCCCGTCATGCCTGTCCCGTCGGTGGCTAAAAATCGTACCGTATCTGCCACTTCTTGGTGCGTCACATTTCTTTGAAGAGGTGCCTTTTTTTCCACGTGTTGGTACAATTCGGTAAATTGTGGAATCCCGCGCGATGACAAGGTCCGCAGTGGACCGGCACTCACAGCATTGACACGAATGCTGTGCTGCTGCTGACTGTTTGATGATGATGATGATGATGATGCTGTTGATGATGCTGTTGATGGCAGAGTAAAACTACCCAGCTCTACTGCCAATCCCCGCACACAAGCTTCGAGAGAAGCTTTGGCGGGCCCCATTAGACCGTAATTAGAGACAGCCCGATTGGCACCGAGGTACGTCAAGGCTGTAATGGAGGCTCCTTGTCCTCCGTTTTCTAAGGATGAATTCATCATGGATTTGGCATACCGTGTCGTTTCCAGCAAAGAAAAGGTAGAAATATGATGGGCGGTTTGAAAATCTTGGAGCGAAGCTTCCGAAATGGAACTGTCACAGTTGCCACTTGAATTAGCCTTAAAGGGAGCATATGCAATGGAATGGACAATGCTGTCCAACAAGCCAGTACGACCATCCAAAAGTTCGGGTATTTGGTCTTGAAAGAGCCGCGGAAGATCCGTCTCCACATTGCAAGGTATCGCCTCAAGAATCTTACCACCAGTCTCCTGTTTCTGATTTGAATTGGCAATGAGCGTATCCATGGCTGCTTGTTTCTTGTGTTGCGAGATGTTGTCGTCTTGATAGGTGAAAACGACATCAAAGTGTTTTTGCCGAAAGGATTCTACACAAGCCCAAGCAATCGACCGATGGTTGGCTACTCCCATAACGAGAGCTATTTTCTTTGGATGTTGACGATGCTGCTCTTGTTGAAGAAACGTAGTTGAAGAAAAGGATGCTTCACGCGGGGAGTTGAAACGACTAAACGAGGACAAAGTGGAGGCACAAGCATAGATCCTTTTCAGTCTGGAGAGCATTCGTGATTGTATGGATCGATTCTTCAGCATTGTAGATTAGCGACTTAATGGCTGTTCTAAACTACCCGAACTCACTGTAGCTGCTGTCACTTTTTAAATTAACTGGAAGAGCATAACCACTATTGACATGCAAAGTAGTAGTCGCAACTTTTTGGCGCTTAATTTGTTATTAACTGCTGTAGGTAAACGCTAAAATAACAAACGAGCGGAAAGTTTATTCCTTGAAACTAAAAAGACGCACAATTGACTTGATATTCATCTATCCCTACAGTAGTATTATCTACTCCCCATATGTGTGTGTGTATGTGTAATAACTGACTTCCAGTGCTATGGCGTTGTTCCTGGTGATACCAATCCCCGAGCAGGAAGCCATGCTCATGCATATTTTCGCTTTCGACTTCTGTCAGCGGCGGCGAGCAGACTTTGATAAAGCATCCTTATTAAAAAAATATTATTGAATAATTTCGCTGAGATGATGATGTCTTGTTCCAATCATAACAATCAATGCAAGAGTACGACGTACTCAAATACTTCTTAGTACCAGTAGGGTCTAGTACTAGCTATTACTAGTGCAGTACTAGTAGTAGACACTAGCTACTAGTAGTACCACTAAGGACGAGGACCCGAGGCAGGAGTAGTAGTAAGAGGAGTCTTGCGAAACTACGATTTGCATCATTAAAAAAGTAAATTCATTTTTCTCATCAGCAGACTAGCAGTAGTGGCACCAGTAGTAATACCAGTACTGGTACTACTACTATCTACTACGTAGTAAGCAAGCGACTTAAGTAGGCAGTGGTCTATTACTGTTAGTAGTAGATCTAACACTTGTTCTTAACTACGGTACCCCTGGTAGCACTACTATTACTGTGGCGATGTTGACAATAGAGAGAGAGTTCTTGTTGAACGACCACCACCAACCTATGAATACTTACTGTTACTACTAGCAAAAGTAGAACTAAAATAAAGCAAACCTGTAAATAGTACTGGTAGTACAAGGGTCTAGAGGAAAGTAAATTATTTAAATGTGATTGTACACTGGTGGAAATGGTTCTTTTCAATTCGTAATAAATTAAATATAGTACCAGGTACAGTACCAGGTAGGTCTACTACGGTAGCTAGTCTACTAGAGAGTACCGGCAGTAAAAATTAAAACAGCTTTTTAACGGGTATGGTACGGTAGATGCTCCAATTTTGTCTTGATGCTCCAATTATGTCCTGATGTCACTCTCTTTCATTATCGTTGAAGAACTATTCCCGTTCACATCTGGTACTATCACCTGGTAATAAAAGAGTAAGAAAATGTGTCTGAGTGCTACCAGGTAGGAGGTACCTGGTACCATGGTACCTGGTACTACTACTAGCTAGAGTAGAGTAGCTAGCTACTGTAGTTAGTAGTACGGTACTAGTAGCTACCAGTAGTACTGGTAGCTACTACTAGTAATCGCCTTTTACTAGCTAGTAGTAGTACCAGGTACAGTACTACCAGCACTGCTACTATAGTAGTACAAGAAGTTGTACCGTAGTACTGGTATTAAATATTACATTGGGCTTCGTTTCGCCACGCAAGACGTTTTGCCTCGGTTAAGGTTTGTTCCAGTGATGAGGATTATTGCGTGATCAGATACTGGTATCAGATGGATTTTTTTTCTCAGCGAAATCAGGGCTGACTGCACTACGAGCTAGTAGTGGTAGCTGCTTACACGCGGTAGTTCTTGTAAGAGGGCCTACTAGTACGAAAATACTGCTAGTACTACTACTAGTACTAGGTAGTAGTAGACTAGAGTACTACGAATAGTTTGTGGTTTAAGTGGTGATGAACCATAATATCTACTCTACCAGGGTACTCGTATGCACATGATATAAGAGTATTGCCTACTACTAGACTAGTAAACAATAATTCTATAATCTTTTTCTTGGCATTCATAATCGAATCATTTTCTATAGAGTGTCGACTGAAGATCTAAGACGTACACCTTTTCCAAATCAGCCAACAACTCAATACCTTTTATTTCAATCCCAATTTGATCCGGAGATTTGCCGACAAAGTAAACCTGCGTGCTTCGTTGCCCTCATCATCTTTGGAATATTCTCTGCCACCATGTCGCAGAGAAACTCGCACGGTGTCAGGTACGGCAAAACCAACAATAACAGTAGTTTTGACCCCAGCACCGGTAACTTTGTGGTATCTCTGTTAGCGCGAGCCGCGTTGCTGCAAGAGAAGCCGCCTCAAGGTTCAACATTGTCTACTGCAGCCTCCTCTGCCTCTGATAGTGGTATTACAGCTGCAGGTGTGTCACAGAAGCGACCAAGCAGCAACATTGCATCGGGCGTGAGGTTTCTTTCTTCCGCCGCGGCAGTCGTTCAGGCAACTTCTGCTTTTTCTACGGAGACGGAGACCAGTTTTACTAACAAGTACAGGGCAACCCCCGCTGATTTCCAGATGCCATCGAATCTGACTCAGCCAACCGCCAAAAGACCTCGTTTATCTATATCTGCTGCTGCTGCTGCTGCTGCTGCCTCCATTGACCAACAAGGAAAGGTGCCTTCGAATAATCCATATCGACTTTCACAATTCCAAGATCAAATTGCAATGTCGCATGAACAGTTTCAGATGAATGCCAACATGCAATATCGAAACAGCGCAATGACAGCCCTCCCACATTGTTGGCAGCTACCGCCTTCGCAATTATCCTATGACCCTCCTGCGCCATCTCGACGTCCTGCGCAAATTTTACCAATGAGTGTCTTTGCGAGAGTGGCGGCCGCAAAGCTGCCATCATCAACAACCCTGACCGGACAAGACCTTCGCTCGCGAAATATTTTCATGGCTTTGGAGCGGCACCAACAGAAACATTCTTTTCAAAACCTTCAGCAAGAAAAGGAGCAGCAGAAGAAAACCGCTGCGGCCCCAGCTTCTCAAAACTCAGATGATCGGGTATGGAACGCCATGTTTCAAACCCTTCAAGCATTCTATGAAGCACACGGTCACTGTTGCGTTACACCGGATATTGCGCACGGAAATCAACAGTTCAATGCTTGGTTGATTGATCAACGAACGTTGTACAAGAAATGTCTCCTTGCCGACGAACGTCAAGCCAAATTGGATGAAATTGGCTTTGATTGGGACGGAGAGGAGAAGAAAAAGAAAACGGTGGCCGAATCGTCGGTGGGTAGGAAAGAAAAGTCGAGTGTGTCTCTTGTTGGTACAAAAATGGTCGATGCCAAAGAAACACCTCGCCGCAAGCGTATGCGATCGTTTGAAGAAAACTTCCAGGCGTTGGTTGAATATAAAAATGAATTCGGACACTGTGATGTTCCGCAGAAAAAGTAAGTAGATTTAGAAGTGTAGGATGGTTGAAAAGAAAAAAAAGATTGAAAGCTTTTGTCGGGTTGATCTGACCTCCAATATGCCGTTGTTGTTTTGCATTTGCAGTGGAAAGCTTGGCATTTGGGTCAAGAATGTTCGACAGAATCCCAATCGATTTACGGACGATCAGCGAGAGCGATTGGACTCGATTGGGTTTAAGTGGCGAAAGCTGCAATTGGACGAGCAGTGGAACGATACCTTTCGCCAGCTTGTTCAGTACCGCGACACGTACGGGGACTGTAATGTTCCTTCCCGCTGGAAGAAATCGCCAGCGTTGGCACGGTGGGTTCATACACAGCGTACCATGTATCGTAATGACCGACTTTTGGAAGGACGCAAAGAAAAGCTTGAAAATGCAGGTTTTGTCTGGGATTGTAACGCTATGAGAGAAGACGAAGCTTTTCATGAGAATTATGAAAAACTGGTCGAATACAAATGTATTCAAGGACACTGTAACGTCCCTTCCAAGTACCGACGAGACAGGTCTCTTGGACGCTGGGCAGCCAAGATGAGAGAACTCCACGCTTGTCAAGAACTGGATGCGGATCGTTTAAAAGCGTTGAATGACATTGGCTTTGTCTGGAACGTCTCGCCGTCTCCGATGGAAGATGACGACAGTGACTCCGACAACGACAGCAATGATGAGGCGGGCTTCGGTACTTCAGCTAGAGCCAGTTTGGGGCAAACTTAAGCTGCCACTACACATTGAACTCGAATTTTTGCAAAGACTTTCTTCCGCCCGACATGTAGCTATTCTGTGTAGACTGACTAGCCAGTGGGAGCAGCTAGCTATTTATTAGTAATAGAGAGATGAGCAGAAAAAGGTGTGCATCCGTCAAGTTCCTTGCAAACATCTTTCTGTATGCGTGACTCATTCCATGACTCAAATTTTCGTCAGCGTGTCACAGCTCTGTTCACTTTCTTCAGCTCTTCAAATAATACAATAATACTTCATGAACCCCTTGATATTTGATATCCTCCTGTCAATGGCTGTATCTACTGTTAGAGAATTGCCGTCCTTTAATACAGCCTTATATATTGTGCCGCACGCTGACAGAAGAGTTTGGCATTAAGAATCGATCTGAAAATGGGCAGTGGAAGGAAAGACGACGACAATGGGCCGAATGGAGGTGCAGGATCTTCCGGCAGAATGCCACAAGAAGCACAACCTTTGCAAAGGAGGCAACATTCTGGGTTCCAGCGTCAACGTTTGGAGCAAGAAGTTATCAATGACTTTTCTCGAGTTTTACTGAAGAAATTTTCTAGCATCAATGCTCAAGACTTTAAACTAGCTGAGTACGATTTTTCCCTCAAGTTCTTGAAGAGTTTCGGCCTCGTGGAAGGATTGGTTGCTGCAACCTTTGCATTTTACGGGCTGAATCGATTCCCCCGCCATTTCGCGCGATATATGACACATCAACGGCAAAAGCCATCGTCACAACGACAGGGGTATGTGTTGGATAAGACACAAAAGCAACATGAACAGCATCCGCAATCACCCTTTCAAACTCAAGACAGCAAGGAACTTGGAAAGCAAGTATCTAGAAAGCGAAATCGTTTTTTATTTACGACGCTAGAATTGACATTTGATCTTGGAATGAGCATAGGTGTAGGAGGTTGCGTTGCCATTATGGCAACGGACAGAAAAGGAGCGATGAAAACTGTAACTGATGTTCCTCTCCAACCGGGTCGATCCTTGCTCTCCGATCGGTGTTGTCCGAGTCTCTTGGAAGAGTACAAACGGCAGTGGAGAATAGGGACAAAGAGTCCTCACACTCGTCACAATGTGGATATGGAAGGTAGCGACAAGGCTACGGATATCACAAAGGTATCGCGTAAACACATCTTGCGTCGCCCAGATCATGATACATTGCATTTCCTCAAAACTCTGACAGAGAATTGTCGTCATAGGCAAGTTATGGAACGTCAATTACGAGAAGAGCATGCATTGTCGGAGTTATCGCCAGTTGCCATTCCTGACTCGGGTGTTATGCCTTTGACGGAAGATCCATTACTAGTAATGTTGGTGGAAGAGGAGGAGGACCTCGGCGAGTTTGAGGCCCTCTATTCTCAGAGTTGGTCTCCTAGGCAGATTGAATCTTGGACGAGTGATCAAAGTCAATAGATTTCTCTTTGTTTGCCAAGAGGCATTTTGGCCAAAACTGCAAGACTATGACATGACTGATTCACAAATCATTAACTTTTTACTCTTAGTGAATTCACTGTGCTCTTGTTTTCTCCCCAGTCCCCCCTTTTGGTGTGCTTCGTATGTTGCGATTAAACGCATTACCAAGCCCTCCGGTTATTCTCTCTTTTGTCGGCGCCTTCACTTCTTCCATGTTGTTTTAGTCCAAAACTTGGAACGCATCAGCGCTGGCATTGCACCATCCTATAAAAACTGGTCATCCAGATATAGCACCTAGAATGTTGTTGCCGTGGCAGATTTGAGTATCTTTGCCCAGTCAAAGAGTTAACCTTAATCTTTTGATACGTTTCATTCGAATCTCGCGAGAATAAAAGAAAGGTATTCACCAGCGGAAGCAGGCAATATAAAAGATAGAAGAAGCAGACTTGATGGTTTTAATCTTAGTGTCGTTCTAGTTTTTTTCCTATTATTTTTTTATTAATCTTTTGCTTCGTTCTGATTGCCTGTTGGAACTTGGAACCGACGTTTTATCAGTTGCAGCAGGATTTTCTTTTTGTTTCAAATATTCTTGTGCTTTTCCGTTCGAGGAACTGGAAGGAAAAATAAAAATGGGTGCAGAGCCATCCGTATTTGTCTTTGCGGCTTTCTTCCGACACTCCTTATCAGACCTTGACTCGGAAACGATTCGGGGTTTTGTTCCAAAACTTAGTCGTCGACGAATTGCTGATACAGTGGACTGCCACAAATCAACATAGTATTCCAAACTTGCTGGTGGAGACTGAGCTCTTGCTAGCGTCACAGCGCATGGTGAAATCTCACGTGAATTTGCTGCTCTCTGTGGCTGAGGAGATCCACGAAGAGATGACGGAGGAAACGGAGTTGTTGCGGCGACGGCGACAGAACTAGCAACGCGATGATGGCTCAGCATTACAATCCAAGCCACGACGATGGGCGACGTATAAACTTTCATGTTTGTGTAGTAGAAAATACTTCTTGCAGTGGATCACTATGGCAAATTGCCAGTTCGTTTTGAAAGAAAATAAAGATTATGGTGATGAGGAAATCAAGAGGGAAAAACGAAAAACGAAAGAGTTGGCGATTTCGCCATGAAGCATGGATGAATGTTCAAACGGAGGATTTTAAGAAAGAGGTTAATCGCCGAAAACTACCTTTTACGAGCGAACGCTACCGCGTTCTCTCGACTATGCCAGCTCTCTAGGGCTACGTTCGGCTAGGTAGGGTGGTTTGGAGAAACTCGGCAATTTACTAGGGCCGACCTTTTCTCCGTTCCGAGGCGCCCGGGTGAGAGGGCAGACCGCTAGGGTTGCTCTCACACTCGGGTAGCCAATC
>Ga0210025_1004219_pt1 | contig 12451 bp, 11 predicted proteins | sample CryGeyme20150102_FD_183989 | JGI IMG/M metagenome (GOLD analysis project Ga0210025, IMG submission 183989) | Groundwater microbial communities from Crystal Geyser aquifers in Utah, USA - Crystal Geyser metaG 2015-0102 (SPAdes) (version 2) | ecosystem: Environmental > Aquatic > Deep subsurface >...
GAAAGATTATGGTCAAAACTGGCCGGCTTCCAGGCGCTGGTGGAATGGCAGGTCGCACAATTCGTGCCGAACTGCCCCTTGTGATTGTCGTTCTTTTGATGACAGGCATAGCAATCCTGCGGCGTGCCTTTGAAGATGCCGTTCACATGACAAGACTCACACGTCACATCAACATGCGCCCCGGTCAACGGGAAGGCAAATAGGGAATGATCTATATGAACTTGATTCCAGCCTGCGGGCGAGTGACACGCTTCACAGGTCGTGCCAAGTTGGCCGTTATGTCGATCGGCCTGTTGATGGCATGAAAAACAATCCTTAGGCGTGCCGGCGAAAACATTATTTGCATGACATTTTTCGCAGGCAACTTCGGTATGCTTGCCCTCGAGCGGGAAGGTTGCAAAGTTATGATCTATCTTCGCAGGCTTCCAACCTTCGAGAGAATGACAGACCGCGCAATTCGTTCCAAAAAGTCCCTGGTGATTATCATCAGCCTGGTGGCAGGCATAACAATCCTGGGGCGTGGTCCGCAAGTCTGCTATGGTCGTACGCGCGTTTTTATGACAGTCGGCGCACGCCGCTTGAACGTGTTTTCCCGTCAACGTAAACGGGAACAGGTTGTGGTCAAATTTTGCGCCGTATGATTCAAGCCCATCGTGACAGTTCAAACAGTTCAGGTCGAATTCCAAAGCATGCTTTTGCGTAAAATCAGCCTGCATGTTGTAATGACAATTTACGCAGGTTGCCACATCAAAAGGATTCGTATATTTGCCGGCATGACAATCCGCGCAGGCAAATGAACTGCCGTCCGATTTTTGTTGGTGGGCTTTCAGCGAGAAGTTTAGGTTATCATGCGAAAAGTCGGTAGGATCCATTTGGATCAACGAAGCATTAGCGCCGCGATGATCGGGATGACAGGCATTACATTTGAGGGCGCTCCCCGAAGAAGAAACTCCCAGCAAACTGCCATCAGAATTAATCCGAAATTGAAAGCCAACAACAGGAGTTTGGGCTTGTAAAAAGATCCCATGCAAACTTTCACTCGACGCCAATTCAGCGCTGATTTGGGTATGGCAGGCCATACAACGATCCGCCATGCTATCGGAACTCCACGGCGCGGCGTGACAAAGTTCGCATTGTCCGCCGATCTCCGCATGGGATAAAACGCCGCCCAGGATGGATGCGCCGGCCTGGGCATTCAAATTACCGGCGCTGAATATGGAATTGCCGCCGGTGTAAAGCGCGCCGGCAATCGCCGCCACGGTAATCAGCACGATAATGGTAGCGGTAATGGAAAGACATCCCAGTTTCTTTTGCATGGCTTAATCCTCAATAAAAATCTTCGCAGTCAATCAGTTCAAGTTCCTAGCTCGGACAAGCCGAAAGAGTTTTACCGCGAAGACCGCACACCTGCCCTGGCGGGCGGTGCCAGGGAAGAACGCGAAGGGTTAAAAAGGTTTTCTCCCTGGCACTGCCCGCCACACAGTCCCCGAAGCATAGCGGAGTGGGAGGGCAAGTGTAGCGACCTTGCGCTCCCGATGCCCTTTCGGGTGCGCGGTGCAAGGGTCGGCGAAGACCGCCTCGCAATGACATAGGGCCGGAGTTTAACTAATCTCCGCCTTCGCGTGTTCTACCATCGGCATGACATTCCACACAATTTTGGAAATTAGAAATACCTTCTTCCCTATGTTTTGAAGCGATGCGCGCTTCAGTATGTTCGTGGCAACCATAGCAAGTATAGGTTGTGTAGTTGGCCGGATGGCAGGTGGCGCAGGAGACGGTTCCGCCTTCGCCATGATTCAGTGGGAAGGTATGCTTTCCATTGAACGAAGCAGGCTTCCAGGCGTCCGTGCTATGACAGGCAACACAGTCCGTGCCAAATTGACCGGCGTGCGCGGCCGGTTCAGCGTGACAGGCAACGCAGGCCAGATCCAATCCCTTGAATTGATTATTTTGGTGGCAGCGCTCACAAGCCACCTTCACGTGCGCGCCCGTCAACGGGAAGTTGCTCTTACTGTGATCGAATGCCGCGTCGTCCCATTTATTCGGCGTATGGCAGGCTGAGCAATCCGCGCCGAATTGGCCGTTGTGCTTATCGTTTTGCTTATGGCAGGAATAGCAATCCGTTGGCGTGCCTTTGAAAACGTTATTGACATGGCACTGCTCGCATTTCACGTCCGCATGTTTGCCTTCCAACTTGAAGGCTGAAAGATTGTGATCGAAGGTGGCTTTCTTCCAATCGGAGGGATCGTGGCAGGCGCCGCAATCCGTGCCAAACTGGCCCTTGTGAGCATCCCTGGCGCTGTGGCAGGTATTACAATCCTGGGGCGCCGCGGCGAAATCGGCCGGCGCACGCGCGCCCGTATGACACTTCACGCAGGTCGCCTTCGCATGTCCGCCTTCCAACTTGAAGGTAAAACTGGCGTGGCTGAAAGTCTTGCCAAAACGATCCACGCCGTCGTGACAGTCGAGACAGGCCGTTCCATAAGCCTCGACATGCGCCGGGGCGAAGACCGGGTCAATTTGACGGTGGCAACTGTCACAAGTATCGGATGCGAACGTTTGGATGCCATCCTTATGACAATCGGAACAAGTAAACGCTGCGCGCGTGACAGTTAACTGGTGGCCGTTTAAAGAGAATCCCAGCGCTTCATGAGGAAACGTGTTGCTCCCCAAGTCGGTCAACGGAGCCGATGGGCCGCGATGCTCGGGATGGCAGGCGCGGCAGGCGAGCGTGGGACTCTTTTGCGTGATCATGCCGTGCAGTTTCGCCACATCGAACATTTGCGCGGCAATATCGGTATGACAGGCCGCGCAGCGATCGGCCATCCTGGAGGCCGCCCAGGGAGCGGCGTGACACGCGGAACATTGGGCGATCTGCGCGTGAGAAGCCACGCCGCCCAGCGCATCACCCGCCTGGGCATTCAATTTTCCGGCTGTGAACATTCGACTGCCGCTGGCAAACGCCATGCCGACAATTGCGATTAATGTAACCAGCGTGGCTAAAATCCCAGTGGCCGTAAAGCATCCAAGTTTATTGCTTTGCATGGCGACAACCTATTTGAGTGACATCGCGAAATGATGATCCGAAAATGATAAAAACCCGGGCAGGCTTTCTGCCCAGATCCTTAAGTTAATCGTCCCCGCCGCCATCACCGCCGCCATTGCCATCATGACAGGCGGTACAGGTAGCGGAATGTAATGTGGACGTATGGCAGGTGTGGCATGAGGTGCTTCCATGATTTACGCCCCTGCCGCCTTCGTTCGCAATACCTGGATGCGGGCCTCGATATACGGCGGACCAGTTGTTGGTGTCATGGCAACTGGCGCAATTTGCGCCAAATAAACCGGCGTGATAAGGGGGATCTCCGTGACAGGTTGAGCAGGATGCCGATAGGCCAGAGTACTGCCCGCCGGAGTGGCAACGTTCGCATGGTAAACCGGCATGTCCACCGCTGAGAGGGAAGCCGCTCAAGTTGTGATCAAAGGTCGCGTCTTTCCAACTGGAAGTGGTGTGGCACGCGGAACAATCTTTCCCAAACTTTCCGTCGTGATTGTCGTCTTTTGCATGGCAGGAGTAACAATCTTGCGGTGTGCCTCTGAATACGCCGTTCACATGACATTTTTCGCAAGCCACGTTTACGTGCGCGCCATCCAATTTGAAGGCAAATAAATTATGGTCAAGTTTAGCATCCTTCCAACTGGACGGATTATGACAAGCCGCGCAATCCTTTCCATACTGGCCATCATGTTTATCGTCTTTTTGATGGCATGAGTAACAATCCTGCGGTGTGCCTTTGAACACTTTAGCAATATGGCACTGCTCGCATTTCACGTCGGTATGTTTGCCTGCCAACTTAAAGTCGGCAAGGTTGTGATCGAATAGCGCATCGTCCCAACCGCTTGGGTTATGACAAGCCGAACAATCGCTCCCAAACCTTCCTTCATGCTCATCATCTTTTTGATGGCAGGAATAACAATCCTGCGGCGCGGATTGCAAATCTACAACCGTGCGCGCCTCAAGATGGCATTTTGCACATTCGACCTGGGCGTGTTTTCCATCCAGTTTGAAGTTAAATACAGCGTGCATAAAGCCTTTTCCAAATACATCCACCCCATCATGGCAGGCGAGACAATCCGTCCCAAAGGCAAGCGCGTGCGAGACTGTAAACCCAGCATCAACCTGGCGATGGCAACTTTCGCAAGTATCGGGCGCAAATTTCGTCACACCCTCTGGATGGCAATCTTTGCAAGCGAACGCTGCGCCCGAAGCCATTTTTTGATGACCCGTCAGCGAGAATTCAAACGTTTCATGAGGAAAGGGAATAGTTCCCAAATCGGTCAACACAGCGGATGCGCCGCGATGTTCCGGATGACAAGCGCGGCAGGCCCGGTTTGGATCGTGCTTTGCAATCGCGCCATGTAGTTGACTTGGACCAGGAAGTTGTGCGCGCACGTCGGAATGACAGTCCATACAGCGCCCAGCCATCGTGGTTGCTTCCCACGGCGCGCTATGACACGCCGAACATTGGGCGATCTGCGCGTGAGAAGCCACGCCGCCCAGCGCATCACCCACCTGGGCATTCAGGTTTCCGGCGATGAACATTCGACTGCCGCTGGCAAACGCCATGCCGACAATCGCGATTAATGTAACCAGCGTGGCAAAAATCCCAGTGGCCGTAAAGCATCCAAGTTTATTGCTTTGCATGGCGGCTTCCTATTTAAGGAAGGTGGAATAATATAAAGCCGCGCCGATGTGGGTGAAAGCCGATACAAACAGCGCCATGCCAATCGGAATATGAACCGTATGCCAAAGCGCCATGAGGCGACGCGTCTGCCTGAGCGCGGCCTCTGGCACCGTGCCTTCGATCTCAAGCCCGTCCAACGTGCGCGGAATGCGCGTGTAGATGTAGCGCCCGACAAAACCGCTGATCACAATGATGACGGTAAAGAGCGTCACTACACCCGCCAGCCCGTTGAACTTCCACGAGGTATGCAGCAGGACCATGTAGGGTCCAACCAGTCCCGTAAAGATATGGAACTGAAGCCAGCTGGACATCCGCCCCCAATGCGCGCTGCGGCTGCGTTTGCGTAAACTATAGAGGGTTTCGGTCATCAGCATCATGATAAATCCAAAGATGCCAAGCGTATGGCCGAACAACTCGCCTGCGGCAGGAATTTTCCGCGTGAAATAAATCACTGCCCCATAGACTCCTGTGATGAGGAATCCCACCAGGAATGACGCCCAGAGTTCTCTATTATTTCGAAGCATATTTGACCTCTCCATATATTTATTTGCCGTGTGACGCAAATTGGCAATTTGCGCTACCTGCCCAAGATTTGTTTTCTCCAGGTCACCCAATAATCCGCGATCAAATCCGCGATGGGCGCGTCCATAGCCATCAATTTTTCGCGGATGGATGAAATATCCGCGCCGCCCGCGACCATTTTTTGCAAAGGCCAGGAAAGGGTCTGGTCGCCCATCAACACCGCGCCGACCAGGGTTTTCTTGCCGATCAGCAGGCGTATGTGATTAACGTCAAAGCCGTTCTGCGCCACGATGGCATCCGGCAATTCCCGCCACGTCTCGCTATCGCCGCGTGCAATGCCGACCAGGTCGTCATCGTGCCCGTGTCCCACCGCGCCGATGATGGTGGTGGTCAATCCCGCCAGGCGCGTCACATTGAACGGCGCGGATTTTAAATAAGCCGTTTTACGACCGGCCATATTCAAGCCCGCCACACGACCCTGCTCACGCGCCGGATTCCACAGGCTGTCCAGCACGGAACGCCCCGTCAGTGGATCGTAAGCCTGCGCCACATCCCCCGCCGCAAAAACACGCGGGTCATTGGTCTGTAAATGTTCATCCACCAAAATTCCACGATCGAGCGCCAAGTCGGTTCCCTGCAAAAGTTCCAGGCATGGACGAATACCGATGGCGTAAGCCACGATGTCGCATTTCAGCGTGCGGCCATCCAGTAAGCGAACCCCGCTCACGCGTCCATTCCTGCCTGTTACTTCGATCAACTCTGCATGATGATGCAGCGTCACGCCCTCATCCTGCAAGCGTTTCTCCACCACAAGCGACTCTTCCTGGTCGAGCACGTTGCTCCAATAACGGTCGCCGCGCAGGAGGTAATGAACCCTCACGCCGCGCGCCAGCAATCCCTCGGTTAGTTCGAGCGCGGTAATGCCTCCGCCCACCACAACCGCAGTCTTGCCGCGCCGGGCCAGTTTGAGAATATGCCTGGCATCGTTCAAATGATCCAATTTCACAACGCCTTCCAACTTTGCGCCGGGAACTTCCAGCGGCAGGGCGCGCGCGCCCACGGAAACCAGCAACTTGTCATAGGCCAGGCGCGCTTTGCCGTCTATTTCCAGCGCGCGCTCGGAACGCAAAATGCGCGTGACGCGTCCTTTGACAAAATTGAATTTTAGTTTTTTGTAATGATCCTGGGTGCGCGGATACAGGGTCTCGTCGTGGAGTTCGCCTGTCAGGTAATAAGCCAGGCCGGGACGGGAATAGAACCCGTGCGGATCGTCGCTGATCATGACGATATCCGCGCCCTCACCCGCGCCTTTCCCGGTAGGATAAGGGTGAATGGAACGAATGGACTCGATCGCGGCTATTCCCGCCACCCCCGCGCCGATAATGACATATTTCATCCACCCCTCCGCTCGAACAAATCTGTCTGAGCGAAACTCAAGACCCCGCGTGGACAGCGCGCCACGCACTCTCCGCAAGTCAGGCAGCGGCTGTGCGAGATCGCCTCGTCACGCCAGACGTGGGAGCGCACATCAATTCCCACCGGGCAATTATAGGAACAAATGCCGCATTGCACGCAACGCGTTGGGTCAGACACCACCTGCCCGGTCGCCAGGGCCGCATGCTTTTTTGCATCGGTTTTAAACAAATTAACAATGGACAAAATAAGCCTCCAAGAGATTAGTCGCTTATTGGATTAAAAAGTTACGGGGTATACAAAAAATTGGCACGGTTCAGAAAAGCCCAATTTGCGGCAAAAACACCTTTACAATTTTGGCTACGCTTGTGGGGCGGGAGGCAAGGGAAAAGAACGCCTTTGAAAAAGGCGTTGGGCTAAAACGTTCGATTACCCCAGGGGATTGCTGCCCGTGGATGCCTCACAGAGTAACATAATCGTCCAGAATTTGTAAACCAGTTTTTTCGCGCTTGTGAACCGTGTCAAGATATTCTATTAAACAACTGGTTATGGATTTTTGGAGGACCTAATGGCTCTACAGAGATTCATTTACCCGAGGAGTTGAGTAATTTTATCCCAAAAGGTACCCGTTTCAAGATTGATATGCAACCAAAAATTTCACCCTTCGAAAAACGACAGGGAGCACGCTTTTTTTACAATATTTTTGATGCTGATCCAGGTTATATGTCTGCCCTTGAAATCTTTCTTTCAAACCATGGTTCCACACAAACTAGAGAAAATCCAATTTTAATGCTCTATTATGGAATTGGTGGTGTAGTTAAGCCATGATTTATAAAAGCCTATATTTTCAAAATTCTTGACTTACAGCTTTTAATTTGCTTCAATGATACTATGAAGCGAATCGTTTTGAGTTTATTAATATTTTTCGTGATATTGGTGCAAGTTCAAAATAAACCTGTTTTTAGTCAAACTGCCGCTTGCCCTGGCGAAGGAAATTATTGCATAGGAAGCGTAGTCCAACAATTTGGAATAGGGTGTGCATTAATAGGTAGTGAATGTCAAACCTCTTATGGTGATGTTCTCACATTATCCTGTTGGACAGCCGACTGCACTGGTACTTATTCTCTCCCTGGAGGGGAATGGGGGGAATGTGGAGCCTCGTCTATTCCACCACAATGTACACCTGTTGATGTTCCTATATTTCAAACGTTTAACTGTTGCCTTTATGGTGGCGGGGGTGGGGGTGGAGGGGGGAGTTGTGATACGACGGCGCCGAGTAATCTTTCGGCTGATTGGGGCTATTCTGCAACGCAGGCGAGATTTTCCTGGACGCCAGGACAAGGACTAATGAGAGTAAGCCAGTATTTTGCCATCTCCGAAACTCTTGACAGTGGACGGCTTTCCCCCACGGACACGCCCCCCGAACCCAGAATCCGCCACAGGGACAAGCCCACCCAGCCCGAAGCGATTGCGCGAGTGCGTCGCACCTGACTCAACAAGGTGAGTCCTATCGCCAGGATTCGTCCGCTGACAAAGATTCTCCTGTCGGTGAGGTGCGACGCACCCTCTTCGCAAAGCCCACGGACACGCCCGCCGAAATTCAGATCCGCCCAGGGCGGGACTGAGAAACACTATTAGGGTCTTATGCTAGTTGACAAAAGGTCCTCAAGCGTGATATTGGAGTTTCTGCTGAAAGAAACCAAACACGCAGGAGGACGCTCCAATGATAAACGACTTCGATGACTTTTGTACATGGATGTACGCTGTGACAGATGATATTTGGCTCAAAATTGCTCCTTTGTTCAAGCGACCTGGACCTCAGCCCAAGTGCTCCGACAGCGAATTACTGGCAATGGCGTTGATTGGCGAGTGTCGCGGCTGGGACATGGAAACGGAAATGCTCAGCCAATGGCAAGAACATCGCGATTTATTTCCAGTCACTCCAACCCAAAGTCGCTTCAACCGTCGTCGTCGTGGTCTGATGCAAGCCTTTAACTTGATCCGACGGGTGATCCTCAGTTGTTTGGATGTAGCGCAAGACCGCCAATGTGTGATTGACAGTCTGCCATTGCCAGTTGTGCAATTTCATCTTGTGCCATCTGCCTCATCCAGCGGCGACTGGAAGGCAAACGGCTCTACCTATGGCAAAGTTCCTTCTAAAAAGCAGACGATTTTTGGCTACAAACTCCACTTGTTGATTGCTATGAACGGCGTCATCCTTGATTTTGAACTTGCACCTGCCAATCATTACGACTTGCAAGTTGGCTTTGAAATGCTTTCCGAACATACGGATTTGCAAGTCTTGGGTGACAAAGCCTACATCAGCGCAGAAAAAGCCGCTCAATTATGGCAACACAACCGTATTCAACTCAAAACTATTCCTCGACGCAATCAACAAAAGCAATTGCCACGAGCAACACAGCGTCTCTTCAATGCCGTTCGGCAGATGATTGAGACTGTCAATGCCCAACTCTCTGGACAGTTCAATATTGAGGTCAACCATGCGCATACTTTTTGGGGCTTGTGTACTCGCCTCTATACCAAACTTGCTGCGCATACGTTATGTATTTACATCAACCGTCTAATTCGCAAGCCTGCCTTCTTGCAAATCAAGGCTTTGGCTTTTCCGATCTAGCATAAGACCCTATTAGTATCCGCTTGGAGATGGAATGCGGGTTTTGTTTGAGAGAGTGACAATGCCGAGTTCGCAGTGAAAAGAGAGATTTTTACATCATCAATATTCTTGACTAGCACTTTTGTTCGGTATATACTGGTACTATCCATTGATAACAAAGGTAAAAATGAGAGCCAAAGACAAAAACACTTCTTTGAGATATATTGATTTATTTTGCGGCATTGGCGGATTCCGAACAGCCGCTACTCAGGTATTTGAAAAATACAACATCCCTGCAAACTGTGTCTTTTCGTCAGACATAGACCCTTATGCAAGAGAAGCATACAACGCCAATTTTGGAGAATATCCAGCAGGCGATATAACTTTAGTTGATGAACACGATGTCCCTGACCACGATATTCTTTTTGCTGGTTTTCCTTGTCAGCCATTTAGCATTATCGGCAACGGTAAAGGATTTGAAGATACACGAGGGACGCTTTTTTTTGACATTGCTAGAATTCTGAAAGCAAAAAGACCCAATGCCTTTGTTCTTGAAAACGTAAAACGCTTGGTTGGACATAATCAAGGCAAGACAATCAAGAAAATACTGTCCGTTCTAAATGATCTAGGATACACAGTTTATTATCGAGTTCTAAATGCTCTTGATTATGGTTTACCCCAAAAACGAGAAAGGGTGTTTTTTGTTGGCTTTTATAAACCAATGGTTTATCACTGGCCTCTCAAATCGCAGAAATACAAACCATTATCTGAAATTTTGGAAAAGAAGGTTGATAAAAAATATTATGCTTCAGAGCAGATTCGTCAAAAAAGATTATCTACGCATACCCCAGTAGTTACTCCGTCAATTTGGCATGAAAACAAGGCTGGACATATTTCATCTTATCCTTTTTCTTGCGCTCTTAGAGCCGAGGCATCCTATAATTATTTGCTAGTAGATGGCGAGAGACGTTTAACGGCACGTGAAATGTTGCGATTACAGGGTTTCCCTGACTCATTCAAAATTGCAGTCTCAGAATCCCAAACCCGTAAACAAGCAGGAAACGCTGTTCCAGTAAACTTGGTTCACGCTGTATTCGAGACGTTTCTGCCTGTGATTTTGCATGACTTAACTAGTGTTGCAATACAACCACAACGAACATATCAACTCGCTCTTGCTCACATTCTAAGGGAATTTCCCTATGCCCAATACGCCACGTCTACGAACAGTTGATAAAGTAAAACCGCCTTACCATCTCAATCAATTTCCTCCTGATTTTGGATACAAACTTGGAAAGGAAATTGTTTACCTTCTCGCGACAAAAAGCACCCCTTCGCTGGAAGGTCCAGAATGGGAACAAATCTTTGCCAATTGCATTGGGGCAACATGGAAACCATCCAATGTAGGCCTTGATGATATTGTGCTGGGAGTCTGCGCTTGGGGAGCAAAGACGGTTAAAGCGACAAATCCGCATAACACGAAATCAATTCGACTAATTTCTGGTAGAAATTCGCCAGCATATTCTTTTGAGCAAATGGGACTTGATAGAGACCCTCAAGAAACAGGCATAGATGTATTGCGAATTTGGAATGCGCGGGTCGAATCGCTCAGGGATAAATTCAGCCATTTGCGAACTGTTGTCTTGGTGAAGTCTGATGACTTAACAAGACTTGCGGTTTTTGAGACAGAGACTGTGCTTTATCCAATTGACCGCTTTACATGGTCGAAAAACAAACGCGGAAACATGGAAGCGCATGACAAAACAGGAATACATCGGTTTACCTGGCAACCGCATGGCTCGCAATTTACCATTATTGAAGAAGTGCCACAAGAGTGTTTGCTCATAGAAGTAAAGTCGCCTGAAAAACTCGATAAAGATAGCGTTTTGAAGGCTTTAAAATTTGACCAAACCTGGATTAAAGTCATCAATCGCTTCTGAAATGACAGATATTTTTTCCAAGAAAAAACGCTCTGAAATAATGCGGGCGGTAAAATCAAAGGGCAATAAATCAACCGAGGAAAGGCTTATTCAAATTTTCAAAGCCAATAATATTTCAGGATGGCGCAGAAACTACAAAGTTTTTGGCCACCCTGATTTTGTTTTTCCGAAGCAAAAATTTGCTGTGTTTGCAGATGGTTGTTTCTGGCATGGTCACAAATGTCGAAATATTACTCCGTCTGACAATGCGGGATACTGGCAGAAAAAAATCCAAAGAAATATCCTGCGCGATAAAAGTATCACGAGAGCCTTGAAAAAACAGGGATGGAAAGTTATTAGAATTTGGGAATGTGAAATAAAACGAGGAGAGATAAAGAAAATTCAGATACTTCGCAGGGAAATAACGTCATAGACTTAATCGCTAAAATCTCTTTTTGAGAGTGCGCTTTGAATATGGCCGAAAACAGTTTTCGCTTCAAGTTCGGTCTTCCAAGTTACGAAAGGTTCAACCAGACCGTAAAATGAAAAACCATACAACTGTTTTTCTCCTTCCCATTTTGAGCCATATAGCACAAAAAGCAAACCATAGGGAATTGCTAAAACGCCCTTGGCACTATCTCTAGATATATCAAAAACTGCCGTTAATGTTTCTGATTCATCAAGATCCTCATCGTCATTCCAAATAGCAATAATCCCCTTTTGGTTGTTTACCTGTGGAAATTTCGCCAAAATCTTTTCAAATGCCTTGCGAATATCTCGTTTCGGATTGCCATAAGCCACCAGAGTTAAATTCTCGTCATCTAAATTCAGATCTGGAGGCCCATCATAGATTTTTCGGAAGCGCGTTACTTCAACAACTACTTGTTGATTGTCACGAGTAATACCTAAATCGGGTCCTTTGCTCCCCAATGGCTCAAATTCAATGTTGAATCCGAGCCCCATAAAAATTAACGCGTATCGAATCTTGGCAAGATAATCAGCAAGTTGCTCTTTGTCTTTTGCAGATGAAATCCGAGCAAAGACTCTATTGACTCGCTTTACCGTTTTCAACCGTTCAAAGCAAGTTCGATAATAGGCCACGCCGCGCTCGCCAAAAAATGTTGGCTCTTTGGGATTTCGCATGGAGACGCCACAACAGAAACCAGCATATATGGCATTAAGCGGCTTTTTCGTGTCTTTTTTCCCATATACGCTGACGACCTGCCGTCATACACTAAACA
>Ga0210025_1004221_pt1 | contig 12444 bp, 14 predicted proteins | sample CryGeyme20150102_FD_183989 | JGI IMG/M metagenome (GOLD analysis project Ga0210025, IMG submission 183989) | Groundwater microbial communities from Crystal Geyser aquifers in Utah, USA - Crystal Geyser metaG 2015-0102 (SPAdes) (version 2) | ecosystem: Environmental > Aquatic > Deep subsurface >...
GATTAAATAACCTAATTAGAAGTGTAAGAAGGGCTGCATTTGGTATGACCAAATTCGAACATCTTAGATGGAGAGCATTAGCCATTTCTGAATAATCCACAAAAATTGTCAGATAACCAATATTATGAACTGGTTGGTATGGATTGTTTTCGGACTTATTGCAGGAGCTATTGCTAAATTTATTATGCCTGGTAAAGACCCTGGTGGTTTTATTGTTACTATTTTGATAGGTATCGTTGGTGCTGTTGTAGGTGGTTATTTGGGAACAATGTTTTTCAATGTAAGTGTTACTGGATTTAATTTGCCTAGTATGGCTGTTGCTGTCGGTGGTGCATTATTACTTCTTTTGGTTTATCGTATGATTAGCAAATAAATTACAAATAAAATACATATAGCCTTTTAAATCAATTCAAAACTGATTTAAAAGACTATTTTTTATTTATAAATTTTACAAAAACTTAGCTTTGCTGTTCTTTGGGTATTAATTTAGCTTTAGCGTACAATTTTTCTATAAACTCTTTACACGCCTTTGCAGGGTTTTGGTGTTTCATAAAATATTCTCCCATCAAAAAACCTTCAAAACCTTTTTCTTTTAATCTTAAAACAGTTTCTATATCAGAAAGTCCACTTTCAGAAATTACTACAAAATCATTTTGAGTTTTATTCTGATTTTTTATAGCTTGAATTTCATCAAAAAGTCGCATTGATTCCTCAATATCAACTGTGAAAGTTTTTAGGTTTCGGTTATTTACACCGACGGCATCAACAATGTGAGCAATTTCTTTGACCTGTTCTAGTTCTTCTCTTGCATGAATTTCTAACAAAATCTCCAAACCAAGTTCCTTTGCTTTTTCAGCAAGTTCTAAGCATCTTTTGGGAGAAAGAACAGCAGCAATAAGCAAAATTAAATCTGCACCACTTGCTTTTGCACGATAAATTTGAAATTCATCTATCATAAAATCTTTTCTCAAAATAGGAATTTCATTATATGCACGAGCAATTTCTAAATCGCTTATTTTCCCACCAAAAAACGCTATATCTGTCAGAACTGAAAGTGCAGAAGCACCAGCAGAGGCATAACCTTGTGTAATTTCTATCACATCGACAGAATCATTTATTATTCCCTTTGAGGGAGATTTTCGCTTAAATTCTGCAATAATTCCAGAACCATTTTTGATAGAATCTTTAAAAGAAATTGTCTTTCTAGCAAAAAAAGGTTTTTGTTTTAGACTTTCAATAGAAATTTCTTTTTTGAGCTGAGCAACTTCTTTTTGTTTGTGAAGGATTATTTTTTCTAGCATATTTTTATATAAATTGTCAGACCTTTCAGAAGGTCAGACAATTAGTGTTAAGATATATGAAAATAGTTTTAAGACTCAGACACACGACTGTGTGTCTTTACTAGGCAAATTGAGGAGAGAGTTTTAATAATTTCTGTAAAGATTCTAACGCCTTTCCACTTTCTAAAGATTCTTTTGCTAGTGCTTTGGCTTCTTCAAAAGAAGTTTCCTTGTTTGTATTTCTGAAAGAAGTTTGAAGTGCAATTGCTGAATTTGTCAAAACGACTTCTTTTTGTGCTTCTGTTGCTTTGTTATTCAAAACACTCAAAAGTATTTCAGCAGCTTCAGCTATTGTTGTTCCTCCTTCAATTTGATTTGGTTGTAAAGTTTCTGTATTCAAATCTTTTGGAGAAAGAATAAATTCGCCTTCATTGGTAATCATTTTGAAAGGAGAAGTAAGCGAAATTTCATCGTAACCAGCCAAAGAATGCACAATCGAAAACTGTGAATTTTCTTGTTTTTGATATAAATACGCATACAAACGAGCCAATTCTAAACTAAAAACACCAATCATCTGACGTTTTACAAAAGCAGGATTTACCATTGGCCCTAGCATATTGAAAAAAGTTTTTGTACCCAAACGCAAACGAACAGAAGCGACAGCCTTCGCAGCAGGGTGAAAAAGTGGTGCATGTAAAAAACAAATATTTGCTTCCTCAATTTGCTTTTGTAAAACAGATTCATCTATCGTAAAAACTACGCCCAAATGTTCCAATACATTCGACGAACCACAAAGCGAAGAAACGCCATAATTTCCATGTTTGGCAACTTTTACACCTGCACCAGCGACCACAAAAGATGTAATCGTCGAAATATTAAAAGTATTTTTGCCATCGCCACCTGTTCCACATAAGTCTATCGCATCATAAGCAGACAAATCTACACGCAAACACGTTTCTAGCATCGCATCACGAAAGCCCAAAAGCTCATCAACGGTAATACTTCGCATATTAAAAACGGTCAGAAAAGACGCAACTTGAAGTTGATTATGTTCGCCATTTGCCATTTGTAGTAAGAGATTTTTTGCTTCTTCTCTTGTGATGGTGTGGTGTTCGTATAAGTGATTGAGTATGTTTTTCATTTTTTTTGTATGTTTTTGAACTATTGTCAAAGTCTGATTACAGACTATTGACAAAGTTTTTGATTTTATATTATTAAACCTTAGCCACCGTTTCTTTTTCCAACCAATTTTTAATAATTGCTTTTCCTTCTGGTGTAAGGATAGATTCTGGATGAAACTGAATGCCTTTGAGTTTATATCTTTTGTGGGAAATTGCCATAATTTCACCTTGTTCATCTACGGCAGTTATTTCAAAATCGGTTGGTAAACTGTCCTTTTGAATAACCCAAGAATGATAACGCCCTACATTTATTTTGGCTGGAAGTCCTGCAAACAAACTATCTTCTGTCAAAACTTTAATAGGCGTAGCAACTCCATGATAAACTTTTGAAAGATTTTCTAGTTTTGCGCCAAATGCTTCTCCCAATGCTTGATGTCCCAAACAAACGCCTAACATATCTTTTGTAGGTGCAAAATGACGGATAATTTCTACTAATTTTCCTGCTTCTGACGGAATTCCACCACCGGGGGAAAGCAAGATTTTATCAAATTTTTCTAGTTCTTCTAGTGTTACTTCGTCGTTTCTAAAAACGGTAACTTGTGCTTGTTGTTCTTTGTTTGTTGAAAGTTCGCTTGTCAATTCTCTCAAATAATGAACTAAGTTATAAACGAAAGAATCGTAATTATCTATGACGGCTATTTGTTTCATTTTTTGTTATATATAAATCGCTCGTGGGACACGAACAATGGTAGAGTAATTTTATTTTCTAAATCAAAAAATTCCTAATTCCTAATTCCTAATTCCTAATTCCTAAATAACTATTTCCTTTGCCAACTCTAAGGCTTTTCTAAGTGCAGCCAGTTTATTTCCTACTTCTGCCAACTCATTTTCAGGAACAGAACTTTCTACAATTCCTGCACCTGCTTGGAAATAAAGTGCATTTTCTTTGCTCAAAAACGAACGAATCATAATTGCATGATTGTAGTCGCCATTGAAACCAATAAAACCAATCGCACCACCATAATAACTACGGTTTTCGGGTTCGTATTTATGAATAAGAGAAAGAGCATTCGGTTTTGGAGAACCTGAAAGCGTCCCTGCTGGGAACGTATCGGCAGCAATCTGCAAAGGAGAAACCTCTGGCAAAAGTTCGCCACTCACTTCAGAAACCAAATGAATAACGTGAGAGAAATACTGAACTTCTCTAAAAACATCAACATTTACATTTGTTCCGTTTCTACTCAAATCATTTCTTGCCAAATCAACAAGCATAACATGTTCGGCATTTTCTTTTGGGTCATTTTGAAGTTGGACAGCCAAAGCAGCATCAGCAGAATCATTTCCTGTTCGTTTGAAAGTTCCTGCAATCGGATGAATAGTCGCTTTTCTATTTTTGACTACAAGTTGCGCCTCTGGCGAAGAACCCATTAATTTGAAACTTCCATAATCAAAATAAAACAAATAAGGGGAAGGATTTACACTGCGTAAGGCACGATACACATTAAAATCATCGCCTTCAAATTTTTGTTTGTAACGTCTTGAAAGAACAATCTGAAAAACATCGCCACGCTTACAATGCGAAATTCCGTGATTTACATTATCCAAAAAGTCTTCATCTGTCATATTTGAAGTTTCTTCTCCTTCTGTTTTGAATGAATACGTAGGCGCATTTTTATTTTGAAGAACTTCTAATACTTTTTTGAAAGTAGGCTCATTTCCGTTTTCATTTTCCAGTTGATGCTCAAAAATATGAAGTTCATTTTTGAAGTGATTAATCGCAATTACATACTTGAAAACGTGATATTGAACTAATGGAATTTTGATTTTTTCCGTTTTTGGTTCTGGTATTTTCTCAAAATACTTGACAGCATCATACGTCGTATAACCAAAAAGTCCGTTTGTAATAAAATTGAGTTTACTTTTTTGAGCTTTAAAACATTTTGAAAATTTTGTCAAAGATTCGGTTACTTCTGACGGATTTTCAATCGCTTTTTCTGTACTGCTTCCATCTGGAAAAGATTGATAAATTGTTTCATTTTCTACCTTAAAATTGGCTATCGGCTCACAACAGATATACGTAAAGGCATTTTGATTACCGTGATAATCCGAAGATTCCAACAGAAAACTCATTGGATATTTATCTCTCAATTTTAAATAAATTCCGACAGGCGTAAGCGTATCAGCTAAGATTTTTTGAGTAAAGGTTTTTAATTTGAAATTCATAGATTTTAGTATATGTGTCGTCAGTGGGGCCACCGACAACGGCGAGGTTTTTATGTTTCTAAATAACCCTGTTCAATTGATAGTATGGAACAAAAAAAGACTTATCACTTTTTTGCGATAAGTCTTTTGTATATAAATCAAAGATATAATTTTCTGTATTCCTTGTTAATTTTTCAATTTTTTGGGGTTCAGAATGCACACGACTTATCGCCTATATCTTTGATATAGTGCCACCACCATGCAGAATTTGCAGAAGTAGATAGATAAGTGATATTTAAAATTGTGTTTGTCATTCTGTTTTTGATAGACAATATTTTTGTTTTGGTATATTTCTAGCTGTCTTTACGCAAATCTACAAAAGTTTTTTGAGTTTGCAAGAAATTTTTATTTTATTTTTTATTCAAAAATCTCATTCACACTTATTTCTAATTCAGGCAGAACAGAACATGAAATAGTATCATTTAATGCAAAATAGCCCTCAAGTTGGTATTTATTTGTCGAAATATCTAGTATAAATTTTTCTATTGTCTTTTCTGAAGGACGAGCCAACCAATATTCAGAAACACCATTTTCTGCATAAATTTCATATTTATCTTTTATATCTCTTCTTGCATTGGCTGCATTCTTTTCTGCTACAATTTCGATAATCAAATCTGGCGCACCTACACAACCTCTATCATCTAATTTTTCTAAATCACAAATAATAGAAATATCTGGCTGCACAACAGTATAAATTTCTTTATCAGTTTTACCAATTCTATTTTCTACTGGTTCATTGGGGTTTTTCAGTAAACGAACATCAAAAGGAACTGCATATAATTTACAAGCTAAGTCATTTTGTTTCATGTAAGCACCTAAAGCAACCATAAAGTTTGTTGAGACTTCTTGATGATAACGAGTAGGCGCAGACATAGGCATAATTTTACCCTTTATCAATTCTACAAATTCCTCAAACTGCCAAGTCAAATAATCGGCATACGAGTATTTTTTACTGAAATCCAATTGGTCTAGTGAAGTAATCATAATTATACTTTTTTAGTGATTTTCCTTTCACCAAAAATACATAAAAACTTATTAAAACAACAATTCTCATAAGTTAATATTTTAAGCAAAAACAAAATTAAACCAATCAAAAAATCAATTTTATTTAAGTAAATTTGAATTTTATTAAACTTTTACTAAATTTATTACGTTAAAACTAAAGTAAAGAAGTCAAACCAAACTCTATTTATTGATTGATTATGAAAGAAAATCTACCTGCTTTACCTAGTTTGCCTGTTTCTTGTCCGAGTTGTCAATCTGCTTTGGTGGTTAGTCAGCTTAGTTGTCCCAACTGTGAAACGGTTATTTCTGGAAAATACGGTTTGCCTATTTTGCTTCAACTCTCAAAAGAAGAACAAGAATTTGTCATCGAATTTTTTATGAGTAGTGGAAGTCTGAAAAAAATGGCTGCACAGCTAGGAATCAGTTATCCAACCGTTAGAAATAAACTAGATGATACGATTGAGAAAATTCAGAAATTAAGTAAGGAAATAGGGAATAGGGAATGAAAAATGGCTTTTTAATTCAATTTTTTACAAAAAATACTTTATGGAACTACTAAAAACACTCTTATTCAATCCTTTTGAGAAATATTCTGAAACCATTTTACTCGTTTTTGGAATTGCTTTTACTGTTTTGGGAACGCTTTTAGGATTTTATTTTGATGCTCGTTTTGATGGTGTTTTGGATATGCACTTTGTCAGAAATGCTACTTTGAAGGAAGTTGCTTTAGATAATTTGATAGCTATTTTTTGTCTGTTTATTTTTCTCTTTGGAGCAGCAAAGTTTATCAATTCGAAAACTCGCTTTATTGATATTTTGAATACCATTTTGATAAGCAGGATTGCTATCTATTTACTTGCACTTTCTCCAAAACCTAGTGATGAACTCACAAAAAAACTATTACAAAACGATTTTAGTCAGATAGATAATTTTGATATTTCTTTATTAATGATAGGAGCTTTTATGGCTCTTTTGAGTTTGGTTTGGTATATCACTTTGCTTTTCAATGGCTTCAAAACAGCTTCCAATGCGAAGAAAAGTTTACCGATTATTCTTTTTGCTGTATCTATTATTCTAGCTGAAATTTTATCTAAAATATTAATTTCTTATTTCAATTAAATCTAAAATTATACAATTATGAAAACTCACAAAGAAAAAATTAAAAAACCTGTTTTTGAAGAAGAACAGAGGGCATACAAAAATAAAGCAATACTTTTTGTCTGTTTTGTAGTCAGTTTGCTTACTCTTGCTAGTTTGATGCAGGGAAAGTTGAATACTACAAATCTAGTTGCTTCTTTTTCCTCTTTAGGAGTCTTGCTTTTACTAACAGTTTTACTTACTTTGAAAATTAAAGTTTTTTCAGATTCTATTAGGGTTAGAATGTTTCCTTTTGTGATAAATAAAACTATCAAAAAAGAAGATATTTTAAAGGCAGAAGATGTAAAATACAATCCACTTTTAGATTGGGGAGGCTGGGGAATTCGTTTTAATTTTAAAGGAATAGCTTATAATATGTACGGAAATAGAGGTGTGAAATTGACTATGAAAAATGGTAGAATCATCCTTTTAGGCTCTCAAAAATCACATTTGTTGTGTGATGCTATTTTGAGAAAATAATTTTTTCAAACCTCGTTAATGGCAAAACCTTACCAACAATTAGAAGTTGTTTAAGACCAAAAAAAACAGAGAAGCTAATAGGTTTTGTGTTTGTCTTTTTTAGTAAAATTCCAACAAAGGCAATAAATTTCAATTAGAAGCATCTTCCATTTCTTCCAACATCCATTTTTGATTATTGAACATAAATTTATAAATAACCAAAATACCGTTATCAATTCCTCTCATTTCATATAAAACTAGATTTGCATTGCCGATTTCTTTTATATATTCGTATTGGTCATTTTCACTTGTTTTGTTGCCTAACGAAATCTAAACAGAAGTAATTATACCTATAACTTCCTTCATTATATCTTCCATATTTGGTTCGTTGCTTTCTTCTATACCGTTTGGAGTATGTTTGTGATGTGGAAATGTAGCAATTTCTGGGTGGTGTCCTGCGTTATCGTATCTGAAAATGAGATTTTTGTCTTTATCCATATAGTGATAGCGATATTTTGTTTTCAAATTTTCTTCCACATCTTTCACTTCTAAAAAGCTTAAATAGCTTTTGTCCTTAAATATAATTTCGCCTTTTATCAATCCATTTATAGAATTGAATATCTCTTTAGAAAATTCAAAATTACTATAAAAGGATTGATACTGTTCAATTATGGATTCGACATATACTAAATAATCTATTATAATTATGGATTTTTTTATAGCATTAGGGTAAACGCACGAAAAAAAAATGTACTCGTTTAAAGCAAATCAAGCTAGTTTTTAACTTTGCAAATTGAATTTACTCTGATAGTTAAAGTGTGTTTAAACATACTGAAAGCAGTATAAAAAGTTTCGTGCGTTTACCCTATTATAGCATAGGAAGTTTATGATATTTTTTTGAGTTTGTTTTCACTTTTTAACTTCATTTCATAAACTCCTGCCCAAATCATAAAATCAGTAGTGTCAGTTTCTTCACCTTCTCCTTTTTCAAATTTATAATAAAATGATTCAGAAGACATATTATATTTTTCTTCATACGTTTTTAAAGTAGCATTCATTTTATTTATCCCTTCTTCTATTTCCTTTTTATAGTTTCCGATAAAACGTTCAAATAAAATATTTTTATTTGCATAAGAATTAACTAAGTATTCTATTTTTTGAGCTAAATCATTATTTAATTCAATCGTTATTTTTGTCATGTTAGTATAATTTAGAGTTTTTTTATAGAAACGTAATTTTTTGAGTGAGAGTTTATTGTAACCTAAATTATTTTTCAATCTTACAAAAACTGATGAATAAAATAACTTATAAATTCAATTTCAATTAGAAGCATCTTCTATTTCTTCCAGCATCCATTTTTGATTATTGAACGTAAATTTATAAATAACCAAAATACCGTTATCAATTCCTCTCATTTCATACAAAACTAGATTATCATTGCCGATTTCTTTTATATATTCGTAGTGGTCGTGTTCGCTTGTTTTGTTGTCTTCAAAATTATTGAATTTCCAATCATTTTTTTGGATAAAAGTAGTTGTAATTTCTTCAAGTTCTATATGGACACATTTGAGAGGAAATTGTGTGTGATTGACTTGAAAAACTGAATCAGAATGGTATTTTTTAAAGAATTTATCAAAATCTGTTTCCTCAACTTCTTCTTTTTGGATAGAATTTACAACTTCTTTGTTTATAGAATTATCAGTTTGATTTTGACAAGAAAATAAACTTACAAGTAAAAATATTGAGCTTATTAACTGTTTCATTCTTGATATTTAGATAATATGAATAACTTTTTGCTCTCAAATAAAACCAAGTTTTAATAAAAACCGTTATATTCGTAAACTCAAAAATACAATTATTATGATAAAAGACCACGAAATATATTCAAAATTACTCTTACTAAATTCTGAAAATCTAAAAAAAGAATTAGTAAACTTTATGGATTATTTACTAACCAAACAGTTTTCAGAAACACAAATAGCACCTAAAAGAATTCCTCAATTTGGTTGTGCAAAAGGAAAATTTCGAATGAGTGATGATTTTGATGCTCCATTAGACCATTTTGAAGATTATATGCCTGGCTAACTCTATTTTAATGAATATTTTATTAGATACACACGCTTTAATTTGGTTTTTTGAAGGAAATAATAAACTAAGTGAGAAAGCAAAAAAAGAAGTACAAAATCCTAAAAACACAATTTTTGTAAGCGTAGTAAGTTTTTGGGAAATAGCAATTAAGATAAGTATAGACAAACTAGAAATGGATTTGTCAATGGAGGAATTACAAAAACTAATTTGGAAAAATGGAATACAGATAATTCCTATCAAAATTGAACATACTTTTTTATTAAGAACTTTACCTTATTATCATAAAGACCCATTTGATAGACTTCTTTTTGTTCAAAGTCTATCAGAAAATATGGGGCTTATAAGTTGTGATAAAATTTTTGATGAATACATGGAAAATAGCGATATAAATAGAATTTGGTAAAATATTATAAAATAATTTCTTTCTCCTTTTCCACCCATTCCAAAAATTTCCCATAAAACTTCCCAGTCTTCAAAACTACTGGATTGCCTAACAAAATCAACTGTTCTTTGGCACGACTAAGCGCAACATTTAGTTTTTTATCAACGCTTTGTTTTGCATTCAATGATTCCAAAAAACGCATTTGTGCAGCGTGATTGGTTGCCATTGATAAAATAATAATTTTTCGCTCACTTCCTTGATAGCGTTCTACGGTATCGACGGTTATTATTTTTCTTAGATTTTCATCTAATCGCTGATAAATTTGTGCAATTTGCGCTCGGTAAGGTGTAATTACTCCGACGGTTTCTTCATCAAAATCATCCCCAAAAATTCGGTGTAGGGTGCGTAAAAGTTCGACTACTCTGTCGGCTTCGTCGCTATGAAATTTTGTTCCTTTTTCAGATTTGGTAGGAATAAATAAAACTCTTTTTTGAGCTAAGAATTTCTCTAATTCGTCTTCCGAATTTGGATTGTAATAACTCAATTTCTCAAACTGTCTTTCGCTTCCTGCTTTTAGTGTTTTATAAAATTCTGTACTGATAAATTCGGCAATATCTTGATGCGTTCGATACTGTGTCGAAAGCATGGCTACACATTTATTCCAATTTCGTTTTTCGGCATTTTCTACCAAACGCTCAAAAACGGACTGACTCAAATCTTCAATTCCAATTTCGTGCAATAACGGACTTTTTGCACTACACAATTTTGAAGGCTGCGTAACTACGGCAGGAAGCTGTTTTTCATCTCCAATCAAAATAAAACGCTTGAATTTTGGTAAAATTCCACACAAATGAGGTTCTAGAAGTTGAGAAGCCTCATCAACTATAAGTGTATCAAAAGTTAGTTTTCCTCCATTTGGGTCATCTCTATTTAATATTCTAAGGTTAGAATAAAAAGAAGAAACCGTCGAAACAAAAACTCTTGAAGTATGAATTTTAGCTTTTAGTTCGTCCAAACTTTTTGAGGCTTTTAAGCTATTTGGATAGAAAACGCTGTCTTCTTTTACATTTCCCAAACGAACAAAATCATCTCCACAAACGAGTTTTACTTTTTGACAAATTTCGTCTGTTGCTCGGTTGGTAAAAGCTAACAGCACAACAATTTGGTCAGTTTCGTTGTAGAGATAATCGACCATATTTTTGAGCATTGCCGAAGTTTTTCCAGTTCCGGGAGGACCTTGTAAAAGAAAATAATCTTTTGCCGAAAGCGCACGATTAAAGATTTCGTTTTGCTCTTCGCTTAATCCTTTATTCTGACCTTTTTCGGTATAATCAATTTTGAAATTTTCATCAAAACGAGGTTCTGTTTGTCCGTAAATAATTCCTTTTTTATGGTTATCAGCTCCCAAAAATTCAGCTAACGATGCGCTAAGATCATTAAAAGTACGTTCCATCAAATTGGGTTCGATGCCCCATTTTGGATAGGATTCAAAAAATACTTGATTGATATGCTTACTCCAAATCTTGAGAGTTACTTTTTCTGATGAAATTTCTTCAATATTTCCCTTCAAAATCTGATAATGTAAAGCTGAATGCACCTTTCCTTCTTTTTCTTCTTCTATTGGATAAATAACGATAATATCGCCTGTTCGGAATGAAGTAATTGATTGATTTTCTGGCCGTTTTAGTGTCAGTAAAGTTTCTTTTTTGTCCCATTGTTCAAAAGTAAGTTCATTTAAAAGCGAAAAATTATCTGTTTTTTCAGTTTGAGTATTTCTCCAAAGACTTGCAAAACCTTGAACGGGTTCTGTTCCTGCCATTCCTCCCACTTTTGCAAACATCGCCTCACGCATCACAAGGGCAATAAATTCGATAAAATAAGCGCTATCTAACTGACTTGCTTTTTGCCATTTTTCATTAAACTCTTTTGCCTTATCCATATCAAAAAAAGCAGGGTTCGACATTTCGACAGATTTCAATAAATTATCAAAAACTTTTACACTTCCATTGGCAATCCACATATCCATTGCTACAATTCGATTTCTGATTTCCATAGCCGTCTGTTTGTCAAAATCCAAACTTCCACAATCTCGCAAACCATTTTGAGAATCACTAGAATATAAAAGCGCACTAATTCCTGTTCGTTTTTCGAAAGTGCTATCAATCAAAAGATTGTAACAAGCCACTTGTATCAAATCATTTTTCCAACCGTTCGAAATATTCATTTCAGGAGCTTTCGAACTTTTCAATTCTATAATATCTTTTCGTTCTCTTAATTCAGGTTCATTGTGTTCGATGAGCAAATCTATACGTCCTTGCAAACCATATTTGCTAGAAATAAAAGTCGGTTCTGTCGTCAGTAAATTTTCAAAATAAGGGCTGATGTGTTTCTGAACTACAAAAAAATGTTCTTTTAGCTGCCTACTGATTTCCTTTAATTTATCTTTATCAATAAAAGCTGCATCGATACTATTTTCTATAAAAGCATCTTTATAGGCTTCTTGAAAAGTAATTTCTGGATTTTCTACTAATTTATCTAAAAGTTCGTTGATTACTTTTCCTCTAAAAGTTCCTTCATTTCCTGCAAAAAATTCTAGTTTGGAAAGTAGATACAAATAAGGAGTTTGTCCTTTAAACGTTTTGCATTTTGCAATGGCAGAAGCATCTACTAAATAATCTGGATTGAGAATAATGAGTGATTTATCGGTACT
>Ga0210025_1004227_pt1 | contig 12422 bp, 14 predicted proteins | sample CryGeyme20150102_FD_183989 | JGI IMG/M metagenome (GOLD analysis project Ga0210025, IMG submission 183989) | Groundwater microbial communities from Crystal Geyser aquifers in Utah, USA - Crystal Geyser metaG 2015-0102 (SPAdes) (version 2) | ecosystem: Environmental > Aquatic > Deep subsurface >...
GCAGATGTCCTTGCCCGCATACCGGACATCACCGTGTCACGCTTGCCTGAATTGCTCCCATGGAACTGGAAGGCCGAGCAGGAAGCCGTCAAGGCCGCATGACCGCGTCCCTCGCCGGATGCTTACGACTTTCCTGTCCGTTTGAACTAAAATGTCCCAAGGAGCATGCACACCGTCTTCGCGGTGAACACCAGTTTTTTGCATCATCCAAAGCCACAATGGACGACCGATCTTTCGCCAAACGATGCCGCTAACCAGCGCGGAAGCGCTTGCCATAGCGGCTCTCAAATAGGTCTGCTCTATCGGGACCAGTTCAAAGCACAAAAGTGCAACGACACTGAAAACCAGCGAAATGAAAATGGCATCCTGCGTCGCATGCCCGCGTCGCAGGCCAGCATAGGCTGTAATATATGCGAGGTAGCCCGACGCGAGCGCAATCTGGATGCTGAGCGAGAGTTCGAAAAAGCCACTGTTCATGGGCACCTCCAAATGTAGGATATATCATGGTCCAAACGCTGTTGCAGAAATCTTGGTCGGGCGCCCGACATGGTTACGAGTTGTTAAGAAGTTTGACGGGTGGCGTGGATCTGTGCTGCCTTTTTCTGAGCATTCATGGCCCATTCCGAGTGGGCGCTTTCCCCGTCGCCAGTTCCCATCGCCGCACGACGACGTCGCAATAGACGGGATCCAGTTCCATTGCGAAGCAGCGCCGCTCAGCGCGTTCGGCGGCGACGATCTGGGTGCCAGAGCCGCAGAACGGCTCATAGATCAGATCGCCCGGATCGCTGAATGCCGTCAGCACTGCCTCGACCAGCGCCACCGGGAACACGGCTGGGTGCGACCCAGCCGCACCCAGCCCGCCCTTGTGGCGCATGATGCGGAAGACGCTGTCGGGGATGCGATGGCTCTGGATCGCGTTGCCGGTGCCAGTCTTGGCGTGCACGGCGCCGTCGGCCCCGCGCAGACCGCCGCCGCCGAGGACCTCGCCCGCGTGCTTGGACGGGACGGTCTTGTGCGGTTTGCGTGGCGTGCGGTTGAAGTGGAAAATGAACTCGTGCGACGGGGCCAGGCGTCCCTGCCAGTCGCCCGGCAGGCCCGGGCCCTGATCCCAAACATACCAACCAAACCGCCGCCAGCCAGAGCTGCGCATCCATTCCACCCATCCTTCCCAATAGGGCTGCCACTCGCTGTCGCGATGCACGAGGCCGAGGTTGACCAGGACCTGCGCGTCGGTGGTGACCGGCGCTGCGGTGAACACGCCCTGCATCAGTGCATCCCAATCGCCGAGTTTTTCCTTGGCCGCGCCATAGTCGCGCTGCTGGGCATAGGGCGGTGAGGTGAACATCAGCGTTGCTGCCTCACCCTGCATTAGCCTGGCGACAGCGGCCGGGTCGGTGGCGTCGCCGCAGCACAGCCGGTGCTTGCCCAGCGCCCAGATTTCGCCTGGCTTGGTGATCGGTTCGGCGGGTGGATCGGGGATGGCATCGGCCGCATCATCGTCAATCACCGTCCTGTCCTCGTCGCCCGCGTGCAGGAGCGCGTCCAGTTCGTCCTCCGGAATCCCGATCAGCCCAAGGTCGAAATCTTCGGCCAGCAACGCCTGCAACTCCTGCAAAAGCAGGGCCTCGTCCCAGCCGCCCAACTCGGTCAGTTTGTTGTCGGCGATGCGATAGGCCCGGCGCTGCGCCTCTGTCAGATGCCCGAGAACGATCACCGGGGCGTCGGAAAGCCCGAGGTGGGCAGCCGCCAGGATACGACCGTGGCCCGTGATCAATTCGCCGTCGGCGGCGACCAGCACCGGTACGGTCCAGCCGAACTCGGCCATGCTGGCGGCAATCTTGGCCACCTGATCGGCGTCGTGGGTCTTGGCGTTGCGGGCATAGGGCTTCAGCCAGGCCAGCGGCCAATGTTCGATCCGACCCGGCAGCAAGGGCGCATTCATGCCGCGAGCCTTTTCGCCTTCAACTCGGCGAAGGTTTCGCCCGTTTCGGCCAGCACGGCATTGGCACCGGTGAACTGCTGCCAACGCTCGATGGCCACATCGACATAGGCCGGGTTCAGTTCGACGCCGAAGCACACACGCCCAGTGGTTTCTGCGGCGATCAGCGTGGTGCCCGATCCCATAAAGGGCTCATAGATTGCCTGACCGGGGCTGGAATTGTTCAGGATCGGGCGGCGCATGCATTCCACCGGCTTCTGGGTGCCGTGCACGGTGGCGGCGTCCTGATCCTTGCTGGAGATGTGCCACAGCGTGGTCTGCTTGCGGTCGCCCGCCCAATGGCCCTTGCCGGTTTTTTTGACCGCATACCAGCAGGGTTCATGCTGCCAGTGATAATCGCCACGGCTGAGCACAAGCCTGTCCTTGGCCCAGATGATCTGGGACCGAACGGCAAAACCCGCCGCCGCCAGGCTTTCCGCCACGGTCGAGGCATGCAGCGCGCCATGCCAGACATAGGCCACGTCTCCGGGGAACAGGGCCCACGCTTCACGCCAATCCGCCCGGTCGTCATTCAGCACCTTGCCGGTGCGTTTGGTTTTGGCCGCGCCCGCCTGGTTGCGCCAGGAGGGATCGTATTCCACGCCGTAGGGTGGATCGGTCACCATCAGCAGCGGGCGCACATCGCCGAGCAACCGCCCGACCACATCAGCCGAGGTGCTGTCGCCACAGATCAGCCGGTGCACTCCCAACTGCCAAAGGTCGCCTGCCACAGACACCGGCGTGACCGGCGCATCCGGAATGTCATCCTCGCCCTCAACTGGGCCATCCCCGCCCAGCGCATCCGGATCTCGCAGCAACGCATCCAGATCCTCGTCGGTGATGCCAAGCAGCGACAGGTCGAAATCCTCGGCCAGAAGCCCCGCGATCTCGTCGCGCAGAATCGCCTCGTCCCATTCGCCCAACTCGGTTAGTTTGTTGTCGGCGATGCGGTAGGCCCGGCGTTCCGCCTCGTCGAGATGGCTGAGCCGGATCACCGGCACGTCCGTCAGCCCCAGCATGGTGGCCGCCAGCACCCGGCCATGGCCTGCGATCAACTCACCGTCGTCAGCCACCATGCAGGGCACGGTCCAGCCAAACTTGGCCATGCTGGCGGCGATCTTGGCCACCTGGTCGTCGTCATGGATTTTGGCATTGCGCGCATAGGGGCGCAGCCGGTCGAGAGGCCACGTCTCGATCTGGCTTGGCGCAAACACCAGGTCCATAGGGGGCTTTCATTTGGGGCAGGGCGGGCAAGCCGATGCGCGTGGCGCGATGCCAGCGTCAGGATCGGGGTCCGCGATGTCGGGAAATGAGACGCGCCCGCGAGGGGGTTCCTCCGGGCGCAAATCTTCGATGATCAAGGGGTAGGTCAAGGGGGGCAGCTTTGTCAAACGAAAAATGCACGCGGATTCAATGGCTTCCCAGCAGGTGGCTTCCGCTGGCTGGCTTCCGGCACGGTGGCTTCCGCAAAGTGGATTCCTTGGATTCCGCAAAAGAATCCAGCACGCCACGATCGTGATTCCGCAAGCCTTTGATAATGAGTCGCTTTTTCCAGAATCACTCGGCAGGTGGATTCCACCTGGATTCCCCGGTGAAAGTGCCTGTCGCTAGCGAAATGCTGCGCTCAGCCCCCCCGTATACGGATCGCGCTCGGGAGGAACCATGCGAGGGGGGGGGCGTGCCTGGCCCATTGACGTCGGTTACGAGAGCAGCGCGTCGTACATTGGCAGTATGATCGCCCTGATCGGTGCAGGCGGGCTCGGTTTACGATATCCCTTCCCGCAAGGGTTCACTAACTCACCACTTCGGCGAAACTAGGAAGATACTTGTAGAACCTTTGAAACGATCTGATCTGATTTTCTTTTAGATCAAACCCAATCTCCTGAATGCGTTCGCGGGATAGGTTTTCGACACACGGCATTTCGGCTTGGAGAGTTGCAATCTCCTTGAGCGTCATCTGTGGCGCCTGAATCATCTCATCCAGAATGCAGCCCCATTTTTCGCGTGCAACGACGTCCCGCGCTACCGCGACTGTATCATTCGTCGGCAATATGCCTCCGACCGTTACCATCGATGCGCTGTCTGCATAGGGAACCTTGAACGCCCGCACGAACCCTCCTGGACGCGCGGCATCTGCAACTTCTGACGCCAGAAAATCCATAACATACTTGGAGAGAGTGAGCGGAAGCGTAGCTGTATCACAAGCCTCCTTGGGGAGATCATCCGGCACGACGCTACCCAACAGAGTCTGGATGCGCTCAGGTCGATGCTTCAGCCTTCCGTATGCGCTGACGTTGGCGCTGAAAGTGAACATTAATATACTATTGCGAGGGGCATTCACGACCAGCCACTGGATATCTTCAACGACGCTCTCATCGAGGGCGTTGTCGTAATCAAGCCAGACGATCCAAGGACGGGCGCGAAGATTATCGATCTCCAGCAACTCCGGCAATATTTCACCGGAGAAGCCATGCTTAAGAGTGATCGTCCGGTAAATCTTGTTGAATTCCGCTCGCCGGAAACCTATTTCATCAGACTCGATCGAGACCATGTCGTCAATATTGAGATACTTGTGCGCCTTGATGAAGTCGGTGAACCAGATTGACCCAAAGCCGATATATACGAGATCGTGAAGCTCCATTTCCATACTTAGGGATTTCAAACCATCAAATATCAAGCCTCGCTGCACGCTCTTGCTGGGTCGCAGGCTGTAGTTAATTGTTTCGAACGAGGCCATTACTCGTCACCTACCAAGTCTTCATAGGCGTAGTTGAATGACTTAAGCCCTACGTCCTTGTAAGGCATGTTGATGTTGCCGAGGGCCGATGCCAAATCCCGCAACTTGTCCTTTGGCACCATGTAAAGAACGTTGGCTTGCGGGATTGTTTTCTTGGGAGCCACCTTAGGAAGCTCGACTTCTTTGCGGTCCTGCACGTCATATATCGCAACGGCCTTCGCGGCTTGCTCTTTCGCCATCGATTCTTCCCGATCACGCTTACGATGATTTGTGTAGGCAACCCACTCTTTCGAGACATCTCTCATGTGCGGCCTGTATTGCCGAAATATCGCCGATGTCTCATCGACACTGCGCTTTGTTGTTGTAAGCGGTAGGAGATCGGCGCGCCGTGAGGCAAAGAGAATGATACCAAGAAAGCCAGTATATTGTGGATGCCACTGCGGCCATCCAGGAGACCCCCAACCAGAAACTGCCGTCTTGTCGGCAGCGAGTACGATGCGCCCATTACAGACAATGTACCAACCGGACGTGTTCAAGTCCTCGTCGAAATCCTCTGAGGGTTCACTATCGTCTGGCGGCGGTGCCATCATTCCGGCGAGAATTTCAATGTGGACATCCTCGTCGTCTAGTCGCTCTGAAAACTTTGCTCTCATCGGCGCAAACTCTCCACCTTGGCGCAGTTCCATGAGCCAGCCCTGAACAGGTTCGCCGTTCACCTCGATAGTTAGCCCACGGTGCAGGTGCAGCGCGTAATCTCTCGCAATCGAGCGGCGTAGATTTTGAATGAAACGGGGGCTTTCAAAAGATCGTGCCGCCGACTCGGTCAAGCCTGCCACAGAAATTCTGACGCCCGCTTCCGCAAGATGCTCGGAATCATCAATGTCAAAATCCCAGTCGCCATCATGCCTACCGAGCCAATCATCAACATTGATCGGAACGCGGAACGAAGCAAGATCAGAATTTTCACGATAGGTACTCTGAACGTCGATCAATGTACCGATCTTAAAAACGGCGCGCTTCATGCCAATTCCGTAAACGCCAATACTAAAACTCTCGGCTTCTGCCTCCTCTTTGCGACCGAAAGTAAAGGCATAGTCCACAGCGTCATCAAGGGAAATACCACCGCAGTTATCCAAGATCGTGAAACGATCTTCAGTGATTTCGATGCTGATGATGTAAGGTGACAGATCAACGTTATCGCTGAGAGCCATCGGCTGTCCGCCGGCCAACTCCCATGCACCATCGATGCTGTTGTCGATAAGGTCAAAGATGCAATCTTCCAGTGTGATGTCACGGGTGATCATGCGCACGAAGAATGCCTTCGTTGGGTTGGCATTTGCTTTAGACTTGCCTGCGGAAATCAATGTTTGCTATCCTTGAAAGTTGACGTATCGGCGAGCTTAGGGCAGCCAAGTTAGTCATGATAGTCGCGAATGGCGCTCTGATCGAGATTTTTGGCAGGAACGAGTCGATAGTGCTTCTCATCGACCACTTTGATTTCGCCGTCCTGAAGCGTCAGTTCGAAGAGGGCTATAATCTCATCATTCATAAATTGTGCGGCGATCGCTCGGCAGCGCATATCGGAGAATTTTTCCTCGACAAAGCGAATGTCCTGCGAGGTCTGGACAATCCCGATCTGATCCTTGCCGCCTTTGGCTTGGACAGGGATGACGTAGTGACAGCCGCGGTTGTCTATGCCGACATAAAGCTCGTCGATCTCGATCTGGCCGATGCCTTTGACGGTCGTCCGGAGGTGATTTTGGAGGCTGTAGGTCGTCAGGCTAAGGAAGGTGTCGATCAAGCGGTTGTAGCGGACAATAGCGAGAAGCGCCTGTTCATCGTCGAGTGCATACGCCCGAATGATCTCGGGCGTGGCATCGGGAATGTTGATCCGTACAAGGTCGTCGCGCGGAAGGATGCGATTGATCTTTACGAGCGAGAAGCAGTACTTTGATCGCCCTGCCAACTCGATCACCCATTCCATACCTTCGGGCTGCGTCGCGATTACGCGCGGAGGCAACTCCGTCCTGAAGCGGAAAGAATAGATAACGTCGCCAAGGTTGTCGGGGAGAACGATCCCGAGCGTCGTTGCGGCGTCCTTGATTTCCTGACGTGTGAAAGCGAGCGAAGTCGCACCCGCGTTGAAGTGATCGAAGAATATTTTCTCGATCAGAGCCTGGTAACGGTTGCGCGCCTTCTTAGCCATGCACCACCTGCACCGATAGACGGTCGCGTTCGATCTCGATCTGCTTGCGCTTCTTCGCGCCGCTCTTCATGTTGCGGCGGCTGAGCGGCGTCTTGACACCGAAATGCTGTGCCGCACCGGAAAGATTGAGCGCCAGAAGTGCGTCGTCCCCAAGCTCCAGCGTCTCTTTGGGGCGGGTCGGCGTCGCGCCTAGCGCATTCATTACCTCTGCTGCGATAGCACGGGCAAGCGGTGGCGGAACAGCGTTCCCGATCTGCCGCGCGCCATGCCATTTGGTAACGTTGAACCGGAACCAGTCGGGGAAGCCGTGCAAACGCGCCATTTCGCGGACGGTGATGCAGCGGTTATACTTGTAGTGGATGGGCCTCGGGCTTGTGAACGCGCCACGCGCGCCGTCCGTGCCTGCCCGCAGGGTGTTCGATACACCTTGCATCGGCAACTTGAAGAAGCGGCTGATGGGTTCAACAGTTCCAGGCTCAGTTTCCGAGAACCTGCGTTGCGAGATTTCTGTGTGTTCAGTGCGGGCGCTCGATGTCAGGCGCGCGGGATTCCAGTCACGGACATAGCCATAGTGCCACGCATCATTAGTCATGCAGCGCAGCTCGGCCGCATAATCGGAAGGCTCGCCGTAATTCGATGTCTTGACGGAATCGGAAGCGCGCAAAGACCCGAACCGATCAGCATCGGGCAAGTCGCCGAGCGCTTCGACGCAGGTCGGACCATAGGCCAGTCCATCGATCTTGCTCGGACGGCCAGCAAGTTTTGTTTTCTCAATAGGATAGTCGGGAAGCGTTTCACCCTTGCGGCAGCCTAGCAGGATGAGGCGTTCGCGGAATTGTGGCGTACCGAAATTCCCCGCATTGAGGACTTTCCATGGCACGCGCACATCATAGCCCGCAGCATCGAAGGCAGCGACAAGCTCCTGAAGAAAGGCCTTGTGCTTTCCGACTGTCAAGCCTTTGACGTTCTCGAAAACAAATGTACGCGCTTTAAGTTCGGCCACTATTCTCACAAAATCGAGAACGAGCTTATTGCGGGGATCGTCAAGTACTCGATGCCCGATCAGGGAGAAACCCTGACATGGTGCACCGCCAAATACGCAATCGACCGTGGCATTCCCAATGCCCGCGACCTCGCGAATGGAATCGCCAGTCAGTCCTTCGACTGAATGCGGGATGATTGCGGTTTTGGGAAAGTTGTACTTGTGAACGGCGCAATGCACTGGATCGATTTCCACGGCAGCCGCAACATCGAACCCGGCTTGTTCAAAGCCCAAGCTTAAGCCGCCTGCTCCGGCAAAAAGGTCAATCCCGATGGGTCTCATCTGCATCCTGTCCCTGCTACTCGACTCAACGAGTCATGTTACCTTGGCTAGCACAGGATGTCGATCGCTTTCTACGATTTATCCACAAAGGCTTGTAGCCTGTGCGCAAGGGTGTTCGCGTCCCTAGTCTCGCATTGCCAGACGACAAGCACGTCCCAGCCAAGCCGCTGCAGCTCGGCGATCTTTGCACGGTCACGGTTAACATTAGCTTCAAGCTTCGGCAGCCAGTAGGCTTGCCGTGACTTTGGTGGCTGACCTTTGGCACAGCCGTGAGCATGCCAGAAGCAGCCGTGTACGAAAATCGCCTTTCGGTACTTCGAAAGCACGATGTCAGGACGGCCAGGCAGGTCTTTTCGGTGCAGCCTAAAGCGATACCCGAGCCTGTGAAGCATGCGGCGCACGATCATCTCCGGTGTCGTGTCCTTGCTCTTCACGGCCTGCATGATGCGGCGTCGTTGTTCGGGGCTGCGGGTGTCCAAGACGCGTCTTCCTTCCCCGTGGTTGGCGGCAATCCGCGCAAGTCTGACAAGGATCGAAGCCCGGCACAATGCAGTGGCTTCGCAAACGTGCGTCCAAGGCGGTGTGTGCCTTGGCACGGTAAATATGAGGTTAGATGGCGCGCATCCAATCGACCTACAAGGCGTGAGTTACATGGCCCTCTCGAGCAAGAACACAATCGGACGCATTGCGTACTGCGTCCACTTGGCGCTCTGATCAGCCATGCGATGATACAGAAAACGCTGCATTTCTACGAAGATCAAATCTTCGCGGCTGATGTCTTGGCGCGCGTGGCTAGATCTCTGTCCAGACTGAAATTGCTCACCTTGGGCCCCACGGCCGCTTCTTCGGCATTGCCGCCGTCATCTCAACCTCCCGCAGCATCCCACCAGCCACAAGCCCGTCCCGCACCCAATCCAGCGCTTGCCACCAGTCGTCATACCCGCGCCGGGCGGAGGCGATCTGCTCCGGATGCGGCCGCCAGGTGACCGGGCACGCCAGTACCTCGACGCTGCGCCAGCGTCCGCGGTGCAGCACGCGCTCGACGCCCACCACCTTGGTCACCGCCCGCTCGCCATGCTGGTTACGCCGGGTCTCGACCGGCACGCAGTGCGGCACGGCGCCCGGCATCCAGTCCGGCGTGAGCCCCGCGCGGGCCAGTTCCGCCACGCGGATCGCCATGCGGATGCCGCCGAGGTTGTCGGGCATCCCGGCGACGGTGGCGGCGATCACTTCGGCGTCGGGATGGGTGTAGCTGCCCATCTTGTACTGGCCACCGTCCACTTTACACCCAAGTGCGGCGCGCTGAAGCAGGACGTATTCGAGGCCGAAGCCGAAGCCTTCCTCGGTGACGTCAGGGGGGGGCGGCAGTTCCAGCTCCGCCTTTTCCACCCGAAACGCCCATTCCAGCGCCGCCTGCACGCCCAGCGCGCGCTTGACCTTCGTGCCACCGGTTCGGCCGATCTGTCGTTGGATGCTCACGGCTGCATCCCCTCAAACAGGTCCATCTGCGCCGGGCTGTCCGCCCCCTCCACCGGCCGCCAGATCCACGGGCCCGAGGCCATGGGCAGCTGCGAGAGCGCGCCACGCATGTGCCGCTGCCAGAGGGTGAACGCCATTGCCGAGCAGGCGCAGAGCGCGTGCCCGATAGGCCAGCCCATCAGCCATCCGACGAAGAGCGGGTTCAGCCGCCGCCGCGCCCGACTCTTCAGGATCCGCCGGCATACGACGCGCCCATGCGATGCAATCATCGAAGCCCAGAGCGGGCGCGAGATCGGGGCGTGATGCGAGCACTGCCGCCCAAGCTGCGTGATCGCCGGGTCCGGGCGGGTGAAGCCCTGCTCCGCTCGGTAGTGCAGGATGTCCATCCGGGACTTGCCGTCGGTGCGGGTGATGCTCGCCTTTGAGCTGCCCTTCCAGTTCTGCGCGGCCGGGGTCGGCCATTGCGCCGCCTGCGCGGGCAGGGGCGGCATCCCGCCGGAGCCATAGATCTGGCCCGGCCCGCCCTTTGCACCGTCCGTTGCTTTCGGGGTCGACCAGTTGCTGGTGATGCCCAGCGCCAGCGCTTCCGCCTTGCGGGTGAAGTCGCTGTTCCCCGCGGGGTTGTAGCGGGCCGTGCCGGGATGCAGGCTCATCGGTGTGGGCCAGGATGAATATCCGCAGCCGCTGGTGCGGCGCACCGACTTCTGCCGCGCTGAACAGACCCACCGCAGGCGTGTAACCCATGCCCCAAAGCTCTCGCAGGACGGTCTCGAGGCCGAGGGTGACGTGGCCTGCGACGTTTTCGAGGAAGACCCATTCCGGGTGGCACTCGCCGATGACACGGGCGATGTCGGGCCAGAGGTGACGGGGGTCACAGCTTCCACCGCGCTTTCCGGCGTTTGAGAAGGGCTGGCAGGGGTATCCGGCGAGGATGGAATCGAAGGCACCGCGAAATGGCCGGGCATCGAAGCTGCGCAGGTCGTCCCAGATGGGCGCCGGGGCGAAATACCCGGCGCGTTGGGCTGCGATGAGGACGGCTCGGGGCCAGTCCTCCCATTCGACGAAGCATCGGGTGTGATATCCGGGCTCGGCGAGCATGAGGCCCAGATCAAGGCCTCCGCCGCCTGCGCAGAGGGACAATCCGTGTCGGGGACGAAACACCATGCCATTCACCGCACCCCGCGCTCGCGCAGACGCTCGACCGTCACCAGCCCGCGGGCCAGCATCGCCTCGCACATGGCGTTGCTGATCATGCTGGAGGGGAGGAACTTGTCGGAGTTGACGAGGTCGGCGTAGAAGGCCGCCAGATCGTCCTCGCTGGGTCGCGGACCAGTATCGCGCTTGCGTTGCCGCCTTGGCTTTCGGCTGCTGGCGGTCTGCGCATCGCGCCGGGCCGCGCGTTCCATGACGCGATCCAGCGCCTTGGGCCCATCGGGTGGATCGGGATGATCGTGCCGGGACTGGCGGGCCACCTCGATGATCCGGTCCTCTGAAAGCCCGAGATCATCGATCCAGCGCCGCACATGGGCCCGGGCGGGCCAGCCCTGCCACCAGGCGGGCAGCGTGGCGTTTGCGGCAAAGCCCAGTGCGCCGAGCAGTTCGGCAAAGAACCGATCGAAATCGGACTCGCGCGCTCGCGCGCCCTCCTCCTCCTTTACTGGTTTACTTAGAGGTTCCCTTACAAGGTTAGTCTCCGGAATCCGGAGATGGCTTTGGCCAAAATCCGGAGATGGCTTTGCCGGAAATCCGGAGATGGCTCCATGTCCGGTTTCCGGAGTTGGCTCGCTGTCCTGTTCGCTCTCCGTTCCCGCGATCCCATCTCCGGTTTCCGGAATTGGCTCTTGTGGAAAGCCATCCTCGAACCCCAGGATGTAGCGCGTGGCCTGGCGCTTGTGGGTGCGCGGATCATGGCTGCGCACGCGGTGGATCAGGCGCAGCTCCTCGAGCCGGGCGAGGTGGTCGTTCAGTGCAGAGACCGACATTTCCGCGTCGTCGGCCAGCCGAGCCTGTGTCGGGAAACAGCCGAAATCCGGGTTATGCCGGTCGCACAGAAACCACAGCACGATCTTGGTGGCGGGTTTCAGCCCGCGCTGCTGGATGGCCCAGACGGTCGCCTTGTGGCTCATGGCGCGGCCCTCCGTGCCGGTTGGGCCCGGCTGGTGAAGCCGTGATCGGCCAGCGCGCCCAGCGCATCGTCGACCGAGCGCACCAGCGCCCAGCCAAAGCCCTGCGCGCAGACGGTGTCGCGAAACACTGCCTGCGATTTGCGCAACCGGCCGGTCTCGCTCTTGACCTCGAGGAACAGCACGCGACCGCCCGCAATCACGATCAGATCGGCAAAGCCGGGATACACGCCCATGCCGGCGAGGATCGACTGGCGGATCATGCCACGCCGGTCACCTGCGGCGATCTCGTTGGCGCAGTGATGAACGATAGCGCCTTTGGGCAGGGCAATGCGCAGCGCCTGCACGATGGCGCGCTGCGCGTCGGCTTCGGGGGTGCTGCGCCGGTTCATCGCGCGGCCCTCCCGTCGTCGTCCCGGCGCTGAGCGCTGCGGCCGGGCCGCCGTGCGTCGAGCACGACCAGAAGGATGCGCGCGTCCTCGCGCTCCTCCGGTGTTTCGCCATGCTGGACGAGCACATTGCAGGCCAGTCGGATCAGGTGATCGGAATGGTGCACCACATCAGCCACGACCATG
>Ga0210025_1004230_pt1 | contig 12415 bp, 9 predicted proteins | sample CryGeyme20150102_FD_183989 | JGI IMG/M metagenome (GOLD analysis project Ga0210025, IMG submission 183989) | Groundwater microbial communities from Crystal Geyser aquifers in Utah, USA - Crystal Geyser metaG 2015-0102 (SPAdes) (version 2) | ecosystem: Environmental > Aquatic > Deep subsurface >...
AGGAGGACCCTGATCGGGAACTGTCTGCAATTCATACTCGCAAGTACCGTACTGGGGAATCAACTCGGCTGGAAGATTTGTTTCCGTAATGTTATCCGCCTGTGTATTTTAAGTTGGTATAAACATTTGAGACGTGAGAAAATAAACCACGGCAATGCCAATGATAATGATAATGTACGAGCAATTGTTTCCTTGGAGACAAAGGAAAAGCTTTATCTTCAAGCAAACTTAAGATATCTTACGTAGTGCGGGGGGAAGTGGTTACGCGTCAAGCAAAAAGGGCAGACCCAGAGCTTGGAGCGGAAATCCACTTGGCAGTAGGGATTCAAGACAGCATGACATGTAGCTGTCGAGCATCTGACGGGATCATAAGGCAGTGCCTGGGGCGGAGCACAGTTAGGTGGAAGCTTCTTTAAGGGCGTGTAAAGAGCTCCAAAGGGTGCAACGCAACGAGTGGCCTCCAATCGGGACGAGGGCCAACAGTGAAAAGAGAGTCGGGTGCCCGACATCTCCTCAGAGGCAGTCACGTCCCATTGTCCTTCCATCTTATTGCTTGTTCAGAAGAGCAAATAATGAAATTAATAACTTGCTTTTGAAGTTGTGCTAGATTATATATATTATTATTATGAAAGTTAATATCTTGTTATCCTCGGTGAAAGGATGTCGTATGTCCATCGGCTTTGCTTCTGGCTTTGGCTTCTGGGGCTTGGTTTCCGGTCACTGCTGATATTTTAATAATAAATAACTGGAGTAGCTACTAGTAGCTAGCTAGCTACTAGCTAGTAGAGTAGCTACAGTAGTAGTACTAGTCTACTAGTACTACTAGTAGTAGTAGACCCTATTAGTATTAGAATAGTACTATTAGTACTACTACTGTACTCTATCTACTCTAACTAGTTGATGACGTAAACAAGATCGCAGGTTTGCTCGAAAGCAAATCTAAACGTACGCAGGCCAGACCCGTCCACATTTCCTAAGTGTTTTTCCCCTCTGTTCTACTCCGAGTGCGAATCTGTATATTCTTTTAGATTATCGAGGTCGAGCTGTCTACCAGGTAGTAAAGTAGACTAGCAGAGCTGTAAGAGAGCAGCAATATTACGATTTTGGCGCAACGAACACTGCAATCTGGGATAACAAGCAACGATTCTAATCATTTTGGTATGTTTGAGCAAGGAGGGCAAAGTTAGAGTGTCATGATGCTGGAAGCGAGATGTTGCCTTCACTTTTTATCGAGTACTGGTAGTGATACCCTCGGCAGCACGTGAGAAAGCGACGAAAGCTTCATGGGCAATCTAGATTTCTAGACGAACAGACAAAAAAGCTACTCTAACTGGTAGATTGCACATATGGTGAATGTATTCTACTTTAACGCTAAAATGGTATGCTACGTAGCTAGTCGGCAGTATTGTCGAGTTACCTGCAAACAATCAGTAAACCTTTCCGAAGATTTTTCAAGAGATTAGATGGCTGATCTGACACAGTTTTCACACGCGCACGAACGATGGATGGCACATATTTACTCTGACGCATTCTTCAACTAGCAGCCTAAATAGACTGGCTGGAACGAGGGGACGAAATCACGTACTAGTAGCTAGAGTACAAATTCGGTTAGTAAATAATGACATGTCACCTGCCATCAGACCCAGAACAAAACTTGAAACGATGTTCCGACAGTTAAATCAGAAGCAAATGCGGGTCAACATAGGAGCTGCGCTGCGCTAACCAGTTTTTCGTTGCAGTCGAACAAGAAGAAAAACATGTTTTTAAGCGCACCGTGCACCTCGCAGTATCTACTGCTTTTTGCGTGCAGTTTTCGTCTCGTAATGTGTGGGTACGCTGCAGCTTTAAAAGACACTCACGCAATGCGCGGCTCCGTCTTGGTCGGGCGTTGACGGGCCTACTCAAATAATTATCTAGGCGCACCAAAATGCTGAGTGGGTACGGAACGCAGCTCAACGCTTGGTGGCGCTATATGAAATTAACGAAAAGGCATGGCTGTAACGTTTTGCCAAACGCAACCTCACTTATCCCGTCACAATTTTGAAAACTGGACGACTCTTTCTCGTTTTCAATAATAGTGCACGACAACAAAGAATAATATTAAATAACATAATTCCAACACTCTACAGAAACAACGGTGACGATCTACATCCTGTGAAGCAACAAACAGAAGCAACAGCCTAAAGCATTTCTAGACAGCCTATTCTAGCTATCTTACACGAGTGGCATAAGACCACAATGACAGCAGGTAAGAACTCTTGCGTTGTTATTAGATTTGATGAACTCGTCGCTCGTCGGTATCCATGAGGAAGTCTGGTATTGTTTTCGGCGGGTTAACAAAGGGAAATTCGATATCAGTAGGCAGGCGATCTGCCGCAGCTCTCGGCTACCAGCTACCACAGATTCAGGCTTTCTCAAGAGCTGCTGCTGCCTGGTCTTGCCAGCATAGTGGTCTCCTGAGACCTGAGAAGACATGAATGTGTTGGTAGCAGTAAGCTGGGCAAACATGTCTACTCCTTGTACTCGGAATCACTGAGTAAATACTACTGTACTCTCAGTGCTTAGTAGTACTACGCTCATTTGCTACTTCAGCACTCGAGTATTGGTGTGCGTATTTCGTGGGTTTTATTATGCAACAGGGATGAGGTTTTCGTCTTCCGTTGAGCGCCAGCATCGCAATGCCTTCCTGCTTCAAGCGGGAGCTCTCAACATCGAGCCTATGTCCGACCCTTCAGACAACCCTTCCACTGCATCCACAACTCTTCTTTTACGTTTTTGTTACTTATTACAGTAGTGGCTCGAGCTTTTGCTAACCCAAACTAGTTCGTAGACATGACAACACCGAGATTCATCATCTCAACCAGACCTTTTGACTAACCCAATCTGCTTGACAATCTTCCTTCATTTGCCAACCTGCTCCTGAATTTGGTATTTATCGGATTGGTTCCCCATCCCTTCCGTTAACCTTCTCTCAGCCACTGATACCATCGTAGTGACTCACACGCACTTGTCGGAGAAGGAGCTTTACGAAGGTTCCGTCGATTGCAGAAAGCCAAAGTCTTGCAGAGATAGCGATCGTGCCCATCGCCACAGACGCCCACGTATTTATCCCGAAGGCGGCTCTGGTGGGATGCAACCCAGTAGCAAGAAGAATATGTCCAAAAGCAGCCACGTTGAGGAAAGCCATCGCAGCAGTCGTCGAAGATCCTCGAAGAATAAAAAGGGCTTAAAGGTCGACACCAAGCACGCGAATGGTATCTACAGCAACAACAACAATACCCCCGCCACACCGGATACAGCTGCGTCGACTCCAGACGCAAAGACTCCGGCTGGTCGACGTGGTTCCAAGGACCTTAGGTCACCTGGAATTGCCAAAACTCCCGTACCTGATGGTGTTAAGATTGCTCCACCAGATGCGCCGCTTCCTGACTTTATTACACAAACGGACGGGTATGGGAACCCCATCACTCCACGTTCCGAGGACGCTATTGAATCCGCTCGAGTAGAGCACCCTTCGGGACCGAAACCAGCTCTTCATGTCGACCAAAATGGTCAGCTCACGGAAGATCCTGCGAAGGAATCGGACGACGAAGATGCATGTGACTCCATTCTTGATAATTTTCGCATGATGTGTTGTTGTCTTGGACCCGAACATACCGCTGCTGCAAAGCCGGAGACGACAACGAAAGAACAGCAACAAAGTACAGTTTCAGAAGTATCTCAAGAGAATAAGATCGAACGTGTTAAGCTTTTGCCTGGACATCATCCCGATGATAAAGGAAAGAAGTGTCTTGTCCTTGATTTGGATGAAACCTTGGTACACTCCAGTTTTAGAGCCGTGCCTGGGGCCGATTTTGTGATCCCTGTCCAGGTACGAATTTGTGCAAACTACAGAACTTGCATTGCGATGCCAAAGTATTACAGTGAAACTCATGTTTCTTTCTTTTTTCTCTCTTGCGAAACAGATTGAAGATGTGGTCCACTTTGTCTACGTAGCAAAGAGACCAGGTGTCGACGAGTTCCTGACCGAAATGGCCAAGCACTACGAAATTGTTATATACACCGCCAGTCTAAATAAGTATGCCGATCCACTTTTGGATTTGTTGGATCCCAATCGCGTGATTCGCACTCGCCTCTTCCGCGAATCTTGCGTGTACTACGAGGGGAACTACGTGAAGGATCTCAGTCTCTTGGACCGCGATTTGAGCCAGGCCATTATTATTGATAATTCGCCCAATTCTTACATTTTCCATCCCGAAAATGCAATTGATTGCTCTTCCTTTATTGACGATCCCAAGGATAGGGAGTTGGATCAAATCGGGGCATTTCTCAAGGGTATTAAAGACGTAAAGGATGTTCGAGGCACAGCACCTCTCTGGAGAGAATGGCCTAACATCAATATTGAAAACCAAGAAGAGTAAACAGTACTCTTACGCAGGCGTGTAATTGTTTTATGTTGGGCCAACTCACGTTTCTTTCACACGCAATCAAAGCAAATGGAACAACTAAAGAGGACAGACAACAGCTTGTTCTGCTATTTGGAATCCATTAATAACATAAATTAATCCTTTTTGTATTTGACGGACCTTCGCAGGAAAAGTATTTCAGTTATTCCTACTTGGACTGTTCGATATGAAATAAATGAATATGAATACTGCAGAGTAGACTACCATAGGTCTAGTCAGGTCTAGCTACTAGTAGCCTACTCATACCCATTTTTGTCCCATAATTCTTAATTTTTTCTTTTCAGTCCACCACAGTTGCAGGCAGGGATGGGGTTACTTTTTGAAAATTCAACAAAATAAATAGAGTAATAATTAATCTCCGTGATGAGAAAAAAATGATGGGGCGGTCCGGTGCAAGTTTGCCCGTTTCACCGTTTCACACTCTGCTTTGCCTGCACAACTCACAACAACAACAACAACATCTTGACGACTCGAGTAAATAATAATAACTTCTATACTTCAAGAGCGTTCCCTATAATAAAACAAAAGAGCGATAAGAGAATGAGATTATCATGTCATTTATTGTGCTTCACATTGTCCGTTTTCTTGGTCAGGTTTGCGTCCACTGCCAATGCGCTAGACCTGGGACGGTTTCTTAAGCGCCGACCGAAGACACCTGAGAAAGATATGGATCCGGAACAGAAGGCAGACGAAGTGCTTAAATACACAACAGCTTGTGACAAGGAACTGGCTAAATCGGTGGTTATTTTAGAAGAGCAAAAGGCTGCCGCTGAGGATGCTCTCGTTATATGCCGCGAGCACCGAAAACAAGCACGCAACGACATTGATTTCCTAACACTCAAGGTGGAAACTGCATCTCAAAAGTTGGCCAATGCAGACGAAATATGCGCCGAAAAAATGAAATCGGGAGAGGAGGAAGCTGCCGCCAAATTGGACCAAGCCAACATCCAATTGCAAGAGAAACAAACGTATGTTGTGAAATTGATGGAGCAGCAGAAACAGGAAATCCAACGAATGGCTTCAGAGAATGTAGCGGCTCTCCAGGCAGCATCTGAGATACATGTAAAGACTATCGAAAACCTGCAAGAACAACATAAATCTGAATTGGAAAGCATGTCGCAAAAATTGCAGGAACAGGAAATGAATCAAGAAAATGAGATAAAGGCTGCCAAAGCTTCTTTGGAAAAGGCTCAAGCTGATCATGCTAAAATGGTACAAGACTTTGAAGCAAAACACAAGATCGAGTTGGAGTCTACAGAACAGGCGGCCCAGCATAGAATTGATAGCCTTGAAAGTCAGTATAAGGCTTGTGATGGATCCTTCGCCAAAACTCAACGAAAATTGGAGCTGTTGGAGAAGGATCAAGAGAGGGCACTGCAGGTAGGTCAAATCGTATCGTCTATGTGTGTGCTTCTGATTGCTTGATTTTTTTCTCATGGATTTTTGTTGCTTCGAAGAAAATCGCCGCATTGGAGAACTACACTGCGTTTTCTCTTGCCAAACAAGAGGCCAAAGAACTCGCGCAGCATGCCGAGAAAAAAATTCTTGCATACGCTACTCCTCGTTACGAGGAACATCTTAAGAAGCATGTCGACAATGCCAGAGAAAAGTGGCAGGAAATTGAACCGATTTTGGCACCAATCATAAAGCCGCTCAACAAAGGCGTCAACTACTTGTTTAAAGAGGAGAGAAAATTGCGTCATAGCATTTTTGACAAGACCAAGCATATCTTTATCAAAGATGTCTGTCCCCGAAGTCGAGCGCAATTGAAAGGACTCAAAAAGAAAAAAATCTTCATGCCTCCCGGATTTGCAGAATCTGTTGAGCACGCTTGCAGCCAACCCGACGAATTCCTTTCTTTGACTGCCAAGATCATTCTGTGCTTAGCTGCCTTAGCGTTTCACCGTTTTATGTTTCGTTCGATCCTTTTCCTCCTATTACTGCCATTTCGAATCTTACTGTACCCCTGCACATATTTCGTTCGGCAAAAGAAGCATCAGAAGGTGTTTACAAAGAAGGAATGAGCTTTGAGATGTTTATTACTAGCCAAGGGAAGGTCGTATGAGCTACCTACATGGCGATGAAGAGGGGATATACAAAGAGGCAAACGCAGAAACGATGCAGATCATTCAACGTAATAATACTACGAGACACTACTGTAGGCAGCTACGTCATCACAGTGATAGCATTTTTTCTTGAGATGTTTAATCCTTCTTTATTGCCTTGTCATCTTCCTTTCGGAAGACCAGAGTAGCTTGAAGCACAGCAGCAAAGTAAAACCATGCGCTTACTAGCTTGAATACATTTGCAGGCTCCATGACATCAGTAGCATAAGTCCCTGTTACAACGATTGCGTTCAGAGGCAATCGAAAAATATTGAGGATTCCACCTTGCAATGCATCTGGTACGTATTTGGAGCGTAGAGTTCCAGCAATAGGCATGAACATGCCAACCGCGAATTCAACCAACATAAAAGCGGCAATAATGATGACGAAACGATCGGATAGACTTTCGCTCATAGAAAGGAATATGGCGGGAATAACCATGCTTGAAGCCGCCAGCATATACACCAAGGATGCACAGACTTCCGAGGCATTGTGTTTGGAAACAACATACTTGGTAATGAAAATGTACAAAAGAGGAAACATCATTCCACCACATGAGATTGCCATCATCATGGCTGAGAACAAGCATCCAGTAGGGAGTCCACCTGGAGGATCTAGGGAGAGCAATGTTGGGACCCACATGAAAACAAACTGGATGCCACAGAAGAAAGTGAAGTGAGCCAATTTGCAACAAAAACAAAGAACAAGCGCAAATACAAAACGATGGAACGACTTACAGTGTACATTGCACCTTCGCTGAGAGCCTGTGTCATTCCGATTCTCCAGATCCGAGAATCAGAAATGGTTGCTTTCCATCCATCAATAAATTGCGTGTACAGGGAAGAACTCTCGTGGTCTTCCACGCTTTCCTCGCCATAATTTTCCTCCCAGCGTAGAACTAAAACCAAAGCTAAGACAGTCAAGGCAATAGCACCCTGGAAAGGGCCAATATGACCCAGATAATCCTCCAAAACCTGAGCAAGAATTCCAGCAACGATGGCCATGACACCATTACCAATCGATGCCTCCGAAAATGTTCTCGGCAACCATTCTTCGGGAAATCCCTTCTTACGATGCTCGGTTGTCATCCAACTTTCAAACGCCGAAAAGAGTAGGTTGGTGGAAATTCCCCCGAGGATACGTCCAATAAGGAGAATGGTAAAGTCCTGAGAATGTTCCATCGTATTGATTATGATCTCTAGAACACAGTAGGCAATGCAGGATCGTTTGCGACCAAACTTATCCACCAAGCTTCCCAAAAATGGAGCAAAGATGGCGCCCGACAAGAATCCCGTCAAAAACAGGGCCGAGATATTGACATTGTAACTCAGGTAGAGAGTGTACATGTGTGTGCCCTGCATCCAATCGGCCAGCATAATAACATTGTACACCAAAAGGTACTCGCCACGAAAGGCGTTGTATTTGTCGTGTAAATCTTTTTTAGCCTCCGCAGCTTTAATACTGGAAGGCGTTTTGTTGTTGTTCTCCTCTTCTTCATCTTCGTCAAAGTGAAAAAAGGACGAGAATCCATAGGTTAAACCCAACATGCCGGTCATGATGAGGAGAGTGTCGAGAGCCCTGTGTTTTCATAAGAGAGAGAGAGAGAGTGTGTGTGTATGTGTGGAATTAGTAAAATTAACTTACGATTTCATAGCATGGAAGTCAGGGAATGAAGGGTGTACACCGTCTACCGTCTACCGTCTATATTTCGATGGCCCAGGTGAAAAAGCACCAAAAACAGGAGCGTAGTATTCTCCAAATTAACAAAGTACAAGCCACCAGTAATCAACGTACCATTCGGGCCATTCAACTGGCAACAGTGCCTTAATTGGTTCTAACAAAGCGTACACCATTTTAATCTCCACTTCGTTTGTAAAACCGAATGAGCACGCACCGACGATCAGCGCTTGATTCCAATGTCATTGTCTGAAAAACGTGGAAGGTGAAAATTGAGGCCGTTGAAATACTCATATTGAGTCATATTCGTGATTGCCGCCAATACGCTCATATCCCAGTTTCAAATAGAGTTAGAGCTACTTTTCTGGATTCATCTACATCCAACCAATCGAATCGTCACTCAATTGGGCCTAACGACAAAAACTTCTCCCCCATACAGTAGACTAGCTAGTTATGGGGGCCTCTCAAACAAAATAATAATAGAGTAAAAGAGACGAGACGGGCATTAGTTCTTTCTGACTTTTTCTAAAACAAATTAATTTGAATACAACTCAACCTCCATCATGGCAGAAAACGGAAAACGCAAGTTCACAGAACTGGACGAGGAAACCCTCAACTCGGGCGCAGAAGGGTAAGATGATCTAAAATCAGAAACTGTGTTGTTTCGATCAAATGGAACCATACTCACTCACTCCCCTTTCCGCCTATACTTTCGCGCACTCTAGATTTTCTGCTACTCAAATCTTTGTAAAAAATCCTGCTTGTGTTGCCTACACGTACGATGATCTCATTGTCATGCCGGGACACATTCATTTTGGAGTGGGTGATGTCGATATCTCTTCCAAACTGACCAAGAATATTCAATTAAATGTCCCCTTTGTCTCGTCTCCCATGGACACGGTGACGGAACATCAAATGGCGATCACCATGGCACTCCAGGGTGGTATTGGAATCATCCATTCCAATCTCACCATAGAAGAGCAAGCCGCCGAGGTTCGCAAAGTCAAAAAGTATAAGAATGGATTCATTTTGGATCCCGTTTGTTTGAGCCCCGATAGTACGGCCGAGGATGCCATGAAAATGAAAAGCCAGAAGGGATTTTCTTCTTTTCCCATTACCGACAATGGAAGAATTGGTGGCAAGTTGATGGGAATCATTTCCAACCGTGATACTGGCTTCATTGAAGACAGAAACATTAAAGTCAAGGAATTTATGACACCACGAGACAAGTTGGTTGTCGCTCAAGATGGTGTGAGTTTGCAAGAAGCCAATGAAATTCTTAAAACGAGCAAGAAAGGAAAGCTTCCTGTGGTCAATGAAAATGATGAAATTGTGGCTTTGATTGCCAGGACTGATCTGCAAAAACATAAGGATAATCCGCTGGCCTCAAAGGATAAGGTCAACAAGCAATTGTTGGTCGGTGCGTCCATTGGAACTCGTCCACAGGATAAAGAGCGCGCGGCTGCATTGGTTGAAGCAGGAGTCAATGTGATTATCATCGATTCATCCCAAGGTGATTCCATCTATCAAATTGAAATGATTGAGCACTTAAAATCAAAGTATCCGGATGTTGATGTCATTGCAGGTAATGTAGTCACTCCTTCCCAAGCCAACCACTTGATTCAAGCTGGTGCCGATGGTCTCCGTGTTGGTATGGGAATAGGTTCCATTTGTACGACACAAGAAGTATGTGCAGTAGGTCGCGCTCAGGCCAGTGCTGTCTACCATGTGTCCAAGTTTGCTAAAAAATTTGGAGTCCCCGTCATTGCAGATGGCGGTGTCAAGTCTACCGGTCACATTACCAAAGCCTTGTGTCTTGGTGCCGGTTGTGTCATGATGGGTAGTATGTTGGCTGGTACGGATGAATCTCCAGGTGAATACTTTTATCAAGATGGAGTCAGACTCAAGCGCTACCGAGGTATGGGTAGTTTGGAGGCAATGAATGCTGGAGGCGACAAAAGATATGTTTGGGACGAGGGAGCGACCGTTGTCAAGGTCGCACAAGGTGTCAGTGGCGCGGTGCAGGACAAAGGAACCTTGCGTCGCTACATTCCATATTTGATGCAAGGAGTTGGTCACGGTCTTCAAGATGCTGGTATTGCGAGTGTCAAAGAAGCTCACGAAAAACTTTATGCCGGAAAATTGCGCTTTGAGATTCGTTCCCCATCTGCTCAAAAGGAAGGTGGTGTCCACGGACTCCACAGCTTCCAGAAACGAGACTTTTAGATGGTTGACTTGGGGAGTTTGCGAAGGAATTGTGCTTCAACGACGTAGTGCGATTGCTGCCCGTTTTTCAATGGACTAAGATTATAGAATACGAATACTTAATAAGTGCTGTACTTTACATTAAGGTAGAAACGAGGCAACCTACTAGCTAGACAAGTTGTAGACTACTACTACTACTAGTAGTAGCTACAAGTCTAGCTAGTAGTCTAGTAGTAGCTCGACGTCTGATGTCGCACTGCTGTCATCATGTTCGTGACTTGGTACTTTGACAGGACAAAAAATGACATCATTGATAGAAAATCAAAAATGGAAAAAATCCAGAGCTCAACAATAATTTGTTTTTGGAAATATTAATGATACCAGGTACCAGGTACCAATAAATAAAAGATACAAGTACAGTGGAGTAGGTCTACTGCAGTAGGCAAATTGAAAGAATAAATTAAGAATTAAGACATGCTACTTTGGTCAAATTTTGTCTGCTGGTCAAAATCTTCGAGTAAACGACATCCTCAAGCCTCAAGTATTCTACACACTCACAACTCACAAAGAGCTATTATGGCTCCCAAATTAATATGCTCATTGCTCTGGCTTGTAGTGACCTTGGGCGCCCTGCAAGAGACCCTATCGCTGCTTTCAGATCCTTCATCAATCTCAACAAATCGTTGTCCAAGTTCTATGGGTAAAACCACGGCTTTGCGTACTGTGAATGGAAATATCCACCCAAATCGTAGAAATATTCTGCAGACAGTAACTGCATTAACTTCCGGGTTGGCCTTTCCTACTATGCCAACCTCAGCAACAGCAGTTCCTGGTGCTTCCATCAAGCCAGTGGCTACATTAAGCGACGGCACGACCTTCCCGCTTGTTTCCTTTGGCTTGCAAATCTACAATGACGACAAAGCCTATAAGCTGACTCTGCTGGCGCTTGAGTGCGGATATCGTAACTTTTTTGCCAGTGTTCTCGCTGGAAACCAAAAAGGCTTTGCAAGGGCCGTGAAGGATTCTGGTATTGATCGCAAAGATCTGTTTATATGTGGGTCTGTTGTTTCGAACCGAGCGGTCGGCTACAAAGCAGCCTACGATGATACATTTGCAGGTTGGAAACGAAACATGGCAGCATTCTCGGTGGGAGAAATTGACTACTTGGATCAAATCATGCTTGATTATCCAGGTCCAGATCCGGCTAGCATTCAAGGTCAGTGGATGGCCTTCCAAGCGATGCAATCACAAGGTTTGACCAAGACATTGAGCGTCTCCAATTTCTCGCCAGCACAACTGGATGTTCTTTTGGCCCCCGGAAAAAATCCAAATCCAAAATACGAACTCATGAGCAAACCAACGGTGAACCAGTTGCCATATTCGGTAGCTTACCATCCAGGCACCTTGGTAGAAGATAACAACAAGCGTGGTGTACTGGTGCAAGCATGGGCGCCTTTGGGTGGTTCGTTAGGGGGGCGATTCAATTCTAGCATGAAGGGTAAGTGTGCTGAGATAGGGCACAAGTACAATAAAAACTTTGCTCAGGTTGCCTTGAGATGGATCTTGCAGACTGGCGCCTCCTTCACCACTCAATCACAAAACAAAGACCATTTCCAACAGAATCTGAACATCTTTGACTTTGAATTGTCTGATGATGACATGAGAGAGCTGTCATCATTAGCCTAGAATTTTGACATCAGCAATCCTGTTGTATTTGCAAAGCAAAAAATATCAAGCTACCTGCTAGCTTAAGGTGTTCTTTCCAACTTGGTTCAAGCGGAAATGCGACACCAAAATTGAGATAGGTGTAGGCCGGAGCACATTGGGTGCCCAGGAAAAAGCATTACGTAATAATTGGACGCATGTTTTTTTCATCTGTTGATGTTCGCCGAATAATTATTTAATTTCTCGAGTATTAGTCTACCTGGTACAGTATGTTTTTTACCAGGTACACCACCAGTC
>Ga0210025_1004231_pt1 | contig 12413 bp, 11 predicted proteins | sample CryGeyme20150102_FD_183989 | JGI IMG/M metagenome (GOLD analysis project Ga0210025, IMG submission 183989) | Groundwater microbial communities from Crystal Geyser aquifers in Utah, USA - Crystal Geyser metaG 2015-0102 (SPAdes) (version 2) | ecosystem: Environmental > Aquatic > Deep subsurface >...
TGTACATAGGTGGGTTGCCTCTATTGGTCTTGATCCCGCCGCCTATGGCACGCATACGATGCGCAGGACAAAAGCCACACTGATCTACCGGCGAACCCATAATTTGCGGGCAGTGCAACTGTTGCTAGGCCATACGCGGTTGGAAAGCACAGTGCGATATCTGGGGATCGAAGTTGACGATGCACTGGAGATTTCCGAGCAAACCGAGATATAACCAAAAGGTTTGCGGCTGGCTTTCCGGTCAGCCGCTTCCTCTTGCGTCATAGCCAGCATCCTATGGCCGCTTTGCGGTAGCATGGCGCTATGAGTACTCCGTGCCAGTAGGAGACATCCGTACCTGCCCGTACTATTATGCATATGAGGAACAATAAAACCGGGGGGGGGTCAATGAATCAATTGCTTACCGAAAATATGCATTCCAAACAAATTATTTTTGTACAGGCCGGTGGATCTGTCTATTAACTATTGGGCGTAAATGGAAAGGTCACTCTATGTCTGGTAATCGGCATGTACCGCTAATCATGGGCGTTGCGTCCATTGGCATTGCTATCTGGTTGATTCTCGGGTTTTCGGGTTGGTGGAAATTCATACCAGCAACACTGCTGCTCATGTTTGGCTGGCCGTCTCTGAAAACGACTTTCTTCGCATCGGATAACGAAATTGAAGAACTTACAGGCGCTGGGCCAATGTCAGAAGAAACCCGCAAGAAGTTTGAAGACAGAATATGAACCCAGTGCTTTTTTTTACCGCTTCAGGGCCGCTGCTTGGTGCAGGAGCGTGGCTCCTCTCTCTCAGTTGGCTCTTCTGGGTAGGTGTAGCTCTCTGTGCTATCAATCTATTTCTGAACATGGCATCTGGGGTCATGAAACTCCCTGTATTGCCAGTTTTTTTTATGGTAGTTGCGGCGGCTTTCCTTAGTCCTTGGTATGTCGGCTTTGGTGCAGGTCTTCTTTTTTGGACCGCGTTAGAGTCCGTTGGTGAGGTTGTCGGTCTCAAGAGAGAAGGCAGGTTGTGAGCGCCATACCAGTGAACTCCCTCCCCATTCCATTTGCTTATCATCGTCATTGGATGGATAATGTAAACGTGGCTGATGCGATTCCTACTCGCGCCTCACGCAGCCTTCACCACCCTCACTGATTCAACCATCCGAAATGACCTGCCGATCTTTGGCTAGGGGATACGGCTTTGCTTTTTTCCTGGTCGCTCTGACAAAGGAGACTGTTAATGTCTAACAAAATCAACAATTCTTTACTTTCGCCGAAGTTCGCTTTGGCGCTTCAGTTCGCCAACGAAATACACAGCACGCAGTCCCGCAAGGGATTGGGTGCGCCTTACATTTCTCACTTGATGGCGGTGAGTGGTTTGGTGATGGAATACGGTGGTAATGAAACACAAGCAATTGCAGCGTTGTTGCACGATGCAGCCGAGGACTGTGGTGGTCGGCCTATGCTGGAAACCGTGCGCGTTCTCTACGGGGGCGAAGTGGCGGAGATCGTAGAAGCCTGCACCGATACTTTTGATGATCCTAAGCCAGAGTGGAGGCCGCGCAAGGAGGCATATTTGAAAGCGATGGCCAGGAAGTCGGCCACAACGAAGCTGGTGTGCTGCGCGGATAAGTTGCACAACATTACCAATACGCTTCGCGACATCAGGATTGTGGGTGCTGCGGCTTGGAAAGAGCGGATGGAGAAAACCGAGAACAACACCAGTGCAAAGCAGTGCTGGTATTACCTCGGTTGCCTTGAGGCGCTTTCTGCGGGATGGAGTAATCCGATCTGTGATGAGTTTGCGCGCGCGGTTGTGCTGATGTGCGAACTGGTAGGAAGTGTCGAGGATGTATCCAAGGCCCGTCAATGGGCGGGAGGTGAGGGATGAGCTCAGTTCCAATCCCGGAAAACACGATTGGCCGAATTGGCATGGTGGCAGCACTGAAGCGTGTCGGTGATTCAGACATTGGCAAGTTGGTCGTGCTTCGTGAGCCAGCAGGTATGGTTACGACGCTGGTCGGTAGTAGCAAGCCGGTGTTTGCGTGGCTTGCTCAAGCACTCGGGGAGCCAATTGATTGCCATGGCAAGCAAAGCCGAAGTATCTATGTGGCAGACCGTTGTTTGATCCCCCTCAGTGAAATGTCTGATGCGGATATTGAGATCATTTCGCGGTCACAAGCTCAAGCTGATTTTGATTCAGCTTTGCATGAATTGAAGGCGATCATTGATCGAAACGATATTACTCATGAAGAGCTTGCGCATTTTGTTGATAAGGCTGGCGCGCAGTTCTTTATCGAACGAGCACTTGAAGTGGTGTCAGTTGCTGTCGCCCTGCGGGAGATCGGTTTCTATCCGTCCCCCGAATCCGATGAATCTCTCGTGTGGACTGGAATACATGAGGGCATGGAGCTTCATTTTGTGGCTGGAGAAAGGTGGGCTGATAACTGGGTGATCGTTGGAACTGGTAATTCAAGGCGGCAAGCTTTGTGGGATGAGCGGAGTTTGCCCGCCCAAGCGCCACGCGGGAAAATTGTCAGCGCTGTGCTGTCAATCTGGCGCGCTGCCTTTGGCAATTCTGGTACGCCGGACTGTCTCAGCCTCGGTGAGGCTTTTGAGCGGCATCAGTCTGAGGTGAGTAGCTTGAATCTTGGGTTGCCTAATCTGTGGGCTGCGCCGCGCGTATTCCGGGCGATCCTTAAATGGCTACAGCCACAATTTGGCTATACGACTCCCGAAGGGTTGGTCACTCTGTCCTACAGCGATGGTTTGTTGCGTATTGATGCTGGGGGCACTGCTTTTGGTTGCCCCGCAGGTGGCCATTGGGTGGATGAGTGCAAGGTTCGCCTTGTCGATCTTCTTGGTCTGTACGAGAGCGTTTGCAGAAGCCGGAATATTCAGTTGGAGCGGGTAGCCGACCACATGCTAGTGAATGGGATTCAGGTTCCAATTCAGAATTGCGGAGGGCGCAATGGGCGATGATTCAAAAAGGCCAGACAAAGAATTACCAAGTGAGGATTTGGATATTGACCCGTTGGTAAACTTCATACGCAAGATAGATACGAACGAGAAAATTCGCAGGCGTTTGTTGGCAGCATTAGAAAAGGCAAATAGCATTCCGGATGATGATGCAAAGACAGAAACAGTATTGCCAGACATCCTTCCGGAAAACGTAGAGAAGTTTCCCGCTGTGCAAGAATGGCAAGCTCAATTTATCGTTACCAGAAACTGTGGCGTGCCTTTAGGTGACTACCCATGTTTTAGCAAGAAGCCAAGCGACTTCAATTTGTACCTGAACACTAAAGATCCTTGCTGGTACGTGGTCGTGCCATGGCCTGAGCAGAATTCAACCATCCGCAGCTCTCGTGTAGTGGTTATTTCCAGGCGTACTGCTGAAATACTTTACGATGGTACTGCGGGGGATGAGGGCTAGGTGCCAATCGATGTCGCCACGCCCAACAACGTCAAGAGAGAGCTCATACGGTCAGCGTCGCATTTGATTTCTAACATCTGCAATGGGTCGAAAGTGAGAGCCCGCGAGTGTCCGTTATATGAATTCGTTAAGAGCTATGACCGGAGTGGCCGAGCAAGAGTCATCTCCCCTTGGATTTTGGTGATGATCGGCAGTAAATCTGACTACCAACAAAAAGACCGGCAGCTGGCCGGTATTCTTCACACTATGTTTTGAGTATTACTTCTTCGAGAGCAATTGAATATGGTCGTGGGCGGTTTTGTCGTATTTGACAAACAATGAGAGCAGTTGACGAAGCCTAGGCTCAGCAATGACTTTCTGAGTTACTGTTGCGCTTGCTGAAGACGATCTTGTTCAGACATTCGTTCAGCAGGTGAAAGCTTATGCGCTCCTGCTCCAAGCGAAGATTCGGTTGGATGCGCCCGTCGCGAAGGTCGTTGTAGAGGGCGTTCTCCTCGGGAGTGAGTCTGTGCAGGTCGGCCTGAAGCGGCTTGTCTTCCTTCCCCCAGGACGGCTCGTGCTGTTCAAGAGTTGCCCTGTCCATCAAGAATGAATCTACGTGGCTAAAGTAGCCTCGTAGTTGATCCAGTATTCCAAAGCCGTGCGTGTCGATGTCGCCCCAATAGTGGATGGCGCAGCGACTCAGCCAATCGCAGCTTGCTAAACCATCCCATCCGTAGCCGGCGCCAAAGATGACGATGGCATCGCGCACCTGAGGAAAGGCCAGGAAGTTAGTCTCGTTCTCGGTGATGAATACGTGTTTGAGCGACAGTTGCAGGCGACTGAAGCTTTCGGTATCCAGCGTGATATCGGGGCAGGGTGATCGGGGGAGAAATGGAATTTCCGGGTCGAGGATTCGAAAGCGTATGCGCGTTGGTTTTTCCAAAAAACCATAGCGGGATGCAAATTGGTGAACGCCGGCTCGTGTGATATCCACCGAATCATGTGATAGTGCAAGGTCGAATAACTCTGCCAGGACACTGCGATGCGCTTCGATGAACTTGCTGTGTATACCCGGCAAATCTACTTGTCGCAGATAGATTCCTGGGTGTGGATGCTTTTTCATCCAGGATACTATGTCCAGTAGCCTTGGCCACTCGTCAGATAGTTCCAGCGCCTGAAGGGGGCGTTTCTCCAACCATGGCAGTATTGCGGGATGTGTTTGCCGGGTGGCTGAGACCAGTGCGAAGAATCGGTCCCATTCGCGTCGTTTCCCTAGCCAGATCAGCGCATCATCTACCGTGTCAATCCATACGCTGGCCGGCAGTTCTTGCGTCCCCTGGATGCGGTGGCGAACCGCCTGCCATTCGATGCGCAATGCGCCTACCCTCGCCAATCGCTCTGCCCATGCGCGTACGGCATCAAAGCGATCGGTGATGTCGGCGGAACGTGGCAGCTTGATCGTCAAGCGCAGGGGGAAACGTGCATTGCCGGTGACCGCATCGCGCAGCAACTCGCCGCGGTCCCACAGTCTCGTCAACTGTAGCTTCAGGTCTCCCGGCTCGGTCCAACTCACGCAGCTGACTCCGCTGAGGAGTGCGCGAGCATGGATGCTTTTTGTGCGAGGTACTCCTCGATAGATAGATTGCGGAGCTTTGACGCGCGTCCGCCCTCGTTGTGCACAAATCCCACGCTGGAAACGAACGGCTCGATGATGTGGATCTTTTGCAGTGGGGTTACGATCAGCAACTGAAGGTTGAGTTGCTGGAACAGTTTGAGGCCGTACTGGGCGGATTCATCCGATCCGCGACCAAATGCTTCGTCGATGACAACGAAGCGGAAGGATCGCGAACGCACTGCGCCCCATTCCAGTCCAAATTGATAAGCGAGACTCGCCGCAAGGATGGTGTAAGCCAACTTTTCTTTCTGCCCGCCGGATTTGCCGCCCGAATCCGAATAATGTTCATACTCGTTGTCATCTTCACGCCAGCGTTCGCTGGCGGCGAACAGGAACCAGTTGCGCACATCGCTTACCTTGGCAGTCCAGCGGCGATCCGATTCTGTCAAACCCTCGCGGCCCTTGAATCGGTCGATGATGGCTTTGACCTGCATGAACTTGGCCTCCGAATATTGGCTGTCATCCGAGCCGGTGACGGCGCCTTCGGTGCAAGCCCGCAGTTCTTGCTGGAAGTCACGGATCTCGGCATCCGGGCTGGCCTGGGATTCCAGCACGATGTAACGGCCGGGATTGTAGTCGATCTCGCCCAGCGATCTGTTGATATGGGCGATGCGCTCCTTGATGGACTCGCGTTCGCGAGCCAATTGCGCGTTGAAATTGGCGATCTCGTTGATGGTGTTAACGTTGAGCAGCTCCTTGAAACGGCTGACGAATCTGGGCAGGTCATCGCGATTCAATCGTGTCAGCAGATCTTCATACTCGAATGCAGCATCGAGACTGGCATCCATCTCGGCAGTCTCAAGTTTGAAATGCTCCTTGAAGGATGCCATCGCCTTGATGATCTTAGCCGCCAAGTCGCGAACCTTTCGATCCGTCGCATCAATCTTGCTTTGCAGCCAGCCTCGAACATCCTGTTCGCGGTTGTCGCAGGATTCAACCGTCAGCTGATGTTCGCCAAGCGCCTCTGCACGCATCGCATCCAAAGTGGACACCAGCTTTTCATCGACGGCTTGTTCCTGAAGGAAGGTCTCGATCTGCTCGTGCAGATCCTGTGCATCTGCACGGCGCTGTTCGACCTTTGCACGTTTATCGCGCGCAGCCTGCGATTCGGTCTCGGATTGCCTCAACGCTTTCTGCGAGTCTCGCAAGCGCTCATTCAATTGCTTCAGCACGTCCGATGCCGACTCCAGACGGTTGCGTTCATCAGACAGTACAGCGATCTCGGCGGTCACGCTCGCCCAGTCCAGTTCTTCAAAGACGTTGAACTCCTCCAGTCGGGTCAGCGCATCGAGTCGCTCGGAAAGTTCGCTGCGTTCCTTCTCGATGGCACCGATCTGACTGCCGATCTCACCCAGGCGGATCTCGAGCAGGTGGCGCTTTTCCTCCAGTGTCGCGATCTTGGCGCTGTTGCTCCAGCCCAGTACGTAGCGGCTGCGATCATCGATACGGTGCCGGTCATCCTTCTCGTGACGGCCGCTCGGGTCTTTGATCTGCCCGGTAAGGGTGATGGCGCGCGTCTCGCGACGAAACTGCTCCTGGTTCGCGCAGCAGGCCACGTCGAATCGGTGGGCAAGCTCACGTTCCAGCCAGTCGTAATAGGGCGAATCGGTCTTGATGGAGAGTTTGCGTACCAATGAATCCCTGTGCAGGTCTTGCAGGTCTCCCGCCTTGCGTGCGCGGACATGGAAGTACACCAAGCGACCACGCAGATGGCTGCGGTCCACCCATTCTGCGACCGCCTTGTAATGTGTATCGGGCACAAGTAGTGCCAGGGCGAAGTTACGCAGCAAACGCTCGGCTGCACCTTCCCAATCCCGCTCATCCTCTCGTACTTGGATCAATTCGCCCGCGAAAGGCATGTCCTCCACATCGAGTCCCAATGCCGAACATAGTGCTGCGCGAATCTGAATCTGCTTGTCATCTATATTGCTACGGCGACGCTTGAGGCTGTCAATCTCTGCTGTCAGTTGTTCGTGTTCCTGCTTGCCCTGGCGCAGCATCACCGCATGTTCGGTCAGCACGTTCTGCAGATCGGCACTGCGACTGCGCGCTTCCTCGCGCAGCTCCTTGAAACGGCCACGCTGGCTGGAGAAGGTGGCCGCATCGGCCGCCACCGACTCGTTCAGCACGGCCGCCAACGCGCCGTAACGCCCGGCTTTGATTTTGCGTGTATCACGCAATAGCTCTTTTTGGCGAATATCGGCGGCAAGTCGTTCCAATCTATCCCCGCCATTGTCATGAATGGCCTGTTTCAACTCGCCGACCTGATCGGACTGCGTCTCGATCATGCGGTCAAGATGCTGTACCTGCCCGTTCGCGCGTTCCCATTCTTCGGTTAGAAGCACCAGACGCCTCTCCAACAGCGCCAACTTGAGTTTGGAAAAGTATGCGCGCAGGCTGTCGCGGCAGCGGCGCAAACCATCAACTTCGCCAATCAGGGCGGTATGTTGGCTGCAATCAGTCACCAGTGGCGTGAGCAGTTCGACTTGCCGCTGCGACTTGAGGATGGCTTGATGAGCACGGTTGAGGTCGTCGAAATGAGCGATCAGCGCCTGGATGCGCGGTACCACATCGAACGGTTCCAGCATGTGGCTGCGTACGAAGTCGGTAAGGTTACCCACTGACTTCATGGAAACCGTCTGGTGGAAAAGCTCTAGCGCTTGGTCGTTTTCGATACCGAAACGCCGGCGGAACCATGCGGCGTAGGGCGGGAAGCTGTCGTGCAGTTCGGCACCTGCGTTGCGTAGTCTTTTGCGCAGCTGAGCAATGTCCGGGCCGAAATCGGCGAAATCAACTGCAATGGACATCGCGTGTTCCGCCCCCAGAAAGAAGCGCGCCGGTTGCGCTTGGGCATCTTTCATCCAGAACACTTGGGCTAGGCTCACTGTCTGGTCGTAACCCGCGTTGTGGAAGACGCCCAGGATGACCGAATAGCTATTGTGGTCGCGCAGGCTTACAGGTTTTGCAGCACCAGTGACTTCATTGCGTTCAGACTTGTAGTGCCCCAGTACATAAGACCGCAGAGTCCGTTCTTTGTTTTCTGCGCCTGCCGCTTTGTTGTAGGCGATGCGCTGGGCGGGCACCAGTAGGGTGGTGAGGGCATCGACCAGCGTGGATTTTCCAGAACCGATGTCGCCGGTCAGTAGTCCGTTCTTCCCCGCGAGTTGAAGCGTCCACACCCGGTTGTCAAAAGTCCCCCAGTTGTATACTTCCAATCGCTGCAGGCGGAAGCCGGACAGCGTATCGTCGTCCAAAAAGTCCAGGCCCATGCTTTGCGGTTCAGTCATTGGGGGGGCGCTTCCTTGTTGACTCCTGCATCGGAGAATGCCGTCTGGTAATTTCCCAACCTTGCATCGAACTCGGCCAGCCATTGCGCATCGACAAATGCCTTCAGAATGCGGCGCACCTCGAAACTGGCAGCGCCGCCAGTAGTTCCTGTGGCGGGCTTGAGCTTGCGCAGAAAGCCCAGATCCACCACCTTGCTGATTGTGTTGTCGATCTGGTCGATGAGTCTTGCTTCGTTGGGACCGTCTGGCAGGAACACCCGCACCAATTCCACGATGTCGTCGCGCCCGAGCACCAGGCGCGTATCGCCACCGTTGGCATCGAACTCTGCCAATTTTTTGCGCAACAGCGCCAGAAGCAGGCTGACCGGGAAAGACAAGGGGCGGCGCGCTACCAGTCTGGGCAAACGGGGTGAAGGATCCTCACCTTCGGGTTCTGGGCGGCTTTTAAGAAAGGCATAGCCTTCTGCTTCGTCCAATACCAGATCAAGGTTGAGCACTGCCATGTATTCGCGCACGCTGGATTGAAGGGCGAGCAGTGCGGCCCAAAGGAGTTCATCGCCTTCACGGTAGATGACATCTTTGAGCAGCGTGATCAGCAGCACGGATAGATTCCGGGGAGCGGCTGGTGTCGAGGATAGGTTCGCGATCTCTTCTTCCATCTCTTGTCCCAAGTCGATCATGCTCACCGTGTGAAGATCACACGAGGCAAGCGGGCGGTTCGCGTCAATGTGGCACCGTCTGCTGTCTGAGCCTGCCAGTGTATGCGTTCGGCGATATCCTCATCCACTACGGTCTTGAATGTTTCGCAGCCTAGCTGCAAGTACGCAACCAACTCTGCCAGCCCGTCTTGCATGGGCTGCAATGCCACCAATTCGCTCAAGGTGATCTGCGCCCGGTCTTGCAAGGCGTGACGGATATGGCGTGTCAGACGCGCCTTGTCGACGACCACTTGATCGAAGAGCGAGCCGGCATCGATGTCCTCGTCACCTGCCTGCAAGGCAAGCTGGGTGATGAGTGGTTTGATGGCCGGCGTGAACAAAGGACGCTCCATTGCCAGCTCAATGTCCGCACAAGCTTCAGCCATCTCCATCACATTGCCCGGTGGCGGGCTATCGCGCAGTGCCAATGCTTTGCTTTCGATGTTATGCAGGATATCCATGATGCGGCGGTTTTCCAACCAAGCCTGATCGTCCAGAAAGCGCCGCAACTGCTGAGACAATGCGGCGACGGTACGTTGTGTGTGCTCGCCTGCTTCAATCCAGTCATAGTGCACGCGTCCTGTGCGTGTGTCAGGATTGAGCTCAGACACGGCGGGCAGCGCCAACACTTGGGTCAAAAGTGCGGTCAGCTCTTCCTGGCGACGGCTGGAAAGCAGGAATTCCCAAAAGGCGCGAAAACTCTTTCCTTGGTCAGAGTCTGCGATGGCATCGCGCTCTCCCATGATCTCCTCCAGCAATTCGCCTTTGCCTCCCTCCCACAGTGCGATTCGCTCGCGCACGCGCCGATCCAATTGGCGGAAGTTGTGTTCCACCTCGCGAAAATCGGTGAGCAGTTCGCGCGCACCTTGAGTGAATTGCTGGAACCTATCTTTTAGCGCCGTGGCATCCAGCAGCGGGACATCACCCGATTGGATGCGTGCGATCTCGGCATCGATCTCGTCTCGCTTCTTATGCAGGTCTGCGATGCGCTTGGCTGGATCGGCCTCGCTGCCTTCGCTAATCTGCTTGAGCAGATCGAATAACGTTAGCAAGCGGGATTCAGTACCAACGAACTGCCGGGAGGTAAGTTGCGACAGCCATGAGATAGCTTTTTCTGTCGCGGGAGTTAGATCGAACTGCGCCTCATCCGTACCTGACTTGTAAAATTTTCGAAGCCAGCCCTTGTCTGTAGCTGCCCAATCATTCAAATACTCCAGTGCAGGTTTGGGAAAGGCTTCTTCTCCGAGATGTTGACGCAGCGCATACAACTCGTCTTCCAGTGACTCGGCCAGATCCGCAGCCGACATCACGCGCACATTGGGGAAAATGAAAACCCGGTGCAGAAAACTCGCTACCAGAGGCGCATGATCGGAGCGTAACAGCCGCCACGCGGGGTGGTGGGTGCGAAGCGCATCAAGGGAGGAGAAGTCGAGTGTCATTGAAACTGTGGCGTATTTTGAGCTCGTTGTTATGGCCTAGCAGTAATGTGGTTGTTGGGTAATGATAGCAATACCATAAAATCCAAATCGAATCTTCTTGAACAGCATGTCCCTCTGCTCAAACAGTTTGGTGGTGAGAATAGTTACTAAACAGGTGGCGCATAACCAGGCACCACTGTTGGCTTGGCGGTATTCGTGGCTGAAGTCGGTGCGGCCGATTATTGGATGATGTCTGTCAGATGAGATGCGTCACTGCATCAGTTGCCGCTCAAAGGAGTGGCTAAGCCCTTGTGGGGGCCCCACCATTTAATTGAAATGCTAGAGCCCAATAGCTGCCATGTTTAAGTCAATTTATTCGATACCGTGAGGGCTGATCGTGGTGCTGGTATAATTTCCGCTGGAATCTGAATGCTGGAATACAGATTCTGGGTAGAAAGCGTGATGCACAGTAACTTTAGCAGTAACCAATTATTTTTTAATATATCTTTTTTAAATATATCAATAAGATAATTAATGTATTCGAGTGAACCTATCACCACCAGATAAAAAAACTCCAGCCGAGGCTGGAGTTTTTCTTTGTGCAGTACCGACTGTTTATTGATTGTCGGAGAACAACTGTTTCAGCATCCACAGCGAAAAAATGACAGCAGCTGCAGCGGTACCGATAGCAGACAGATCAGAGATCAAAGACATAATATTTCCCCTCCCAGAGATTCAAGTTGAACATAACAACAAAGACAACGGGGAGAATCGTAGCACAAACATTCGGGTTGGCGATTTTTTGCAAAAGAATACCCGACCCTGTAACTCGGCTACAGGGTAAATTGGAAACCGGGGGGGCGGGCTGGGGATTGCCCCCAGCCTGGGTTTATTACTCTTTGACGAAGAGTTGAAGGGTGATCCAGACGGCAAAACCGACCGCGAAGATGGCGACGCCGATGGCAGTGAAATCTGCGATATAAGACATGTATTCCCCTTTAGGTAAATGTTTTTTTGTAAGATGGCCCGATTGAATCGACTCGAGCCGGAATTATTATATTAGTAGATTAGTCGGGAATATCCCTTTTGTTATGGGGCTGTTCCCGCCTCGGCATCAGTACCATTGAGTGCGAAAGGCAGTATGACGACCAAGCTTTACATCAAGACCTACGGCTGCCAGATGAACGAGTACGACTCGGACAAGATGGCCGATGTGTTACATGCCTTTGAGGGCATGACGCAGATTGACCAGCCGGAAGAGGCGGACATCATTTTGTTCAACACCTGTTCGATCCGCGAGAAGGCGGAGGAGAAAGTTTTCTCTGACTTGGGACGTGCGCGCGCGTTGAAGCAGCGCAATCCGAATTTGCTGATTGGCGTGGGCGGTTGCGTGGCGAGCCAGGAGGGTGAGGCAATCATCAGGCGCGCGCCCTATGTGGATGTGGTGTTCGGCCCGCAGACCCTGCATCGTTTGCCGCAACTGATCGCGGCGCGGCGCGCCAGCGGCAAGTCGCAGGTGGACATCAGCTTCCCTGAAATCGAAAAATTCGATCATTTGCCGGCCGCGCAGACCGCGCACGGCACGGCATTCGTCTCCATCATGGAAGGGTGCAGCAAGTACTGTACCTTCTGCGTGGTGCCCTATACGCGCGGCGAGGAGATGTCGCGCCCTTTTGAGGATGTGCTGCGCGAAGTGGACAGCCTCACCGCGCAGGGAGTGAGCGAGATCACCCTGCTGGGGCAGAACGTGAATGCGTATCAGGGCGAGACGGAAGAGGGCGATACCGTCGATTTCGCCTTCCTGTTGCAGGCCATCGCCGCAAAGCCATCGGTGCAGCGTCTGCGCTTCACCACTTCGCATCCGCGCGAAATGTCGCAGCGCCTGATCGATCTGTATGCCGCCACGCCCAAGCTGGCCGGTCATCTGCCTCTGCCG
>Ga0210025_1004266_pt1 | contig 12351 bp, 10 predicted proteins | sample CryGeyme20150102_FD_183989 | JGI IMG/M metagenome (GOLD analysis project Ga0210025, IMG submission 183989) | Groundwater microbial communities from Crystal Geyser aquifers in Utah, USA - Crystal Geyser metaG 2015-0102 (SPAdes) (version 2) | ecosystem: Environmental > Aquatic > Deep subsurface >...
CATCGTCATCATCATCTTCACCTTCTCCAGCTTTCTCTGTTGACACTTCAATGCCATCGAGCTCTTCACCAGCAACATAATCATCATCATCATCATCTTCTTCTTCTTCACCTTCTCCTTCTCCAGCTTTCTCTGTTGTCACTTCAGTGTCATCAAGCTCTTCACCAGCAACATAATCATCGTCATCATCATCTTCATCATCTTCACCTTCTCCAGCTTTCTCTGTTGTCACTTCAATGTCATCAAGCTCTTCACCAGCAACATAATCATCGTCATCATCATCTTCATCATCTTCACCTTCTCCAGCTTTCTCTGTTGGCACTTCAATGTCATCAAGCTCTTCACCCGCAACATAATCATCGTCGTCATCATCGCCATCTTCTAAAGCTCTCGTCTCCGTTGACCCTGAAATGCCATGACTATCATTACGAGGCTTGTCCTTGTCTTCATTTTCGTTCATTGCAAGTTCTCGGTTTTCTTCGTAGGGTGAAGCAGCTTCATACGTGCTGGATTTTCCCTTGCGAAGCTAAAGAAACAAAAGAAACGAAATCAAAATCAATATTAATACAGTATTACACTGCGTGAAGCATCCAAAAACAATACCAAGCCACACACATACACTCGAATACACAAAACACAAAACATACATTTCCATCGGCCCCGCATGTGACGATCAGAATGCAAAAGCTGATTAATAGTCCAAACTTCATGATGCTTATGAAGAAAGAAAAGAAAATTTTGTCAGTAAAATGGTGTGTGCACGGCTGCGAAAAGGAAAAAGGAAAAAATGAATCCAGCTAGTCTAGCTTGTGGGATCTGGTGAACAGTTTTTGGATTTTGTTAGATTTCAAAGATCTTGCGGCACTCGACGCACGACAGATTGTCGGCATTCGTACACTAATATTTTAAAATTTACTCCTACTAGTAGTACTACGTAGTACTAAGTACTACTAGTAGTAGAGTACTAGTACTAGTAGAGTAGTACTCCTCCTCCGCCTGCTACTACTCGTCCTCCTCCTACTGGTACTGCTACTAGTAGTACTCTAGTAGCTAGTAGTAGTCGAGTCTTATTAGTACTACTAGCATTTTTATGTACTACTCCAGTACTACAGTAGTACTAGTCTAGTACCTGGTACTTGTCAAAAAATTCTGGAAGATTTTGACCACCAGCAGACCAAAGTACAGTAACACGTCTTATTGAACTTGCCCGCAGAAGGTTGCCAACTTAACCCTTAACGCCTCAGGAAACTACAACAACTACCAGGTATCGCGAAGAGAAGGACATTTTCAAAGATTTAAATACCAGGTAGGGAGCAAGTAGACCATCTGGGGAAGAAAAGCATCCGGCGTGGTAGCGGATGCAAGCATACTTTGTGTTGTACGGTACTCTGGCTGGCGTAGAAAATGAGCATTGGCCATAAGAGACAATTCCTCATTCACTTGGACGACGAATCAGTGATTGACGCTAGTAGACAAGCAAACCCTTGGACTGGATCGACCACGTTGTATTTGTCGATAGATTTGTGCAGTACGAGCAACAAGAACAATGATTCCTAATAGAACCAGTAGTTGTAGTACTTGGAGGTCACCGTTACACATATTTCGTTTTTCAGCTGTTTTTGATGAATTAAAGGAATGCTATGAAACACGACACCAGTCACTAGGAAAGACATTTAGGTTTCAATCAAAATGGATTGAAGACGATGGGAGCGCATCATGCGACGCCATTTCCTGGGAGACATGATAAATGCTTTCGAAACGCGCTGTTTTTTCTGGCTGTTCTTCTTAGGGACTGAAACGACGGTGATGGTGTCCGTTGGACTGGTAGACGACGAAGCCAAAGAAGTTTGCCTGTGCGTGTTGCTAGGAGCAACAACTGTGAGTCCCTTGACCATGTCCACATTATCAAACGCGTAGTTGTTGTCTTGAAGAGCTTCTTCGTCGTCATTGTCGTCATCGTTGTCATTTGTAAAATACAACACGGGTTCATTTTCTCTGAAAACCTGTTCCTCGTTTTCTGAATGAGTCAAGACCTCCATGTCAGTTGCTTGAGAGTCAGCCTCGATCAGGGGTTGGCTTTGGATTTCCATCTCGTCGTGCTTCTGCAAGATCGAGATTTCTTTGAGCAATGCAGCCGTCTGTCGATGCAAATTAGCAACGTACTCCTCGAGTTCTTCTTTGTTCGATTCTAGATCCTGGTGGAGATCTTGCAAGGAAAGGAGATTCTTCTTTGCACTGTCCAAGTGACACATTGCATCCTCGAGGATATTTTGATAGAGGACGGCGAGGATTGTGGTATTGGAATTTACTGACATGGTTGAGTGAAGTTAATATTAGATTGTGTAAAGATAAGAGCTTAATTTAATTATTGTTAAGTTTTGAAATTGTGTGCTTTGGAACAATAATGTAATTTTAATGTAGCCACGGGACGGGGAATTGAAGCCGAGTGGTCAAGTCGGAAAATTGATGCCAAGAAATATTTCGTGCCACTTGATCAGGAGTATCCAGGACTGAATCATTCGTTTTTGTGACGATAGTCGGTGACAACGAGAGTAGCTCTGATTTTTTGAGCTCGTCCTTAAATACAATCAAGAATCGAAACACTGAATAATAGAATAATGAAAATAGACAGAAGGATTGCACATTGCACCTACAGAATTAATTCTCGGCATCATGATTAAACTACAAGATATTCCGTTTGTGCTGCCCTTGGCCGAATGGGTTTGGGGTGGAGATGCCTCGGAGTCAGTTTCACCCGAATTATGTCTGGATTTGTTTCCATTTTTCAACAGAGGTTGTCTCTCGCAGCTCATCACCAAAGCTCTAGGAATTGCCATTATCCTCGGTGCGTGCTTGAACAAAGCGCCTATTATGATGAATATGCTAAAGTCAGAATCAGCGGCGGGTTTTTCACGAATGGGAATGTACAGCGAAACTCTCGTCTACGCCAACGCAGCCAGCTACGCGTTTTTGGAAGGACATCCTTTGACAGCTTACGGAGAAAACTTGGCCCTGCTGCTTCAAGATTTTATTTTGATTTATCTTATTTGGAAATTCACCAACAATCCGTCAGTTACGGTCCAAGAGAAAATGGCAGTAGCGGTGGCCGCTGTTGCCTATTTGATAGGGGTCTTCCAAATGCTTCCCGACGAAATGAGATATACGCTGCAAGCTTCCAATGGTGCCATAATGATTTATTCCAAGGGCGTTCAAGTACGGGAAACATACCAGATCAAACATACTGGAGCCCAATCCATCGTCACCTCGAGTTTGAATTTGGTTGGAGGCATTGTCCGGATCTTTACTACTCTCAAGGAAACTGGTGAGAAGACATGCTGCTATGTCGTCATTTGATACGCTCCTGATGAAGTGTGTCTACATATTTTCTCTAACCGATACTGTATTTTCAAATTGTAACACTACAGGAGATATGACTGTGGTCATGATATTTGGCTTGAGCGTAGTACTGAATCTCGCCATGTTTTCACAATATTGGATCTACAAGGCCAACACGGACTCTTTTCTGGAGGAGTTGCAAAAGAAGAAAAAGGAGTAGAAGATATTCTCGCTTTACGATTTTTATCGATATTTTGTGTACTTTAAACTTTAAAGTAATAATATCTAATGCATGAGATATAGTTTGCTTTTCCAATGAAATATGCACTGAATCGCAATGGAAAAGATGTGATTAAACCGAAACGACGCTTCGAATGACACGAGACTACGACCCACACTTGTTAAATTGTTGTCGTTCCGGTGACATCACATCAAATTAATAAAGTGATTGATTAGAGAATAGGTTCGGGCAGGTTGAAATATGGAATTTTCCTTCTCTGGAAATACCCGTCCGATATTTCGTTTCGATTTTTTCTCTGACTTTGAGAAAGTGAGCAGAGCTGCGCCACAAAACAGTTTGGCCGTCAATGAAACTAAGAACGGCAATGGTTTCTTTTATTTCACGGGATCACAACCATGTCATCCTTTCGACGACGTTGTTGATCACAGCCGGGTCACAGCGGGATCACATGCATGGAGGACCGGGACCGGATCAACTATCAGATAAGGGCTGCGTCGCGCATTCTAACTGTTGGAGTTACAGCTGCAGGTGGGAATATCGTGGTATGTTCGCTAGCTAGCTACTCGTACTCTGCACTATTCAGGTACCTGGTAGACTAGACTACCATGAATTTACATTCGTTCAAATTCATCAATTGCTTCGGTCGACGCTGCCAGTAATAAAAACTCGTAGGTTCCGAGCTAATATGCGACCTTGTGGATTCGCATCAGAAATCATAATTATTTAATTTATTTTTTATTAGGAGTAGACCGAGTGGTACCGTACTACTACTAAACACTCACTCAACGCGCATGACAAACAGGACAATCAAAAAATAATGCAAGCCGGAGTAGTCAGTAGTGATAACAGTTATATAGATATAGTACTTGATTAAATCTGGAGCAGACATACGTCAGCCTTAATTGGGAGATGAAACGAGTTGCGTCGCGAAGAAGTGCAAAGAAAATCTTGTATTATCAGGGATATGGCAGTCATTGGCAGCAGAAACTACCACCGGCACCAACATCATGTACGCACCGCAACCTCCTCCTAGACAACACCTCTCTCCCTAATGTCAACTTTTTCAATCATTTTGGATGCATGCATTGCGTGCGTATGCGAGCTCCTATTTCTTCCAGCAAAAGGCATCTCTCCATACTATCGACATCATCAAGATTTCTTTCGACGGTATCCGAGGGCGGTAAAGACCCCGAAGGGACAGCAATTCCTCGCACTGAAAGTCAGCTACACGATAGAATATTACAACTTTGTGACGACACGGCAATAGCTTATGGAGAATACACCCCGGAACTCTGGGACGAGTCCTTGGAGCTGCTGGACGAAATGGCAAGATTACAAACTCCTACAGGCTTGGAAGATTGCTGTATGCTGATGGACAGGTTAGTCATTGAGCAAGACCATCAGCAGAGTTCCTTGGAGCCACGGGCTTCTGCTAGTAGCGAAAACGTTCACTTTCAAGTCACAACAGACGCTCTCAATTCAATCATTCGGAACTGGAGCAAATGCTGGGAGGCGAAACAAATTCAGGATCTGAAGCCACAACAAATGTTGGACTTTGTGGATGATTGGGTCGCACGGCTCGACACTGCGCTTCACCCAGACGTTAAGTCTTATGGTATGATTCTAAAGGCTGCTGCCAATAGCCATACTGACTATAATGCTACTCGATCTTTTGCGGAATCTCTTTTTCACAGGATGCAAAATGAAGCAGACAATGGCAAACACCCGAACGTTCGTCCAGATACACGCACGTATGCATCCCTGATTCATTTGCTGTCGAGATTGAAAGAAGTTACACAAGCGGAATTTTATTTCAATCAGATGGTCATGGAATACGCCCGAGGCAATACGGAAGCTCAACCCAACCGTACCGTCTGCAATTCCATTTTGACTGCCTATGCCAGCATTGCTGGGCAGAACGTCAAACACCTCAATATACCAATCCGCGCGGAAAAAATGTTGCGATATATGCAACACTTGCACGAATCACGTACACTCAAAGATATAAAGCCTGACTCGCTCTCTTACCAGCAAGTCATCAAATGTTGGGGACTTTCGAGTCACCCCGAAGCCGCGAATAAAGCCAGGCATCTTTACGACGAGATGATGCGCAGCAAAGACCCAAAACTACGGCCGACCCCTTACATACTTGCAAGGGTACTAGAGTGTATGTCTTGGAGAGGTGATGCATCGTCTGCACAAGCACTTCTAGATCAGCATTTGCAGAGAGCATCCGTTGTGAAGGCAAATGCCGAATGTTTCAAATTTGTCATGATAGCTTGGAGAAATAGTGGTAATGTGCGATCTGTAGAAATGATAGAAAAACTCATCCGAAGCTCTCAAGAACTTTTGAGTGAGGAGCATTTGAAGCACTGCCAGAGTCGTCCAGATCATTACAACGAGCTGGTATCATGCCTGGCAAAACACCAAAGAGAAATTCCTGATGCAGCTGAGAAAGCCGAAGCTATTCAGCAAGAAGTAGAGACGAATGATGTGAGAATGGGTAACTTTTTTTTCAATTGTCTCATCGATATCCACGCCAGAAGCGGTAAGGACCCATATCGTGCAGAACAGGTCTTGGAGCAACTATATCAGCGGCACATCGACGACGGAAAGTCAGATCGAACCAAACCCTGCGCACGATCTTTTAACAGCGTATTGCAAGCATGGGCTTTAAATAGCAATGCACAGGCAGCAAAGCGAGCAGATGCCATTTTACGTCGAATGTGGAGTTTGTCGGAAACGCAAGATCTTGCCAGTGTTCGGCCTGATAGGTACTCCTATGCTTCCGTAATACTTTGCCATTCAAAATCAGGGAATTTCCTCCGATGCTTGGAGTTACTACACGATATGAAAAATCGAGACGTGAGCAGAGACTTGTTTGTTTATAAGGTTTGTCTGCACGCACTGTCTCATGCTGGCAAAGCAACCGAAGCTGAAGATTTATTCGAAAACCTCATGAAAGACTACAACTTGGGAAACAACAACCTAAAGCCCGACGTAGATATCTTTGATTCGCTTCTAATGGCATGGGCTCACTCAAACAATAAAAATGCGGGAGAAAAGGCACAGACAGTCATTGATCGTATGGTAGAATTTGTTGAATTGGGGCTATTGGCTGAGGGTCCAAGCGTCAAGTCCTATACAAATTTGGTAAAGTGTTGGGAAGTATCAGGGCATGCTTGGGCAAGCGAGAAGGTCAGCTCGATTTTAAACGATCTTGAAAGTAAGGCCAAATGTGGGAACAGTAATATGGTTCCAGATATTCGGCTTTACAATGGTGAGAATAAACGATTGCCGTGTCAGCAAGCTCGACCTCTTCTTTGTCTTACCTCGCTCCTTCTGATTTGCATTTTCTAAAAATAAGCTGTCCTGGCTGTTTATGCCAACAACGGCCACGCCACAAGGGCTCAGGATCTCTTGGATAGGTTGCCGGCTGAGTGCAAACCGAATTTGAAGACGTTTCAAAGGTAAGTGTACCGAGAAACATGTCGAAAACATAAAATGTTATCAGTTTTTGCTCATTCCATATTATGCTTTATTAGTGTTTTGATTGCGTGGTCCAAGACAAGCGATCCTGATCCTGAAAAGGCGGAGACCATTTTGAAAGAAATGATGGAAGTTAACGCAGCAACGAATTCGGGAATATCGCATCATGATCTTGCGAAGGAAATATCTCGTTTGCTGACAGTATACGTGAGGCACAGCCAGCGTCGAGGTGTTGGCATTCGCCAAACTGAGAAAATTCTAAGGGGCTACATTGACTTGGCGGACGAAGGTCACTTCAACCTTGGTACGTTTTGTTTATACGTATATTCAATCCCAGGTCATTCAACGCTGCCAGATACCAACACAATTTTTTCTGTTCCAGTCTTGGAGGCCTATGCCTCACTCGGAAACGCCAGACCCGCCGTTGACCTTCTGCGATGGATGCAAGAGTTGGGCAACCAGGGGAGAGAGCACCTCTTACCTAGTCGCAAAACTTACAACCTTGTCATAAAAGCGTTCTGCGAATCAGACGAAGATGATAAGTATGAAGCATCAGAAATATTGATGAGAGAAATGTACAGCCTTGCTGAGAGTGGAGGATATTCGAAAGAGCCAATAAAACCTTCTACGGTACGAACACACGCGAGCCGCTCAGCATATGTTTCTTGTACAATAGGACTAACCATCGCATCTGTTCTCCGTCCTGCAGCTAACTTTCAACATGCTCATGAAGTGCGCCATCAAATCGAACCACCCGCGTACCATTGAACGTGTAGAAACTTTGCGAGATGAACTGATAGACCGACAGAACAAGGGAGAAGATTCAGTGGAATATGACTATATTGCATTTTGTACCGTTATGAATGCTTACTGCAAACACGGAGACCCAGAGCAAGCGGAAGCCATGTTGAATGAACTGTGTGCCGAAGCACTGCAAAATCGAAGCAGCTCGAAAGGGAAACTGCAAATTCAGGGTTTTCTAGTGGTAATGCGGGCATGGTTGAGGGTCGACAATCCAGAGCGAGCAGAAGCCATCCTGCAACGCATTTGTCATTACCGCGATTTGAAGATGCCGAATATATCTACTATGCCTGATACGTATTTGTCTGTTGTGGCGTGCTGGAATCGCTCTACGGATACACGCGCTGGAGAGCGCACGGACAACATCTTAAAGCAAATGGAAATGGATCATGATGATTTGAGAATTTATGAAGTGGGAATGATCAAGGACTTTTATTTACAGGCTATGGAGAATCTTGCGCGTGTGGGTGACGGAGAAAGAGCTGAAGCTATGCTACGCCGAGTGCACGATCGATACTCAACCAACGAGAATGCAAATTCGCCACTTGATTTTTTTTTGTACCGCGAGGTTATCAACGCCTGGCGCCAATCACAGGATCAAAAATCGGAAGAGCACATCAAGAGACTGGAAGATGAAATGGAAAGCACCTTTCCGAACCAGCCGAAAGGCAAGACAGCTGCTAGACCTTGAAAACACATTAGTTGCTGAGCAATATGTTAGACAGTCGAGCGCGGATTATTTATGGAAGTGGAGTACTAGCTTGTACCGTAGAGTATTTTCTTTTTGAGTAGATACCAATGATGTCGTGCAAAGTACATTAAGCCTGATAGAAAAAAAGCATTCTTCAAGATGGATCAAAAAGATAAGTACAGTAGTGTATCTCCTTAGCCTGAAGTCGGATTGTCGACTATGCCTCACCAGCCATGGTGTCATAACGTTGTGACTTGTGACATCATATTTTAGCGCAAATACACAAGAGACGCTCTCTTGCGTCTGGAAGCTATCTCATTCTACCTTTCCCTAACTATTCAAAAAAAAACGCCGCGGTTTAATTTATTCTAATGCTGTTGTATTTTGAAGGCGCAAACGGAATTTCTCTGAGGAAAATAAGGTATCTCTATTTGACGGACGGCAGAGTGTCGGTACTACCATCCAGTAGACTCAAATCGATTACTAGCTACTCGAGTAGTCTAGCTAGTAGTAGACAAGTCTAGCTAGTAGGGTCTAGTACTCCAACGTAACAGTAGTACAGTAAATGCGGCCAACAATTTGGCACTGAAAGCCAGGGTGGGCCACAGTACTTGACGCTCAAGAACGCTCTGTTTCAAGAACGTGATGACACCGACCAATTTGCACATCGATTCCTGCTGGATTATTTCTCATCAGACGATAGGAGTTTAGAGGAGCCTTGAGGAAAAGGTACTTGCAAGAGACAATCAAGCAGAATAACATAATAGAAAATAAACTTAACAGTGAAGGAATATAGGACAACAAGGATTCGTCACCTGTCACAGAAGCGACAAAGAAAATGGCAGCTAATACCAATTCTTCGTCGAGCAACAAAAAACCCAATGTTTTGGAGAAGATAAATCCCATGATGTGGAAGCAAGCGCGAACCGTAAAGAAAGCCGCTGCGTCTGTCGAAGAGCTTGTTGACCATCTAACACAAAATGCACCCTTTCTCTCGGAAACGCCCTCGATTACTAATATTGCCGTTTTACACCGCAATGAAATTTCAACGGGAAAATTGTTGGGCGAAGGATCCTTTTGCCAGGTTTACGAGGTCACTAGGCTGCACTTGCAAGACAGTGACGAAGGACTACTAAGTAAGGAGGAAATCGCTTCGAGGAAACAACTACAACAGGAGCTGAGGAACGAGCATGATGCTCGAAGGGATCTTCTTTATGTCATCAAACAACCCAAACGAGATTTGCTCAGAAAGTCCCTTGATTTTGCCAAGGCCATTGCAGATTTGGTAGTCGAAGCCAAGTACTTGAGTCGCCTCGACCATCCGAATATTCTCACAGTACGAGGACTTCCCATTGGAGGAACTCATTCCTTTGAAAGTGGACGGTTCGATTCGTACTTTATGATCATGGATCGGTTGACCGATAGTCTGGACCAACGCATTAAGAAATGGCAGGGAGAGGGACCAGCTGATCCGGCCATGATTCCTCGCAAGACGAACTATTCGCTGCAGATTGCCAATGCACTATTGTACTTGCACAAGCGAAGGATCATCTTCCGTGATCTGAAACCCGAAAATGTTGGCTTTCAAGGGGAGCACACTGTAAAGTTGTTTGATTTTGGGCTTGTTCGGGAGGTTCCCCAAGGCTTTGACGATGAAGTCTACACTATGTCTGGTTCAGGAAGCCAGTGGTATATGGCAGTTGAAATTTTCTTGACAGGTTTGTTTTCTTGGGCTTTGTTTTTTACTGTAAAATGAGTAGGGGGCTGTGTCTCATCTCGTGCGATTTCCAATTTCTGTATTACTTTTTTGACGAAGGCAAATATAATTTGAAGGTACGATAACGCGCAGTAATGCGCAATTGCTGACTTTTGTCTTTGACAAATGCAAGTTGGTTTAACTCAGAGGCACTTTTTTTCTTCTCTTAGGCGGACGTCTTTTCATGGGCAATCACGACCTATGAAATGCTGACAGAGACAAAGGCTTTTGAAAAATTGCACAAGCTGCAACATTTGTCAATGGTCTGTGTTCAAGGAAAGAGGCCACGCTTGTCGCACTACAACTTCCCACCAGGTCTTAATTCCATTATTCGAGCAGCGTGGGGTCAGACTGTTTCAAAAAGACCAAATATGCAACAAGTGGTTCACCGATTGGAGAAGTTGCTCCCGGAGTTGGGAGACGAAGCTGCCTGCAGTTGGCCGACAGTAGAACCAGATAGTTTAGAGCTTGCTGGAAGTCTTCACAAGAAACACGAAAGGTTGGCAGGTACCAATGTTGATGATGAGGAGACTTCTCTAGAGGACTTGCTCTTGCACTCGGATGGAGTCATTGATGACGAGCTTCGACAAGAAGTGAAAAGGGGTCACATCGGAAAGGCAGGAAACTCCAACGGCGACCTCGATGACATGGAATTTTCTTTCAGCTCTGTCATGTATGAGGACCACTAGCAAGTTTTTCCGTTTTTCTTTGCATCATTCATAAAACGCGTACTCGAGTAGTGCGTAACACGAATAATATTACTGGTGTACGTGCAATACTACTAGTGGTATTTAATTTTAGTCTTGAGTGTGATTGAATTTAGATTTCTATTGATCACCCGGGTGATTAATATTGACCAAGACCAAAACAGGAACAACCAAATTTTGGTGTCAATGGCCTACTAGTAGTAGCTACTAGTAGAGTTGACACCCGCAACCCTGCACGTCCCCACGAGCTGCGTTCACTGCGGCATAAATTTGAGTCGTATCAAACTTCGTTTTGGTCAGTTAACTGGTTTTTGACCATTGCATACTGGTAGTAATTCCGATTAAGGGCGGGTTAAGTTGGGGATTGGCTAAGTTGGAGTCTTGAGTAGGTCTGATAGTAGGAGTGGCTTCGACCAGTACAGTAGCTAGCTAGATTTGCTGAGAGGCGGGTAAAAACAGAATGATGCCACTTTTGCATGCCATCCTCAAGGCAACAAGCCCGTCCACTACCTATTCAGTAGTTGAAAAACAAAGCTCTGCTATGTTCAAATTTTCAAGCTGTCTATTCTATTTTCTATAGTCTATGCTGTATTCAGGAATCTTGCCCTTAAAATAAAAGGCCGACATCCAGATCTGGGGCATAAATCTGCTCCCGCCGTCTGGGTGCGCATCGAGAAATATATTGGAATCATCTGCACGCCCTGCTTCGAACAGAAAATGACAATCCTGCGAGGGGCCCCTACTCTTTCTAACCATGTAGAGTTGGCATTTCCTTAAATGCTATCTTTCTAGAGTGATCCGATTTTCGCTCAAATGAATTCTTCAGTTGGCTCTAGCAGAGACTGCTGCACGCAGTAACATCATATTAGTATGATGATAATAATATAGCCTACTCACCACGCATAATCGTGATTGTCAAAAAAGGATTCTTCCATGGCTTCTTCCAGTATGCCGTCGTCTTGAAAATCACGCAAATACGCCTTGCATTCATCATCTGGCATAGCTAAAAGCCGCTTTACCTCCCTTTTAAGGTCAGACGTCTTGATCTTGTTGTTCTTGTTGGGGTGTCCGTCATTGTTCGACTTTGACTGCCACAGCTTCGTCGTTCCCTTGTAAAGCTGCAGCGACGGTACTCCCTGAATTTGCAAGTGTTCGGTAATCAATCGAGCCGTCACACTACTGTACTCAATTGACGCACAGCGGATCTTTCCCTTCACGGCTCTTCGAGCAATCACTCCATCGCCCAGCTCGGCGGCCAAGCCTTGAAAATGGAGCCCAACTTTCTGGCAGTACTTACACCAGGGAGCATCTGATGGTGTTTGGGGGGGGG
>Ga0210025_1004279_pt1 | contig 12308 bp, 13 predicted proteins | sample CryGeyme20150102_FD_183989 | JGI IMG/M metagenome (GOLD analysis project Ga0210025, IMG submission 183989) | Groundwater microbial communities from Crystal Geyser aquifers in Utah, USA - Crystal Geyser metaG 2015-0102 (SPAdes) (version 2) | ecosystem: Environmental > Aquatic > Deep subsurface >...
TTTTAATGCCCCAAGCGCTAAAGGAGAGTATAACTTTTTTTGTGGCATTCCCGGGCACGCTGCTCGTGGTGAAGTTGGAAAAATTATTGTTGAGTAGGAAGATGAAAGTATAGAAGGACGAAAAAATAAAAGGATAGAGAGATGATTATTGTTAAAATATTATACATTTAGAGATATGTTGAATAAGGGGATAAAAAAAATCAAGAAAAATGAGGCTAGGGAAAAGTTTTTAAAAGATAAAGCTTTTTTGTGGTGGTGGGTTAAGGATGTCAAGAAAATTTCTGACGCTGCTATGCTTGAGGGGACTTTAAATTATGGTGACTGGGATGATGTAAAAAGTGTTTTTAAAATTTTAGGGTTAAATAAAGCTGCCTCGATTTTTTCCTTACAAATTAAGAAAAAAAGAAATAATTATCGTCCTAAAACCTTAAATTATTTTAAACTTTATTTTCAAGAATATGCACCCAGAAATATTAGGGATTAAACAGAAAAAAGTTTTACCTTTACTTAAGAAATTTAAGAAGTCTTTTTTCTTAGCCGGAGGAACGGCAATCGCCTGGCAATTAGGGCACCGTCGTTCAATTGACTTTGATTTATTTTCTTTAAAACCTTTCAGCAATATTAGTGTTCATAATTCTTTTATTTCTGATTCCCCGATTGATCAAATTATTTTTGATGATAAGGGTGAATATTCTTTTGTTGCTTCTGGGGTAAAATTTAGTTTTACTCATTATCCCTTTTCAGTTGAATTTAAACTAGACTTTGGTGATTTTAAAACAGCGGAACTTTTAACTTTAGCAGCTTTAAAAGCCTATGCTCTTGGTCGTCGAACTAAGTGGAAGGACTATGTTGATATTTATTTTATTTTAAATTCAGGCATTAGTTTGGAGGCTATAGTTTTAGAGGCAAAAAAAATTTTTAAAGATGTTTTTAGTGAAAAAAATTTTTATCAGCAGTTAACCTATTTTAAAGATATTGATTATTCTGAGGAGGTTGATTTTATGTCTGGATTTCTTGTAAGTGATGAGAAAATAAAAAAATATTTAAGAAATGCTGGAATTAAGGCTGGTAAAATTATTGCTAATTAAAAAAATATGTCTAATGAATTAGAAAATGGCGAAGGTTTTAATCAGGAGAAGGATATAAATCAAGGCGCTGGTTTGAATCAAGGAGCTGGGCAAGTTGAGACTCAAACTCAAAATATAGCGCAAGTTCAAAGCAAAAACCCAAGCTCAAGCGAAAACCCAAGCCCAAGCTCAAACCCAAGCCCAAGCCCAAGCTCAAACCCAAGCTCAAACCCAAGCCCAAGCCCAAGCTCAAACCAAAAAACTAAAATAATAATTAGATTAATAATTTTAATTATTTTATTAGGATTAGGAACTTGGTTAGCGATTTTTTTTCTTAACAATGATAATGGCGAAGATGTTTTTAATAATTTGAATATTAATTCTGGTAAAAATGTAAACGTTGATGGCGGCGATATTTATTATGATGAAAATTCTGAAGAGACTTCTTTAGATAGTTCTCCCTCGGAACCAGAAACAATCGGTTCTGGACCGACCACGTTTATAGAAGATGATTTCCGGATGAGTCAAGAGGTCCCTGAGCAATCAATTGTTGTAACACTTGAAGATGTGCCCGCTGGTTCAATAAATATTATTGGAACGGATAATGGTTTTGAGCCAAGTGAATTTTTTGTTTCTCCTGGTCAAGAATTTACTTTAACCTTAACAGCTCAAAGCGCTTCGCCGGTTGTTTTAACTTTTTATAACGAAGCGATGGCGGCTGTTTCTATTGGTTGTGGGCCGGGCGATACCCGTTTTGTTACTTTTAACGCGCCAACAAAAACTGGTGAATATATTTTTGTAAATGATGTTTTCGGTAAAAGGAATCAGGTTGGAAAGATGATTGTGAGGTAGAGGGACTTTCAAGGAAAGATTTTTAAAGAAGCGAGAATAAATAAAAAATAAAAATATGGAAAATGAAACTATAGTAAATGAAACTATAAAGAAGGGGAAAATTAAAAAAATTATTATTCCCATTGGCATTCTGGTTCTAATTTTAATTGTTTTAGCGGTTCTTTTTAGTTTAAAAAAAGCTTCGGAGAATAAAAAAATAACGCCTTCTTATTATAATGAAAATGTTGAAATTGATATTGATGACCCGGCTTATGACGCTTCAACTCCGATTGAATCTGGTAATTTTGAACAAACTGAGATGGCTGGAGTCGGTCAAGTAACTATAGTTGCTCCGGGTACTAATCCGATTAATGAAGAAAATATTGTTTTGTTAAATAATGGCCAAGTTGCAAAAAATAATGGAACTATGGCTGGAGCCGATGCACCAAAACCAACAGGATTTTTAATTCCAGAAGAATTAGTGGAGGGAGTTTTTCAACTTGAAGTTAGTTTAGCTGGCTTTGAACCAAGTCAATTTACAACTTTCGCTGGCGCGCCAACAACTTTTTCTCTAACTTCCACTGATGATTTTGTTCATACTTTTGTTTTTGATCATCGTGATTTAGCAAGTATTTCAATTTTAGTTGGCCCAAATCAGACTAGGGCCATCACTTTCCAAGCTCCAACAACTCCAGGAATTTATAATTTTAAATGCATATCACCTGGTCATGATGATGGTGTTGAAACGGGTCAGTTAATTGTTAGATAGTTCTGAAATTTTATTAAGTTTTTGTTTACAGGAATTTAAAAAAAATGTATAATATATATAAGAAATTGTTAGAAAAAATTTAGCTAATGAATTTAAAAAAGCAAAATCTATTTTTTGTTTTCGGGCTTGTATTAACAGGCGTTTTTTTGTTTTTAATGGGACCTCAAGTTTTAGCTAAAGATATTAATATTGGTCAAGAGGGAGATTCGATTAAAATTCTAGGAACCGATCTTTGTTTAGGAGGGGTTTGCCAGGCTTCTTGGCTCTGGAATTTAAATGGAACTTCCGCTTTTTATAATACTGGGAGAATTGGAATTGGGACATCAACTCCAGAAGCGGGGTTACATATTAATCGGAGCGATGGTTTATTTACCCTTGGTTCAGTCACTTTAGGCGGATCGCTTTATATTGGTCGTGGTGCAGCCAGTCTTTTAACGGTTGATAATTCAGGACGTGTTTATGCAACGACGACTACTGCCATCACTGGGCTACCTTCTTCTTCTATCGCCGGACAAACTTTGCGTTCCATCGGTTCAACTTGGGAAGCTAGCTCTGTTTTATTTAATAGTGGGACGAATGTCGGCATTGGCACTACCAACCCTGCTCAACAACTAGAGATTACTCAAAACTTTAGAATGCCTTCTACTTCTGGCACTACTCCTTATGGGATAATCTATAAAGGGACAACTCCTTTCATACACGATTTTAATTATGGGAATAATGGAACGGTAACGACTTCTGGATATAATACTTTTATTGGTCTTGGGGCTGGTAATTTAACGATGGGTTCAACAGCGACAGAGACTTATCACAGCTCATATAATACAGCTGTAGGAAATGGGGCATTAACCTCCAACACCACAGGATACTTCAACACAGCAAATGGATTTCGTTCGCTCTTATCCAACACCACAGGAAGCCAAAACACAGCAAATGGAACTTATTCTCTCTCCTCCAACACCACAGGATACTACAACACAGCAAATGGATATCAATCTCTCTACTCCAACACCACAGGATACTACAACACAGCAAATGGACATGCTTCTCTCTACTCCAACACCACAGGAGTCCAAAACACGGCATTAGGGCTTTATTCTGGTCGCTATATTGCTGACGGTGTGACAGGTAGAACGACAGGAAATAATGGTTTATACTTGGGATATAATTCTAAAGCTAGTGCTGATGGAACGGATAATGAAATAGTAATTGGTTATAATGCTATTGGTAAGGGGAGTAATACTGCTACTTATGGTAATACTTCAATGACGAAGCATATCTTTGAGAGTGGGAATGTGGGTATTGGGACGACTAATCCTAATGTTAAATTAACCATTGCCACTTCAAGTATTGATAACATTGATGTCCGTGGTGGTCATATTATTGGCTTAAACGACACTCCATCTGACCCAAGTCACGCCGTTCCCCTTGGTTATTTACAAGATAATTATGGCCAACTTCTTCCTGGAGGAGCCTCTTCAACTTGGGTGATTAATGGAAGTAATATTTATAATAATAATTATGCGACTGGTAATGTTGGGATTGGAACTAATAATCCTCAAACAATGTTAACACTTGGTAATAATGGTTGGCTCTCAGCAATAAATAGTACTAATACTGGTCACATTAATATGTTCCGGGTTAATACGAGTAATCAAATTGAAGTTGGTGGCCCTCTACTTATTAACCAATTCCAATTTGCTACCGATAGTGGTTACAACACTTTTGTTGATATGCCGGTTACTGCCGCCGCCACGCTTGATTCTGTTCAGGGATATGCGTTAAGAGTTGACGGAGAAAATCTTTTAACTATTTATTCAGAGTCAAATGGTGCTGGTGGAATTAAGAATAAAAGAATTGGTATTAACGTTACCAATCCAGACGCAGCTGATTTAGATATTAATGGATACATGAGAACTCAAGGAATTAATGTTAAAAGTTTTGTTTCTGCGCCCGGAATTGTGATGGCTGATACTTTAGGTAATTTATCAAGTAGCCCTGGATTTATTTTAAAGACAACTTATGTAAATGATGCTGACTACCTTGTTGGTGCAACTGATAGTATAATTGCTTATAGCGCTATTACTACAAATAGAACAGTAAGTATACCAGATTCTTTATGCACGACTGGAAGATTCTTTGTGATTATGGACCAGAGTGGATCCTCTACTGATTCTGCTCAAATTATTATTGATCCGGCTGGTACAACACCAATTGTTGGTAATTCAACTTTCTCTTTAGCTGGTCCTTATAATGCTGTTTATATTTTCTGTGGCAAGCCAGCCGGCACACCAGCTTGGTTCTTATTATAATATTTGCTATAATTAAAATACTAAATTAAATTTTGATTAAATTTTAATCTAAAAAAAAATATGAAAAAAGAAATGAAAATTGGAGCAATTGTTTTAGCGGTATTAGTAGTACTTGCTATTATAATTTTTCTATCAATGAAAAATAAGGGTCAAGAGATTGGTAAAATTCTTGAGCCTTCAAATGATGTTCCTGAAGAAATGCTTCAAGAACAAAGTCCTGAGGCAGCCGAAGAAACACAAAAATTAATTGATGATGTTACTGGGGGAGATCTCAACCCTGAGTCAAACTCAGACATCATAACTTTAAATTTGTCAGGAGAACCTATAGAAGGTCAGGAGGGCGTTGAAGTTAAAACTATTAATGCGATTGTTGTTGCTGACGGAAACAATTTAATTAATATGGAAACAGGTGAGGTTATTAAGGAAAATGGAGAATTAGCTGATAATACTGCTAGGGCTGGAAGTCCAGAGGCTCCAAGACAATCTCAACCTCTTGAGAGTGCCGAACAACTACCTGAATCAACCATAAAAATTAATGGTTCTTATAATGGTTTTACCCCTAATACTTTTACCGTTAATAAAGGCCAAGCAGTGAGCTTAGCTGTTTCAAATGTTAATAGTGTTGACAATAATGTTACGTTTTCTGTTGTTTTTCGCTTTGATGATCCGTCTTTAGGGGGTGTTGTTTTAGGAGTTTCTAAAGGAACAACTAAGACTATAACTTTTAACGCACCTAAAGTAGCTGGAGAATATGTATTTTATAATGGTCAATTTAATCATCGTGATTTAGGAGCAGTTGGTACGATGATTGTTAAATAAGTTTGGATTAAATTCTTGCCTTGGGTTTTAAAAAATGCTATAATATTTTTGGTTTCATTTTGGAGCTTATTTTAATTTAATTACTAATATGATGAAAAAAAATTTAACAGGAAAAGTTTTGGCAGCCGCTGGGATTATTTTATTCGCAGGGGTTTTAGTTTATTTTTATATCCAATTAAACAGGATGGAAAAAATAGCGCTTGAGGTTCAAGCTGGAGCAGTTAACGATTCTAATAGAATAGGAGCGATTGTTAATTTCTTTAACTCTAATTTAAATGCTCAAGAATAATTTAAATAAAAAAATAAATAAACCGGTTAGGAGACCTTACTCTTACCGAACTAATAATAAAAATATGAATAAAGATTTAATTCTTCCTTTAGTTGGCGGTCTATTACTTGGTGCGATGATTATGATTCTTTGGCAATTTAATGCCCGTCTAAATAATGTGCGCGCTGCTTTAGTTCAGTTAAATGAAATAACAACTCAAAATACTAATACTGTTAATGGGGTTGTTAACTTTATTAATCAAGCTAGTGGTCAAAATGCGGAAGGCGGAGCCCCTGCAGTAGCCCCAGCTGTTACTCAATAATTTCTCTCAAATTTAAGCGATAAAAGCCCTGTTTTTAACAGGGCTTTTCTGTTATACTAGAAGTAGATTTGATTTTAAAAAAAATATGATTAAGGCTGAAGCTAAAAAAAGAATAGAAAAATTAACAAAAGAAATTGATTTTCACCGCTATAATTATCATGTTTTAGATAAGGAAACTTTAGCGCCAGCCGCCTTAGATAATTTAAAGGCGGAGCTTTTTCGTTTAGAAAATGAATTTCCAGAATTTATTTTTCCAAGCTCTCCAACCCAAAGAGTCGCTGGCGCAGTCTCGGGAAAATTCAAAAAAACTATTCACTCTTTACCGATGATTTCTTTATTTGATGCATTTTCGCAAAACGATATATTAGCTTGGCAAGAGAGAAATGAAAATTATCTTAAAAAGACTTTGAAACCAATTTATTATTGTGAGCTTAAATTAGACGGTCTTGCTATTAATATTAAATATGAAAAAGGACTTTTTATTTTAGCTGGCACTAGAGGCGATGGAAAAGTTGGAGAGAATGTTAGCTCTAATGTTAAAGTCATTGCGAGTGTACCTTTAAATTTAAGACGACCAGAAATTTCTGAATTAAAGGCGCTTGGTTTAAGTGAGATTGAAATTAAAAACTTTTTAGAATTATTAGAAAAAGGAATAATTGAAGTTCGAGGTGAGGCGATTATGACTAAAAAAGTTTTTGTTGAACTTAATAAAAGATATCAAGCGGAGGGTAAAACTTTATTAGCGAACACAAGAAATGCAGTCGCCGGTTCAATTCGCCAACTCGATTCAAGAATTAGTGCTGAGCGAAAATTAGATTTTTATGCCTATGATATTATTTTTTCTTCGGGAAAAGATTCTGATTCTAAAGTTTTAAGTCGCGGAGAATTAATTAAAACGAGAGGGGCGGCCGATAAATTGGCTTCTTTATTAGGATTTAAGAGTTTGAAATATAATACTTTGTGTCAAGGTCTAGAAGATGTTTTCTCTTTTTACAAGGAGATTGAAAAAAAACGAGAAGCTTTAGCTTTTGAAATTGATGGAGTTGTTGTTAAATTTGATGATTTAAAAATGTGGGAAATTTTGGGGGTCGTTGGTAAAGCTCCACGCTATATGATGGCTTATAAATTCTCTGCTGAGCAAGCAACAACAAGAATTAAAAATATTATTTGGCAAGTTGGGCGAACTGGAGCTTTAACACCAACCGCCGTTTTAGAGCCAGTTAGAGTTGCCGGGGCTTTAATTAGTCGTTCAACCTTACATAATTTTGATGAAATTCGTCGCCTAGATTTAATGATTGGTGATACGATTGTAATTGAGCGTTCTGGTGATGTTATTCCCAAAGTAATTTCGGTTTTAAAAAATTTAAGAAGCGGTGAAGAAAAAATTATCAAAGCACCAAAAATTTGTCCAATTTGCGAGGGGAAAATCGATCGAGTTGGCGAGGAGGTTGCTTATCGTTGTCTTAATAAAAATTGTTACGCTGTTAATCTTAGAAAAATAAGCCACTTTATTTCTAAGGGGGCAGTTGATATGGAGGGAGTCGGGCCAAAAGTAATTGAACAGTTTTTAGAAATTGGTTTAATTAAAGACGCGGCTGATCTTTATACCCTAAAAAAAGAAGATTTATTAAGTTTAGAAAGATTTGCTGAGAAGAAGGCGGATAATGTTTTAAAAATAATAGAAATCAAAAAAAAGATTGATTTAGCTCATTTTATTTTTGCTCTTGGTATTCGTCATGTTGGCGAAGAGACGGCGGAGATTATTTCAAAATTATTAATTAGTGATTTAGAGATGATGGAGAAAGGTAAGGGGGTTTTTAGCATAGCTTCACTAATAAAATATTTTCTCTCAAAAAATTTAGATTATTTTCAACAGATTAATGGCCTCGGACCAATTATGGGCGAAAGCATTTATAATTATTTTCAAGATGAACATAATCTTAATTTATTAAAAAAATTTGACGATAATGGAGTTGAAATTAGTTTAACTGCTTTTTTAAAGAAAACGAAAATTGAGAATAAGAATTTTAAAGATAAAACTTTCGTATTAACCGGCTCCTTGTTAAGTTTGACACGAGAGACCGCAAAAGATAAAATAAAAGAGCTTGGGGGCAAAGTTAGTGCTGATGTTTCAGTAAAAACTGATTATCTTTTATTAGGCGATGATCCTGGCTCAAAATTTGAAAAAGCCAAGAAATTAGGGGTTAAAATAATAACTGAAGAAGAATTTTTGAAAATGATATGAGCTTTGATTTAAAAGAAATAAAACATATTGCCGAGCTTTCACGCCTACGCTTAACTGAGTCGGAAGAGAAACTCTACGGAGAACAAATTTCTTCTATTTTGGATTATGTTAAAATGTTGGATGAGATAAATTTAGAAGAAAGTAAAGGAAAAAATAAATTTTTGTCGCTTAGTGGTGGTGTGAGCGACTTGGAAAATGTTTGGCGTAAAGATGAGCTTAAAGCGAAGTCAGAAGAAGAAATTAAAGCCACCTTAAGTCAGGCCGAGCTTGAAGATGGTTATGTTAAAGTTAAGCGAGTTTTGTAAAAAAATTTCATGGAACTTAATAAATTAACAATTAAAGAAGCGAGAACCTTATTAGACAAAGGGGAACTTAAGGCGAAAGAAATTACTCTTGCTTGTCTTAAGGTAATTTCTGAGAATAACAAGGTTTTAAATGCCTGCCTTTTAGTTGATGAGGCCGGGGCCTTATTAGCGGCTGAGAAGGCGGATGAACGTTTAGAGAGTGGAGAGAAGGGTGGTCTTTTAGGAATCCCTTATCTTTGTAAAGACAATATAATGGTTAAGGGCTTAAAAACAACGGCAGCCTCAAACATTTTAGAAAACTATATTGCTCCTTATGACGCAACAATTATTAAAAAATTAAAAGCGGCTGGGGCAATATTACTCGGTAAAACAAATTTAGATGAATTTGCTCATGGAGCTTCAACCGAAAATTCGGCTTACGGAGCGACGAAAAATCCGCTCGATTTAACTAGAGTCCCTGGAGGTTCTTCAGGCGGTTCGGCGGCCGCGGTTGCTGCTAATTTATGTCTTTTTGCCATTGGTTCCGACACGGGTGGTTCAATTCGCCAGCCAGCCAGCTTTTGTGGAATCTTTGGTTTTAAACCAAGTTACGGTCGGGTTTCCCGCCATGGTTTATTGTCTATGACTTCCTCTACTGATGTTATTGGGCCTCTAACTAAAACGGTCTATGACTCAGCTTTAGTTTTAGAAGCTATTTCGGGATACGACGAGCTTGATGCAACTAGTGTGCAGGCGCCAGTTGATTATTATCTTGAAGAAGAAAAAGAAAATTTACAAAATTTAGTTGTTGGTTTACCAAAAGAATATTTTGTTGAAGGCTTAAATCCGGAGATTAAAGCGAGAATTGATGAGGCGGTTTTAAAATTGAAAGAGCTTGGGGCGAAAGTTAAAGAAGTTAGCCTCCCTTATACTAAATACGGAATTCCAGTTTATTATTTAATTACGCCAGCCGAAATTTCTTCAAACCTCGCTCGTTTTGATGGCATTGCCTGGGGCTTTAAAGCGAAGGAAAGTTATGGTTTGCAAAATTTTTATAAAGATAATCGCGGACAAGGTTTTGGTCCCGAAGCAAAACGAAGAATTATTCTTGGAACTTATGCTTTAAGCGCTGGCTATTATGACGCTTATTATAAAAAAGCTCAAGCGGTTCGCGCTTTAATTGTTGAGGATTTTAACCAAGCTTTTAAAAAAGTTGATATATTATTAACACCAACCTCACCTCACCCCGCCTTTAAATTAGGAGCGCAAAATGCCGATCCTTTAGCAATGTACTTAGAAGATATTTTTGTAACCGGTGCTAGTTTAGCGGGTTTAGCAGCGATTTCAATTCCGGCCGGAGAAGTTTCGGTTAAAGACGGGGGGGGAAATTTGGCCGGAGAAAAAGTTGAAACTATGCCGATTGGCTTACAATTAATTGCACCAAAATTAAAAGAAAATATATTATTTAGAACCGCTTTTAAAATTTAAAACTATGTTTGCTAACAAAATTGAAAAGGATTATAAAAACAAAAAATATTTATTAGTCGTGGTAATTTTAATGATTATCGCCGCTCTTGGTTTAAGCGTTGCTAATCTTTTAGGAAAAGATTTAGCACTTAAAAATACTTTAGTTGACTTAGCTTTAGAAAAGGAAGTTGAGGTGGGTAATGGAAATTATTTAGTTACTACTCGCCCCGAGATGGAAGCGACGGATATGGTTTTGGGTAGTAAAAACGCTAAATTAAAAATTTTTGTTTACGAAGATTATGACGATTTATTTAGTACTAAATTAGCGAGCGACTTAGACCGTTTATTAATTGAAAAAGGAAATGATTTAGCGATTGTTTTTAGACCCTTTATCGGTTTTTCGGAAAATTCTGCTAATTATGCTTTAGCCCTTGATTGTGTTTCTGATTTAGGCGATTGGCAGGCTTTAAGAAAAAAGTTGATGATTAATTTAGAAGGACAAACGGCTGATGATTCGGTTATTGATCAGGACAATATTTTAGATGAAAATCTTGTTGCTTGTTTGACAGAAAAAGAAAAATCAGGAAGAATAGAGGAATTAAAAAAAGAAGCTTTAGATTATCAAGTTTTTGGTAGTCCAACTTTATTTATTGGCGATGAAATGGTTTTAGGGGCGCGACCTTATGAGGATTATTTAGATTCAAGTGGTTTAGAGGTTGAAGGTTTAAAAAGTTTAGTTGATAGAGTTTTAGGGGAGTAATGAAAAAGGGAGAGTTCGCATAGTGGTCGAGTGCGCTCGCTTGGAAAGCGAGTAAACCTTAACCGGTTTCGGGAGTTCGAATCTCCCACTCTCCGCAGAATTTCCGAACAGTTTGAACCGAGAGGAACATTGAAACCAGCTAGTGGAGAGGCTTAAAAATTAATAATTTCAAGTGTCACCAAAATGGCGACGTTTGAAATTACAAGCTTTTGACAGGAAGATATGGAGCGCTACTGTAATTAAGAACTCAATCACACAGTTGCACGTTAACAAATAAGATTAAATTTGATTAATTACTAATTTTATCTAGGATTAGGTAGATTTTAATTAAATAGGTAGATTTAGTAATTAATCAAAATAAACCTTAAAATTTTGAAAATGGAAACAATTAACATTTTAACAATTCTCTTTGTTTCCGCTGTTGTAGTTTATGTTCAAACTTTTATGAACAAAGAAATAACTGCGAAACAAATTGCCGACACTCAGAAGGCGTTGGATCTACTCGACAAAAAAAATTATGACGAGACCGGAATTCTGTGGAAGCATGACGCCGAAGCAGAGTTATTATATGATCAAAAAAATGAAAAAGCGCTTCTACTTTTTTTTGCCAGCTCATTTTTAATCGACGCTTTAATCATATTGGCGTTGGTTGCTACTCCATCTCTAACAAATATCGCCATAATTTTAGTAAGTGCTATGTCGCTTATTTGCCACGGGATGATTAAGATGTCTGCCGATAAAATGTTTCCAATAAAGTTGGGAGCTTATCTATTGGGTATTGCCGTTGTTGGAATTTATATTTTTAATGACGTTACGACAACAATGTCTCCTAATGCATACGCTTATGTAATGGGGGCAGTCATGCTCTTTGTGAGCTTAAACTTATTCCGTGAAACCGAAAAAGCTTAAGCAAGAAATAAAAAAATTTAATAAAAGGAGGCCTAAAATATTAGACCCCCTTTTTTTTATTTGCCATATCATTTTTCCGGACTATATTTGACTGCTTATTATCAAGTTTGTATAATAAATACCTAAGTATTATTTATTATTTTCTCGGTTTTCAATTTCAATTTGTTTAACAATTATTTTTTCGGCCCGATAAAAACCCATAACTAAAAAGATAAATAAACTACCGACAATAATACCTGAAACATTTAAGCCATA
>Ga0210025_1004282_pt1 | contig 12292 bp, 12 predicted proteins | sample CryGeyme20150102_FD_183989 | JGI IMG/M metagenome (GOLD analysis project Ga0210025, IMG submission 183989) | Groundwater microbial communities from Crystal Geyser aquifers in Utah, USA - Crystal Geyser metaG 2015-0102 (SPAdes) (version 2) | ecosystem: Environmental > Aquatic > Deep subsurface >...
GGGGGGCATTGCTGCCGCAGTGGGACTGCCGTGTAGTGGCACCTCCGCTCCCTAAAATAGCCAAACATTTTGAATGACCTATTTTTCCTTGAAAACGCTCGCGACATGCCTGCGGCGTCCCCCTCCAGTGAAGACAGAGTGGGGATATTCCTCGGGGTCTTTTATTCGAGTGAATTTCACTTGATTTGTTGTGGTAGGTTGTTATGAAAAGAAGGAATTCTGTTCGAGATGACTGCAGTACTTGCTCTGCTCGCCTTCGTTTTTGTTGTTCCTTTTTCGATAGCCTCCTCCTACTAGAGTGCGCAGCGATCAGGCAGCCACGATTTGCATGTGTCATGTTAGAGATTAAATGTGCGATCTTTCATCCAATTTTTGTTACTCCAAGATGTAGAAAAGTAGACCGTAGATAGACTACTACTACTACTAGTAGATTAGTCTAAGGTAAAGTTGGCCTACTACTAGACTAGCTACTAGTAGTAGTAGATGTTGTTACGTTATCAACATGAAACTCCGCGACTATTGTAATCAACTAAACTTCTACAACTTATGGGTAGCTAGACCACCGCTAGGACGAGTAGGCATATTCAGGATTAAACCTCGTTGTTAAGTTGGATTTTGGTTGCCAATCAAAGCTGTCTGGGGCAAAGCAAAGTCCTGCTGTATCGTGTTTCATATTTCTATCCGACCCACAATACAATTAATCATAAAATAATGACCCAAAAAGAAGAGGAGCGACATGTAGGGGAGAGTGAAAGACTACTCATTGGCGAGTCCACGAGACTGTACGACTCTAGCCATCGCCTGGGCAGTCTCAAGGAAGGTCGATCTCAAGTGGAGATACTCGCTGAAAAAATTGAGCGTCGTCGAAATGATCGCATTTTGATTACCAATCAGGTGCGGGTTGCTCTCGAATCTGAATTACTTCAAATTGCCATTGACAAAAACTATCCTAGTAAGAATCGCGTCCGGCGACAAGATTTGGTGGCATATCGAGAGAGGGTTGCCAACGAAATGGCATGCGAACGAAGACATGACGCGCATACATTTTCGTCATTATGCCTTGCTGCACTGAATCGAATCGGAGTGAAGACCACAAATCAATGTTTACTGGAAGTATTGGATCGGTGTATTGTGCACATAGATGCGATTGATGATGACTGGTTTCACTACGTGGAATTTGGTTTCTTTTATACCAGAGTTGTTTCGCAATGGCCCTGGATGCGCAATCAGTCGGTCAACGCTTTCATGGTGGTCGCAGTATTCTTTTTATGTACGCCCATTTTGTTCTGCTATGTACTGGAGGATGAGAATGTGTGTACAGGAGTGTTCGGAAAGATCCGGATGGCTTGAATGGAAAGGGTGGCTCGAAGGTCTTTACTTTGGGAGCGTTACAATTTCTACCGTTGGTTATGGCGACGTCAGAGTTAGCTCCGGGAATACCACTATTGGAACAATCTACATGATTGTTTCCATTTGCGTGTCAATTTTAGCCTTCGGAGCAGCAGCCCAGGATGCATTTGCTCCCTTTGAGAAGCTGTACGCAAGGTATTTACAAATCAACCCAGACAAGGTAGCAGAAGGAGAGATCATTTACAAACGCATAGCTCGGATACGATTGATTAAGTTAACGGAGATAGCTTTGCACTTTGTGGCACTCAATTTGGTTGGTGTCGTTGTGAGCCAATATTTTGAAGGCGCTTACAGTGATGCCCAAATAAAGTGGACCGTTGCTCAAAGTTTCTATTGGGCGGTTCAGTCAACCACTACCATTGGCTATGGAGATTTGAACATGTCAAGTGAAATGAGATTGTTTCAGGTCTTTTATCTCTCTTTCGGTACCTTCTTTGTGGGCAACACGTTAGGCAAGCTATCGACTCTCCAGAGCGACTTGGAAGGATTGCGACGTCTTTATGCCTGGGAGCAAAGAGAAGTCAGCAAAGAAATGATCCGATTCGATCAAGCCAGCAGTATCGACAATAACGTGGACCAGTTTGAATTTGTAGAAGCCTCGCTCTTGAATCTGGGAAAGATAAGTGGTGATGATATTCGGCCAATAATGAACAAATTCCGCAAATTGGCAATATCATCGGGAGACAAAGGATTTATTGATCTTGGAAAGACCAACCACGAGGAAAATCCAGACCGCATCCCAAACCATACAACATATAATGGTACAGTGAAGTAGCTGCGTGTGTTCCAGGAATACATGATATGGATGCTGAAGAATTCGTCGTTCTGTAATCTATTGGAAGATTCCATACTCGTCATTATTCGGTACTGTGCAATTTGTTTCTGTTAACATGCCAGCATCGTCGTCATCATTTGTCTGCAGAAGCATCAGCTGACCTTGCAGAAACAATTCCTTTTCGCGGAGTGCATACTGGGCCAACTTAAGTCGCTCAATCAGGTTATCCCAATCCAAGGCTCGAAGTCGATATCTTGCTTCCAACGTAGCATCCTGGAGGGACAAAAATACTGCCCAGCTGGTAGATACTAGGCTTTGGATGTCATTACAATATGATTCACTTAATTCCATTTCGTCTTTGGCTGATAATTTGAACGGTGTGGCATTTCGCTTTTGCATGTAGGGGGCAATATATTGTCGTTGCACATCCTTCATTATCACTCTGCTTACTCTTGCTTTGGTTTGGATAAAGTTGCTGTACATGTAGTCTGGAATCACATCACTGCATTCCTTAGAATCTTCCTCCTCTGCTTTTGCCTCCCGCATTTTCAGTTTTTTGCGAATCGACAGTTCCATTTTCGAAGCCTTTTTCATTAGCGTTCGTATGTTTTCTTCCAACAATTGTCCCTTGTTAAAATCCTGGTCATCGACAAATTCATTAATGGGCTCAACCTCACATCGGTAGCTACGATCCGAATATTGCTCCAGCAATTCGACCAATCTCACGCGCCCGGTACAAGCAACATCCATGATTACCTTTTCATTGCTGTTATTGTTTGTGTCTTGGTCCGCTACGGCAAGACCAATAATATCACAGTGACTGGCCACTTGTGCCAATCTCCAACCCCCTTTATTGCTGTTGTTATTGCTGTCAGATATTTCCAGATTGACCCCTACAACCAGAGTTCCGCTTTGGTTGTCTAGGGCGTTCTGCATGAGTGGGATAGATTCCTCGTCTGACAATTCCAGACGGACGGTCTCTCCAGGAAGAATCACTCTGTCCGAAGAGATTAGATGATAATGAGTCGGATATCCTTTCCATTCGTCTTCTTTTTTACTGTCACTTTCTCTCGAACCAAAACATCGAGTATCCATCGCCCGTGGTAGTTGTCGATTGCTATACTTTTTGAACTGATAATAATAATAATAATGCTTGCTGGATAGCCGACTGTTCATTGCTGGGATAAAGCAAACAACGCCATGACTCGTAGCTAGTAGTACTAACAGAAGAAAAGCGCCTGTTGCAAGATTACTACTAGGAAAGCTTATCATGCTTGTCCTCTCGCCTTTGATTGAAACAATGAAGTGAAAGGTTTGAGTGTTATTTCTTACCTGGTATTCTAAATTTTTGTGAAATCGAATGAAATAATATTTGAAACAAAGCGATATTTGAACATGACTCAAAACAATTTCAGTCCCTAGTAGTTGCATTTGGATACAGATGATGAGTCCCGCAAGAATCAGCTTGGCATGGTCACTCCGAGTAGAGTACCAGTAGGTACACTTCTAGTAGACTACTACTTGTAGTAGTAGTAGTAGTAGTAGTAGTAGTAGGCAGCAGTACTAGTAGTAGTAGGCAGGAGGAGGAGGAGGAGTACTGCCTAGTACTAGCTAGTAGTACTAGTACTAGCTAGTAGTAGTAGTAGTAGTAGGAGCTTGTGTAGCTTTACTCTCTTAGCTACAGTAGTACTTGTAAAAGTACTTTTTGGCAATCATCATCAGAACGTCCGATATCATGACCCACAAACAACAACAAATTGGTAGTAGAATGAAAGTGCGTGTGGGCGTCGTGCCCCCAATTACCCTATTGAAAAACTGCATAGTCTGCATAGTCTCGTCACGTCAAAGTGTTGCTGTCTGTGCAAATCCAGAAAGATATCGTCGCTGGCAAAATAATGGTACTAGGAGCAACTGGACAACAAACGACGAGTGTGCACGGCTGTAGTAGTAGTGGTGGTGGTACAACAACAAAAACTACAACTACACCTACTGCTACGAACCGTACAACAAGAAAAGATGGCACAGAACAAACCCGAGTTTGTAGATCGAATACTCCTGACAGAAGACTTGGTGTTCGTTCTCGTTCACGGTCCAAATCTCTTACGCGTCCGGAAGCCTATGCTGCCTTATTGGGGGAAGCCCATACCGACAACGAAGCGTTCGAACAAAAGGTCCGAAAATGCATCCCTGCTGAATTTATGTTAATTGCCAGCCAAGATGACGTAACTCAGGCACAGGAGGATTATTTTGCAATGGATAATTTCAAATTACCACCGCTTCCAGCTTCTGCCGCTTTAGGAAGTAACGCAAAGGCACTCTCGTTGGCAACCTCGGCCCTTTTGGAATTCCTTTACGAGTCTCCCAGTTCGTGGACAGCCCCTCGCGCCAGCAAAAACAGCAGTAAGGCTCACGTTCTGCAAGTGTTACAAGAAATCAAAAAACGAGTTGCTCGGGCCACAAAACGAGAAGCGAAACCAACCATTTCTTCCAGCCGTCCTTTGGGGCCTCCTACCTTCCCCCAGATGACTGGAAGTGGCAGTGATGGCGTATACGCACCATTCTACATTGTGCCTCCAGGATTTACTGGTACAAGGAGAGCCTTATTGATAGGTGTGCGCTCGGGGCAAGGTCCGATGCTGCGGGGACCGGCGAACGATCTGGCACAGATGCAGCAATTTTTACAACGACACTGTGGATTTAGTCCCGAGAATTTCCACATTTTTTGGGAGGATGACGACGGGGATGCATCGACACAACCAACCAAGCGGAATATTTTGCGAGCCTTTACCAAAATGACAAAACTCTCGCAGTCCAAGGATGTCCTGTTTATTCAGTATTCTGGACATGGAGGAAGATCTGGTAATTCCTTGTTTTTGATCCCGTCCGATTACAAAACAGCCGGGGAAATCAAAGATGAAATCATTTTACGTGACCTTATCAAAGCTATGCCGCGTAACACATACACAACCATGTTGGTAGATTGCTGCTACTCGGGAACTGTTGGAGATCTACCGTACATCCTTCAAGACAATCTACCTTCGCGACTAGCTGCTCGATCGAAGAATGGCAGCAGGGTCGTCCATCAAAAAATTGAACACTACTTCGATACGGATACCCGAAGCGAGATGCTAGGCAAAGAAGCCAGTGGAGACGAGATGTACTGGGATATCAGAAAAGCGCGTGCGGACAAACGTGTCTTTGATCGATTGACTGCACCAGCAAAAATGCTTGCCGAAGCAGCAGCCAGCGCTTTTCAGGAAGTCGGGCAAGGTCTTTCACAAGCAGCCACATCAGCATCAGAAGCAGGAACAGCAGCTTTTGAAGCATTGAATTCTTCTTTCTCGGGATTGTCTCTGGAGGGTTCTTTTTCGGCGCTATCGCTAGATGGCTCCTTCTCTGCCTTGTCACTGGATGCGTCTTCGGATAAGCCGTCGAAGAGGTCTTCATCTAGTCGTGGCGAAGGTGGTGAAAAGCATTCTTCGTTGACGTCGTTCTTATCCAATACCAAACCCTCAAATAAATTCAATGGTGGCGGCGGGAGCAAAAGTGGAGTTTCCCGTGCATCCACGAGCAACAGATCGCGCGATGGTGGTGGTTCTGTCTCCAATATTGAAGCCCTGAACGGCTCGCTGTCCAATTTCTTTGCAAAGACGTCCACTGCACGACAAAAAATGGCGTCCCTGCGGAGTGACACGCTTTCTCTCGCCAGCAAGAAAAGCGCAGACGACAGCACGACTAAAGACAGTATGGATATGTCAGCCCGCAACAGAAGACCAGCGGTCCCTCGGCGAACATTCAGTACCGACGGAAGTAATTTTGCCGATCGATCGCAGCCAACGGTTCGTCGAGCAGGAAAGAAGAAACCAATGCAACGTTCAAGTACCTACGCAGGACCAGGAGGTTCTTCGAGCAGTGCCTTGCGCGAGGCAGCAGAACAGGCTAAAGCGGCTGCCGCCGAACTAAGGGCAAGACAAGCCGCCGTTGAAAGGTCTCGTAGAGAAGCGGCAGAAGCTCGGGAAGCTGCCAGGCGGCAGAAGGGATGATGTTGGCTTTTGAAAGAAACAAAGCTACATACGTCAAGTCTGTGGGAGTAGAATAATACACGTGAGAATAATAATATGTTTTGTGGAGCACTCTCATGTTGCAGTGTCGCAGTTAGTACAGAAATATATGCCCAGGATACTTTTAACAGTCTTTCACAAAATCTAAGGTTTTGAGTGGTACGCACATTCTCGTTCCACCTGTCATGTTCAAAGCCCGAAAAAGTAAGATAGGTGATAGCCAAGCGCCAAGCGCCATGCCCATCATCGGCAAACATGTGTTTTTAAACTTCAATAAACATATGTGATGAGTACTGTATGCTGTAACAAATAATACAAACAATAGCTGCTATTATTCTGGAGTAGCTTTTTGCACTTTCAGACAGGCTCCCATAACTTACCGATACCTTCCCAGAAGAACTAAATGAAGTCTCAAATACTATCGCTCCTCGTGGCCTTGGCGGCAGCTGGATCTATCGCAGCCTTTGCTCCTGCTTCTGTTCCTCGTCAGGCAGCTCACATCGCTCCTTCGACGGCGTCCTGTACGGCTCTGCGTGCTGCTGCCGTTGTTCCTAATCCATTTAAGAAATTGCCTTGGATAGCCGAAAAAGAGCGACAACGAGAAGCTCGTCGTTTGAAATTTGAACGGGCCAAGTTGCACCGTGAACTGGGCATCGTAGAAGATGCAACCTACGAAGAAATTGTCGCTGCAACAGACAATCTCATTGCCGCAGCCGGCTCGGATGTCAAGCAAAAGATTAAGATTGAAGTGGCCAAGGATAAAATCTTGCAGATTCGTTTGAACGAGCGACTGGCTGGTCTATCAGAGACATCCGAGGGTGCCAAGGCTCAATCCAGATTTGAGAAGGCAGGGTACGTGTGTGTTTATAGTTGATTTGTTTTGTTTCACGGAAATTGTTGCTGATATTTTCTACAGAAGCCTCACCTTTCTTTCCATACGAACTTCTGGAACTGTCATATTTCTTTATTTCTTTTTATTCTTGTTTGACGCTCTCCCACACTTATAATAAACATTGCAAAAATACACACGAACGCCTCAAACAATAATGTTATGCATCATCCTGTCAATGCAGCGGGGAAGACGTGGATGATGCACCAAAAAATCAGAAGGAATGGAATGCACCCCAGTGGACAAAGGGTCTGATCAAAAAGCCTGATGCCGAATATCGTATGCAACAAATTAAGCTCTGGGGTATTATTACGTTGGTAGGATTCGGTTTCCCACCAGCACAGGATTACATGAATCGCTTTACCTGGTTGGTCTGCGTGGCACAATTGAGATTTCGTGGCATGCCAAAAGAAGCGCGAGAAGGGGGCGGCCTGGGCGTGTCCTTTGGAGGTGGTCGAGGTGCTTCTCACGGAAAGGTGGCTTGGTTGTTGGGTGTTTCCACCTGGATTGTAGGCGCTTCGATCGTCTATGGTCTCATGCCAACATGGGCCAAGGGTTACCGTTGGTCTGCTAGTCTTGGATTTGCCATGCAAAATCTTATCTTTGGTGTCGTCTGCAGTTATTTACAACCATACAAGGGTTAGGCGACGAAACTATAATTTTTTGAGCGGCGAAAAGGTTACTATTATCTTGCTCATTGGCAGAAATGAAGAAAACAAAATAGACCATGCATTAATTTTGCTGACATATTTGGAACGATTTACTGTGCATTGCACTGTAATCATAATAGAGATTACTGCAGCTGTTGGTGAATATTGAGTATGTCACCATCTCTGTTGCAACTCTCCCATTGAACATAGTAGGCGGTCATTACGTGTCGTGGTCCGAGACAAGTTAGTTTCGAGACTAGCAGATAACGAGATCACCGACGAGCCATGGAAGCGGGTCTCTTCGTGCGCATCCATTTTATTGAGCCTCCGGTTCCGTCTTCCACAATCGAATGGTACCATCTTCGGACCCACTGGCATAGATTTTCCCGTCAGGAGAAAATCTAACACATCGAATCGGTCCGTGATGCCCTTTATTGCATTCCAGTTCTTCTCCCGTTTTAAAATCAAAGATGCGGACCCATAAATCACTTCCTCCGGCCACAAATTTGTGGCCGTCGGGATGCAAGGACGCGCCTCCTTCTTCGCGAAAATGAATGGGCATTTGGTACGCGTGCAACAACTTCTTGTCCTGCAAGTGAAAGAAGTAGACTTTATCACCAGCTGCTACTGTCAAAATGTCTCCACTGGGCAGATGAGTGAGTTCCATGTCTCGTACTTCGGCGCCTTCCGTCTCCAAGGTGTGCATCGGTTCCGGCGGCACATCATCGCCACTCACTTGCCAGAAGCGAACTTTTCCATCGGAACTTCCCGTCAAAACAATGCCGTCCGTCCACCACAGGCATTTGGAAATGACAATCTTGTCCGTAGTAGATTGTGGAATTTCTTTACCGACGTTAGTTTTGGGTGACAGAGTCAAATCAAAGACACGCAGGACACCTTCGTGTCCTCCCGTGGCCAAACGTTTGGAATCTGGTGAAAAATGACACGTCTTGACAATATGGTTGTGAGGGAATTGCCACAGTGCTTGTCCGGTGATGGCATCCCACACTTGTACACTAAAATCTCCCGAGGCTGTTGCGGCGAGATTGCCCGAAGGATCCAACTGACAGCTCCAGACAGCTCCCTTGTGTCCGGCAAATGTGCCAATCCAATTTCCAGATTCACCATCACGGACCATGGGCATCTTATCTTAAAAAACAGTAATAGACAAAGTAAAATAAAAGAAGAGGAGGTATGAAATGAGAAATAAGTATTCGTAGGTTGACCTTGACCAAGTAGTTGTTTGCCTGAAAGTTGAATAAAGCACACTCACCGTGACATGCTGAAACCAATAAGGTCCGATCCTCGTCCTTAACGTAAATATACTGCAATTCTGCTAGTGGACGAGTGTGTCCAGGACAGACAATAGGGATTTGACGAGGACCCTTGGCTGTCATTGCGTAATATCTAGCTAGAGTAGCAAGTGGTAGAGATTTTGATTGAGTTGTTGGATATCAGTAGACTAGCTAGCTAGTATTATGTATTATTATTAAATTTTTTGTCGTTCGCTATGGTTTGAGGATTTTTATTATTAGAGTATTATTTTTTTTTGTAGTCTAGCTAAAATACTAGTAACTGTTACCAGCGTAGTACGCCTTTACTCGAGTAACAGTAGACTACTGTGAGGCCTGCCAGTTACTCTACTAGACTAGTCTAGCTAGTATTATCATCGCACATTGCACCAACCAGACCAGAGAATGTGTGCGTTCTCGAATTGACTATTCGACAGATTATTAGTTACTCGAGTATTTTTCGTTTATTAGTAAACTACTAGTAGTGCACCACAATGATCATAGTTACCAGGTACAAATTTACGCTCAATCAACAACTATGTCAAAATTTACGTAATAGATAACAATAATATCAAACTCGCTTGTTAAGAGTCCTTTCTGTTCGACGTACTGTCTCCTTGTTTTGTGTTTGCTGTGGGCATACGTTATTAGATGTGATTCAATAATAAAGACCTTGCCATGCCAGCAGGTTCTTTCTTCCCAGAGATAAATGGAAGACGGCCCCTCTACTTTGTGACTGCTTTCCTGCTCTGGATGTGGCTGAGGAAGAGCTGGGATCTTTACCATCTTTCTCGAGAAATTCCTGAGGCAAATGCGCACCCGACAGGCTTACAAGAGAGGGGGCATGATTACCACAACACTAAAAATCCAAACTTGACAGTGGATATTATTTCTATTGGATCTCGACAACGACATGAGTTGTTGGATGTCCAACGGATGACCTTTGCCACGCATCGCACTGTACGCAATTTTTTTGCAATCACCGAGGACGATGACGATGATCCTGAATGTGCTAGTTATTTAACACAACAATCGAATGCTACGTCATCAATTCGAGAAATGTGCGGAAGCGCCGTTTTTCACAAAAATCGACCCATGATGAGAGATCGCGTCCGTAATTTTGTGTTTCGAAGTGAATATCTGGACCAAAAACCAAAGGAACAATTAGCTGGCTGGATGTGTGCCCAAAAACGACCCGTGATGGGACTTTTAAAAGCCATGGTACAGTATCGTGGTCGACAGCGTAGCCAAGAATTTCCAGACTTTCTCATCATTCTGGACGATGATACCTACTACAACATGGACATCTTTGCCAATGTCTTTGCGCAAAAAGATCCGAAGAAAACGGCCATGACAGCTGGTTGTATTTTTACATCACCCATTCGATATCCACAAGGAGGAATCGGAAGCATTTGGACCAAGGGACTCCTGAATGCAATTACGAAACCCATCGACTGCAATCCCGCCAAAAGGAAGAAGAGCCTTCAATCCATATGCAACTATATTCAAGAAAATAATTTTGGAGAACGGCGATTGTTTCAGGATTCAATGAGTCTCTTAGATATTGTCGGTGCTTATACGAAACAGCAATCCTTTACAGACTATCAAAACTGGACTCCCGAAAAAGGTGGATACTGTTTGCACAGTGACTTGCTTTGGGGATGGCTCATGTTGATGATACAGAGAAAGATGCACCCTCGCCTCAAAATTCAGCTTTGGGAACTGCCGTCAAGATCTGGTATGTTTCACACGAATGCGACGGACATGTGTGCTAACCAGCGTGATCATTGCCAAGCACAGACGCCCGTTTGTCATTACCAATCTGCAGAGTCCATGCTGCGATTTCACGAGGAGAATCGTTTGGCATTCAACAATTTTCGTACCATCCATTAAATAATATAATAAACGAGCACACCGGCATCTTGAATGATCCAAAGAGTCTCATAATCCACGGTGAGGCATCTTCAGCAGATAATAGAGTCCCAACATTTTACATACTTATTTGGCATCTGCTTTCCTCTTCGGAGAGGTCCCCATTTCCTGCTCCAACTCTTTTTCTATATCCAATTCTACCTCAGCTTCATCGCCACTGTCACTATCTTCTTCGTCCATGGGTGTTGGTGCACTGCTATTGGCCAAAATGTTGGCTTGGTTGTTTGTCGACTTGGTTTTTTGTTTCATACTATACGCTTCGAGTTCTTTCAAATGCTTATCCAATGCTTCTTGTGCCGCCAAAGCCGCTGTACGTTTCATTTGTTCCTTACCGGCACTGACTATATTGGATGCCGTGGCAATCCCTTCATTGGGCTGTAAAAAAAATCCTGGATCGTGTCCTCCTTCTTTCCGTGCATAAAAGGCTTGCAAGACATGCTCGGGTTGAATGGCTGCATACGATCCCTTGGATGACTGTTGCTGTTGTTGTTGTTCCTTATTTTTGCTATTGTCGCTACTATTTGGTTGACTCGTCGCATAGGCTTTGGCCGCGGCACATAATCGCTGTGCATACACTTTGGCCAACGTTGCAACAACTGTGGTAATTTCTTCTTCTTGTCCCGGAACTACCAAATCTTGCAATTGTGGGCTGATGCTGGCACGTACCATGTTGCTGGGAGGAGGATGAAAATCCTGTCGTTCTGCTAAACAATGAGCTACGTATTTGGATACAGCATCACACGGAAAAGAAACTCGTTTAAAGGCTTCAAATCGACTTTGTTCTATTTTGCTAAAGGTAGAAAGAATTTTGGCCATGTATTGGCCGTCAACAGTAGCCGTCCTATAGTATGACGCAAAAGAAGACAAGTGATATATATATATATATATATTTATATATATATATATATATATATATATATGAGAATGGAATAGTGCCTGTGACAAACCATTAACAAAACAAAAGCAACCCAAGAAAAACGTACGTATTCATGGAATTTGTAGCATCGTTCGTTGTGTCCTCATTCTTGCTATCACTGCCAGAATGCTTATAACTTTTTTCTTTATCATTACTTTTACTGTTCAGCTTTCTCTTTTTCTTCTTCTTGTCTTTCTTCTTGCTGCTACTTTCTGTGTCAATAATGAAAATAGGGTATGTTGGTGAGAAACGAATTAAACCAGCTAACAAATCAATCAATCAATCAATCAAATGAAGTCCCAACTTCCTATGCGAGTTCATTATAAGCCTATGAAGAAGTACTCATCGTGAATCATGATGATGATAC
>Ga0210025_1004284_pt1 | contig 12291 bp, 9 predicted proteins | sample CryGeyme20150102_FD_183989 | JGI IMG/M metagenome (GOLD analysis project Ga0210025, IMG submission 183989) | Groundwater microbial communities from Crystal Geyser aquifers in Utah, USA - Crystal Geyser metaG 2015-0102 (SPAdes) (version 2) | ecosystem: Environmental > Aquatic > Deep subsurface >...
TGATCAAGTACAGCCACGGAGGACATTTCTTAACAGTGAACGAGAAGGAACACATTTTTATCTATGATTCCATCTACTACGAAACCCTCAATGTACCTTTGACCTCATTCAGCTCTTTTCTCTCTCAAACTATGTCCAGGACATCACCATCTCCCACGACGACACTAAAATCATCGCTACTTGCGTCAACGGCTATGTTTATTGTTTCTCGCTTTACGATTCGATTCACAACAAGGATTACCATAATAAGAAGGGATATGAGCACAAACAGTCCAAAGCCTATTCTTGCATAGCCTACGATAACAAAATCTCTCTGACGGACAAAAACTAAAAGCAGGTCGATGTTGACCTCTTTGCAGGAGCCACTTCCGAAAAATATCTTGTGCTCTATAAAAACAGGTGCAAGGACCTCATAGCAGAGTTTCCAATCATCGACTGCCATATTACATCTCTCTTGGTATGCCCCTTACAGGGTGCTCTTCTGGCAGGAACAAGCAAGGGAACCTTGAGAATCTATGCTTGGCCGATGGTTGAATAGTCTTTATAACTTGAGCTCACCCAAGCCAACAAAGTTCGCATCAAAGAACCTTCTTTTGTAGAAGTGATTGCCCACAGTTACCCTGTAGTAAGCATTTGTGCTTCCCATGACTAAGGGTACATTTTCACCGGGTCATAGGATGGTACTGTCCTTTGTTTTAACTTTGTCTCCACCAATGAAAAAGACAAAAGAGATGGCTACTGTCTGATCAAGCCTGAAGATCGCAAAAGAATCGCTCAGAGTGCAAACGATTTATACCTGGAGCGTGTTGACAAAATTGAAGAAAAGAATGAAGCTATAAAGAAGCTTAAATTTGAGATTTTGAGATCATAGAAAAAACTAAAGTTGTAGAAAGAGAAACTAGATATAATATATAGACAAAAGATAGAGACATTGAAGAAGGAATACAAGCTGACTCTGTAAACCAATAAGAAAATAAAAGATTCATACATTCAAAATTCTCTGAAGGAGCATCAGGATCTCACAGACAAGCTGGAGAATGAAAAGAGAAGGTACAAGGAGTAGATTGACAAACTCAAGAAAGACCACCAAGATAAAATTGACTTTGAGGTTAAGCGAAATGATGCCATCAGAAATTAAATTGAGTGCTTACACACTCGCCACGCCGATGAAATAGAACAATTGAAAAAGGAACATGAGAAGACAATGAAGAAAACTAAATTTGACTTCTACGAAAAGTGCCATCAGCTACAGATCAAGTATTCTAATTTCTTGAACCAGTCCAAGAAACATTCTGAAGATTTTGCCAACTAGCTCAGCAAAAAGGAGAAGTAGTATGAAAGATAAATCGAGCAGGAGATCCGTTCCAAAAAGGAGGAGATTGTCAAGGTAAAGACCATAAATAAGGATCTTGAAGTAAGGAACGATCGGCTGACTGAATAGTATAACAAGCTGAAGAAACAAGATTAATAGCAGCAATAAGTCTTTGAAAAGCTATTCAAGCAACACAACGACATCAGATTTGAAAATTTGAAAAGTGATGAATAAATTCTGAAAATGCAGCACCAACTCCTTGAAAGACTTCAGGTCATAGAAAGCAAGGAAGAAACATGCAAAAACGCCAGGTATGAGCAAACTACTCTCGAAAATTTTAGGTATATGCTCGATAGCAAAATTCAAAGTTTAGAAGAAAAAAAAGCTGAAATGATTGAAAAAATCAGAAACCGAGAGTCAGATTTGAAAAACATGTTCAACGAGCTGATAAAGGAGAGTGAATAAAATGAAAAAAAAGCCCTCGAATTGAAACAGCTTAATGTAAAAATCCAGGGGCTGTAGAAAGAGATAAAAGTAGCGGAGGAGGAAATCGACACTAATGAAAACAAGCTCAAATATTTTAAGGCTCAGGTTGCCTCAATCGCTAACTCTTAGGATGATGCTAAGACAGTAGGAAGAAGGCTGAAAAAATTAATTGAAGAATCAGAAAAATCAGGCTCCTAATTTCACAACCAAAGGGAAGGCCATGAGGAACAAGACACAACGAAAGAAGTGAACGAGGAATTGGAGCGACAGGCAAAATGGATGGAAAAGAAATTGAAGATGGTGAAAGACATTGCCGTGAACTACAAAGAGATGAGAGAGGAAAACATCAATGGCGTTCTTGCACAGAACACCAAGTTGATTGAGGAGTGTAACAAGCTAAGGAGGATGAATGATGAGTACAAGAGGAACATAAAGAACCATGAAAAAGAGCTGAGCGACCTGATTCGCAAGAAAGACAAGACAGCTCAGATCAAGAAACTGGACGATACTATAAATCTGAATGGAATCAACAAGAAGCTAGATGAGCATGAGGTTCGAATCAAAGATCAGAAGCAGTAGCTGGCCAACATGAATGATCAGATCAAAGAGATAATCAAAAGCAGATCTTAGGCCAAGTTTGTCTCGAGGAAGCTCAAATGATAATTGATATGATGGTCGATTGTTTATGATATGCGAGCAAAGATAATTTTGAATATTTTTAATTCATTAATGTCCCAAAAACTTAACCTCGAACAGTTCAACCCCCAAGAGCTCTACCAACTCAAACAAGGATTCGAGAACTAAATCACCACTCTCGGACAGTCCCTCAATCAGCTCAGGTTTGCCCTCGACAAGTACGAGTAAGGAAAAAGGTCCATCAAGGCTATCGAGGAAACTGACGATAACGAGTAGATTCTTATGCCCCTCTCAACCTCCCTTTATATATAGGGCTTCCTCGACAACAAATAAAACGTACTACTTTGATTATTTAGGGCAAGAAAGTTTACTTAGTTTAGTATGGAGCCGGATTTTTTGTTGAGAGAAATGCCAAGGAAGCCACTGATTTCTATGTAAGAAAGATCAACCTGATCCGATAAAAGATAACTAAGCTTCAGGAAATCATTGCTGATAAAAGGGAGAACCTCAGAGGCATCTAAATTAGAATATACAGTCTCATTCAGCAACAGCAACAGCAGCAAGGGCAAGCCCAAAAAAGTTGATTTGAGTGACATAAGTATCGTCTTTAATTATATTCCCTTCATAATATATTTTTTACTTTCAAAGTGACTTCCAGTGCTTATACCATAGCTCTCAGTTTAAGTTCTAATCGAAAAAATTCAATTATAGAAATAAATAACATTCCAATGAAGGCCCTAATTGCTCTCACTCTTCTCCTTGCTGCAGTAAACTGCCACACCATCGACTGCCAATATGCCTCTCTTCCCCAAGCAGTACCTGACAACTCGCTTACCCGTGAACGCCCTATCGATGATGTACCTCGAGCTCGTCCTGAAACACCAGCAGAACCTGTTATCCCAGAAATTCCCAGCATTGCCAGTCAAGCTCAAACAGTCAGATCTTGGGCAAACAGTGGAGAATCTCATGAAATTCTTCAATACCTTGATGTCAACGGATGTTCTCATCAACTTCATAGATGGATTGACAACACAGGTTGCAAGCACGCAATCGACAGCTGGATCGATGCTGGCAACAATGCTCACCAAGTTGAAATATGGGAAGACGGAGACGGCTGCCACCACGAAGTTCACCAGGCTACCGCTGTTAGCGGTCAACTTGAATCCATTCACTACAGAATCGATCAGCATGGTGTTGTCACCGTTGTTGATAAGACTTCGTCAGTTCCCCATACTCATGCCTGATTAAAGTCCCTTATGTTATCTTTACTTTTTATGATAGCAGACTTGCAAATATCATCAAACCTTGAATGGAGCCAAACTGGACCGTCTTACTGACTCTATTTCGTTTTCAGTATCCTTGACCCTTTGTCTTAGACTTTCAATCTAGGCAAATAGCACGACCATCATTGCCATATACTAGTTGATTCTTTTTTAAAGAGCAGCCTGGTCAGAGAGACTGAGCCTCAAATCCTACAAATCCTTGTTTTGCACCTTGATAATTCCATTGAGACGATCGATTTATGCACTGAGGGCCCGATTCTGTATGATAATATAGCTACCTTCTAGACAAGGCTTCCTGATTCTTGCAATTGCAACTTCAACTCATAATTCTCCTTTTTGTATTCTTGAAGCATGCTCTGAATCCTTTCAAACTATTGATAAAGCTTGTTGATGCTAAATAGACAAAGTCATACCTCTGTTCGTACTCGACTAAGTGTTTATTGGCCTTAATATGCTATTCATTCAAAGTACTATGAGCTCCCTTGATTCTTTCATACTACTGGCTGGCAACGTTCAGGTTTTATTCATAAGATTTCAGTCTAGCCTTGAGTTCATTGTTGGATTGTTACCATCTTGTAGTTTCCTCCACCTTCAGCCTCAAAGTGTTGTTCAACCTTTCTATCTCTGTCAAATATTGATGCTCCTTTTTCTGAAGTGTTTCAATTTAGTAGGTATGCTCCTTCAGAACATAGTTTAGTCTTTCTATCTCCTGACTGAGAAGAAGAAGCTTATTCTAATACTATGCGATTCGATTGGACTGGCTGTTCATGTTTTCATTGGCCTTCCTTCTGTAATCATCAAGTTCATTGTTCAAGTTTCTGACTTTCGACTCAGCTTCCTTCTTGTAGCTCCTGAAAGACTCTTCTGTTTGATTTATCTACTCAATCTTACTTCTTAAGTTACCGTTCATTCTCTCTATTTATTGACTTAGCAAAATCATCCTGCTCTCGTATTATGAAATTTTTCTGTTTGAATCTGAAAGTTCCCTCATGTTTCTTCTCAGCTCTTCATTTTATTGATTGAAGGAAGATAACTTCTGCTCGTATACATTTCGATTTTATTTGTACTACCTCAGAGTGACTTCGACTTAACTATATCTTCTCTGGAGAGATTCGTACTCGTATTTATATTTTTTCAGCTATGTATCATAATTCGAGCTCTCATCAACTTTGCCCTTCAGTGCAATATTCAGTCTCTCAATTTCTGCTTTCATGACTGCAAGCTGATTCTAGTATTACGAAATATGTCTGTTGATTTCTTCCGAGTTTCTCAATCTCTGTCTCAATGTTTAATTTTAGCTCATTGTCTGCCTTAACCTTTTGTCAGACTCATTGAATTCCTCAATTTTTGTTCTTAGAGTGCTGTTCAGTCTTTCTATTTCCCCAGAAAATTGGGTCATTCGATTTTCATATTCTTGTATTCTTCTGTAGTGCTGCTCGTTTTATTGGACTGTAACTTTGTATTTAGTTAAAAGTTATTGATTACCCTTATTAATTTATGAAAGCTCAGTCAATTTTCTCTTCAAGTCGTCATTTTCAAAGGACAACGACCTCGCCTGATCTTCAAGGTTGGGGAGCATATCTTTGGAGTATCTTGCTAGTATTTCGTTCAATCTCTCAATCTCGTTGCTTAAGAGGGCCAGCTTGCTTTCATATTCCGGTATTTTCCTGTTCTCATCAGTTATCTCCCTGAGTTTTTTGCGAAGAGAGTCATTCTATTCTGTCAGTTGAGTTACTCTTTGCTCAAAGACTGCAGATTGATTTTTCAGTTCTCGATGCATTGTTCCCTAAAGCTCCTCATTTCTTCTTCTATGCTTGCTGCTGTCTTCTTCGGCTTTTTTATACCTGCTCTCAAGAGTCAAAATTTACTAGTTTTTTACCCTCAGAATATTATTCAACCTCTCCACCTCTGAGTAGACCTTTGCAAACTTTGACTAAAACTCAGGAATTTTGTTCACTTATGTGGTGACCTGCTTGAGCTTGGCTCTGAGCTCCTCATTTTAACTGATCAAATATTGTATCTTAGTTTCAAGCTCTCTGCTGATGGTATTTTCATACTCCTGAGCCTTTCTTTGATAGCTGGACAGTTAATTCTCCCGATTTAAACATTTTTCCTATAGATTATGGATCTCACCAATTTTAGTTTTGAGTATTCCGTTTAGCCTTTATATTTATTGACTAAGGACTGTGATTTTGTTGTCATATTCAGCTATCTTCTTGTTGGAGGTGGTGAGGTCGTGTATCTTTCGATTCAGGATTTAGTTTTCAGAATACATTTCCCTGACCTTGGAGTCATAGTTATTGTTTTCCTCAACTTTCGACTTGATCACATTTCTCAGATGCTAGAGTTCTCTGTTTGCATGGCTTAGCTTTGTTTCATATTCATGACATGTACGCTCCATTTCAGTGATCGACTGAGTCATAGTTCTTATTTTATCCTCGTAGCTTTGGCTTATTTTAGTTGTATGAAGATTTGATTGACTGACTCCCTGCCTCAAGCCCTCATTTTATTGAACAGCATGATTGAATTTTTCCTAAAGAGTCACGATTGTTGACTTCAAGTAATCTACCTAATTAGTCCTCCTCTTGAGGTCGTTATTCTAGTTGCTCACTTTGCTGAGGATTTCATTAAGTCTTTATATTTATTGGCTCAGGACTGCCATTTTGTTCTCATATTCGGCTGTTCTTCTTTGGTTGTCAGTAAATTGCCCTGATAAGCGTTCCTATTTCTGGCCATAGATTCTAATCTCCTCTTCATACTCTCTGATACGCGATTCATACTGTTCTCTGTAGCCTTCTAGTTGATTAACTTTGACTCTCAAATTTTAAATTTCAAACTGAGCATTCCTCTGATAGTTCTAGCGAGACATTTCAATCTCTCTGTTGATTTGCTGCAACTTCAGTTCAAGATTACTTGCTGTTCTTCGAGAATCCTACAGCTCATAGCTGAGGTTGTGATTTTTTTGCTGAAGACTACTCACTTATTCCACCTTTGACTTGAGAGTGCTGTTCAGCCTTTGAATTTATTGGGACAAACTGCTGAGTTGGAATTCATACTCGTTTACTTTTCTACTAAGAATCTGGTTCTCTTCACCAAGGTGCTTCATTTTGCTCTCGTTTTATCTATTGAGAGTAGCAGTGAGTTGATTATCTGAGCTTTTTCTTGACAACTGGTCCTGATAATTGATTAGTTCCTCAGTCAGTCTTCTGTTTTCCCTCTGTAAATCATTAATCCTTCTTTCCAGCTCTGAGATGCTCATTTGGTAATTGTCCACTTACCTTTTCCTTGACGATGTGGCTTCCAGCTCATAGTGATTCAGTTTAGCTTCAAGATGTCTGCACTAGCTTACCTTAGTTCTTAAATTTTAGTTAAGCCTTTCGATTTATTGATTCATGATGGCTAATCTATTTTCATACTCGGTCACCTTCCTCAGCTGCTGGGCAACTTCCTCACTGATGGATTTTTCGGGAGAAGGGGTCTTTTTCAGTAGAGAGTTGAGTCTTTATATTTATTGAAGGGAGGTGATGATTCTTTTTTAATATTCGGAGAGCGTTTATCTTCCTTTTTCGATTTACTTATTCCTATTCACCAACTACAGCTAAAACTGTTGAATAATTCTTTGCTTTTCAATTTCAAACATGGTTGACTCTCCTTTTGAGGTGTTCATTTTGTCATATTCTAAAAGTTGTATTTCATTGTTTTTCTCTCGAATCACCTGATTCAACTTTTAAACTTCAGCCTTGTAAAAGTTTTACATCTGGAGCTCTGACTTTGATGGACTGGAAGAATTGACATTCCGAAGAAGCTATTGAATTTTGCCACGATTCACCTATCTTTCTCTTGTTAGTTATTTTATTTCGATCTCATATTGTTTGCTGAGGCGAGTAATTCTGCTGATCTACCCTTTAAACTCAAATTAAAGGTCATAGCATTTCTTATGATATGAGTCAATTTACTCGTTCTTGCTACGAATCTGTTGTTCATAGCTAGTGCACTAGTCACTCTTCCTCTTGAGGTTCTGATTTAGTCTTTATATTTCCTGGCTCAACAAGGCAATTCTATTTTCATATTCTGAAAATCTCTTATTGAACTACCCGTACTTGATCCGGTAGTCTTATACTTAATTCTTCATCGTCTCGCTTTTTCTGAGCTCATACTAATATTAGCTGAGCCTTCTGTTGGATTCATCTAGCTCTTGCACTTTCTTTCGCAAAACAGCATTCAGCCTTTATACTTCGCTACTCAATTTTTCCATGTTTCCTTCATAAGTCCGTACAAGGCTTCTGCTTTCATCTAGACCACTGAGACTCCTCACACTTTCGTTCAATTTCAGCTCCATTTGCATGTACTTTTGATCCATTTGTGCCTTCTTTCTCTCCAACTACTCAATGTACTCATTGTTTTTTCTAGACTCATCTTCCAAAAATTTGTATCGATTGTTCAGATCACTTATTTAGCCTGTTTTTTCCCTCAGGACAAGGTTAAGTCGATCGATTTATTGTCCGAGCAAAGAGAATCGATTTTCATACTATGTGATTGTATGGTTGATCCCTCCATATTGCCGAAGCTGAGAGTTCATTTCTTAAATTTGATAGACCAGCTGCTTCGACTTCGATTGTAGTTATTATATTTCTTTGTTTTTGGTCTCTGTTATTTATTTGATCCTTTTGTTCTCAAACTCCAATTTCTTATATTAGATTTCCAATTTGTAAAACTACTATGTTTTTTGATTGAATTATGAATTTCTGGAAGCCGCATCTCTCAGTCTTCTTTCCAAATCCTCAATCTCTGAATTTTTGCTGTTAAGAGATTGCTGATAATCGAGTCTCGCTTTGTGAAGATTCGATTTCACAAGCTCATTTTATTGGTATAGAGAATCTATCTGTCTCAAAGACTCCTCATACTTCCTTGAAAGATCTATTTCGAAGCCTCCTGCTTTTTTCTTCATTTATTCGAATTAAATCTAGATAAGTCTGAAGATACTGTCTGCTTGCGAAGAAATTCTTTTAGCTTGGCATTCTACAGCTTGTAATTTCCCTAGTCTCCCAGCTGTTGAGTCAACTCCTTGATCTGAATCTCATAGGAGTGTCTGTCGAGCTCTCTCCTTTCGATTTATCGGAATCTACATGAGGTCAGATCAACTTGAGCTTGTATTCGTCCACATATTAGCTGATCCTTTCTATTTCAGCAGCCTGCAGCAAACAGACAAGCTACAAGTGGTCTCCCATAAAATTCTTCCTGCCTGGCAATTTGGCAATCATAGATCTGAGTGGACGGAACAGTACTTGCGGATGTCGTATGGATCCCCGGGCTCAATGATATTCCACATAATCTATCTTTTCTGAGAACTTGAGACAAGCCTACTGTTGATATACGAGTTAGCTTGGGTGTTCATTTTCAGTTTGAATTTGAATTAATAAATCTCAATAAAATAAAGGATTCAAATTAAGATAGTAACAAGCTCAGATCAAAACATTGCTTTGCTGCCTGTTCCATCCTGTCATTTAAAGTAATTCAGGATAAAACACAAGACCCATTATTGTTAATAGTTTTGAATGTTTAAGAGGTTATAAAATTATACCCAATGGAAAGATATACCTGCTATCGAAGCAAGTCAGTCTCTCCCTGTTACAACAACTTTCCCTCCTCAAAAATGAAGCTCAATCTTAATCTTAATCTTGTGAGCTTTGGGAAGCTTGGTGAAAAGACCAACCAGGGATCGATAATTCACCTTGGCTACGGCAATAATTCTCAAGTTTCTGTTACCCTCCCTGACGACAAAGAAGATTTGAATGAATACCCTGCTCCGAAGAGAGAATCAGTAATCAAGGCTTCAGCAATAAATGATCTAGATGACTTCATAAGTCCTCGATGTCCTTAAATTGCACAGAACAGCCTGAGAGGAACAAACATCGAAAACTCGAGTGAAATTAGGAATACCAAGTATAAACTGCCTGAAACTTTTAATCTGAGTTCGAATTATAAAACTGAAACTGCTGAGTATTATAAAGAGCAGCTCAAAAGGGTAACCTTACTGCTGAATGCCGAAAACAAAAAAAACTCCGATGCTTTGTTCAGCATAGCAATTCTCGAAAAAGGCATGAATCAGCTTGAAGCTACCTTGCAGGAGTAAAAGAAAAAAGCCTATAAAATCTAGGAAAGATACAATGAACTTCAAGAGCTGTTCAAAAAGCAAACAATTATCAACCTGGAGCTGGAAGTAGTTCTTTCCAAGATGATTCTTCAACAAAAACAAAAAGAACAGAACCTCAAATTCGCATTGAAAAATGACCTCTAGCTTTCCGCCATCATATAAAAACTTCAAAAATAAAATCAAGCCAAAGAGGCTGATTTCAGGTCAAAGATAAAATAGCTTTAAGCTAAGTTTGAAGCTGCGAGTGCTCTTGATAAGAGGAAGATTAAGAAACTGCAACATAGCCTTAATTAGAGGGAGTAATCGATGAATCTTTTGAAGGCTATGATCATAGTGAAAGGGGATATTGAGCTGAGTAAAGAGAAGGTTGGGAACTCGACTACTCCATCCCATGTCAACGATGATTGTGAAACAAGACTAAACTAAGAAAAATGCCAACAGCCTAATATGATAGGTCAAAAAAGCTATGTATTTTCCAAGCCTTAAAACTAAGAAGAACTTCCAAGAAAATAATCACTGGATGAGATATTGAAGCTGAAGTCGGATATTTTCGGAGAGAATAAGACTAGCCTGCGTTCTTATAGTAAGACCGATCGCATCTGATTATATTTCTGGATATTTTCATTGTTAAGAAAATCAATTTTCATAATCCTCCACATACTCTTCTTCAATATTTTCAATATTGTAATGCTGAGGCTCTAGAGGTTTTTATGTTTATTAGTTGGCCTTTTACTCTTCGGTCGGGTTTTACATTTTTTATTCTTCAAAGTGTTCCTCGTAGTCCTCATTTTAAATATCTTTAATATCCTCCTCCTCATCTTTTTCGCCTTCCTATTCTAATTATTCTATATAGATAAAGCTGTACACCCTTCTTGCTCGTGCTTGCTCAAGGATTTTTGTCGGCTCTCCATAAAACTCTTGGATTATTCATATTATTCGTCTTCTTACTTGACTACTGATTCAATAATTTTGAATTTGCTTCTTCCAGGCTGAGGGCCTGCCAGTTGATTGCTTTGAGCCACAGGAAGCTGCTATTGAGGAGGCATATAAAAAATTTCAAACAAATTGTATATATTGAGGTGGTCCAAGTCTAAAGACTAAAGAATAATCTGACTCACCATGAAGTCAATATAATCTTTCTCGAGCTAAATTTATTTGAAGAACTAATAGAATTATTGTTCAGGAATGGTGCTTTCACTATTTCTTTTGTCATTGAGAGCCTTGAGGATATGCTGCTGATATTGAGTCACCAGCTATGCGATTTGAATGAACATTTCTTATTCCTTGTTCTGATTGAGAAGTTCATAGTTCCCAATCAACATTTTAAAAAGGTTTTGAATGGCTCCTCTCCTTAGTTTTTTGCTTTCAGAAATGGTGCATTTATTGTCTGCAGGAGGTGAAGACATAAATTCGTTGTAACATAGATACACCACAAAAGTCTCAATGGACCTGTCAGAAAGTATAGAAAATGGTTAAGCCATCGCAATTTATAACAGCTCGGAAATTGTTATTTATTTTTCTAAGTCTTCGGGCTTACCTTCATAGTTGATTAGATGATATGCAGCCTCCTAAAGTGACAAGTGATGAGCCTTGAATCTATGGGTCAAGAATCTCTTAAGCTTTTAGACCTACTCTTTGGTTGGAATGGTTATTGGGTGTTTGCTAAGCTCACCGATAGGAGATTTATCCATTTTAAACTGTTCGAGGTCAGCCTTTAAGTGTTCGATCTGAGTTGTCAGAATAATGTTTTCATCTTTTAGCTTCTTACAATTCTAGCACTATCCTGGCTTTTCATGAGAAATACTGCCTCTGTATTTCTGAGCAGACTTACTCATCACTCTCTTTTCCTTCATTACTTTCAGCTTGTCAGGTCTCTCAATCTTACTGTCAAGCTCACTTTTGACCTATCGTATTCTGGAGTGTTAAAGGCCAGAAGAAGGTGCAGTTTCGATTACTTTTGCGGACTCTGATTTGCTTGACTGCTTCTTTAGTTGATTTTTCGCATGTTCCAGCTATCTCTCCTTCTCTTTAATAAGCCTTCGAGCATTAAACAGCATTTTATTCAGGTTTTTCTCGTTATCGGATACCCTCGAATGGACCCTTTCTTTGTCATCAGATTTGCTAAGCTTAGTCTTCATTTCGTGATTTTCCTTCATGAGGTAGTGATTTTTTTCCTGGAGGAGGATCATTTTTTGCTCCATGGCTGATATTCCGTGCTGATTGCTGCATAGTCGGGATGTTACGCTTTAAGAAACAGCAATTTATTATGCTCCTCTTAGAGCATTTAACGCAGCCTGGTAGTTTATTCAAGGATACTGTCCCTCTCCACCTACAGCTCAGAAATTGTTGTGAACTTGATGGAAGTTTTTATTTTACTGTTCTCCTTTTTTACATCATCCAGCTCTTTTTGTATGTTTCTG
>Ga0210025_1004294_pt1 | contig 12259 bp, 7 predicted proteins | sample CryGeyme20150102_FD_183989 | JGI IMG/M metagenome (GOLD analysis project Ga0210025, IMG submission 183989) | Groundwater microbial communities from Crystal Geyser aquifers in Utah, USA - Crystal Geyser metaG 2015-0102 (SPAdes) (version 2) | ecosystem: Environmental > Aquatic > Deep subsurface >...
ACGGAGAAAAGGTCGGCCCTAGTAAATTGCCGAGTTTCTCCAAACCACCCTACCTAGCCAAACGTAGCCCTAGAGAGCTGGCATAGTCGAGAGAACGCGGTAGCGTTCGCTCGCTAGTACTCATCAGGAGTACTCTAACTCTAGCTAGACTATTATTATTTATTATTAACATATTTTTTATCAAAACATTCGCTTGTCTACTACCAGGTACGTGGTAGTCTACTCTACTAATACTAGCCAATACTTAATAGCTAGTATCCCAAACATTGGTATTGACAGGACCGTCGTTCGAGATTCTTGACTGTTGGTACCTGGTACTAATCCATCCCGACTTATCCCGAAGCATTATTGAGTCTAGTTCTTGTTTTCTTTTTGAAGTCCAAAAGTGATATTTATGATATTTTTTGTTTTCGCCGTGCAGCCATGATCATCATCTCATGAAGGTTCACTAGCCGAAGATTTGGCGCGTCCAGCACCTGCATCTCTTGTGGTATCTGCTGCAGAAGTCCTTACATAATCTTGAATGTAGAAATGAATACCTTGTTGAAGCATGGCGTTAGTTATAGCTCCGCTGTGTCGTAGGGACTGTTTGAGATGGCGAAAGATTTCATCATTGGCCAAAACGGTAGTAATATCCTCTCGTCGACACACCAATTGTTCAATTTTACGTCGGTATTGGCCATAGCGCAGCATTTTTATGTCCTCTTCTTGTTTTTCCCAGGCGTGCTGGTATCTGCTGAGACGTTGACAATTTTCAGTGTAGCGGATCTTGGTACTTTGTTGAACGGATTGAAGATGGATTATTGTTTCCTGTAATCGTTCTTGAAGCTCTTGTGTAGCAAGTAGTGCACTAGCTTTTTCGTGCAGGAGCTGCAAGTATCTTTGCGTGCTTTCGCAGGCAGCAGGGTAGTTTGTAAGTACCCGTTTACGTGTCCATTTTCGCACTCGATAGTTTGCAGTAACTTGGTTTTCGTCAAGATCTTTATTACTAGTGCTCGTACCGTTCAATTTCTTTTCCACCAGAATTTGTGAAAGCTCTGATGCATTCATGTAGGTCCAACCATCGTCTTCTGGGTCGCGACTTGAATCGAGAGGAATGTCCAATGTCCAGCGACCGATCCACTTCCATGCCTCACCACTTCTTTTTGGACAGGGCAACGAAAATACATTTTCTTTAGTATTGTTCACGATTCGTTTTGTTAGCTTAGAGTCTGTGAGAAGTGGATCATAACCTTGGAAGGATGCTGGCCGAAGCCCCCTTAATTTCAACGAAAGACTTGTAGGAGGTACTGTGGCAACGGACGTGGTTGGAGATTGTTCTGGAGTATTAGTGTGCGATGAGTACTTGTTGTTGAGACAACTTTTGTCCCAATGAGCATTCCTATGAGTACTACTGCTGACACACCTGACACACGTAGCATCTTGTCTAGCGCAATTAGTCTCGTTAAGTGAGTACAAATAGTATGAGGTTGGCAGGGATTGGAATACAGAAGGAAACAAAACAAGATCACTTTTCCATGTTAAGGACCCGGAATCAAGACATTGCCAATCAAATATAACTTCGTGCTGGGATAGAATGTGCGACTGCAGAAAGGGATGCCAAGGTAAGATCTCCAAGAAGCGAATAGTTTTCAGTGGAAGACGCGTTGAGATGAATGGATGTTCCTTTTCTCGCAGCCGAGCCAATGACACGGCTGGTCGCTCCTGACAAAGTGCTTCCACGAGTATTTTGTACCCTTCTACTTTATTTTTAAGTTTTTGTAGGTGCATTGCTTCCTGCTTGCCTTGAACGTCTTCTTTCGTGTCCGCTCTCTCTTCTGTGTGGCTTTCAATGACGCCAAGGCCCTTTGCCTTTCCGTTGCGGTTTGAATACGTCAGCGTTTGAATGATTAGAGCTTCTAGCTCCTTTTGCTTGGCTAATTCGCACTTTACCAAAGCTTGAACGTCTTGGAGAATGATCGTGCTGCTTGCAGTTGAACTCGCAGCAGCAGCAGCAGCATCAGCTACTATTATTGCATCAGCTGCAGTAGGCTCTGTCATCTTTCGCGCTTCCTACGTTTTTCTTTCGCATGCAATGGCTGAATTCATATCTGTCCATGTGATAAAGACATAACACCGCCAAGAAGACTTTTACGCCGAATAACTTTAACTGGACGCGACTTTTTTGGGTTGGATATTTTTCATTTTTGTTTTTGATGGGTTAATATTTAAGTTTCCTTAATTATTATTTCTATCAGCTGTAAGTCGCAGTCGTCCACTACTACTACTACTAGCCAGCTACAGTAGCTAGTAGCTACTGTACTCTACTATAGCTAGTAGCTACCAGGTAGCACTCTCTACTTCTAGCTAGCTAGTAGCTAGCTAGTGTAGTAGCTACTACTAGTAGTAGTAGAGTACTAGTCTAGCTACCACTGGCTGGCTACTGTACCACTAGCTCTACTAGCTAGCTACTAGAGTAGCTACGGTAGCTACTACTAGACTAGTAGACTACTTTGTGTATGATGGACTGTTTTCTTGTCGCTTTAAAGATGCTAGAAAAGACTCGAGCTCCACGTTCTTATTTATCGATATTTCTTTAATGTAAAAGAAGTTCGATATGAATGTTCCATATCCGGGTTGTCTACATTACTTACTACTACTACTACTAGCTACTGTAGCTAGCTAGCTACAGTACTCAGTACTGCCTAAAATAGCTGAACCTACTCAACTCTTGAATCCAAACTTCCCGCTCCAATTTCGGCACCATCTCTCCCAAGACGAAAAAAATGGCACAACGAACAACGAACACAATGATGTGATATTTTAGATACCTTTTATTACACTGCAACACTGCTCGTCATAATTTTCAAGAGGAGAAATCTTTCAACAGGCAGCAGCTATCATGGCAACCGAAACGACTGGACTTCTTTCCACCGAGGTTGGAAATGGTCACGTCCCAAGCCCAAGCCCAAGCCCAAGCCCAGCCGTCGATAGTACTAAGCATGTGACCACCATTTTCTTGGTGGTTCAGATCATCCTGATCCCCTTCTTTGCACTTGGCACGACGTATAGTTCGGTGGAATACTCTGTCAAAGAATACATTGCCTTCCGTGACATTATGGCAATGCTACTTTTGGGTTTTGGTTACCTCATGACTTTCCTCAAGAACTACGGACTTGGAGCTGTTGGCTTTACCATGATGCTTTCGACTCTTAGCATGGAAACAAACATCCTTGTAGAATTCTTGCTCCGCCTCCTCAAAGGCGAGGAAGGCGAAGACTCAACCTTTCCCCTTCCCATCTCAATGGCTACATTGATCGATGCCGAGTTTAGTGCTGCCACCCTCATGATTTCGTTCGGTGCACTTATCGGATTCGCATCGCCACTACAAATGATCATGATTTGCTTTAGCCAGGCATTCTTTTACGCGTACAACAAAGTTTTCTTGGTCCTTGGATACATTGGAGCCGAAGATGTGGGGGGGTCCATGACCATTGTGAGATGTATACTGTATACTGCCACTTGTTCAGTTCTATACACGTAGCGACTGTAGACTATCAACTGTCAACTGTCAACTGTAGGCTGTACTGTACTAACAAATACTCTCGTTCTTTCCCATTCACGCACTGCCATTGCAGCACATGTTTGGAGCGTATTTTGGATTGGCGGTATCCAAGGCCTTGGGTGGCCCGAAAGACGAGGGAGCCTCGGCAGAACCCGATAAGGTATCGGATATCATGGCCCTTGTGGGAACTGCAATCCTTTGGGTATACTGGCCAAGCTTTGTTGGCGCTACAGAGACAGGAATTTTGGAGAACGAGCAGCGTTGCGTGATCAACACCACCATGGCTCTGATTGCTTCTACTACCATGACCTTTTACTTGTCCTACATGTTGAGCCACGGAAAGTTTGATCCAGTCCACGTCGCAAACTCTACCTTGGCGGGGGGTGTTGCTATTGGAAGCGCGGCCCGCCTGAATATTGGACCCGGTGGAGCTTTCGTTGTCGGTGCACTTGCTGGGGCGGCCAGCGTCTGTGGTTACGTCTACAGCAGCCCATACCTGGAGTCAAAACTTGGAATCTTTGATACCTGTGGCGTCGGAAACCTTCACGGTTATCCTTCTCTCGTTGGTGGTATCCTTAGTATCGCTCTGGTTGCGCTCGACCCGGAAGCTGACTTTCTCGAGTACTCAATCGTGCCGCAAATGATTCGTCAACTTGGTGGAGTCGTCGCAACGTTGGCTGTAGCTTCGGTCTCGGGCTATGCCACTGGCCTATTTGTCAAGGGCTATAAGGATGAATCTGCTACCATGAGCTACTCTGATGCAGTCTGGTGGCACTTGGAATACTAGTCGCGCAATTTCGACATGTTTGAGGCATTTCTATTTGTACTTTGATATTATCGGGGAGCTCAAGCTATTGTAAGAATATTATTGTATAACATTTTACAAGTTTTCAGTGCTCAAACTGTACACTCAACACTACTCCCTCATATACGGGCTCGCAACCTGTAGCGGTACAACGTTGATGTCGTCGTTGCTGTGGAGAGTGCTTCGTCGTGGAGGCATCGTATTGTACGGTGCGGTCGATCGTACGCGCTATGGTAATAGTTTTCGAAAAGTATTGCGTTTTTATAGTCTTTCAAAGCATCTCACTGTTCATTCTCATATCCTTTGCGTGAGTGCCGAGATTCCAATAAGGCAAGTTCCTGAAATAAAAAAGAGCTTCCAATTATTGTCTCTTCTTCACGCGATGAAGATTGAACGGAGTATGAGATTCTAGCTCCGCGCTTTCTTTGCTACCTGTTCCACGCAAAGGAAAAATCAGTCGTACCTGGGGTATGAAAGAATGCCTCTAGACCTAAAGCACCACGACAACATCTCAAGAAACTTTACATATTGGACAAGGCCGCGTAGAGTGAATTCGCTTTCTGCTAATCTGCAGCAGGCAGCAGCGAACGATTATACAGCAGCCAGCTCTAATATCGCCGCGACGACCCACGACTTTCATTATTTCAAAATAAGTGCCTGCGTAAGACGGAGTAGAAAAACGTCATGTTGTGCCATGTCATTATTGGCTATTTCATTCAAGTGGAGGTGACACAAAGTTCGGGCGTGCAGCTCGCCAAATGGACAATTTTCCTTTTTTTGTGCTTTTCCGGGACCCTTGACAGCGGGCCACAAGAGACAGAAAGAGAGTCGTTATTGTGTTGTTTTCGACCACCACCACCACCACCACCACCACCATTTTTTTTTTGCACTTGTCATCGAAAACGCAGTAGCTATCACGTGGGATGCATTGTCTAGATTCTTATTTTGGCGTTTACTCGTGGCGTGGACAACTGCTACCCTCCTTTATGACCCCAAGAGAGATGCGCACTCATTTTTTCAGTTCAACTGGTTCAACTCCGTCGTGTCCAAATCTGGAGCTCGACAACTTTAGCAAGCAGCTTTGTTTTTTCTTCTTTTCTTACCAGAAAAACCTTCCTGCTGCTTATTAGTGGGGTCTGACGGGATGGTGCTGGCTGCAATGCATTATTCGAATGATACCAAAAGCTGCGGTTTTGCTTTGTTTGTTGAAACTAGCATTCTCAAATTATACTTCTTCTCAACCAGAACAAGGTTTAGCTTGTGGTTCAAAACGAGGGAGGACAATTCCTTCGGACCGTGGCAAGCAATGTCGTGAAACAAAGTACTCAAGTAGTACTAACTATAGTGATAATTAGCAAATGATAGAGCTTAATAGTATGCGTACTGGTGTAACTTGATAAAATATTAATTCTACTAGCTGGTAGTGTGCATCAATCGTACTAGGCAACACATTCATATTTGTGCGCCGTGCGCCGTCGTCAGTCGTTGAAATGCAAAATGATTTCTCGCTTGCACATGATGTAGATGATCAAAAACTAGTGATTGGTCCATTTTGAATACTCTTCCAAAAATCAAGCGCCAATGTACAGCTGAACAGCTGAACAGATATCTGGCCTTGCCAGTGACAAAAGTTGTCAGCGATACGACGAGAAATCGTTTTCTCCCTTCTTGTCAGAACAGTTCTGTCGCCAAGTCTTCCACCATGAACCGACAAACACGCTTGTTCATTATTAGTCATGATTCTTATACGTTCAATGAGTTCATGCTGTTGCTGTTTTATTCTGTTGCAAACTAGCCAACAAGGCTGCCGCCTTTTCTTGCAGTCCTGCCGCACAAATGGCTGCCGCGAGTGCTTCCAGGTCCATTTCTTCCTCCTCTTGCTGTGTTAAAGTGTGATCTTTGAACTCGGGCAACGGCAGTGTGTTCACTAGTTCTTGAGAACATTTGGTTTCGTCAAAGGACGGCAAATCACAGTTCCTCCATCGCTGGGGTTGGTAGCGTTTCGGAGTGGTAAACTTCAATTCTCCCGTTTTTGTAATCCTGGGCTTGGTGGTCCACTGTTTGCCCTGACAAATGACTGCCAGTTGTTGTGACTGTGACTGCGATTCAGACTGTGACTGCGATTCGACTGCTTGGCCACTGTTAATGGCATCGGTAGCTTCTTCCGCCACAATGAGGGCACTGGACGCAGGCTTGACCTTTTGCAGAAAATCCAGACGTTTCTGTCGATACTTTTGGAGGCTTGCAAGACGTTCTTGGTACGCTCGCTGCTGCTCTTTCAACTCGTGTTTCACCTTGGCCTTCTTTACTGCGTTCTTCACCAATGCGTAGGGAGAGCGGCTCTTCTTGGACGTTGTCAGAATCTCGGCGGCGCTGGCGTTTTCATTGTTGCTGTTGTTATCGGAAAAGCTGCGGAATGACTTGAGCAGAGAATTGTGCAAGTAGCGAACCATTATTATTATTATTTTGCTGAGAGCAGGAAGGTGTCCTTTTGTGTTGTGTGTTGTGGTGTGAAGATGATGGTTGTAACTGGCTGCGGCTGTGTACGGTTTGTGAATGTCTTTGTCCGTGTATAATGTGGTGATAATACTATAATATGAGTAGACTACTAGAAGTTTATTAGTAATGAAAAGGTCTTGTTGGGGTTTTTCAATTTTTTATGAACTGCTTGAAAACCGATGTGGCCACTTCAATGTGAGCGTAAGCCGATACGCAAAATAACCAACTTTTCCTTTGGTACTCAATAGACGTTACAAGACAGCGGTTAAATACTAGGGCATCCTCGTTTGTGTTAAACAGAGTCCGTTGAGACTCAAGACCATTCGTGGTACTTTTTATGAAATATCGCATACGTAGTCCTATCTACCGTACTACTCCTATTACGTCCAGTAGTAGTGTGACCAGCTAGCTACTCAGTAGCAGCTAGTAGTATTAGACGACAGTAGACTACAGCCATTGCAGTTCTTCTTCTTGTTGTCTGCCTTGTACTACTACTAGTACTCTAATACTACTACTACCTGGAAATAGTAGCTACTACGGTACTAGTAGACTAGCTAATAGAGTACTACAGGTAAGGGTAGTAGTAGACTAGAGTAGTAAATTTAAATACGCAAACCTCGGTGTATTGTTTTACCACACGTACAGGAGCGAATCTTCTCTCGTTCTATTCTTGGTGTTTGTACAGTGATTCCACTACGTTAGTGATCATTGCATGGAATCTTTCTTTCCAATAGTAGTACAGTACAAAATTACTGTACACCAGAGAAGCTTCACGTGTGTGTCATTGAAACAGTTCAACCGTTTCCAGGTGTTACGTACCAGGTACTAGTACCAGGTACCCTGGTACGGTACATGAATCCAAAGCACGTTCATCGGAGATGAGGAACAGTCCTTCACGTGTTTTATTTGTTCGTTCGTTCGTTCGTTCGTTCGTCGAATCTCTATTGTTGTCATCATCCTACAAGTCAGAACACTATTACTACTCTACTACCAGGTATTAATTTGGTTGACAGAATATTACCTGGTAGTAATAAAATAATAACGTACCAGGTACTCCGTTCTCTGTGTAACTACAGGAGTACGCAGTAGTAGCTATTAGTTGACAGGTACTACGAAGCAATGCACCACCATTGTACTCTACTACCACTACCATAGCTAGTAGACTATCTATCATCCACCAAAAAGAACTGCGTTGTACTCTGCTCCTCAATGACTCATTCTCGAGAGTATCACTACTTCTAGCTAGTAGAATTCTTTTTGATGATGAAATTGAGCCATGTGATGGCTTTCTTCCTTTTGTGGTGCGGTGTGCAGGAGTGAATCATCATTTTAATTTTCTTTTTCTGCTGATTGTTCCCAATTTCCGAGTGCTATTACTACTGGTGGTAATAATACTGCTACTAGCTAGTACCTTGTACTTGTACCTGGTACCAACCATTCGTACTACTAGCTAGTTGCTACAGTACCAGGTAGTACTGCCTACGGTAGCTAGAGTACTTTAGTACCTGGTACCTGGTAGTAGCTACTCTATGAAGTACCGTACCACGTGCCGAGTACACTGCTAGTAGTACCAGGTACCTGCTGCTACTCGGCTTATACTCCAAGTGATGAGAGTGGAAACAAAGTATTGGCTGGTTTTGTACCAGGGTAACAATACTACTACTGCTACTACTAGCTACCAGGTAGTGTAGTACTAGTGAGCACAAATAGTAGCTATTCGTGCTCAAGTACTCTACCAGTAGAGAGTACTCGGAGTAGTTTCTTTTTATTTCTATAGTGATGTGATTGAAGAAGATTTTTCTTCGGTGTTCGAATTTAGTTCTGTTGACACAGATTTGTGTCACACTCTTAGTACTACGTGTACTACTACTACTACTACTACTACTACTACTACTACTACTACTACTACTACTAGTAATAGAGCTTGACTTAGTACCAGCCAGTGCAACACCTAGACCCTACTACCACTGTAGCACTACTATGAGTACTAGTACAGTACGAATGCGTACTTGACGTATCCCATTTTTTCTTCACAAGAAGATCACAAGTCACACACAAGCACATTATATCAGAATTCAGAATAAATATTATTCTAATATTGTTGTCTCATTATAGCATAATATGGACATGGTATCATCAGGTATTCCAAAAAGACCAACAACAGATCGAACAGATCCGTCGTCTGATGTGTCTGTTGTGTCTGTTGTGTCAGGCAGAGCTTCTGCTTCAACGTCGTCACAGTCACCTCCTCCATTCTCTCAACTGTTGAAGAAGTCTACTTCCAGTCCCGGACGGTCACAGCAGCTTGCGTCTAGTAGTAGTAGAAGTGCTTGGGGCGGCAATGGTGATAATAATGATGATGACGACAATGTTGGTATATCTGTTCCTTTATTTGATGACGATTATAGTTTTGATAATAATGATGGTGATAATAATGATGGTGATAATAATGATGGTGATAATAATGGTGATGAGAGTTGGAGTGGAGCTGCTGGTCGTGGTAACAACAGTAACAGCAGTAACAACAGTAACAGCAGTAAAAATAACGCTGACAATAAAAATGCTTTTAAATTGCCTGGCAAATGGCGTCTCCAACGACAACAGCAACAGCAAATTCAAATGCAAACAGGACTGCAAACGGGACTGCGCCTGCGTCGGAGCAGTACCAGTCAGCCAGAAACACCCGAAGGATGGTTCAGTACATCCAATTGCTGCGACTCGGAACAGTGGAACGAAAAGTACCGCATGGGATCTTACCTGTGCAGCAGAGGAAGATTTAGCAAACTGTACACGTGTTTTGCTCTGGTTGATGCAGAAGAAAGAACTGTCAAAGTCATCAAGAAATCGAGAGCACGAACGAGACACCACCACGAGAAAGACAACAACAACAACAACACGAACCACCTACAAGAGTACATGTTGCTGCACAATTTGAAACATCCTGGACTGATCAAGGTTCAGGAATTAGTAGAAGACGAAAAACACTTTTATTGTGTCACGGACGCATACGATCCAACCCGGCAATCGCTTCGAAGATTTTTGGAACAGCAGGGACCAACACAAACACAAACACAAACACAGACACTTCTACACGAACAACAAGCCGCTCACTTATTTTACCAAATGATATCCGTCATACAGTACTGTCATCAACGACACATTGTACTAGCCAATTTGACACTGGATTCATTTGTTGTAAAGCCATCCATTGAAATTCCATCTTTCTTGCAACCACAACCACAACCATCACCATCACCACTAACTCAATTCAAGGTGACACTGGTGGATCTGTCCAATGCGGTACTATTGTGTGATTTGCCGCATTTAGTAAAAACAAACGCGAAAGATTGTACCTGTACACCTACTACGGATAAACACATGCGACTTATGGAACCAAGAGGATCAAATATAAAGTACATGGCACCAGAGGTCGTTCAAATTGGTACGTACTGTATGCTACCTGTTTACCTGTAACTATAATGTCCGAACTATAATGTCCGAGGAAAACGAATGCACACGAGTACAGTAGAATATAATATTACAAACAAATCGTTTCTCACATTTATCAATATTTCTTTCACGATCACAACTAAACACAAACACAAACACCGTATTCGTCACACCATGGACACAGACAAATCATACGCGTACAAATGCGATGTATGGTCGGCTGGGATTATTCTATATGTTATGCTATCGGGAACGTTTCCAATGGACGGAACGAATTTTAGAGACCTGCAAGCACAGATAGTCAATACTACCAAAGATCCGTTCTGGTTGATTCACAAATTTAAACATGTCAACATTTGGAAGGATAGTTCGATCACTGATCACGCGAAACATTTCATTTTCAAACTATTGGCACCAGTGGAAGAAAAAAGAATTACAATCAAACAGGCTATGGAGCATCCTTGGATACAAGCTGTTCATGCTACTCATACTCCCACAACAACTGATATTGATGACGAAAGGGCTTTCGAGAGTACCAACAATGATGATGGCGACCTGTCAATGGAAAAACAAGTACAGAAGACATCACTGCTAGAATCTACAGATTCTCTTTCATCGTCTGCTGCAACAAGTGACACAACAGACGAAGCTGCAATCGACAGTGTGGCCGGATCTCAACGCGAGGAGCAGCAGTGGCAGCAGCAACAACGACTCATTCAACAAATAAAAGCCATTGATACTATTATTCAATCCTACCAATTCATTCAACAAGAATGTCAGCACATTGCAGATGTTTTTACTGCGAGTTCGTCCTTCCGTCTCTTCAACGACAAATACGAGTATAATAATGAATGTACTATGACGCGCGAACAAGTCCGACAAGCATACGAACTACTTTTCGGTGCCACTTTACTCGAAACAGATCTTGATAATGTATTTGCTAAACTCTACTACTATCATCCAAACGCAGCAGATACGGTAACAATTTCGGGAATGGATTTTCTTGTAGCAGCATTGAACGAAAAAGAAATATTATTTACACCGGCACTTCGACAAGCATTTGATGTTTTGGACAGCAATGATTCTGGGCTGATATCTGCTGATCAACTTGCACGATTCCTCCGGAAGTACGTTACTCTGTTCTCCTCCAAACAGGAACGACTTGATACGCGACGGGTGACCATAGCTACATCGCTCTTGAAAAAGTTCGAAGATAACGATAACGACAATGACGACGACTTTTGCAACGTCGTCGACATAGCCTTGGAAGAGCTTGTCGCGATTTTGTTCAAGCTAGCCGTTTCAGAACATCGAACATCATCAAAGTTTTCCAATACTGATCTGATGGCAGACCCAGCCGATGAACAAAAATTGTCTCTTTCCAATTCATCATCTGCAATAAATTCACCCAACAGTTTGACGAGTTTGACGACGACAACGACGAGCCGGCGGCAGTCATCGCTCTATGATCGATTGAATCTGAAGTTTTCTTCCAAAGAGATCACACCGAGAACACCCCAGACTATCAATCATTACTACGAGATCACAGACTTTGCAAACGAAGGCAGTTGTGGTGCAGTCTTTTTCTGTACGCATAAGCAGTCTGGATGCGAGCGAGCTGTCAAATTGGTACGCAAAGATTTGCATGACGAAACCTACAACAAACAAATCCTGGAAGAATTCTTCATACTGCGCAAGCTAGATCATCCCGTACGTGAAAACGGCAATATGTTCTCTCCTTGGTTACTGGTTGTGTGAATAAATGATCGTTTTATTTTATTTTATTTTTTTACAAATCCTGATTAAGCCACTGATTTTTCTTTCTCCTCCGACAGAACAAATTAAGCCCAGGTGGACTATGGCAGTTTACCTTGTCTCCTATGATAGGACTCAGGAGTTAGGTCTTACTCTATTAGGTCGTGTGCCTAGCCTGCTCTGTATACACACACCACTAGTTTGCT
>Ga0210025_1004304_pt1 | contig 12242 bp, 8 predicted proteins | sample CryGeyme20150102_FD_183989 | JGI IMG/M metagenome (GOLD analysis project Ga0210025, IMG submission 183989) | Groundwater microbial communities from Crystal Geyser aquifers in Utah, USA - Crystal Geyser metaG 2015-0102 (SPAdes) (version 2) | ecosystem: Environmental > Aquatic > Deep subsurface >...
GCGTAGGCCGACAGGTCCCGGCCTTCCAGATGGTAGGCCGGGAAATCTGGCAAAACACAGTTGAAATGGCGGTTAAAAGCAGTGCGGTACTCGCGGAAATCGGTCTTGTAACCCAGCGAGTGAAACAGCGAGAGCAAATCCAGATAGATGAACGGGTTGGGTTGTGCGGCTTCGGCAATCTGCTTTTTCAGGACAAACAGGGCGCGCTCGGTCTGCCCGAGCGAAACAAAAAATTCAGCCTGTTGGCGAATATCCAGAATCGACTCGGCGCCGGAGTCGCCCGGTTTGCTTGCGTCACCCAGTCCGGCCCAACTGCTCATGTCAATGTCAAGATCGACTTCTTCATGGGCAATCGCGCCAAAATTACTGTCGCCCACGTCCTGCAACCGCGTATTGGTAAACGCGTGGTTCAGGTCTTGCAAGGAGGCTGGAATTGCCGATTTACTCAACACCTGGACAGGCGCAGCGGCGACCACGGGTGCAGTCTGGATGACGGTCTGCGGCGTGGTCGCAGTACCCGACTGCGCATGCCACCAGGACTGCGCCGGTTTCTCGCCTGGCAAAACCGACCCGATAGGCGTCGTCGGCCCGGACAAGTCATCGCGTTCGCTGGCCGACAGTGCCATCTCTGTCAGAATGCTGGCCCGACCATCTTGCGGGGGTTGGTCACGATAGCGTTGCCACAGCAGCCAGACCAGGACCGAAATACACAAGAACAACAAGGCCAGCACCACATAAAACAACTGCAGGGACACGCGTTCGGTCTGCGCTTTTTGCAGCTGAATCTGCATCTCGGCCAGCGCTGCGTTGTTCCTGGCAGTCACGTCCTGGAGCGCTTTGAGTTCTGCTTGCAAGGTTTCGATCTGCTTGGCTTGCAGCAGTGATTCAGCAGACGGCAAGGTCAGCGTTGTTGCGGCCAGACCGTCGGCCTGACCCGAGGGCAAATTCAAGGTTTCAAGCTTCAGGGCTGACTTGGCGGTCTCTGCTGCTGCCACCGGTGGTTGGGCAATGACGGCGGGTTTTTTGGCCTTCTTGGTCACCGCTGACTTTTTGCGCACAGGACGAGACTTTGCAGCAACCGCCGGTTTGACCACGGCTTGCGCCGGTGTTGCCGCCGGTGCTTTGGCCGCGCCAGTTACCGCGGCGCCTTCAGCCACCGGCATGGCCACAGACTGCGGTGACTTCACAGCTGGCGCTGGTGCGACCGCCGGTGGCGGTACCACCGGCAACGCCTGTGCTGGCTCAGTCGACGGCATGACCACCACTGGAAAATCGGCAAGCACCACGTAGCGGCGAGTAAATTGGGTTGCACAGGTTGAATGCAACTGCACCGTCACCACCGGCTCGTCGACCAAGGCGCGAGACTGAATTCGGACTTTGTACGAGGGCGTCGCCACGCCAGGCTGTGGCGTCACCGTCACGGCGGCGGGCGCCTGGGGCGTGTCGGCATGAAAAACGTCGGCGGTAAAACACGATGCCGAGACATCTTCTTCGGGCGCAGTCTGGACCATCACCGACAAATCAAGACTGCGACCGATGACCACGCTGCCGCGCAGATCTCCCAGTGTGAACGCTTGAGGGGCCGTCACCAAGCCGGCAGTCAAAGCCAGCCCCAAGAACACACTGTAGAAAACTCTGCGCTTCAAGACATTGATCCCTTATTGCGATGCTGCAGTTTGTAGTAACTTGGTGGAGCATAACGCGAACTGGCGCTATTTTCTATCGAAAGCGGCAACATCTTTGGGTTTACACGCCATTTTTGGATAAGCTTGCGTTTCCAAGACAACCGTGCGCCCGTTTTCCAGCGGGTATGCCCACCGCTTATGTGCCAACTTCTCGGAATGAACAGTCACCTGCCGGCGAGCCTGACGCTGAGTTTTACCGGCTTTTCGCAGCGCGGGGGCTGCACCGACCACCATGGCGACGGCTGGGGCATCGCCTTTTTTGAAAGCGACTGCGCTGCCACCGGCAAAGGCGTGCGCCATTTTGTCGACAAATCAAGTGCGGCTACCTCACCGATCGCGCAGATGCTCAAAAGCTACCCCATCAAAAGCCACAACGTCGTCGCGCACGTGCGCAAGGCCACTGTGGGCAGCGTGGCGCTGGAAAATTGTCATCCGTTTGTGCGTGAGTTGTGGGGCCGCTACTGGGTTTTTGCCCACAACGGCGACCTGAAAAACTACGCGCCCAAACTGCACGGCAGTTTCAAACCGGTCGGCAGCACCGACAGCGAACTGGCGTTTTGCTGGCTGATGCAAGAACTGGCCAAATCACACGCCAATGTGCCCAGCGTCGACGAACTCACCTGCACGCTGCGCGAACTGGTGCCGCAGATTGCCAGGCACGGCACCTTCAACTTCTTGCTCAGCAACGGACTGGCGCTGTGGGCGCACGCCACCACCAAGCTGCACTATGTGCTGCGCGCGCATCCGTTTCACCAGGTCCACCTGAAAGACGAGGACGTAACGGTCAATCTGGCGCAGCTCAACAGCCCTGAGGACCGCTTGGCCATTGTGGTCACCGAACCGCTGACCACCGACGAAGACTGGGTGGCGATGCTGCCAGGGCAGCTGATGGTATTTGTTGACGGTACGCCGCTGGAGTGCAGCTGCCCGTCACACCACAGTCGGTCGATCCACGCGATGCAACACTGCGTGGCGCTGCGTCAAAGCAAGGCCGCTTCCAGCGCGTCGATAAACATCGCGGCCACGTCAAACCCGGTCTGATCGGTGATCTCCTGAAAACACGTCGGGCTGGTGACGTTGATCTCGGTGAGATGGTCGCCAATCACGTCCAGGCCGATCAACAACAGTCCGCGTGCGGCCAGCACCGGGCCAATCGCCTCGGCAATCTCTCGGTCGCGCGCGCTCAAGGCTTGCGCCACGCCCTTGCCACCGGCGGCCAGATTGCCACGCACCTCGCTGCCTTGCGGAATGCGCGCCAGGCAGTACGGCACCGGCTTGCCACCAATGACCAGAATGCGTTTGTCGCCCTGGGCAATGGCCGGTAGAAACTTCTGCACCATCACGCTCTGCGCACCCTCGCGGTTCAGCGTTTCGATGATCGAACCCAGGTTCAAGCCGTCTTCTTTGACCCGATAAATACCCATGCCGCCCATGCCGTCGAGCGGCTTGAGGATGATGTCATGGTGCGCGGCGTGAAAGCGCTTGATGTCTTGCGCGTCACGCGTCACCAACGTGGGCCCAATGAACTGCGGCCACGCCAGGATCGCCAGTTTCTCCGGGTGGTCACGCAGCGCGCGCGGCTTGTTGAAGACGCGCGCGCCCTCACGTTCGGCCTGCTCCAGCAGGTGCGTGGTGTAGAAAAACTCGCTGTCAAACGGCGGGTCTTTGCGCATGACCACCGCGTCGAAATCTTTCAGCACCGCAGGCCGCTCGTCGGGCGCTTGCTGTGCCGCGGTAAACCATGCGCTGGCCTCACCTGTGAGCGTGATGTCGCGCACAAACGCGGTCGCCGGCGCGCCGCGCTGCCACATCAGATCTTTGGGCTCGCACGCGCTCAATGCGTGGCCGCGCCTTTGCGCCTCGCGCATCATGGCAAAAGTGGTGTCCTTGTAAATCTTGAAAGATTCAAGTGGATCGGCGACAAACAACAACTTCATGGATGCATTTCCTCCGGACGATATTCAGATTTCAATTTTGCTACCCAGTTCGACCACCGCGTTGCTGGGCAGGTTCAGGAAGTCAGCCGCCGCGCTGGCGTTGAGGTGCATCTGGGCAAAAACTTTTTCGCGCCAGGGCGCCATGCCGCCGCCGAGCTTGGGGGCGACCGTATCACGGCTGAGGAAATAGCTGGTGGTCATGGGGTCAAGATCGCAGCCACGGCCCTTCATGTGCGTCAGCGCCTTGGGCAAATCCGGGTCATTCTTGAAACCGTAGTTCACCACCACCTGCCAGCAGTCGTGCCCCAGCGACTCGATGGTCAGACGCTTGTCCATGCCAATCCACGGGACCTCGTGATTGACCACGGTAATAAACAAATTAATCTCATGCAGCACCTTGTTGTGTTTGAGGTTGTGCAGTAAGGCGTTGGGCACCGTGCCCGGTGCCGCGGTCAGAAACACCGCCGTACCCGCCACTCTTGTTGGCGGACTGACAAACACCGCTTCCAGAAAACTCGGTAAGTCAATCGCGTCGGCCCTGAGTTTTTGATTCAACAAACGGCGGCCATCTTTCCAGGTAAGCATCAAGGTGTAGACACCACTGGCAATGAGCAACGGAAACCAACCGCCCTCGACCAGCTTCATCAGGTTGGAGGTAAAGAATGCCAGATCGACCAGAAAAAACACCCCGGTGGCCGCCACGCACAACAGCAGCGGGTAGCGCCAGGTATAGCGAATGACAAAGAACGTCAGTACAGTGGTGATCAGCATGTCCAGTGTCACCGCAATACCGTACGCTGCAGCCAGATTGCTCGACGACTTGAACAGCAGCACCGCCAGCACGATGGCAACAAACAGTCCCCAGTTCACGAAGGGCATGTAAATCTGGCCGGTTTCCTTGATGTTGGTGTGCCAAACCTGAAAACGCGGCAAATAGCCCAGCTGGATCACCTGCTTGGTGACCGAAAACGCACCGGTGATCAGTGCCTGCGACGCAATCACCGTGGCCAGTGTGGCCAGCCCCACAAGCGGCAACAGCGCCCAACCCGGTGCCATCATGAAAAACGGGTTTTTCACCGCTGCCGGGTTGCTCAGCAGCAGCGCGCCTTGACCAAAGTAATTCAGCGTCAGCGCCGGCATGACCACACCAAACCAGGCCAGCCGGATCGGTTTTTTGCCAAAGTGGCCCATGTCGGCGTAGAGCGCCTCCCCCCCCGTCACACACAGCACAACCGCGCCCAGAATGATGAACGTGGTGCCGGGGTTTTCCCACATGAACCCCAAGGCGTAATGCGGGCTCAATGCCAGCAGCACTTCGGGGGTATGCGCGATATGCCAGACACCCAGCACGGCAATGGCGACGAACCAGACCAGGGTAATGGGGCCGAAGAACTTGCCAATGTCTGCAGTGCCGCGCTTTTGGACAAAAAACAGGCCAAAGAGAATCAACAGCGTCAGCGGAATCACGGCCTTCTTGAAGCCAGGTGACACCACTTCCAGACCCTCCACCGATGACAACACCGAGATGGCTGGCGTGATGACCCCGTCGCCGTAAAACAGACAGGTACCAAAAATGCCCACCAGCAGCAAGCGTCGGCGCAAAACTGGCTTGTCCTTCACCGACTGCGAGGCCAGCGTCAGCATCGCCACCAGGCCGCCTTCCCCGTTGTTGTCGGCGCGCAGCACCAGCGTGACATACTTGAGCGAGATGATGACGGTGAGCGTCCAGAAAAAAATCGACAGGATGCCCAGCACGTTGTCGTGGGTAAACAGCACGTGGCCCGCGCCAAACACTTCTTTGACCGCGTACAGCACGCTGGTGCCGATGTCACCATAGACAACGCCAATGGCACCGAGGGTGAGTGCACGCAAAGACGTTTGGGATGTTGCCAAGCAGTCACCTGGCGGGTTCAGCCGCCGGGCTCCATTTCAAGAGGGAGCGCTATTTTGCGTCAGATTGCCAACCGGGCGTGGCGGGCTCAATCGTAGACTTCGGCGTCCGGGTCGGTGGCTTCGAGCTCGTAGCTGGCCGCCAGCGTGGCCAGACGCCCCACCACGCCGTACATGTAGAAACGGTTGGGCACGCTGGCGCCGGGCTTGACGCCGGGCTGCGGCAACTGCGTGCTGTGCTCAAAAGCCAACGGCACGTAGTCTGAACCCGGTGCGTTCAGGCTCTCATCGATGCCGCGACCAGCGTGGACCCGGTAAAAGCCGCCCACCACGTAGCGATCCATGATGTAGACCACCGGTTCGGCCACCGCGTCATTGACCCGCTCTTGCGTCAACACGCCTTCCTGCACCATAAAATCATGTGGCAGCAGCGGCGCCTTGCGCCCTTGGGTCAAAGCACGGACCCGATCACACAAGGCCTGCGTGTCCTTGGCGTCACGCACTGTAATGATGCCAAGTTCGTGGGTGCCGTGGTCGGCCTTGACGACGACAAAAGGCTTCTCCTTGATGCCGTATTCCTTGTACTTGCGCCGCACCTTGGTCAGCACCACGTCGATCTGGTTGCGCAGGCAATCCATGCCGTCGCCGTCGCCCAGGTCAACGTCGGCACACTTGTCATAGAAGGGGTTGATCAGCCAGGGGTCGACGCCCATGAGCTTGCCCAAGCGCTTGGCGACCTCTTCGTAGGCCTTGAAATGCGTGCTCTTGCGTCGCGTGGGCCAGCCCGCGTGCAGCGGCGGCAACAGGTACTGCTCGTAAATTTCTTCCAGAATACCGGGCACACCCGCACGCAAGTCGTTGTTGAGCAAAATGGTGCAGGGGTCAAAGTCTTTGAGGCCCAGACGGCGTTTGCTGCGGATCACCGGCTCCAGCGTGATCGTTTCGCCGTTTTGCAGCGCCAGCGTCGTGACTTTCTTGAGCGCTGGGTCAATCGAGCCCAGCCGCACATTGAGCCCGGCCATGTTGAACAGGCGCTGTAATTGAAGCAAGTTGGCCAGGTAAAAACTGCTGTGGGGGCCGTTCTCAGGGATCACCAGCAGGTTGCGCGCCTCGGGGCAAATTTTCTCGATGGCTGCCATCGTCGCCTGCACCGCCAGCGGCAGCATTTCACCAGAGAGGTTGTTCCAGCCACCAGGGAACAGGTTGGTGTCCACGGGTGAGAGCTTGAAACCGGCGTTACGAATGTCCACCGAGCTGTAAAACGGCGGCGTATGTTCCATCCACTCCAGCCGGAACCAGCGCTCGATGGCCGGCATGGTGTCGAGCACGCGCTGCTCGAGTTCGTTGATCGGACCGGTCAGAGCAGTAATCAGGTGCGGAACCATGGCAAACCTTGGAAAGAGTTGAGATGAATTTTAGGCCCGGACATGGGCCCCACAGAGACCCGACACCGGTGCAATAGTTCCCACCAGAGGCAAGGGCCTTACCGCGCGCCGTCAGCCAGCCAGCGCAGCAACCGTGTCGCCGCCTCAAGACTGAGGCGCTCGTGCGCGTCGATGTGCTCCAGCGGCTCACCCGTGCGGTACTTGGCCACTTTTTGCGCCAGCGCCGCGGCGTCGCCCTTGTACTTGGCCATCTTGCCAGCCAGTTGCTCGAATGACGGCGACTCACCACGTGGATAAGCGCCGTGGCAGTTGACGCAGCCATAGTCTGCAGCCAACTGGGCACTGGCCTGCGCCGGAGCACACACGACAACGGTCAGGGCGGCAACCGCCGCCGCCACTGAATTCAACAATGTTTTCATGACAACTCCCTATAAAAAAATCAGACACGCACCTCACCCTGGCCGAGCACCACGTACTTGAGCGAGGTCAGCCCTTCTATACCCACGGGGCCGCGGGCGTGAAACTTGTCGGTACTGATGCCAATCTCGGCACCCAGGCCGTACTCAAAGCCATCAGCAAAGCGCGTGCTGGTATTGACCATGACGCTGGCTGAATCAACCTCACGCAAAAACGCTTGCGCGTGGACGTGGTCACGCGTCAGGATCGCGTCGGTGTGGTGGCTTGAGTAGTGATTGATGTGGGCAATGGCCTCGTCTACCCCAGCAACGATCTTGATGCTGATGATCGGCGCCAGGTACTCTTCAAACCAGTCCGATTCAGTCGCTGGAACGAGCTTGAACGCTTCACTATCAATAGCTGCTTGCGCTTGCTGTATAAGGGCTAGAAGCCAATTTTGCTTATAATTCTGCAACAGCGCCAGCGCCTCGGGGCAACAACGCATCTCGACTCCCTTGGCGGCATAAATACTGGCAATCTGCGGTAAGAACTCAGCCGCTACGCCACGTGCGACTAGCAGACTCTCGGTGGCGTTGCACGGGCTGAACTTGTTGGTTTTGGCGTTGTCGGCCACTTTGACAGCCAAGATGATATCGCTGGGATCGTCCACGTAGGTGTGGCAGTTGCCGTCCAGGTGCTTGATGACCGGCACCTTGGCGCCAGCGCTAATGCGCTCGATCAGCGCCTTGCCGCCGCGTGGAATGATGACGTCCACGTACTGCGGCATGGCGATGAGCTCACCAACCACCGCGCGGTCGGTGGTTTGCACCAGTTGCACCGCGTTCTCGGGCAGACCGCTTTCCACCAGCGCCTGCCGCACTAATCTGGCCAGCGCCTTGTTGGAATCAATCGCCTCGGAGCCGCCGCGCAGGATGCAGGCGTTGCCGCTTTTGATGGACAGGCTGGCCGCCTCGATCGTCACGTTCGGACGGCTCTCGAAGATCATGCCAAAGACACCAATGGGCACGCGCATTTGGCCCACGCGGATGCCGCTGGGCTGCTCTCTCAGACCGATGATCTCGCCAATCACGTCGGCCATGGCGGCGAGCTGCTCGCAACCCTGGGCGCAGGTCTCGATCACTGTGGTTGTGAGTTTGAGCCGGTCGACCATCGGCGCGGCCAAACCAGCGGCAACGGCACGCGCCAGGTCTTTGGCGTTGTCCTTCTGCAAGGCGTCGACATGGGTGCGCAACAGTTCGGCCAGCCTGCGAAGTGCTTTGTTTTTGACAGCTGCTGACGCTTTTGCCATAAGGGCTGAGGCCTGTTTTGCTTGCATTCCAAGAGCTGCCGTGTCGGTCTGGATGTCGATTGCACTCATAGAAACAATACCTTTGGTTTCATGGCGTTCAGGGGTGAGGCGCATGGCGGGTATTTTGGCAGAAGCCAGCCTCGGGTCGAAGCGCGTTGGGCAGTGGGGTTGCGCTTCAACATGGTGTGACGCAAACGCATCGCCCCGCAGATTCATCAATTACCACCTCAGGCACGGCGGATTTGTAGAATGACTCGCCCATGACCGCTACCACCCCGTCTTTGAATTCCACCCTCACAACCAGCGCACCCATCGCCTGGACCGACCCCCAGCGCGGCCAAGCATTTGCCGCCTGGTTAACTGGCATCAGCGCAGCCAACGGCCTGTTGCCCGACACGCTGCGCCTGGCCAGCGCCGACGCCAGCTTTCGGCGCTATTTCCGCATTGACGCGGCATCAGGCAGCCGCATCATCATGGACGCGCCACCGGACAAGGAAAACTGCCAGCCTTTCGTCAAGGTGGCCGGCCTGATGCAGGCTGCTGGCATTCATGCCCCAGAGGTGCTGGCGTGGGACGAAGCGCAAGGCTTCATGCTGCTGACCGACCTGGGCCAGCAAACGATGATGCAGGTCATCGACACAGATCACCCGCAAGCCAACCTACCGCTGTACCTGCGCGCGATCGACGCGCTGATCGCCTGGCAACTCAGCGCCAAGCCGGATGTGCTGCCGCCCTACGACGAAGCCCTGCTTCGCCGCGAGCTGGAATTGTTTCCCGACTGGTACATCACCCGCCACAAAGGCGTGACGATTGATACGGCCATGCGCTTCACGCTTGACAACACGTTCAAACAAATCATCGCCACGGTACTGGCCCAGCCCAGCGTATTTGTGCACCGCGACTTCATGCCTCGAAACCTGATGGTGGGGGCCCGTCTTGGCGTGCTGGATTTTCAGGACGCGGTCTACGGCCCCATAACCTACGACATCGCCAGCCTGATGCGCGACGCGTTTTTGAGCTGGGACGAGGAATTTTGCCTGGACGTGACCGTGCGCTACTGGGAAAAGGCGCGCAAGGCCGATCTGCCGGTGGGCGACGACTTTGGTGCGTTTTACCGCGGCGTGGAGTGGATGGGCTTGCAGCGCCACCTGAAAGTAGCCGGCATTTTTGCCCGCCTGACGCTGCGCGACGGCAAGCCGCAGTACCTGGCTGACACGCCGCGCTTTATCGCCTACATCCGCGCCACCTGCAACCGCTACCGTGAACTTAAAGCCCTGCTGCGCTTGGTCGACAAGCTCGAAGGCATTGTCGAGCCCGATATCTTCGGCTTTGGTCGTCAATAGTAAAATTGGCCTCTAGCCCATATAAAACAAGCGCAAGAAGCTATTATTAATATAGCATAATAGCTCTTTCTCATGCCCCGCTTTTACTGCCCTACCGATCTGACCCCTGGCGCGCTGCTGGACTTGCCCGCGGGTGCCGCGCGTCACGTGCAGGTGCTGCGCCTGCAGCCGGGCGATGCCATCACGCTGTTCAATGGCCAGGACGAAGACGGTGTGACGGGCGAGTTTGCCGCCACCGTGACGCAAATGGGCCGCAGCGCAGTGCAGGTGCAGATAGGTGAATTTGCCCGCACCCAACGTGAATCTGCACGACGAGTGCATCTGGCCGTGGGCATGCCCGCCAACGAGCGCATGGACTGGCTGGTGGAGAAAGCCGCCGAGCTGGGCGTGGCCAGTATCCAGCCCTTGGTCACCGAACGCAGTGTGCTGCGCCTGGTCGGCGAGCGCGCCGACAAAAAACAGGCACATTGGCAAAGCGTGGCGGTAGCGGCCTGCGAGCAGTGCGGCGGCAACCAGGTGCCATTGATTCACCCGGTGATGACGCTCGCTGCCTGGTTGGCGCAGTCACTGCCTTCGCTGGACGCGCGACTGCTGCTGTCGCTGCGCCGAGATGCACAGGCGCTGCGCACATTCACCTTGGCAGACGATCGCTTGCCAGCTGGCAGCGACGTCACTTTATTATCTGGCCCGGAAGGCGGCCTGAGCCCTGGCGAAGAGGCTGCCGCGCTGTCCCAAGGCTTTGCCCTGGTGTCGTTGGGTCAGCGCGTTTTGCGCGCTGAAACTGCCTCGCTGGTGGCACTGGCCACGTTGGTTACTTGAGCGACAAACGCACCAGTTTGCGTCGCGTCAAGCGGTTTGCTGCGTCAGGTACTGATCAAACGCCTGCGCTGTGAGCGGCTTGCTGAAGTAATAGCCCTGCACTTCATTACAGCCGTGCAGGCGCAAAAACGCCAGTTGCTCAGCCGTTTCCACCCCCTCGGCGATGGTGCGCAGACCCAAGCTGCTGGCCATGTTGATGATGGCGGTGACGATGGCCTTGTCCTCGGGGTCAGTACCGATGTCGCGTACAAAAGACTGGTCAATCTTGAGCTTGTAAACCTTGAAGCGTTTGAGGTAGCTCAGCGATGAATAACCGGTGCCAAAGTCGTCGATCGACATGCGAATGCCGTAGCCGTGCAACTGGTCCATCACCGCCATGGCCGCCTGCGGATCGTCCATCGCCATCGCTTCGGTGAGTTCGAGCTCCAGCGCGTTTGCAGGCAAATCCACCTCGGTCAAAACAGCGGTAATGCGTTGAAAAAGCTCGACATGACGGAATTGCACCGCTGACAAATTGACCGCCATCACAAACCCGGGCCAGCCACCATGAAGCCACACCCGCGCCTGCGCGGCAGCCGTACGCAACACCCATTCACCGATCGGGATGATGAGGCCGGTATCTTCGGCCAGCGGAATGAATTCGACCGGAGAAATCAGACCCAATTCAGGGTGCTGCCAGCGCAGCAAGGCCTCGGCACCCACCACCCGGCCGTCCTGCATGGCCACTTGCGGCTGGTACATCAAGAACAACTCGTCACGCGCCAGAGCGTGACGCAGGTCGGTGGCCAGGCGCAAATGCCGCGCTGAATCACGCTGCATGGTTTGCGTGTAAAAGCGGAAATCATGGCGCCCGGCATGTTTGGCCTGGTACATCGCTGCGTCGGCGTTTTTAGCCAGCGTTTCCAGATCCTTGCCGTCGTCCGGGAACAAGGTAATACCGATTGACGGCGTGGCCACCAGCTCATGCGTCTCGTACTGAAAGGGCTGGGAAACGACTTCCATCAATTTGCGCGCCACTTTGGTCGCACCGTTGGCATCCAAACCCGGCAGCACCAGGATGAATTCGTCACCCCCCTGGCGCGACACGGTGTCTTCTTCACGTAAAACGGCTTTCAGGCGGCGACCTACCTCCATCAGCAACTGGTCACCCATGCTGTGGCCGAGCGTGTCGTTGATGACCTTGAAGTGGTCCAGGTCAAGGAACATCACCGCCAATGACTCATGTTTGCGCTGCGCCAGGCTCAAGGCAAAGCGGAAGTGGTCTTGCAACAGGGTACGGTTGGGCAAACCGGTAAGCTGGTCAAAATGCGCCAGGTGCTCGATACGCGCCTCGGCCTGTTTTTTGGCGGTAATGTCGTCCTTGATGGCCAGATAGTTGGTGACCACGCCGTGTTCGTCACGCACTGGCGACAGGCGCGCCAGCTCAATGTATTCGCTGCCGTCTTTGCGCTTGTTGATGAACTCGCCCTCCCAACGCT
>Ga0210025_1004306_pt1 | contig 12241 bp, 13 predicted proteins | sample CryGeyme20150102_FD_183989 | JGI IMG/M metagenome (GOLD analysis project Ga0210025, IMG submission 183989) | Groundwater microbial communities from Crystal Geyser aquifers in Utah, USA - Crystal Geyser metaG 2015-0102 (SPAdes) (version 2) | ecosystem: Environmental > Aquatic > Deep subsurface >...
CATTCTGAATATGAGCATAATATATATCCCGTGATTTTTCAATATCCCGGAATTGGTGATTCGAAAATCGTCAAACAAGCCCGGGATATGGATATCCCGGGAAATTGGATACACAGCCCTGGGATAACTCCATATCCCAGGAATGGTGGTAACATATCCCTGGTACCAGGTACACACGAAGTAGACTTTTTGCATAGAGTATTTAGAGGACCTTTGGATCTATTCCCCCTTTTACTAGCTAAGTGCCAGGTAGGTAGTAGAGTCCCTCGTAATCACTGAAAAAGAGACCCTTCTTGAACCTGAATTATTTTTAGCAATAAAAGAGGGACTAAATCCCACTTCGCAGTAAATTCGCAGGGCTCCACTACTAGCTACAGTAGTTAAAAAGCAGGCTTAAAAATAACCCCGCAATTTTATTATTGCACAGCAGGACGTATCGAATATGAATATGGTGCACAGTGTGCACATGAATTCGCAGGGCTCCAATACTAGTTAAAAGCAGGCTTATAATAGCCCTGCGATTTTAGTGCACAGGAGGACATGATGAATACGAATAGGAATTACTCCTATGTGTTTGTGCGAATACTATTACCACTAAATTCACAGGAATGCACTAGATAAAAGCATGCTTAAAGCTCCCTTGTGATTTTAGTGCACAGGACTTCATGGTTTTGCCTGGTAGGGATTTGCTCCCTGTAGAACTTAGGAGTAATTCTACGTAGTCTCCTATAGGATCCTCTCGAAGACGGTATATTATCGCAGTATACTAGTACTCTAAATTATAATGTCTCAGTAGCTGGCATCGTTGAACAATATCCTTGATCACTTGAATGAACGTTGATTGAGCTTGGCAAGACACAGTCACTCTAGTTGTAAAGGAGCAGGTCTACTAGCTAAAGTATTTAGCAGTTGTCATCATTCGTGGATTAGACTGCCTGGATCGTGCGTACGCTTGAAAAGTGGCAGCTCGTTCCATTGATGTCCCCGAAGGACTGAGCGAGATGGGTGAGCCTCCAGAAAGCGAACACTTCGCTTCTAGGGCTGAACACTGCGCGCCGTCCACAGAGGGCAACCTAATGGTCATCAAGACTTGCGGGGGTAAGATGAACTAAGCTTGTCAATGCGCGTGTCTGTAGCTTTGCGTCAAGGTTACCAGCAGCTACCCGGCGGTGTACCTGGTAAGATTCTTTATTCAACGTAGTCGCAGACGATACCGGGAGCGAAAAAAGAAGTGGCGCGTTCGTAGTTTTTTTAGAAGAAGTGAAACGTTAAAGTGCAGACATTAGCCCTCTGCCTACACTTACGGATTGAATGGTGCCTGACCCCTAAAAAGAGAGAGAAGGTCCTTCGCAAACTGCCAACTCCTCTATTCTCCTGCGTATTCACTTCTTCATTCCTCACTGGATAAGTCGATCTAAATCTTCCACTTCCAACTACTTTAAAGATTGCTTTGTTTCGTTGTTTTTGTTCGGAGGAGGTGATCCCTTTTTGTTGTTCGGACGTTTGGAGGTCTCCCAATCATTGTCGTCATCGTTTTCCTGAATGTTGCCACTTGCATCAAATGCTGACATGTCAATGTAGGATAGTCCAGAGGCAATGGTAGTGAATCCTGTCAAATAGCTTTCGAAAGAAATTCGACAACGAAGGGTAGAGAAAATAATATGAGAGCAACACACGCCAGTGAGTGACAAATGCAGGCAGATCCATTGTCAAGCATAGCGGTAAAGGAAAACGTCCAAGTCGAAACAAACCCAAACTACAAAACCTCCCAACAAAAATAGAATAAAAATCTGATACCTACCAAAGACCGGTAAACAACTCTGGTGGTACATTGTACAGAGGCAGAGCAATGCCTGTTCCTAAGGTCAGAAATTGTAGTGCCGTATTGCACTTGCCAATCATGGTAGGATTGACTTTGAGAGGTGTCACGGTCGGATCAAAAGCCACGGTACTGTCTTTGGAATTCATCCGAGCATATGTAGCTGTTCCAATAATTAATAAAATATCTCGACCGAACCAAATCACTGTCAGTGGTGTAGGAAGAATGGAGGTGTACCAGAGACTTGCCGCTAATACATTAATGACAACCTTATCGGCCATGGGATCTAAATATCCTCCCAGTACAGTCGACATGTTATGATGTTTGGCAAGATAACCATCGAACCAGTCCGAAGCACCGGCAATGATGCATCCAGCCAAGGCCATATCATGCTGTCCCGAAATAATCCAGTACGAAAGGAGAGGCGAACACAGTATGCGCGTGATGGTAATGGCATTGGGAGGAGATTGCAAGGCACGGATCCAGTTCGTCCAAAAGCGACGCGATCTCATGTGCACGATGTCTTGCTTGTTCTGCTGCTTCTCATTGTTGTTGCTGGTGGTGTCATCATTGTTATTGTTATTGCTATTGTTATTGCTTTGGTTGTTTTTGGGTAACATGTTACTGAAACATCGTCTGCGAAAGAGAGGCAACTCAGAATTATTATTGTGTCGAGCAAGGTTACAGCGAAACTTCCGAGGAACGCCTACCAGTTGTGTCCGTTGATGTTGAAATGGATTGCGATTTGGTGTAAAGTCTTGTCCAATGATGGAAATTGTGTTGTTGTTGCTGCTGTTGTTGCTGTTGCTGCTGGTGTTTATTTGTACCTTTGTATGATAGTGTTGATATTGTTGAGAAGAACATCTGGGATAATGATGATGATGATGCCATTGGCCCACCTTCTCCTCCTCCTTATCCTGCTTGACTGAACCACATGGTATTACTGAAACCTGTGTCAATAAGGTCAGACAGGAGCGTCCTGATTGGTATTGTCTCTGTTGCTGCAGTAATCGAGTTTGAAGACTTTGTCGAAATCGATTGGATCCATCAGTCATACATCGAATACGCATAATGGATGGTCTGTCGTCTGTAGTAGAGCTCTCTGGCTATTCTGGGAAAGGTAATTCCTCTCTCGTTGAAAAATCCCTCGACGGCAATGCTAAAAGTGTGTCGACGGGTAGAGACTCTGCTTGTTTGGTTGCAGTGTTGCAGTGTCACAAATTAAAAAATTAAAAGACGACGAAAAAAATAATACACTCAAAAGTTTCTGTGGCTGCTTTTTCACTGGCTTGGATCCACCCAGGCGCGGTGTTATAAAAAGTGCTCAGGTGGACTGAAGCAATGTTCGCGCCTTATTATCAAACAATGCCTTTCATGATTCATAAGCGAGGCCGGCCGGCGTCCATCACAGATGATGAATGATTTTCATTTCTGGAAAAAAATACTCCGTACAACACTGTTTCGCCACACACCCTTCATTAATTTTCTTGTGAAAAGCATCATTCATTAAAACTTTCTCTCTTTATTCAACCACACTACTAGACTTGCAACTCAAAAAGTAAAACAAGTCATGAACTACTCCGCCGTTCTATTGACCCCCACCAGTCCACGTGAGAAAATAATGTCCTCCAAGAGAGGAAGTACTACTTCCACAAATTCTACTACTACAAATAGGAGTGGAGATAGCAATGATAATAAGAGTAATGACGACAGCAGCAACAGCAACAACAACAAGAACAGATTCCCTCCTTCGGGAGGTCAAAAGCGTGATGGACGTGGCAATCGTCGTCTTTTCAATCAGCAACAACAGCACACCCAAGGAGCGCCTTGGCATGTCAGTAAGCGTGCTAAATTCAATGGTGGTCAAAGCAGTAATACCACCAGTATCAGTACCAATGACGACGCGGTTTTTGATAAAGACAAGAACAACAACATCAACAACAAGAAGAAGAACAATGATAACGACAAACAGGACGGCACGACGACCAAACAGGTCTTTTGTCCCATGGATTTGGGCACCGTTTTTCCCAAGCTTGATCAGAGCGATCCTTCTCACGCTCGTCGGATCCAGCAACGACGGAAGCAAATTCAAATGGGAAAAAATACCTTGGGCTATGCCGAATACTTGCGTCGTGTTCCCAAAGACAAACGCCGCAGCAGGTCCATGAAAACTCCCAGCACGCCCGATCATACGTTGGACATTCCCGCAAAGCGTTGGCAGGGCATTGTAAAGTCGTGGTAAGGTTTCTACGTATATATTGTTTGCGTCTGTGCCTATATATATATACATATATATATAAGTAATACATATACATATATATGTATATACTGTTTTTGTCATGGTACCAAATACATGTTTCTATGTTTTTCTTCTGCATCAGCGACCACTCACTCATCAAATCAATAATCTATTCAAAACTATAATGTCAGGCGCAAGTCACTTCATTATTACGATCCCAAGGATGCCGCTGATACGTATATTGCAGCTACTGGAAGCAGTATTGCAGATGACTCAAAGTCGTCCACGGCAGCTGGGACTCTATCTACGGATGGAACGTCGGGCGCAAAAAATATTAACTATAATAGCACTCAATCTCGTCAAATTGAACAGGCCGTGGCCAACGGTCTCCTGGTGGACGTTTCGACAACAACAACAACACCTCAAAAGTCAGCACCTGCGACGGAAAATGATGCGGCGATGGATTCTCCTTTTTCCGTTTTGAGCGAAGCCAGTCCTGCCAAAAACAAGAACAACGTTCTTATGGATTGTTTGGAAAACAGTAGCAAAACAAATACAGCCAGTTTGCGATGGGGTGACATGTCGGACGATGATAGTGACGACGACGATGACGATCTACTCTAAACCAAATTTCATGCGTATGGAATGGTTATCCTTTTTGTCTGAAAAAAGAAAAAAAGAGTCGTGTGTCTTGGGGAGACATTTAGTCTGCTCTTTTTCAAGTCCTCGTACCTCCGCACAATAGTTTTTAAACGTCTAATAACAGCAAAAGTGCTATACTAGTCGGATACTGTTTTGGATACAAAGGTATATCATAATATTCTAATTTCTTATTAAAATAGAATCAAGACGTCTCCTCCCTCACGAACCCAACCAACTTCTCGGTTTTGGTTGGGTGATCACTGAGATTCATCGACCGACCGCGTAGCAGTACGGACGTTTTAAAGTTTCATTAAATCAAAGTCATCCACGAAAGAGTCTTTCCTTGCACTCATTCTCTTCCACATCCATCCTTTCGTCGTTCTCCCGCTATGGTGAATTGATGCATTATTGCGCTTGTCTTTCCTCAGTTACATTTATTTTTCAAAGTTTCCATTGGCTCGCATGCCTAGAGAGAGCGATACGTTTTTTTTTTTTTTGTCGTGACCAAAGAACACCATAATTATATCCATCCACGCACACACAGCACTATCCTCCCTTTCATTATTTCGTTCCAGCTCAACATACATATACTTGGCCGCTTTCGGCGTATAGGTAATATGAAACTACATCAAAAGTTGTTCAATCTTAACCTTCATACCTTCAATGGTACTCTTCAACTGAGACGCTTCGTTGGTGGTGATGGAACATGCAATGACAGGACGAGACACTCCACAAGCACGTCCCAGAGCAATTTTACTGAAAAGAAACCCACGAGCAGAGATTGGACAAAGGTTAGAAAGAGAACATACTGCCATAGTTCAATCATAGCATCACCGACAAGCATTGTCATGTCTGCACCATCTTCATGAAAGACCTACCTTGGAACAAAGACGTAGGGAACATTCTTATCTTCGCAAAGCAACGGCAAGTGGAGCAAAATTTCGATTGGTTCGGCATCAGCCGACATGACAATCAACTCGGAAATACCCCGGTTCAGTGTTTTGGTGGCTTCGTTGGCACCCTTCTTCGTTTGCTTGTAGTTGGTAGCCTGTTGGACCAGTTCCAATAGTGCGACGGTAAGTTCGGCATCTGCCAAGGGAAATGCTTTTTCTGATACCATTATTAGTTTGTTTATTTGCTGATTTTGCTTTGTTGTGTCGTGGTGTTAGAAAATGTCGAAAAGGTAAATGTGTAATGGGGTAGGTATGTTAGAAGGCATCAGCATTCGGCACGTTATTATGATATTATTCTTGTCGAATAATGGTCGAGTACAGGTCTTTGAGTGGACGGCCAAGGTAAGCTCATGACCTACCAAAGATATTTTCAAAAATAGTCGCACATCTTTTCCGAAGACAAGATCCCCTAAACCCAAATCCAACTTTCAACAACAACGACAACGAAAGACAAAAACAAGGTTGGCCACTGTAGAGTAGACTAGTTAAGAGTGTAATACCTGAGCACACCATTGTTTCAACTTGTCGGGACAACCTCTTCATAAAAAATTGCAAAATCCTAGCTCGATAGATAAACATCTATTCAGAAAAATTTAGTTTCTAGTCGCCCGCGACATTTCATTTGATTTAGTATCCACCATCCACCATCACACATATCCACATTCCACATCCTTGCCTGCCGCTGTCTGCCAAACACAAAAATGGCGATTCGATCACTACCACGACTTCCTACAACTTCAGTCTTCTCCTTCTCAAGAATATTGTTCATGATGATATTATCCAGTGTCATTAGATTCCAGTGCCACGCAAATGGATGGATCAATGTAGATGGGAGACACTCCTTTTCCTTGTCAACGTTTGATCCGTCCGGAAAGCTGGGACAAGTTGACTATGCCGCCGAGGCAGCCGCCCTGGGAACTCCGGTGGCTGTCATTGCCCTTCCACGGCAAGGCGTGTTTCTTGCCGCACCACAAGTGCTGCCATCACCGCTCATACACGATGATGGAACAGCTCGGTTTGCTCGCGTCACGTCCAATTTACTGGTGGCTCATTCAGGTTTGTCAGCAGATGGTCGAGTATTGGCAGAAGCCGCACAACAAATGGCTGTCCAGCACGAATACACCTACGACGAACTCATACCTGTTGACATATTTCTGGAAGAATTATCGCTTTTGTTTCAAGAGTATACCATGAAACCAGGATCTCGACCATTTGGATGTACTCTCATTATTGCGCACTTACCCACTTTAGATAATAGTGGTGGCGACTCGTCTTATCCCATGCTGTACCGCATTGACCCTTCTGGGGCTGTCAGTTCCCTGGAAAATTATGGTGTCGTCAATGGTAACAAGCTGCAAACTGACGACACGTTATTAAATGAATTGAAAGATCTGGCTGAGAATCCTCCAGCCTCGCCGGACCAAATTCGCGCCCAACTCGCAACAACTTTGAAGGACGCACTATTAAGACAATCTTCAGATAAACGACAACAAGGCCTAGCAAAATCAAAAGAAGTATCAGTTCCCAAGAACCTTCGTCGGATGCTAGTATCATCTATTTATCGTGGGGAAGGCATGGTGATGGGTAGTTACGACTTACATTCTAGGAAATCACAATGATGCTATTATCAATCGATGGTACAACGGATGGTTTGAACTCGAGTGAAAAATTATGCAGTACTTTCTAACAGCGGCCTTTTAACCAGTACTAGTACAGTAGAACGTATCCCCCGATTTGATACCGAAAGCGTCCTTTACCGCTCGCTACTTGCTAGTACTTTTTCAATTGTCTCGCCGAGAGGCAACTGAAAGAACTTGATAGCATTTCTTGTCGTTATGTCTGCGACATGATCTACCGTTTGTCTCTGGCATGCCGCCACCGCTTCACAGATATGATCTAAAATTGCTGGTGCTTTCCTACGATTCGTTTTGGAGGTTATTTGTTCTACTGGCAAATCGCGTGGGTACAAGAAGGAGGCATCCGTCTCAACCATCAGTCGGTGGTCGGGAATCAGGGACACGAGACTTCACAGCTTATCACCACGACGTTCATCCCAGCCCCAACCAGTGCCTCCAATACAACAATCGGGAATGGACAAATACCTGCGTACCTTTGAAGCAGTGCACAACACAAGCCGGCAGTCCGTCGCAGTATTTCTTGAGGATCCGTTTGAAAAATCACCATGTGCTTCTTCTCTGTCATGGAGGAAGACGGGCATATGTTGAGCTCGCATGCTGCTAGCTGTAATTGATCTTCAAACCATAAACCATATTATGATGCTGATTGCTGATAATTGAAAATCAAATGTCGTTCCATTCGTCTTTGATATGTTCGATGCAACCTGCAGCCACTGCACGATAAAGCATTGAGTGAGCAAATCAAACACATCATCTGTACTCTGTACAGCATCCCCTTCGACGAAAAAAGTCAAACATTTAGATGTGTATCGTCGTAATATCTATGTTGCTCCCTTGCCCGCGCCATTAATTCTTTAATTACCAGGTATTGAGAACTTTCGCACTTCCTGAATCGTATCTGGACAAGGGACTGTTTTTATTCACAATCACCGAGTCCCGTCGAAGGAAATCAGCTAAGCGCGAAACAATATTTCATCCACAATTATGGCCATCGGCCAACGAGAGGTACGTGCGCCAATGGCGACGACGGCCAACAACGAGCAAATAATATGCAGCGCTCATTGCCTACTAGTAGTCAAACGTTCAAAAGCGACAAGATGAAGATGCTGCTAGGATATTTACTGCTCGTGTCGTTGCTGACGCCACAGATTATTGCGCAGCCCTTCCTGGGAGGTCAGGTCGTTGCCCGGATAAGCGCCGCGGACTTGAAAGAGTGCTCGGGCTTGGCGCCGTCATGGCGAAATCCAGGCGTTCTTTGGGCACACAATGACAGTGGCGACGGACCATGGATCTATGCACTTTCTGAAGACGGAACCTATCTTGGTGGATATAATTTGGGCGTGCTGAATACTGACTTCGAAGATATTGCTGTGGGACCTGGCCCAGACTCGACGCTCACGTACATTTACGTAGCAGATATTGGAAACAACGATTTTGCAAAACCATCAAGAGACACTACACGAGTATACCGCCTGCCAGAGCCTGCGGCTCCCCAGAATGGAGAGAAAATAGACCTGAGTGGTGTGAAGGTGGATGTACTAACATTCACGTACCCAACCTCGGATGACTACATAGATTCCGAGGCTCTTCTAGTGGATCCTCTTCAAGGCGACATTACAATCATACGAAAACATGGTTCTATGAATACCGTCTACGTCACGCCAAGAGCTACGATCTACGCACCAGGTGACCAATTCATGCAGTTGATGAATGTAGGAGAGATCCCGCACCGAACCATCACTGCCGGAGACATATCCCGGACTGGAGAAGAAATATTGCTCAAATCTTACGACACAATCTACTATTGGCGGAGAAACGATCATTATTATTTATCCGATGCCATCCTTAAAGATCAGTCCACAAAACTTCCGTATGCGGAAGAACGTCAAGGGGAAGCCATCTGCTTTGATTTCGACGCAACCGGCTACTATACGTTGAGCGAAAGAAACGCTCAAACAACGGTTCCTTTTTTCTTCTATCCTAGAGTAGGCCCTCCTCCGACCTTATCCCCTACTCCTTTTCCCACTTTATTCCCCACCCAGTTTCCTACTCCATTTCCCACGACGTTGCCGACAACTCTGCAACCAAATACATTTGCTCCCACCGTAGGCCCCACAGCTAAGCCAACGACAGCACCCACAATCACACCGACACCAAGTCCAACATTGATCGCCCCATCGGCATCGCCTTCCGATTCTTTTCGATTAGAATTGTCTCGCTCAAGAACCAATCAGACGAGCAATGCAACTTTTTTAGACGACAACAATACTGCATTTGTTGCGATTGATTTTGAGCTTTCTGATTTCGATTTCGGGTCCAACAATGATGAGACCAACGTGGAAGTTAGTCGTAAAGGAAATCAAACAGATGAAAGCTGATAACAAGGCAGTTTGATTTTAGAAGGAAAAAATCTCATAATGTGTAAAACAGCAACTTGCTAAAGCTAGCACGTGCGGTTTCACTTTTGCCTACTGTATTGTACTGCTACTACTACCTAGTAGGAGGAGTAGCTACTGCTACTAATACTGGTATTTACCATGTAGTAGAGTTGGAGAACCTTAAAGGCCTAAGTCCAGTCTTATACTCCAGCTAGCTTCTGGGCCCACTAAGTCTACTCTAGGTTTGTCCTCGGATAGAGATAACTACTCTTCTATTTACCTCTAGCTAGAGTAGACTATTGGTAATAGGTACCGCTGCTTTAGCTAGCTAGTACCAGGTAGTCGTACTAATGGTAGTTCATAGTACCGGTAAGCGGGACTTCTGGTCTTTTTTTTTACCGTTTGGAGTCTTGTATGCGTAAACAACTTATTTAATATGACGTCATGAATTTTATTGAGAATTACTAGAGAGTAAGAAAATCTTGCTTTTCTCATTATTTTTTCATTACAATGGCTACTACTGGTGTCGTCGTCTACTACCTGGTTCTCTACTACTACAGTAGCTATCGTACTACTAGCTAGTAGGAAGCAAAAAATAAAATAATATCTAGCACTCTACTAGCTAGTAGTAGACTACTAGATCTAGTAGTGCCAGGTAGACTAGTACAGTAGCTAGTAGACTGCAGGTCTACTACTACTAGTAGCTAGTAGCGGTCGATTTTCATGGTGCTGGTGGTGTATCCTTTGTCTGCCTGCACAGAGCGAAACCCGTAAAAATGAAATAAAACAGTGTCTGGTTGTCGTCTGGCCTGCGCTCCGGACATAGGTTTTCTTTTTCAGATAACAAGAAACAATGCCAATCCCCTCTCTAATCCCAACACTCTATCTAGCTTCTCACATATCCCTACTTTTCGTGTAAGGAATTGCTTGAAATAAATATCCTGCTCCTTTGTCTACCCCCTTTTAACAACACAACACCAAGTACCTTCATCAATAGATTCGACCGCAAAATAATCTCCAAGGGTTAGTCATGAGCGCTGTCTCAGCTTCGCCGGCTCCCAAGAAGGGAAACATCCACAGCATTCCCAAGTCACACGGCGTTAATCCGGTGAATCATAACACCGTGACCTCCCCACTCAGTCCTCCGCGAGTCGCGACATCTCGTATCGCCGGTGCCGGAGGCCTTTCTGCGGCAGATCCACACTATCTGTTGGACACGTTAGATTCCTTTGTCACGAATCATCATGCCAATGCCAAGTCTGCCAACCAGGCCAACAACAACAACAACAATAGTAGTAGTAGCAACAACCAGGAGAATAGTTCCAATAACGAGAGCAAGGATGCATCTGCATCTGCACCAGACACTGAACATCAAACTGTCGATCCTATTGGATTTTTGAACCGTCATTACACATCGGAACAGGTCTTGGTGCAACAATTGCCCGGTCTCCGGGAGGCTGTCAACGATCGCATGGAACGACTGGATGATCGCATCAGCAATGCTTTGCAGCGACAATCCGAGACTGCCAATCTGACAAGAAAACACGTGCAAGATTCCAAAGCTTCTGTGGAAGCCTTGATCAACCGAATTCATTTGGTCCAAGAAAAGGCATCGCAGAGCGAACGAGCGGTCCTCGAAATTACCCGCGATATGAAGCGAATGGATTTGGCCAAGAAACACTTGCAACGGACCATCACGACATTGAAGCGACTTCACATGCTCATTCATGCCGTTGAACAGCTGCGGTTGGCGTGTTTGCAAACTCCCTTTCCAGATTACAAAACGGCAGCACACTTGGTCGATGCGACCCGGCTTTTGTTGAAACATTTTGAAGCCTATGCGCACAAGGTGGAACCGTTGCATCGATTGAGTCAGAAGGTATCAGATCTGCAAGAACATTTGCGATTGGGATTGATTCGTGGCTTTCGCATTGCCTATTTGGGTGTACCAGAGACCCTGCAAGTAGAAGCGGCCATGGCGAAAAAAGGAGGGAAGCTATTACCACCCATCGATGGAACGGACGCATCGAATTGGCCACCTCCCATGCCACCCACAGTCATGTCTGGTGGTGTGCTACTCATGGACGCTTTGGGACATGATCAACGACGAAGGTTCATTATTCAATTTTGTCAAGATCAACTCAAGGAATACAAACAGCTCTACGAGCCCGTTGTCAAGGGCAAAAAGGAAGAAAAACGAGTCAGCAGTTTCAAGGTGGAGCAAAATCCAGAACCAGAACCCTTGCCTTTGTACGGACTAGAGTCGGTGGAAAAACGCTTTGTTTGGTTCCGTGATCGCATTACCAAAATCAATCAACAATTTCCCAATGTATTTCCCAATTATTGGAACTTGCAATATTCCTTATGTCGGAATTTTCTTGTGATGGTGAGTTATTCACTGAATGTCATTCCCTTCTTGTGATGTTGTCATTGAATTTAATTAATTACTTGCTAACACCATACTGGTCATTCTCATCTTATACATACTCAGACACGAGATCATTTTTTGCAATTGCTTCAGGGACCCAAAAAGGATCCGGCCGCCAACGACGCTACCATTTTACTCAAGGCTT
>Ga0210025_1004321_pt1 | contig 12212 bp, 9 predicted proteins | sample CryGeyme20150102_FD_183989 | JGI IMG/M metagenome (GOLD analysis project Ga0210025, IMG submission 183989) | Groundwater microbial communities from Crystal Geyser aquifers in Utah, USA - Crystal Geyser metaG 2015-0102 (SPAdes) (version 2) | ecosystem: Environmental > Aquatic > Deep subsurface >...
TTCACCTTTCTCAATCTTGATACAGTAGACTATATGCAAGTATAGATGATTAGTTGAGTAGAAGATAAGATATATTGTATGGTTCATCAATTATTGATAGTGATTCTATGTTCATTTATTTTGGTCTTTAGGTATTTAATACTCAGCTTTATCATCTGGTGATGGTGACTCTTGTTGCTTTTTCTCTATTATAAAAACACCAATTCTTTAACTCTGAAAAAATAAGATAAATACTACACCAAAACATCTAGTTTCTAATCAGAAAGGACCAGGCGGCAAGCAGAAGAAGTCTCAATTGGTAATATCGCAGAATTTAGTTTGTCGTGAAAAAAGTATTGATAGTTCATATGGCGTACAACATCAAAGAGGCTCAAGAAAAGAGCTAATAACTACCGGAAACACTTGTGGAGATAGGTACTCAACAAATGTATGACTTGGTCATCTTGATTCGATTAAAACACTTTGAGATATCATCCATTAGATTGTCCTTTTTAGTTGACAAAAGTAAGGAATGGATATTTTGATATGCCTGAGCGATAGATGAATAATTATGACTTAAATTGTAGCAACAGCGTAGTCAAGGTTTAACTTCGGATGTAAAATTGTCATCATCTTGATTGGAACAAGTATTGAAAGTAGAGACACAAAATGACGAAAAAGAGTTATGCATTGATGGTTGAGGTCTCAACTTCGCTATTTTTACTGTTCTGAGGCCTTGATGAAAAATTAACAGACACCAGAAATGGTTAGGTCTTAAATATTTTTAATTCTTGCAAACGAGATTTTTACGATACGATCAACTTCTCAAAAGATAAAAAATCACATATTTAAACTCCAATATTATCGGAAGAAGAATGTCCCTATCCAGTGACTGTAATAAAAAACTCAGAAGATATTCTAACAGCCTGTGGCTAATTGAGAGTCAAGGAAGAAATAGCAATTTACAAAATCGCTACTATGGAATGGACATCTAGTAAGCAACTTCTTCATTGAATTTCATGGGATCGATAATTTATCTGGATCTTCTTCTGTCGCATTGAAGGTTCTACCGAGAGTGCGGTAAGTCTCTCCAAGTAGATTAGGCACTTGCTTCTCCGTTAAATAACCTTTCTTCTCCACATCGAACTGCTGAACAATCTCCTAGCCAGCCAGACGTTCGAGCACCACGGAAGTGTATGTAATCGGTCGTTTATCACAATATAGATATCGTCTGCATAGCGACGACATCATCCTCGGTAACTCTGCTGTCCATGTTCTGATCCATGACCTTTTGTAGCTACTTCACTGACTCTTCGTTAAATTCTGGTTGTTGAGAGCATTTCTCGTAGGCCTATCGTTGCATTCTATACAGGCCATTGCTTGCTATTTCTCTATTCAAACCGTACATCTGCACAAAATCCTTTGCTATTTTGTGGATCCGATCAATCAGGGAGACTGCCAATTCATCGAGTGGCTCCTGCCTTCACTGTGCTCTAGTGGAAAGTCGACGAATTGTAAAACCCACTTTTGGCAAGCGATAAATCTGGGAAGGTACTAGATCTCTTTTCGAAAGTCATTATTTCTTGAGTTCTATTCTGCAAATATATACTTCCATTCACAAAGAAACTCTTCTTGATATTTTCATTGCTGAAGGAGTAGTTCAGTTATGCGATTTAGACTTCTTCAGCTTTGACTTATTTTATCTCCAAGTATCTGCTGCCTACCTTTGAATAATTTTTATCCAGAACCATAGAGGCAAATGATGGGGGCGTTGAGACATAGACCATGCCTGAAAAATATCATTTTGGTTGATGAAGTAATTCGTGATAGCTTAAGGTTTATTCGGAAGCAAATGATGGCAAATTTCCCTGGACTTGATGGTGAAAGGTCAGCCAATACCTTTGAAGTAACTTTAGGCAATTTCCTACTGACTGTTCTCCTTTTGAGTAGAGGCCACGAGCACCTATCGTTTGATGGTTATTCCAGCCTGTAATATTTTAAGAATGAGGGTTTTGATATCCATGAGCACATCGAAACTAACCTTTTCATCGTAAAACCTACAATATTATTAAATTTACATCAGCATTTTTTCAAGGGAAACGTCTTCCTGAAAAATATTCCCAAGATCAAATCTATTGCTGAAAACAAAAGGCATGTTAATTTACCTTCTTTCGAACTCCTTCTTCAGAACTTTGTAGAAAAAGCTATCGTCAAAGGTCACTATGAGAACATTGGTGAAGTTAATTGCTTGCTCATTGATGTAGTTGAGGATTTCAACCACCATAGACCTGAAACTATCATCTTTTTCGAGCCTGTTGTACTCCTTTTTAAGATAGTCTTCAGGTTGGGCGGTATCAAGGACAAGGGTGAAGAGCTGGTAGAGCACTGACTAACCTTTGGACATTTTGAGGCGGAAATCGAATATGAGGTATTTGTTCATATCTGCAGTTATAATTAATGAATAGATGACAAGAGGCTCCTTCAGGGGTGGATGCATATCTATATAGTCTCCTAAATTGTAACATAACTCACAAATAATCAACTATGATCGTAGTACTCAGAATAGGTCAGATTATCTGTCTAAAAGCAGAGACTCTTTTGATAACCTCACCTCTCTACCTGAGCCTCATTTCGTATTTCTCACTTTATCCCTGTAATTGCCTGTTATTCTCGATTGACTGTTTCAATAGCTCATGTAGGGCCATATTTTTTCATCGTGCTGACTATCGATCCGACTCATTTCCTCTTTGTGCTCGTCTTACATCCTGACGATCTCATTGATCAGTTATTGCAGATACTGCTCTTTGCTTTTGATCTCTTTAATCTTCTTCTCAAGTTTTTACTCATCCTAAAGCAGGAGGTAAGTCCTGGGGTAGAACCAGAAGTGCTAGGGCCAGTATTATCTGAACTTATTGAGCATGTATCCCTGTGTTAGTTTATGGCATAGATGCGGCATGACTGCTATTCTGTTTATTATGAGCTCGGTGGCCAGCTCTGTCTAACCTCGAGGGATGGCAAGCCCTGACTACATGATATCTCCTCCCTTGAAGACCTCAGTCCAGTTGTACTCCTGAACGATGGCCTTGATCAGTCTTAGCTCTCCTCTGCTATGGATGGTATTTATTGTGACCTTCTTCTTGGTAGCCGGGTGCTTTTTGGGCCATGTAAAACTCTCCTTCCAGCTTCATATCATTGTCAAGAGCTGACTCAAGCTATGCGTCATGATCTTCGTGCTCAGGTTACATTTTTTTGTGAAAGAATTTGTTAGTTTATACAATGGATTTGAATTCCTATGTATTCATACGAGGCTAACTAATCGAATATGATGGCTAGTTAAAAAAAGACCTGACCTCAATCCCACCATTACTCAATACAATCCTATACTATCTTAACAATGAGTGAGTGGTAATATGTTATGACAGACAAATCATGATGTCACAGTTCTGCATTCCGTATATGTTTGACTAGGTTCTCACCATCGTAGACTTTGATACATACTTGGTCAAGTAGTTCAATTCTTTTGTGTGAGATCATGGTGATGCAATCGTTGTAAACCTGACATTTATTTGCCATAATAAATGCCTCTTTTATTTTAGAACCATTTTTCTGGTTACCTATAATCAGATTGAGTTCCCGCACATGATCCGCACGCTGTTTCTCGATTTAGGTGTGAAGTGCCATTTGTGTCTGAAGGTGGTTAAGGAGTTCATATTTCCAGACCGAAAGTTGGCATCTAACCTTATCTTAGATGCCCTTTGCAACATCGTTGATTGCATCGAAGACCTTGACAGGCTTGGATTTGCTGTTGATCTCAATTGCGACACACTATTCCTGGTGAGCCATCTTCTTGATGTCTTAAAGCTCTTTGCCGTAATCTTAGACTTTATTGCAGCTTGTTTTGGAGGTCATGAAATTTTGGAGGTCAGAAGCCATGAAGGACTGTAAGTCTTTGCCGATGAACTCATAGGATGTCTTGATGTCACAGACCTTCTGCTTTATCTGCATGAGCATTCTCATCTTGCCAGAAGCAACTTCTCTCTTGTTTGAGAGCTCCACTATTGCTTCTTATCTCTCGATGTTTCTAATCTTTTTGGGGATGTAGTCCTTTAGGCTGGCAAGGGAGACCTTGGCTGATACTTCGCTGTCTGCCACTACGTTTGGATATTTATCAGCCTCCTATTTTCTGGCCTGCTCTGAAGTGTTGCTGTACTGCTCATTGGCCTATAAGAATTACTGTTCTGCCCGGGCACATATAGACTCTAAACCTCCGATGGTGGAGTTTAGTTAATGCTCCAGGGAGGCAATTCCTGCTCTCGAATTGCTGATGGCTTCCCTGACCTCGTCAACTTCGCCATCTTCCATGGCCATCAAGAGTTTGTCTTTGTTTACTGTCAGATTAGTGATCTCGTTCCTTATAGCGGTACGAGGCGATTGTTTGCCAAGGTTTCCAAATGTTTGTGGCTCGGTTGATTATTCTGGTGTCATGAAGAGGTTCCTGATGTTTTGATAAATAAAGTCATCTTGGTCTTCGAAGACATCCAATGTCGTCATGAGTTGCTTTGCGTCATGTTTAAAATCATTTTTTGTTGCTTCTCTTGCCTGTCTTTTCTGTTCGTATTTCATTTTTTTGACTTTAATGGTTTATTCCTGCTGCTGATCTGCCTCCTTGATTTATATAAGTTCTTCTCTTACTGCCTTCTAGGCCTGCAAACAGCCTTTAGTGGAGATGAGTTCCACAAAACTGGAAGCTTCCTTCAAGGATAAGATAAGTTCAATAATATGAGTCTTTGCTGGTTGCAATATTTAGCATAGCTTCGATATAATTCTTTTTTTGAGACCTTAATCTTCCACCACTAGTTGATGCTGCAGTCTCTCCCCTTAGCTGTATTCGCCACTGACAACATTGATCCTCGATAATAGGAATAGCTTAATGGCAGTGGAAATGGCTTATGGCAGTCCCATAGATCTGATCATGTTCAGCTTGGCCTGATCGATCAACTACCTCCGTAGATTCTGGGCTCCTCCAGAGAGGAATTATTGAATCTGTTGCATAGACTAGTTGAGGAGTGTTACTCCAGAGTCTTAGTAATCTTTGGCTGTTTTCCAGGCAAGAGCCAGCTAAGTCGTGATGCCCATCTGGTCTTTTGTTACAATGAGTACATTCTTTCTGATGGCCGAGATCGCTGCTTGAGTGTTAGTAGCAATCTGTAGGGAGCAGCTGGCAAGAGAATTGAGCTGTTGCTACATTATTTCTATGATATATTACTTATTCTTCCACTTTTAATATGTTACTTATTCTTACTAATATATTACTTATTCTTGCACTTTTAATCAATGAATAGCTGATCAGGCTGTCAGGAAGGGAAGCCTTTAATGAAGGAGCAAGGAAAACCTTGAAGAGCAAGGCAAAGAAAGACAGCTACCAAGTGAAAGGCCTTGAGCCCACACTCATTACTCACTCTCATTATTCCAGGATTGGATGAGGACTGATGACTGGTTGATGTCATATGAATCTTAGCTGCTGCTGAGACATCCTCATTATCCCACCCCGACTGATAATATGGTTTATTATTTGGAAATCTACTATTTTACTGATTGGGTCATAATCATGAGAGTGATCCTCCAAGTGTTTTAAAGAGTTAACGGGGGTCCTCTACTTTCAACCCTTATTTGATTTTGGACGAGTAGACGGAATTTCCAGTGATTTATTTGTTGAGGGCGTTATATTCCGTCTCGATGAATTTCGGAAGGTTCTATGCGTTTGGGAGTCTGTTGATGATCTTGCTCATCTCATCGTTGGCTAACTTCATGGCTTCGTAGCCTCCAATTGTCTGCTTGCCGAGGGCCATCCACTGGATGTTTGAATCACTGATTGCGTTCAGGAACTATGAGTGTTTATACCTGAAAACCTTTTCCACCTTGAAATGCCCATCTTTTTAAAGGTCCTTTTTGATTGTAGAGCATTGCTATTTGACATCTGTCCAAAACTTAAGGAAACTTTAAAAGCTTTTGATGATCTTGAGGAGTAGTTGTTTGCAGGTATCCAGTGATTTTATAGCAATCTCAAGTCGGTTCTGATTGAAGGATGCTTTGACAATCTCTCCGAATTTTTCCAACAAGTTTTTGTGCAATTCCATCTCTTCCTGCTGGATGGCCTCCTTGCCCACTCTCATTTTTTCTCTAAGTTTGAGGAGCTAGTTAAGAATGTTCTTCCTTTAGTCCATTAGTTTTTGTATCTGCTCATATTTCTGGTCATTTTGGCGTTCTATCCTTCCTATCCTTTTCTATTATTCTTCCCACTTTTGGTTTTTTGATCGAACAGTATATGTATAAGGTTTTACTTCTATCCAGCTCCACCACAAAAATTAAGTGTATTCGTAAGTTAGAACAGTTTTTGTTTAATTAACAAATTTAGACTAGTTATTTTTGACATTTGTCAGATCCATAATGCACTGTTTCTAAGCTTGGATATTCTTCATGTTTTGTTACAACCGTTTCTCTGCCTATTCGGACTCTGCTTTGAAAGAGGCCATCAAACTTGTGTATTTTTTGATGTTGTCTGTTAATTTTAGTTTCATCACATCAAGGTCAGAGTTATCATTTGACAGTTTTTATGTAATTTTTTAATTCTGTTCTTTTTTACCTGTATACTCAAAGGTAACTTGATTAGAAGCTTCCTAGTTAATATCTCTAAGCTGTTAGCTACGAGATAGCATATCCTTGCTCCATTCAATCATCTCTTCTGCAACCTCGCTAATTCGGCCTATCTCTTAAAGGCAGAGCGAGTATCTTTTCTCACGGCCATATCCAATAGCATTTCTGTGAAATTTGAGAGAGTAGGTGCAAGCCTTGACGAACTTGAAGCATGTGGAGCCAGAATCTGACAGCAACTTTGAGAAAGAGGTCGTCAACAAAGCCATTTGTTTTGAGCATGAGTATCCATCTGTGCATGCATAGGCTATCACCACCATCTTTCCAAGATCTTTCAGTTGTGATAGTTCCTCGACTTTTATTTCAAATTAAACACTGTCAACCAGTTCCTTTATTTAAATTTCGGCGCAGGCTCGCAAAATCGTCTTCGAGTCCAGGATCTTTGTTGTTGGGAAGGGTGTTAACTCAACTGTTTCTCCAAATTCCTAATCTAATGCTGGACCTACTTATTCCTTTGGTCCTTGTGGCTTAGCAGTTTATGCCTCTCTTTTTTTAAAAAAGTTGATAAAATAAAATGAGATACCAGCCCTGCGCTCGATTCCAACGACCTCCTTGATGGGCTAATTTAAATGTTGCTTAAGGAGTGAAGAGAGTTGCTTGAGCTATTCCTCATCTTTAGAGTTAAAGGTGTCCTCTTAGGATTGTTCGAGGAGGTAGTTTAGTCTTTGCTTTGTCTGCTCATAGTCGAGCTACAAGCCCTTTAAGGTAAGCACTTTGGATGGATCCATCAGTTAATTAACAAATTATACTTTTTTTGAACATATCCAGAATAAATGCTGTTTGTTCAAAAGTATGATGTATACTTGCAAACATGAAAAATAAAAAAAGGAGAAATGCCCTTAGGAACAAAGATTAACCATATTGTTGCCTCTGCCTCGACCCTGAATCAAATCACAACAAGCATGGCTCTTAATTTTATTGAATTAATTTTTATTGATGAGAACGGAGTTGGCAGCATTGAAAATATATTCTGCCGTCACAGTGAGTCATCTTCGAGTTTGCGGCAGCCACTTGACGGCGAGCAATGACTCTTTAGTGACTTCGGGTTTTGAGATGGCGGGTAAGGGAGTTCGACTCCAGGGTTTTCCACATGAACAAGGACGAGCGTTGGCACCGGATTTGAATTCCTATGAATTATTATCTCGACTGACTCATCGAATATGATGACTAGTTTTTAATTCTAGTAGTGATAGTGAAGAAAATTAGTAGTAAGATGGCTGGATCAGGGGAGAGAAGGAAAATCGTCGTTGCTGAAGACGGGCTGCTTGGATGGTGCCTTCTCCTTCCGAACCTCCTTGTACTTCCTTCTGAACCTCCTTGTACTCCCGTTTATTTCCTGCTTCTGCTTCTTCTCCTTGTAGGCGGGAGCATGCTCACCTTCCTCGTCAGATGACTCCAGCCCTTCTGATGAATATCTGAGGAGGCCTCTCCAGGGAATATTTGACCTTGCTATTCTTGTAGCCACTACTATTTTTCTCCATCTTCAGCTTCTTGACTCGGTTAACTCCTTTTATCATTTCATCGTAGAGGTTGACCTTTTAGAATTCGATGGCTTTGTTGATGCCGGGAATAAGTGTTTCGATACAGTTAGAGTCCTCCTCGTAGATGGTGAGGTTAATATACTATTTTTCGCCCCTATCGGTCAAAGCATAATTTTTCTACCTTAGTCGACACTTCCACCTTGCTTACTAAGGGCTTCTCCTCTTTATTAGAAGAACTGCTGGTCCTTCATGGCCATTTTTACAGTTGTATAGTCAATAATATGGACCTCCCCGGTTGTTCTTGACTCGTGCCAGTCCTGATTCCTCCAGAGTCTACGTCAGAGCGGAGATACTTTGATTATAAGGTGCATGTCTGCAGTAAGTTGCTTGATTTTCCTTTCCTCAGCGATAGCATAGAGGGCATGATGAGGTTGCTTTTGATGTATTTGAAGAGATAGCCATTTTTGGCGATGTTTTATCTTACCAGCAAGGTTTTGATCTAAGTGAGCTATGATCACCTGATCTTTGAGAGTGAGAAATGAGATTGATAGTTTAGGTTGGGACTCCATATCAAAAGTGTTTAATTATAACACCCTATTATTTACATTTAATTATAATGCTATTGAAAGATAGACCCATCCCCTCCAAAAACCTTTGAATCACCTTAGGAGCAAAAATTAAATAAGACTGCTTAATTCTATTGTAGGGACTCTGTAATAAAAAATATGAATATGACTCGATTTATTGGGCATAAGTTTAACTTTAGACTCGAACCTACTGTTTGAAACAATTAGCTACCTGCATCACTGCATTTAGCTCATTCAAAAGGAGCTCTTATTGACCCTCTTTATATTTTATGGCAGTCCTTGATTGAATTATCTTAGATTTGCTTCATCTTCACCTGAAAACAATTTTTAAGGCATTTTTTCAACCAATGGCTTGAATGCTGGCAGTGGGTGGGTTTTGGTCGAGTAAATCGAGAGGTGGTGCATTATGGAGGTGGTCTTAAGATGGCATATATTAATCCCAGATTGAATTGTATTTGTTGATGGAAAAATGCACAGGAAGCCAAAATATGTCTAGATCATCAAAGGTACGAGTATCTATAGCTAGGTCGCTTGTTATGGATAGCTAACAACGAATCACTTAAGAATATCGCAAAATATTTCTACTTCAATATCAAGAACGTAGCATTTCCCTCAACAGGTTGTCTACGATAACTTCAGCGAAAATTTCGGCTCCTCAACCTCGGAAAGGCCTGGAAGTATGTGACTGAGCTCGAAAAGCTATTGGCACATCCCGAGTACAAAACCAACCATATCTATCACTACACTCCACCACGCCCAAGAAAACAGCGAACGCAGCCTTCCTCATGAGTGCCTTCCAAGTACCTCCACCTCCACTTAGATCATCTCATCGAAAACTCTAGCCAATATTTCAAGGAAACTCTCTCAACGATCTCTTCATCTTACGGACTCATTCTATCTGGTATATTCTTCAAAGATATCCATGTGTTTTGGAACACCCAAAAACACTGACTTCCCTAAACTCTCGAAACACAAAGCTAGATCATACTTCCTGGCCTATAAACCTTCACTTTTTTGAGACATTATGGGCTTAACTATCTATATACTATTTAGGGAGGAGTGCTAATCAGGTACCAGCTGGAGGAAAAGGTAGCTGAACTGGCTGGCTCTAAAGAGCGATTAATCTATTATGAAGACATTCAAACTATTTCTGTATGGTAGCTGTGAAGATGTCGAAGATAAGGATAAAAGTAAAAAGTAAAAAAGTTTGAAGCCTGTCGTTTATCGAAGACAGTGACCCTGTCGGTTGGATAAGAATAGTACCCTCGCTAGCAACACTTCGGCATCAGTGCCAGCATCGTGGCAATCCTGATAATTGTGTTCCTGATGGTGATCTGGATTTGTCTAAAGAAATACAAAGGTTGGCGCAGGAGGCCAGGAAAGAGCTAAAAAATATCAGGACAAGCAAGTTCGAGGTATTTGACTCTCTGATATTGATGAGTACTGTGATGTTAGTATTAAAACCATATTAATTGAGATTGTTGTGATAGATGGTGATTCGTGATTTTTGTGCAGATCAATAGATCTATTTTCAGCACAACACCAATCATAGCTTCGTACTAAGAAGGAACGCTCGTATCAAAAGCTCAAAATTGTCTCATGATTTTTTTAATGCTCAGCCTGCCTCTGCCTTCGCCATCAGGGAAGTTGGCACAGACTTGTCTAATCGCGACATCAAAAAACCTAGCTTTCGATGTAGGAGTCGCTATGGCGATAAGAAAAAGAAACTATCGAAATTGAGAGGAAAGCAGAGAGGTCCGGTATCAATGGAGCAGGGTTTCGAAGGAGAGAGAAGAGATAGTAGCTTGAATTTTCAAATCTCCATTGTATATTTTTTATTAGTGTTCGTACTCCACCAGGTTAAAGGTCTTGTAGTTAAACCACCCAATCTTGATGGCGTACTCAAGACCCAAAAGGCAATCCAGCAACTGACTAACAAGATCAATACTGTGCATTTGTAGGTACATTATGCATATCCTGCGTCACGAAAAGGCTTCAAAGTGATGCTTTTGAAGGGTTCAAAGACCTCTTTGGCAGTGCGGCCAAATATTCGAATTACTTCTTCTTTAGGTTGAGTTATCGATAAACTTCGATAATCGTTAAATGACCCTGGTTCTGACAAAGCAACACAATGTGGTTCCGTTCTACCGAATCGAAACCCTAACACATCTTATGAGGCACAACTCTTTACCCTCAAACTAGCTCTAAATCTGAACAATCTAAACCAGCCTAACATAGACATCTACAACCAAAATAACCCTCTTCTAAAAAATTAAGACTGACATCAACTACATACTTAAGATTAGCTCCTATTTTGAGTTGTTCTCCAGTAATCCTTTTGACAACTTAGACTTGTTTACTTTTTTAGTTAATTTTATAGTGAGTGAGACCTTTCATGAATTAGGCGGCCCAGGATTAATGACCATTCTTTGTGGTCAAATGCATGATTGTTGAGGGAGCATCAAACTGGTACACCTCGGAGCCTGACTCCCCTAAGAGATAAACTTTCTTCTTGTTGTTGATCACCATTAGACCTTTCGAACCCATTTCATTTATTTTAAATTTGTCAAATCTATCCAACCCTAAAACTTTGTATCTATTATTTCAGAGAACCCAGCTGTGGTCTCTTCGACAATAGTGATCGTATTGGGAGCTAGGAAGATTAGCAGATACGCACTGAAAGATAAAACATTGCTGTGTTTGTAGTTGATGAGTGATGGTAACTATTACAGGGTACTTGTTGAAAAAGGGTACTTATTGTTGAACCTTCATTTTTTTAGGGAATATCTTTTGATTGGGTTTAGCCTATTCTTGTTGGTTTGAACTTCAAATATTTCTTATTAACTTCCAGCTTAGGTTGTACTTTGAAACATTTGCGAAAAGGAATCGGAAGAAGTCTGGCTTGGTTGACTTAGCTCTAGACCACTAATTTCTGAGAAGATGCAATGTTTTTGACTGGGTGAGTTGACACTTCCAACATCAATGCGAGGAGGATTGCTATGACTATCTTGACCATTTTTAAATAGTTTGACAAAACTTATAACCCTCTATACTATAAACGAAAATAATGATCTAAAGAGGAAAAATCGAAAGCATTCCTCTACAGGAGTATCAAAAGACAGTTAAGGAAATAAAAAAAAGGAAAGTTCTAAAAGAAGCTGTTAAAAATAAAAGGCTAAGCAATTTAGAACTCGAAGATCAGCTTTACTTGACCAATGATAGAGTCCACAAGAAATAAATTGACTCTAAACGCAGAGAAGACAAGAACGATGCTCTTTTGCTTTAGATACGAGTACTGAGGGATGCCCTCATAGCCTAAAAGAACTAAAAATAGGTACTTAAACACGTTAGTATAGGAACTTGACAGCAAACTGCATGGGATCCATACATATCTATTTTGTTTACAAAATAACAAAAAACCATATCTCCATCATCAACTGATGTTTTTGTGATG
>Ga0210025_1004322_pt1 | contig 12205 bp, 26 predicted proteins | sample CryGeyme20150102_FD_183989 | JGI IMG/M metagenome (GOLD analysis project Ga0210025, IMG submission 183989) | Groundwater microbial communities from Crystal Geyser aquifers in Utah, USA - Crystal Geyser metaG 2015-0102 (SPAdes) (version 2) | ecosystem: Environmental > Aquatic > Deep subsurface >...
CCCCAACCCCAACCCCTGGATTTCGTTTCTTCTAAATTTACCTGGCTTTTGATTTATTAGTTTATTATTTAAAAAATTATCACTTTTTCATACTTAACTTTGTCAGCTCACTAATATTGTTCATTGAAATTTTATCATGTTTCTTATATTTCTTATGCTCCAGGGTTAGTGTTTTTACCAGATACATTCATGCTGAAGTGACCCTTCAAAAGGGTGAAGGTGGCCTTGTGAACAGAAGGCTTGACCTATAGGTTATGTGCTTCGTAATGAATAAATTTTATTGAAATAATCAATTCAATTTTTACAATGCAGGAAAGGAAAAGCCTGATTCCTGACGGCACTGTCATCCCGGTGCCCGAGCATCGTAGAGTCTCGACCGACGTCTGTTGCACCATCATCTCTTCCATCTTTGCACTCACACTCTTCATCATTGCTTGTGTCTTCTACAGCTCAGGTAAGCTTTATGATAGTCAGCTGGCGTTCACTCCGCCTACTTCGCGTTCTAGAATTCGAACACTGCCGCCAACCAGATTTTGAGCAACGATTACTATGGATTTTTGACTGCTTTTTGGGCCCTGATCGTGACCGCATTAGGCTTGGGACTGTTGTGGATGACGTTAGTTCACTTCCTGCCCCGTATTTCTCCTCATATCGCACACGTCGCTGCCTCTCTGGTCTTGATTGCCCTGGGCATTATAGTACTGGTGTGCTGGTCGGCGTAAGGATGACCTGATGTTAGTTACTACAACTCTCACAACGGCTGGAAAATAGCAGTTGCCGTTATCGCCTTCGTACTGGCAATCATAATCTTCTGCATGTTTTGCTTCTACTCTGCCCAGCTCAGACTCCAGGGAATATTTTTGGAGTACGCCCGAAGATTTCTCCATGACTGGATGGCTGTCTACGCCTACATTCCTCTCTTCATGTTATTTTTGGCAGGACTCATAGCTCTCTTCATGTTCCAGCACTTGGCCTTCTCTTCAAAAGGAGTCTCTAACTCTGATCTTTGGGACTTCTCCAACCCTGGAGTTCTGGGAGTCCTCAACATAATCGAATTCATCTGGGCCTTCCAGTTTCTCAGAGATGCATGTATACTATCCTCTACTCAGTTAACTTCTGTGTAGCTGGCAGTGCCACCGACTGGTACTGGAACACATACCAAACCAAGTGCTCTACTTCCCTCGCCAGACTTGTCACAAGGCATTGGGGAAGCGTTGTTGCTGGCTCCTTCCTCAATGGCTTTTTCTAGGTTCCTACTCTTATTGTTGAGCTTTTCACTTGCCATCCAGGAACCTGTTGCAACAAGCTGGGAGTATGCTGTGAACAAAAGTGCTGTTGTGGCTTTTTCTTCAACCTGGTGAGGACAGACGCATACAGCTACATCAATCTGGCTGGTGAGCCCTTCTGCAACTCTGCTAGGGAGTGCTATGATGTCTGCATCCATGCCTCTGATCAGTTCGTAGGAGGCTTCAACCCGATGAAGCACTACCGATTCGTGGCTTCGACCTTCCTGACTGCTCTTCTCTACATTTTGGGTTCCATTTACGTCAACAAGAGAGTCGTCAACTTTTACTGGTGGCAAAATGTTGTTCTTATCGTCATTTCTTACGCAGTAATTTGCTGGTTTGTGGACATCAGTGCTGACGCTGCTGAAGGCATAAGCACCAGCTTTTTGACTGAAAATAGCATAAACGGATACGAGGAGATGCGTTACGCTCAGCCAGTACTTATTTTATGATGTAGCAATACATGACGGAAATCAGGGAGAGGTCGAACAGACAAGGCGATCTGAGAGACGGCAACATCTGACGTGATTGTAATCCCATTACCGTATCTATATCTAAGCAATCAATGATCATGAACTATATCACTTCAATCCCGTGGGTTTTCTCATAAAGTATAAGGGTAAAGGGCAGCGTATTTGAATAATGAAATGGAGTAGTCGAATTATGAAAAGTGAACAGCTGGAGGAACTGTATAATGTATGATGTAGTCAGTATTTAAGAGTATGTCAGCTTATCATTGGCTCATGTCAACTTATCATGGTTTATAGTGAAGTTGCCTGCTTTACCAGGCTCTCAATAGCCCTTTCATCCTGCTGAATTGACTGGCGCATGTGCCTTATTGTCCTGCTGTAGCTCTCCTGCTCCTCCTGTAGAGTCTCAGTCAGCTGTCTCATCCCCTCCTCCAACCTCTCCCTCTCCTTCCTCAGCTCCGCCTCTTTCACATGTTCCCTATCTAAATCCAACTGCTGCTCCTGAAATATTTTCATGGCTTGCGACAATCGCTCTTGGCTCTCTTTGAGAGTGCTGGCAAGCTCTCTGTTTTCCAGTACCAACTTTTTGATATCTGATCGATGCTCTAAATGGTTTTCAGATATTTTTCTGTTTTCCTTTTCCAGCGCATAGCACTAGAGTTACAGTTGGCTCAATCTTTCTTTGCCAGTATTAGCTTCAGCCCTGAGTTCTATGCCTTCTGATTCCGACACTATAACTTTTTTATCCCACTGAATTAATATAACAGTACCAGTTGTCGTTCTTTATGGGCAGAGGCTATCTAGTTCTAGAGTTATAGATTTACTCTCTCCTCGTTTCTCAAAGCTGTCTCCTTTTCCTTGAGATCCCTAAGCTGTTGTTCCAGTTCTGAGGATCTGATCTGGTTTCGTGAGTTCATCTCCTTTTGGTCCTGCTTCTTGGCCTCAACTACTCCTGTTTTCTCCTCTTTCTGTAGTTAGTCAAAGGCAATTTATTCTTTGGCCTTCTGATTGACCTCCAAGTATTATGTCTTTTCCTGTTGAAGGCGGGTGACTTCAAGGGTTAGTTTGTGATTGGCTTGCTAAAGAAGAGTGATCTTTCTGGTGCGATTTTCGATACTTTATCGGCAGTCAAGCACCCCTTGTTTGAGCTGGGTGATGGTCTGTTTATTTTTTTTGATTTTTTAGATATACTCTGACTCCACGCAGGCTTGCTAGCTTTATATCTTTTTGTTTTATCTTTCGAGTCTGACGATTTAGAGGCAGAGATCGTCAAATTTTTACTCCATTTCTTTGCACTACTGCAGCTCCTGTCTGAGCTCTGCTACCGTTTTATCTTTTTGGAGAGGTGAGGCGTATGAGGACCTTTGAGAGTATGATGGGCTCATATACTTCCTTCTATATTCTTCCATGATCTATATTATATGACAGAACCATTAAAATATACCTTATCAGCAGTCGATAATAACATATCCCTTATCAGGGTTTTTCTGACACCCTGGAGTGTCTGTGAGGTCAATAAGTGAAGGGGACAAAGGTGTATAAAGTGTAAGGGATCATTCTCTCTTCTTGGCCTTGATGCAAATGTTGTGGATTGTGAGGGGTTCGATGAGGCTGTAATCGATGCGCTCCTCAATGGAAGACTCCCCTGAGTATCTCAGGACAGTAGGCTTGGGATAAACCACCAAGTTCACTGTTTTGTTGACAAAATTCCTGGAAACGTCTCTTGCTGCCATCTTCACAAAACTGGCTGAGCCGTGGTATAGCTCGGCCTCTATCTTGCCCTTCAGAAATGCCTGACCCTCCTTGGTCTCGTGGATCCAGTCTCCGTTGTCGTCGCATAGGCCCAGGCAGACGTTAACGATGTTTCCATTAAGTTTTTCCTTTCCGTCGGCAGCATCAACAAGGCGAAGCGAGAGGCTGAAGTTCCTTTCCTTGTAGAGGATATCGGGGAAAGAGCCATCTAAGGCCAACTTGTATTTGTAGCTGCAGGAGCCGAAGAGGCGATGTGTCAGCTTGTCGGTAGTTTCAAATAAATTTTGTTCATCTTTTTCGGGAGTCTTCGAGGGGAATGTTGACACTCGCTTGGGAGTGCTCTAGAGGCAGGGTTAAGCCTCCTCCAGCATTTTCTTGCCCTCATCGAGCAGGTTCTGGGCCCGGCTCAGCTTCTGGATAAAATCATTCTTACCTCATCCATGACTCCCATCATTTGAGAGTTCAGAGAAATCATGCCCAGGCAGTTCATGAGGATGCTCTGGCATTTTCCGGCATGCAAGAGCTCTCCAGCTCTCTCGGGAAGGCACTGGGAGTCGCAGTCGGGGCCGATATCTGCGGAAGTATCTTCGTGAATGTTCTTGGAGGGGGGGAGGTAGTCAGAGGGAACTGCGGGAGGGGTAGCCAATTGTTTAAAGAAGCACATGTTTTCTGTCTTCGAAGAGCTTTAAAGTAAATATTATATCGGTCCCTGACTTTCAAGTTTTTATCGAAAAAACGTTCACCGACGCTCCTCGTTTTCCCCTTCCTCTGACCTATGTACCCTTGTATTCCAAGGCCATTCATCATTCCTTCTCCCTTCTTGCGGAAATCCAATTTTTCCTTGGGACATTACGAATTCTTTAAAAAAAAACTAAAAAATCATGTATAATTCTCCTTCGTCATTGTTACCTTCGCAAGAGGAGGGACAGAGTATCCCCCATTGCGTCAGGCACGAGGGGTTATTGGTTCTTTGAGGATGATTATAATTGATTGTAAATGAATAGCAATGAGGTGCAGTATTTATCAGTGATGAGCCATCGTCCTGCCCTCAAGTCTGGCAACGTGCTGCAAATGGTGGTATTCGAGTGGATCCTTCTAGCATACGAGTTCTATCTGTTCGGTTCTGTTGTCTCAACAGGTCACTACCAGCCCCGGATGCTGGCCTACTGCCTCTGCTTTTTGCTTTTCGACAAGTTGGACCTCACATACCGGTACTTTGAGTTGTAGGACCCTCTTCACCTGTCGCCTGTGGTAGGTTGCATCCGATACCTTGTATACCTATGTATATGCAACCTTTCTCTACTGCTGGTGAGGATCGTAATAGACAACCAGAACGTACATGCCTTTGTGGTGGTGATGCACTACCTGCTCATAATGGCCCTTTTCCTCAATGATTTCAGCAAAAGGGGTATGAAGCTGGATATTAACGTCGACTCCAACAACCTTTTCAGCAAATTTGTTACTCCCCTTGCTCTCTTCATCTTCAACCGTACCTGTCACCTTCCCCAGCTAGACTTCTGGTCCTTGGAGCTCCTCTTCTTTGGGGGCAACCTCTTCCTGTCATCCTAGCTGAACCGGGTGCTCTTGATGAAGGAGTGTCAGTACTTCGGATGGCAATCATCTGAGGAGCAGAAGGAGAAGGGCAGCTGGAGCAGGAGGAGGGCATTGAAGGCCATGATCGTGGTGTGCTGCGTTTTGATTGTGGTTCAGAACCTGCTGCTGATATTTGACCGTCTAAAATATTCGATGTGCGTGACGATAGTGCACACCTTCATTGCTTCTGTGACTGCCTACCTGCTGTACGTGGGCTACTTGCCAATCAGGAAGTGACTGCCTGTAGCCTGATTGTCTATAATTACTGCCATACATTTACCTTGTTTACACATGATCCTGCTGCACTTACATATGTAACCTTATTAATCGACCCTTACACTTGTTCTGAGTGTTCCCACGTTCTCTCTATTTGTTATCATCTTCCTAAGTAGGTATAAATAGATGCCTGCTAGGGGGATTTCTAAGCTTTTGCCTTGGAATATAACAGTAATTCAAATGCAGGAGAGTGGCATTCCTAAAATCCGAGTGTTGGTCAGAAAGCGACCACTCAACAAAAAGTAACAGGCTAGAGGATAAACTGACATAGTAACCGTCTAAAAGGAGCAAACTGTCGTCGTCAAGTAGCACAAGTAAACCCTAAAGCATTCAGGCTTAAAGTTGACCTCACTCCCTATATCGAGTAGTACAAGTACACCTTCGATGGAGCATACTCCTAAACTGCCTCCAACTAGTATGTACTCCCTCTCTCAAACAGATCTACCAAACAGCCGTCAGGCCTCTCGTCGACTGCGCATTCGATGGGGCCAAAGTCACCTGCTTTGCCTATGGACAGACCGGCAGCGGTAAGACTCACACAATGCTCGGAGATGGAGGTTCAGTTAGAGGTTTGTACTTACTGGCTGCTGACGACATCTTCCAAGTAGTTCAGTCAAGGCCAGAGCTAGAAGTTTGGCTCTCCTTTTACGAGATATACTGCGGGAAGCTGTACGATTTGCTGAACGACAAGGCAATATTATTCGCAAGGTACTACTGCTGGTAGTTAGGGAAGACCACCACAACAACGTAAACATCGTCAACCTTTCCTAGAACAGGGTAAGCAGCAGTGCAGACCTCATGGAGTACATCTCTTTCGGAATGACGGCAAGAGTCACTTCCCAAAACAGCACCAACAATGATTCCTCACGCTCGCACGCCATCCTCCAAATCTGCCTCAAAAGAAAGAACAAGCTCCATGGAAAAATATCTTTCATCGACCTGGCTGGCAGCTAGCGAGCTGCAGACCACGCCGATCAATGCTAGAAGCAGACAAGAATAGACGGGGCCTAAATCAATAAAAGCCTGCTGGCTCTGAAGGAGTGTATTAGAGCACTGGACCAGAACAAGAATCACACACCCTTCAGAGGAAGCAAGCTGACAATGGTGCTGAAAGACTCTTTCACTGGCTACTGCCGAACGGTGATGATAGGAAACATATCTCCCAACAGCAGCAGCTCCGAAAATACTCTCAACACCCTCAAATACGCCGACAGGGTCAAATAGCTCAAGAAGGCCAGGGAGCAACCCTTCGACCTCAACAAAATCGATCAGTTACAGAAGGAACTCATGCTTCCCAGAAACGGCATCAGACCTGAGCCCAGGCCTCTCCACGCCAAGAGCCAAGATGACATGGAGGATGAGAGGGAAAACACCAAGGCACTGGGGAACAGGATAAACCAGAACAATAATAAGCCCAAAGTTATATCGGCAAGCCATAAAACTCGAGTAAGTCCGAAGCCTCAGCACTCTCCTCCTCAGCCTTATCCGGAGTCTGGATTGAGTAGGCAACGAAAGCAGTCTACTGCTATTCAAAATGTCATCTCGACTGTAAGCAATGCGACAAGCGCTATAGAGGCTAATATGAGCATTGTTCATAGGCCTAACCTTAACAACTTTGTGGGAGGAAGCAGCTTCCATCACGGCCATAATAGTAACAGTCACAGTAATGTTCCGAACAGCACAAATCAAAGCAATGTTTAGGGCACTCCTTTGAGACCTGAGGACATCGAGCAGCTGAGTGAGCAACATGATCAGTACATTGAGCTGATTCTGGAGGAGGAGGAAAAGCTGATCAAGCAGCACGAAAGCTATATAAACTAAACCATAGAGCTCACCAAGGAGGACATGCGCCTCAGGAATGAGGCCGATAAAATAGGCAGCAACATCGAGGACTACCTGGATAACTTGTAAGGGCTGTTGGAGAGGAAGATGACATCGATCGAGCACATGAGGGGAAAGGTGAAACAGATAAAGGGGTACTTGCGGGAGTCGAAAAGGCTAGAAGAGCAATACGGGGTGCTGGAGAAGCAACTGTACCAGCAACAGGAGGAGTGCTTACTTGATGACGATGAGGAACTGTTCGTCTGAGGATCAGCCAATGATCGTGTCTGTCTATGCTATTCATTTTAACTTATCAGCACATTCATCTGCATGGCACACAGTCAGCATGATCACCTGACCACAGGCATATGCTTGAGCTGTTGCTGTCCTATAATGGCTCTGTTTTGGTTCCTCAGTAAGGATAAGTTATAATTCAAATGGAGAGCGTGGTCAGACACTCGGCCAAGGGAGTAGAGGAATACAGGCACAATATCAAACTGCTGAAATACCACCTCAAAAAGTAACAAAAGACCAACGAAACCCTCAAATTCAAAGACTACAAGAAAAAGAAACAGTCCCACGTCCACAAGCAGTCGACCATCGAAGCTCCTCCAGCTGCCTATTCCATGCTGCATACCGTCAACCAGCTCAATCACAAGACTAAAGAGATGGGCCTCGTGCTTGGCGACGTCTTCCGAATGGCAGACTACGGATACGATGGATAAATCAGCAAATAACAGTTCATGAGGGTCATCCTCCGATTGAAGGCCAACCTTGAGGAGTCTCTCATCAATGAGATGTTCTATGCCATCGACACCGACCTCAACAATAACCTATCGCAGGATTAGTACGAAGAGTTTCTCTGGGCCCACGGAGGATGTAACAACCAGGATGCCAGCAGGTTCCAAAAAAGAAGTGCATAGAAGTTTGCCGCTCTTCTGAAAAAGAAACACGTCAAGCTTTCAGACTTCCTAAACAGGATGGTCGACCCGGTTCCCTCCTAGAATCTCAAGCAAAAACTTACATAAACGGGCCTCAACAGTAACGAAGCAATGATCCTGTTGAAGATGTGGGACCCTTCGCTGAAGGGATAAATAAGGCACTAGGTTTACCTCAAAGCCATGGAGAACGTAAAGGTCAAGAACGAGGAGGACATTCAGAACTAAAAATTCGAGAAAGGAGTGCAGGAGCTGTGCGTCATCTTCAGGGACAGGAAGCTGAACCCTATCGTCATCTTCGAGGAGGCAGAGGCCGACGGGAAGCCAGGCATCAGCGAATTTTAACTTTAAGAAGGCCTCAGGAAGCTGTTGCCTGAGGAGACGGGATACCAGATCAGGAAATGGGTCAACCTGCTGAATCTAAACGGGGACAACGAGATCACTAGGGAATAGTTCGTGTCTGCCATCCGAAGTTTCTACTCGATCCAGCAGATAGATAAATACAGTACTGAGTATGACAAGTTGCATCCCGAGCTGAAGAGAGCCATTAGCAACGATGAAATTCCTGCTGAGAAGATAATCAATCAGCTCAGTATAGCGATAGAGGACAGTGGGCTCACAAAGGCAGAGACCTTCAACAGGATCGACATCAACCACAATGGCCTGATGGATAAGCAGGAACTGCACGACGGACTCAAGAGCATGGGAATTAACATTGGTCTTATCGCTAAGGTGCTGACTGTGTTCGACAGGGATGCCTCCGGGTAGATCACCCTCACTGAATGGCTCAACATTCTGGGATAAGATGTCGAGATGGAGGAAGTCGACATTCCCCCTCCCAAAAAGAAGGAGAAAAAAACGACCATCAAGCCTCCAAAAAATGAGAGCCAGGAATCGCCAGTAAAGGCCTCAGCAACCAATAATGGTTCTAAACAGGAGAGTGTAAACAGGACAACAAAATCCAAAAAGACAGAACCTCCCAAGACTCAGAACAACGACAAAACAGTAAAGGCTCAGAACAGCGATAAGACAGTAAAGGTATCATAGAAGAGGCCAGTCGAGCCCACATAAAAGAAGGCAGTAAAGAAGAATACAGTGGTCAGGCAGCCAGTCAGAGATACTCCCTTTGCAGAGGATCTCTAGGAACCCAATTATAAGGAACCTGAGCAGGAAGAAGTAAGCACTGGACCAGTCGAGCAGGAGCTTGCCCAGCTCTACGCCAATGATAAGAAGGGCGTCCTTGAGGCTTTCAGAACGATCGTCAAGACCAAAAGAGGTATTAGCCAGAAAGACCTATAAAGAAGTCTAGGATAGTTACGAATGAGGACTGCCAGTGACCCTACTACTATTCAGACAATTTTTGAAAGCAACGTTGCCAGCAATGGCACTCTTCTCTATCAGCAGTGGCTGTAAGATCTAGCTACTCAGCACGGCTACGAAATCAAGCCAGAAAAGGAAGAGCCGGCTTAATAATAGGCGGAAAATGAATAACCGGTAAAGGCAAAAAAATAATATGTCAAGGAGCCTGCTAGTAAGCCAAAAATCGACATTCCAGCTGAGGAGCCTAAGAAGAGAGGGGAGGACCACGAAATGTTCCAGGGTCTCCAGAAGCTGGTAATCAAGGACCAACAGCACATCTAGAAGGGGTATAAATTCTCAGAGTACATCTCCACCTCCTCCTAGCTTCAGTTGCTCAATTAAAGGTACCTGCCCTTTGCAGAGAAGCTCAAGTCTAAGGGGAAGCCGCATCAAGACGCTTCCTTCCCTGGCAAGCTATCTTCCTTTACCACTTTCAGCCCTCCCTCAAAATCCAACATTCCCGACGTTTCTCTGCTGAAGTGGAAGAGCTACCATCAAATGTTCAGAGAGCCCCAGCTTTTTAACAAGGGAATAGAGCCCAACGACATCAGGCAAGGGGAGCTGGGTGACTGCTACTTCCTGTGCTCCCTGGCAAGTATGGCTGAGTACACCAACCTCATCGAACGCCTTTTTTAGTATATCGACTTAGAAAACGAGTATTTCTTGATATGGTTGTGCATAGACGGGATATGGAGATTGATATAGCTCGATGGTTTGGTACCTGTTAAACCCGACGGCAGATCCTTTGTCTTCAGTCGCTGTCGGGAGGGAGATTAAGAGCTATGGGTGGTATTGCTCGAGAAGGCCTACGCTAAGGCTTACGGCTGTTACTAGCACATAATCGGAGGACAGCCTTATGAGGCGATAAAGGACCTTACTGGTGCTCCGGGAAAATCTTTCTCTCATCGCAGCAAGGACATAAACCCTGACGTGCTGTGGTCGGTTCTGGAAAAGGCAAACAGGTAGAAGTTCATGATGACTTGCGGGACTGATGAAGCAGAGAAGGGTGACATGAAGCTGGATGACCACTCCTAGTCGGTGACTCAGGAGGGTATCGTGATAGGGCACGCATATTCCATCCTCGATGTTGCAATGTACAAGTAGGAGAGGCTGGTTCAGCTGAGGAACCCATGGGGGACAGTTGAGTGGAGTGGTCCTTGGGCTGACAGTTCCAGGGAGTGGACCAGTGAGGCCAAGGTTGCTCTAAAGTACTAGGGCGGGGGAGACGACGGCATATTTTGGATGCCTTTCGACACCTATTACCAGAAGTACGCAACAACAGCAGTCAACTACATTCGTCCAAACTACTATTATCACTCCGAGACCAAGAAGAACATAACCAACCTGGTCGTCAGGTTTAAAGCGAATGCCTTCAGACACGGATTCATCATGGCTGCACAGGAGGACCACAGGAAAAAAGGATTGCCCGGAAATACTCCCTACCACTTCACCCACCTTATAGGCCTCAACTGCCAAAAGGGAAAAGTGCTTCATAAGCTTGCTGATGAGAAGTACATGTACCAGCGGGAGGGCAGCATCGAGATCGACAGTAAGGGAGTCGATCCTTCCTCCTAGTTTGTGGTTCTCATCAATCTCGAGAAGGGAACCGACATCAATCTATGTTCCTACTCAGACCAGCAGTTCGAGTACGAGTGCGATGACAGCTTCGACCTGATGCTATAGTACATCGAGGCAGTGGCGATGATGGAGGATGGTGCAAAAAATGTTCAGACCAGCAACGGATTTAAGAGTTGGTTGACCTCAGTTGGGGAGTATGCCTTCCTGGTATTCAAAAATGTCTCCAATAGACCCATAACTTTAGATTTATAGCTGTCTGAGCCTAAGAACATGGCGGTGCGTTCTAGGATGAAGAATACTGTAAAGCTGGCCGTTGGAGAGGGGGACACCATTCAGGGTAAGATCCTTGACCAGAAAAAGCCCTTCAGTTTTGGACCGATGCGTTTTAGCATGAGATGATTTCATTCCTTTCTGGCTTCAATGATCTCATTTCATACTTGAAAGCCCTAAAATGAAACTCTAGTGCCCTATTTAGTGTCGAGTCCTGGTATCCATCAGTTTGTATCGGCTCCGAGGGTGTCTTATAGAGTTTATAATTGATCTGTTTGTATATAGTCCAATGAAGGAAAGAGCCAGAGGAACCAGCGCCCAGCTGAACTCTTCGCACTCTTCGGTGACCCAGCCAGTAGGAGAGAATCGCAGTGGGCGCCGCATGGAGCAGATCGAGGCTCTCCACATGTAGTTCGAAGACCTAAAGAAAAAAATCAAGGACGTCGAGAACAAAAACGAGCGCATCATCGAGAACATCCACAAAAGGTACGATTTCAAGAAGAAACCGACCACGATGGAGAGCCTGGTCGATAATACCCCCATCGTCTACTACGAGCAGCCCATGGTTTAAACTCACATCGAAAACCAGAGCGTGGCCTCCAACGACAGCGAGTGCGATTTCCATATCTCCAAACCTGTTGTCAGAAAAACCTCCAACATCCGCAAAAATCTCAACCAGCACCACCAGAGTATGTAGTACCGGAAGACAGAACACCAGCTCGAAAGAGAACATTCAGACACCAGCAGCAAGAGCGGGTACCCTCTCCAGAAGCAGACATCCAGCGCCCCCTACTACGTCTATGGAGCAGCTTCTCAAGCCAGAACCCAGCAATCCCCTACTTAGAACTACCAGCTCAGTCAA
>Ga0210025_1004328_pt1 | contig 12185 bp, 12 predicted proteins | sample CryGeyme20150102_FD_183989 | JGI IMG/M metagenome (GOLD analysis project Ga0210025, IMG submission 183989) | Groundwater microbial communities from Crystal Geyser aquifers in Utah, USA - Crystal Geyser metaG 2015-0102 (SPAdes) (version 2) | ecosystem: Environmental > Aquatic > Deep subsurface >...
ACTGCCCCAGCACTAGCTAGCAAATTAAGCCCAGGTGGACTGCCATAGGACTCAGGAGTTAGGTCTTACTCTATTAGGTCGTGTGCCTATGCCTGCTTCCTATACACACTCTAGTCATAATATTACTCTAATATTCATAAGTCTCCACACTAGCTTTTTACGCTAGTACTACTACTATTACTAGCTAGCTAGTAGTAGTAGAGTACCAGGTAGTGGTACTACTAGACTACTCATCATCGAAAAGGAGATTTTTGAAAATAAGCCCTAACACTACTGTTCATTATTACTGCACCTTGAACGAAAAATGAGAGGAAAACCAAGGATCAAGGATAATAAGAAAATTGGCCACAAGCCATGCCACAACGAGACCATCGACCGTCTATCTTTTCCTATCAACTCGTTCGTCGAGAAATTTTCATAACCAATTTTTTCACAACGATTACTCAAATATGAGCCGTAAAACGCTCAGATCCGACGTTAAATTTCATCTCAGGTCAACTAATCAAACCATATTATTCTCTCCTTTCGAGTAGTATCATCCTTCAAATCAAAGAGAACCAACTTTCACATACCGAGTCGATCGATCAACGAAGCGTCAGTTCCAGCTTTACCATGGAGAACAAAGAAAACAGTAATCAGCGGCCAGAGCTGGATGCTCGGTCGGAAAGTAATCATCGGAGACACGGCTGTCATCCAAACGAAGAAGTGCAGGAGGTCTTAGACAACTTGTCTGGTTTCATCTTTGGGTCGTGCGCGACGGTCGCCCACGTTGTGGAAAATCTTGTTCCCGAGAGCTGGCAACAGCATGAGAACGAAAAGTCGAACCATCTATCATCGAGCCGCAAAAAATCACGGCATCTTGACCCGAGACTTGCTAGGTTCGTCGGAAGGTATCAGTCCAAATCGATAAACCCTCAAGAGCTCACAGAGGAGAGTATCTTCCTCGAAAACACAGCTTTAAGTACGGAATACATCTTTGATGAACACACTACTTTTGACGATAATATATCTGCGTTGTCGGCGTATACTTTGGAAGAAATGGCAAGAATCAATGGCCACCACCATATGAAACAAGTGAATATGCAAGCGCGATTTGGGAGAGGCTTTCCAACGGCACCCCCGGTAGCCAAGACTAACAGTTCGAGTAGCTCATCGCAACAGGAAGAAGCAGGGTTGAAGTTGTTACAGCACAAGGCAAGAGTGGCGCAGACTATGCGAGCTTCCAAAGCAGGTGCATGAAAAAGTATTCCGGCCAATCAGCTACTAAGTTGCGTGCACTTCCATTCATCCCTCAATTGGCTTGAGAGTAGAGGGCAGAACTTTTCTATACCGCAGCCACAGATGTAGTTGCTGTACGCACGAATAATAACATGAAATTCACACGCAAAGCTTTGAGAGTACCAAGTTCCTAATGCATAATATAGAGTATGAAGTTGCCTTTTTCCCTGCTTCGTCCAATAAACAGATTTCAGCGTCGTCAGATCCTGCGACCGCAGCAGAAACCAACAAAACGACGCCCGAGCAGACCTTTTAGTCTTTTTTGTGGACTGATAGTCCAGTGCGGTGACAGTCTGACCAGATGGGCAACCAGAACGCAGACCAGTTGTTAAATCGAGTAGATGCTATACCGCTGCTTGTTGACTTGCTCTTGTTCGAGCACATCGGATCGCGCCTGGATGCCGCACTGTCAGTGCGATGGGTTAGAGTATTGATACTCGTAGACCATCGAAGACTCTGGCGAGTGAGGGCTGCCTGGCGATTCTTTGCCCCAGCTCATGGATCGTCGCCTCCAGCGGTCGGGTCTTTCTCCAGCCGGGGCTGGGATGACATCATGATCTGCATTGTCTTCCATGCTGCAAAGGAAAGTCGCAGTAGAATCGTGGGTGAATAAAAGTGCAGTGAGTGACAAATGAGAGAATATTGGCAACAACAGACGGTGAACTTACTGGATGAACATCTTCTCAATGATGAACTTATGCTCCTTATAACGCTCTCTTGGCTCGTAGCATTTCTTGTATGTCCAACCAATCTGAGTCTTGCAGCGTTTGCAAGAAATGTCGCAGACACTGTGAAGCCCAGTCATTAATCTTCGATCTTCAGCCTTTCCTACAGTGACATTCACGCACTGATCAAACAGATAGGCGCGCCCTGAATATTTGTGAATCAAACATCAAAGCCAGACATGTTGAGCAAAGGCATCTAATGGGAACACCAGCAGGATTATGTAGACTTACCATGGCGACCATGAAAACTCTTTGAGATGATATCATCGTGACTCGTGAGATGCGTACGACACTGTCCACAGGTGTAGATTTGAGAACCGCCAAGGTACACCATGGCATCATTGACCTTTTGAGCATTGCGAGCTCGGGCATTCATAGTAGCCGTCTCAAAGATATCAGGACCCGCCTTGAGTGCAATACTGGAGTGACTCTCGCTCCCGCCGAGAGACACGGTTCGGCCACGTCTAGCAGCCAGAGCGAAAGGACTTACAGACAAGGGCGGCTTGAGTTGAAACAACTGTCCTTTCATCAAAGATTTTCGTGACGATTTGCGGGGACTCGATGATGACGACCAGATGGTTCTGGGAGAGAGCAGCATTGGCGAGTCTTGATTGCTGGCAACTGAAGACGTGCTTGCTCGATTTATAGACGAGGACCCACTGCGGTTCATGATTGCAGCCACGCCTCCTGGAGAAGTTTCTTGCAATGACCAGAAGCGAAGTGATTAGAGAATAGGAATGAGAGGCGAGAAGAACAACCTGTGACACATTCACGATATAGTAGAATTATGTACCTGTAACGGCTGACATGATAGGAAAATTAAATAAATCGAATAAATGTCAACGAGAATATCTCGGACCCAGCAATGAATAGAAGGATAATACTATTATTGCAGTGCGCTTGATAGTACCTAAGACGTGACTGTCACGAGAAAGTGATAATTTGCAAGTCTGTAACAGGTAAAAAAGTCTTGCTCTTTTGATGGCTTGCCTGGAAACTGACAGTTGGTAGTCAGAAGGTGTTATCAAAGAAAATTAGATAATACAAGCAAAGCACCTCTGCGAACAAGCGTCGAGACTGCATGCTTGCTGTCACAGACGCGAATCTCCACAATCTAGCGTACAGACACATGCATTGTTCAACTTACTATGTGATCCTTGAAAAACTTGAGATGCGAAGTTCTTTCCGGAAGAATTTGTCGATAGAATCGATAGAAGCAAATTCAGTAAACAGTAACCAATTAATGAACGAAGAGACGACACAGCATCGATATGCACGCTTGTCACAATGTTAAGGTAAGCTTAATGGATACAACTGATAGATAGGTGCAAAGGCTCAAGATTAAAAAATGAGAAGAGTTGCAGAATATATTGTTTTTATAGAGTAGTATGATAGGAATTCTAGAAAGAACAAGATAATAAGGAAGCGAAATCTCGCATCATTCAATCAAGCCGTCGTCTGAATTTGATACTCCATTAAATTTTTATTTCCAGTACAAAAAAGAAAAGTTGACACTGCAAGATACTCTCCAATATTGGAGCTTGTTTAGCGCTCCCCTGTTCATGATATACTGTTTCAATTCCCAATAAAGTGTATATTTTAACAGTGATTTTGAAAACTAAATGACCAGTGAAGCACGTTTCACGAATAAAAACTGAACCTGGCATCTTAGCCTTAGACCTACTGAGATGGAGATTCTCAATCCATCACGTCACCTAATAAACCGCTTCAGCTTTATTCGCAGAAGCAGCGCACGGACGGACGCTTCATCAGGCCAACTGGATCTGTTCCGCTACTACTCTACTAGTCTAGAGTCTACTAGTCTACTACAGTAGCTGCGAATAACTGCTCAGTTGAAGACTAGATCGTCCTCTAACTACAATGGCTACCCAATAGAGCGCCCCTAGCTAGCACTTAACAATCCTTGCTCTGCCTTGCAATAGCATTTTATTGCATGTCGTTATCCGATCCGAAATTAGTCCTAACATACTTCCATGCATTCTACAGCAGCATTCAGTAGTATTTCTTACAGTAAGCAGAACAACAGCTGCTCGTCACTATTCGTGAGGACGACTTTGGTAGAAGTGTGGAAAAGATTGCATACGTAAAATTGTCCATCAAATCTTCTCCATCAAAAGACAGCACTAGGGCTTCAACAAGCTATTAAAGAAATCAGAAACATCAGCATCCTTCTTGTCGTCAGCAGCTTCCGTCTTCTTGACCTCCTTTGCAGGAGCTTCCTTGACGTCCGAGGCGACAGATGCTCTCAGCTCGTTCAACCAATCTTCATCACCTCCGGTAGGACTTTCGTCGGCGATTTCATCCTTCGTCTCTGATTCTGGAGGAGGCAAGGCCACCCATAGAGAATCTTTGCCCGCGTCCCACCGACCAGGAAACTGGGCATTTCTCAAAAGCACTGATTCAATTAAATCTTCGTGGTGCGCTCCTGGTCCATAAATACCCGACACTGCCGTCTGATCTGACTTTTCACCTTGCGTCGCATCTAATTCCTTCCATCCTTCTTCGCCCTTGGCAAGTTGCTGCCAAACAAAACTAAGCTGATTCAATGTCAAGGCATCAACGGCTTTCGTCTCTTCTTCGGTGGGTTTTTCCTTTCGTACGAAACAAAGGACAGCATTCAAACTAGCCGCGTATTTTCGTAAGTGGTACAAAACCAAGGCTTCTGCTTGTTTTTCTTTGTATCCGTCGCCCGACGAAGACTCCGCTGATCCTTCTGTCTGCGAGGCACGCGAAGGAAGCATGACCGATATTGCGAGGGAAATTCGGACATTTTTATCACTCTCGTCGGGTGCCGAACTGGACATGGATTTAGCCGATTCCTCGTCGTTCACTGCCAGACCAAAGTTCGTCGATCGAAGAGCAAAAAGAGACGTTGTTGCAGTTGGAGACGTATTAGTCGTAGTTTTGCTATCCTTGTTGCTTTGGCGATCAATCAAATACCGTACCAAGGCACCCTGTAGCAACGAAATGCTCGGCTCTACTTCTGCTAGATTGGAAAAATCTACGGCCATACAAATGGCGGGTGGAGTATGAGAAGAAGGAAGTGTTCTAAAAATATCATCGCTCAATGGTTGCTGGTTCTCCCCATCGCCACCGCTGCGCGCTTTGGTGATGCGGCAATTCCAAACTCCTAAATTGGGATGAAGGCTGGTTGCTTCCTTTTCCAGATTCGAGAGCAGGGCTCCACCTTCTTCGGCAGCAGACGATGCCACGTGAACTGTTTGATAGGATAAGACACTGAACGTTCGGGTTTTGGAATTCTTCTCCACAAGAATGGGATTCTTGGTGTAGAGCTGTACCACGTTGGGGATATCCAAAGTTGAAGTTCGGCTCTTTCCTCCTCCTGCTGCTGCTGCTTCTGTTCCAGATGATGTCAATGTAGAAAATAGTCCCATCTCGGAAATGAAATTGGCTGTGGCTGATGTTCAGAAGGTTGTTTGCTATGTGCTGTGGCTGTCTTTTTCTCTGGTCAATAATATTTAATTTGTGGATGATAGTCACCTCTTTCGTTTACGGTTTGCATTTTGGATGTTACAGTGTACTACTAGTAGCTACTAGCTAGTACTAGGTCTAGTAGTGTACTCATCATCATGAGGAGCACTATTATTTTTCTTGGTTGGTCGTTCGTTTGCGTAGATGGCGGCATTGGATCTATCGTGTTCTGCCCGGGTGATCAGTTTTTGTGTAGAGGTTTTGTGAGAGCTTGCGTGCGTCTTTGTTTTACCTTCTCTGAAAAAATTACTGTACAAGCATTGACAACAGCCGGCCCCAATGATAGCTACTACTAGTAGCTACATCAGTCTACAGTACTACTACTAACAATAATAATATTGAGAACAGAGAACAGTGTACTCGAATATTATCATTGGAGTGATAATAGAATGCTTTCGATCCGTCATCATCAAGCAAGCAATTTATTGGAATTGACGTTGAAAAGATTAGATTAGACTAGACTAGATTAGATTGACAATCTGGAGCAAAGATGACGAAGGCCCCAGTCACGAGAAATCGATTGTACTCGATTGACGCCCAGGAAAGAAGCAGCATTGTCCCAGAAAATGAAAATAATGACGCCCAGTCGAGAAAGCAAGGTCGAATAGAAGATGAAACCGAAGCACTGCAATCTCAGTTGAATTTTATGCGAGCAGAACGTGATTATTGGAGAAGCAAAGCAACAGGAACTGGTACTGATAGTGTCAGTACATCTGTTCCACTCGAAGAGCAGACTGTTCTGGAGCGAGGGATGAATGGTTTACGACAAATGATGCTGTCGTCTCCGGCAACAACGCCGACCTCGAAAATCAAGACCAAGAATAGTGTTAATGGTACGCCGACAAATAATATCCTCGACGACGAAGAAAGCTTAAAATTTGAGACTGGTTTGCACCACCGAAAAAATAAGGCGGTAGCTACGGCTCCCTCTACTTGGAATTGTTATGACTTGTCTCCCTTTCAATTTATTCGAAAGGAAAGTGTCACTGTGGATACCCCAGTAGCAGATCGATTAGAGGGTTTGTCCTTGATCAAGGCCCATGCATCTGATGTTGGTGACAATTCTTCGGTAGACTCGGATTCGGACGAACCAACCTTTGCTGCATCACTGATGGACCGAGGTTTGTGGCTGATTGGACTATTGATGCTGCAGAGCTTTAGTTCGTTCATACTGAAATACAACGAAAAGCTGCTTCAACGGCACGTTGTCATTATTCAATTCCTCACCATGTTGGTGGGAGCAGGAGGCAATGCTGGAAATCAGGCGAGTGTGAGAGTCATTCGCGGACTAGCCACGGGACGAGTGCATGACGACAATGCCAAAGAATATGTTTTGGGTGAGTTGACGACTGGGCTCTTGCTGAGCATTGCCTTGGGCGTTGCTGGTTGTATACGAGCTCTTGTATTCTTCACACCAATCAAAGAGACCATTGCAGTCACATCATCTTTAATTATGATTGTTAGTAGCAGCATTCTCCTCGGCACATTACTTCCCCTTGGAATGAGATTCATCAAAATTGATCCAGCACATGCTAGCACGACAATCCAGGTTATAATGGATATATTGGGCGTCGCGATTACAGTGGGGATCAGTTCTCTGATTCTGGGTCCTTGAAGCTAACGAATAGGCTAGCTAATAAACAAGATAGTTGGCAGCAAGAACAAGACAATTTTCGTCTTATGATAATAGCTCCGGAGAAATATCTTTTTAACAATTGTCTGGGTTAAGCTTGCTGAAAGATAAGGGATTTTTCTGGCCAATGATTCTACTGCATATTGAAAGTCTCCATGCCAAGGCCCTTTGCCGCCTCCACCTGGGCAATCGTCAATATTCTCATAGAGCACAAATCCTTGAGCTCGTCCTTTGTTCTGCAATATCGAAGTCCCTGATCATAGAGTGCCACAACATCCTCAGCTGCCTCAATAGTCAAAGCAGTTCCAAGTTTAAGCTGCCCGAGCTGGACATAGGCAGCGTGAAATTGTGCGTCAACCTCGATTGCTTTTTCCAGGAGACGAATGGCTTCAGCAGTGTCGGGAATCTGCCCAGGAGGCGGAGGTGTGTTCAAGACAGTCAAGGCGGCGTTCACATATGGTGTTGGATTGTTGGGTGCAAGCTTAATGGCTTTTTGGAAGTAATCTTGGGCTTCCTGGAGCTCCCCGCGAGTGAACGCAATTTCGCCATAATACGACTGCACCTCTGATGAATTTGGGTCCAATTTTTCGGCAGCTGCTAGCTGCTTTTTGGCAGCGTCGACATCTTCCATTGCCGTAAAAATAGAGGCCAGGCGAAGACGAGCAAGTATGTTATCGGGTCGAAGTTCAATGCAGCGCTCAAAATCCTTCTTGGCCTCCTCGGCCTTTTGCTGCAACATGTGTAAGTTCGCACGATGCAAATGAGCGTCCGCTGCACCTGGATCAATTGACAACGCTGCTTCAAAAAGCTTCTGGGCTTCATCATACTTTGCTCCGTCCATCTCAACACAGGCTTGTTTCACTAAAATTTCGGCCTGCAAAAACAAACGATCGCGGTCAGTATCTATTACAATCAATCCTGCCGACCAATTCCGCACAGATAATGGTACTTACATTGGTAGACTCCAGCTCTGCGCATTTCTTGAAACACTGTCTCGAACTGTGCAGGTCGTACATCCAGTGACGCACCATTCCTGTCCACTCAAGAATACGAGGAAAGTCGTCGTCCGTCAAGGCTGATTGAACACCTTCGTCACCGTCAACCAAAGCAAATGCGTCCAAGAAGACAGTCTTGGCCTCGTCATAATTTCCGTCGTATACATGGCGTTCGCCAATCTTCAAAAGAGCGCTGGCGCGTTTGGCTTTCAAGGCATCATCAACAGCAGCGTCTGCCGCGGGTAAATTGGATTGCAACTTTGACATGGTTCCACGCTTCGCCACTTTCGACATCCATGCGTTGAAGCCAGAATAACTCTTTAACAACTGGAGAATCGTGTAAGACGAAGGTAGTGGTTGGCTAGATTTTGGAACTCCCTCAACTATCTTGAGCTGCTTCTCTACTTCGTCTGGCACCAACTCCATTAAGATTCTGGAAAGAGTGTAAGACATACTGGTACAATTTCAGGAAGAGGCAAAGAAATTGACAAGATTCATTTTTTCAAACTTACTGCTCCAATTTGGCTTGATCCACGCTAGGCGGCGGGGTCGGAAGGCCCAGTCGAAGCTTCTCTCGGTTCTCTTGCATGTAGACCAACTGAACGGCACAGACCTCCACAAGAGCCCGCTGAAAATCCTTTTGGCTCTCCAGGATCTTTAACTTTCGAGCCCTAGCTTTGGCGTGCTTGTGATCGAGGCTTAGAATTTTGTCGCAATCATCGAGGGCTAGCTCTTTAAAATTTCCCTTCTCATACATGGCACTACGGTTGTTCATGAGGGTAATCATTTGTCGGTACAATGGAGACGATGGATCAACAGTGCTGCCTACTTCGGCTTCGATCACGTCCAAGGCTTCTGAAAAGGTCTGGGCAGCTTCAAAATACTGTAATAAAAGGACAAGTGAGACGCATTTATTCTGCTGGTTCCATTATTTGCCACAATACAGCAAATACTGACCTTCTTCTCTTTGAAAAGTTTCTTTCCCGTCCGATCCAAATCTTCAATCTTGGCGTGAACTTCCTTGTCGGACTGAGAAGTTGGACTAGGCATTGGCACCGCACGTCCCGAAATATTGGACACAAGCGGCGTCGTTGTTTCTGTGGCATCTCGCTTTGCGGCGCGATCGGGAGATTTGGATCGATCATTATTTACACTCTTTGTGGTTAAGGAAGATCCACCCTTTGCGTTGCTTTTTTGGTTTGCCAGCACAAGATATCCAGCCACAGCAACAGCAGCAGCAACCACTGCTAAACCAATGTAGAGCGTCTGATTCTTAGACTGTGATGACATGGTTGACTCTGGTCAGCTTTTCTGTAATAGCTCAATAACCAATAACTATAATAGCTTCTGTAGTATCCAATTAAAAATGAAAACAGACACTTGCAGCTTCTTGCAGATGGATGGATAATGACATGATGATCCGACCTCTTCCATTACTTTTATGATGATCGTTTCGAATATCTCGGTTTTTGTCGGACAGACTGATGAGATACACCCAAGCACACAGTACTACTACTACTGAATAGAGTACCGTAGTACCTGGTATTTTAGCTACTGTAGTATCATTCCTCAAAGACTGGTGCTGCTAGTCTACTACTTGTTGCCAACTGCTGTAGAGCCATCTAGCAGTACCACGTACAGTAGGTATTTACTCCGTTGACCTACTTCTGTAGTTCAAGAAAGTAGTCGTCTCATCAGCAATTCTTGACAACCTTTCCCTGACTTCTTTTTCTACCCTGCACTGATTGATTGCTACTAACCTTTACGGAAAGCAGCAAAATGGGAGTGTCTACAGTCAATTCGGACAGCGCGCGTAAACAGATTGTTGCCAACTTTTTGAAGTAGCTAGTATAACCATCGCGGTAGGTGTAATCCCACCCATTGAAGCTGGATCGTTCCCAGCGTTCGTGCCTTTCGAACCCCCTGGTGCGCCATTCAGCTTCGTGAATTATTTCTTGTCTGTACTTACCAACTCAACCCAATCCGTGTAACACATCCCTACTACTGTAAAAACAATTCCTACTAGAATTTTTTCTAGATTTAGTGCAGATATGCTCCTGCTACTATTAAGAGAAGAGTTGACCGAGTCTATTTGTTGAATGGAATAAATGTATTGTGCGCAATTCACAAGCACAAAAGAGAAGAAAAACAAAGAACAATTGAACGCGCATTCCAAGGTAGAATTTTTATTTTTATTTTTTCGACAGCAACCAAGATGCGTTCGAATTAGTTCATAAAATCGTTGAAACACAGAGCCTTGTACCACCCACAGAATGCCTTCTTTCCGCAGATTGTTTGTACGAATGTTTCATGGTCATCCGCGGCCAGTATCTGGAGTCGTTTTCTTTTTATGGAAACATCATGTAGATATACAGTCTACTTTTTCTTTCGAGCACCCTGTCTACTTTTCTTCTTCTACTTCTTCGAAATCCCCAAACGTAGATTCTCCGCTGTATTGAATGTAAAGGAAACCGTCTTCATCTTTTTGCTCTTCGTATACGGTTGACATCAAAGCTGCATTCGGTGGGATGGAATTCGAACAAAACAAAAAGAGAGCCTTTTCCGGCGCCAGCTTGATGCGCTTCCGGATCACATAGTGAAATTGTCCAACCGTCAAATCGGCAGGCACCAAATACTTCTTCTTGTCAATATCAGGAATATCGGACCGATCTGCCTTTTCGCAAATCACGGGAACACGGTCAGGGTACTTGGCCCGGATTCGTTCCGCCTCGGACTTGCGCTTTTCTGAGTCATTATCAATCACAATTCACAATCATCATCAACAGTGACATTGGAATTGGAGGACGTCATGTTACAGAAACACGAGATAAAGCGTTAAAATCAATGTACAAGTAACGATAGACAAAACAAGATGTGTAAAGGACCATGATTGGACTCGACCAGACATCACGCACTGCATTACACGTGTGATTGATTGCCTTGTCGTGCATTGACATGAAATAGTGCTAATAATCTTCTTCCAACGGAGCAAATAATAATAATAGTGAATGCGATGTAAACTGCTGCTTACCGAGTGGGTGCTCTTCTTTGAATGATTTGCTCATGGTGGATGGATAGAATGTCTATAATCAGTGATTTGTAGCTGTAGTAGTCTAGCTAGTAGTATTTGTTGTAGATAGATAGTTTGTGGAATTTATTGTAGTACCAGTACGGTAGTACTAGCTAGGAGTGGTACTCTAGCTACAGTAGTTGATTGTATCGTACCGTCGTACCGTAATAACGAAGGAAGTGAAGACAGCGTGGTGATTTGCCTGAAATTCTTGAATTCTGTTGACGTCTGTCGTGTCGTGTTTAGAGTTAATTCTACGTTGAGATTCTTTGAGTCCCGCATCTCAACTTCACTGTGGAATCTTGGGACCTCCATCAAATCTTCCAATTAAAAATGCGTTGTGTTCGTAGTAGCGAGAACGAACGGAGGAATAACAGATTCAAGATGTCAAGTGGTAATAAAAAGTAGTCTATTCGTAGCTTTAAAGCGAAGCAGGTTAGAGCATCCACTAACTTTTCCCGACTTTATCTTTAGAATAAATATTTGGTATAAACCCATAACCTGATGATTTGATCGAAAATATTTAATCCAGGCAGTCACTAACTTTCAGATTAAAGTCTCCGACCAAATTCCGTCGACTTCCATTTTCGCAAGAAATCGAAATGGAAAAAGAGACATAAATTTTTAATAAAAAAGATAATAATATAATACAAATACAGCTTCATCATCATCAACAGCCTATCTCCTATCTATTATTAGACAGACTACTGCATTACTTTAAGCCCCTCTTGCCACATTAACTTGCCCTTTACACCCTCTTTGATACAATTGAGAAGACAGATTAACTTGGTATAGCATCATTAAGTTAATCTAAGAAGTACAACAAGCAGGAACAAAAAATTCGTTTTTTGCAGTCATCATCATGGTTGCAACCACAAGACCTCCAACAACTCCACCTGCTGGCTCCAAGAAAAACAATGCCAACACTCCCAAGTCTTCCAACACCAAGAAGACCAAGAGGACAGTTATCA
>Ga0210025_1004337_pt1 | contig 12175 bp, 10 predicted proteins | sample CryGeyme20150102_FD_183989 | JGI IMG/M metagenome (GOLD analysis project Ga0210025, IMG submission 183989) | Groundwater microbial communities from Crystal Geyser aquifers in Utah, USA - Crystal Geyser metaG 2015-0102 (SPAdes) (version 2) | ecosystem: Environmental > Aquatic > Deep subsurface >...
GAAGAAATGGTCGTATTTGCTTAAAGAAAGGAGCATGTTCCTAACAGCCTATCTTTTGTTTCTGCAAAATTTGATGCCGTAGAAGTGTGGTTTACTTATCTTGAATCTATTGCGTATATACTCGACTATTTATCTAGGTTTGAAGTTCAGCAATTGTAACTAGTCGTAGCATTATTAAACTTCGTTATTTTTGACTCTGGGCTAACGACCACGAGCGTTTATTCTCATCCTATGTTCATGTTCTGTCTAGAGTTGTGTGATGTAATAAGAATCGTTTTCTTTACGGAAATTAATGTATGCCCCACAACCTTTGATCTTGCATTTCAGGAGCAACCCTTCTTGGGTTTCTCTTAGGACCATAGTCTTCTAAATTCTGTTGATGGGTATAGTCTTTTGGTTGTAGTTTCTTTGTGCGATATCTAAGACGTTGTTGATGTGTTCTGCTGACTGGAAAGTATTGGGTAGGTCCTTCATGGGTGGAAAATGGTACATCCTCATTTATGGCTCCGCCATTCTCAGCGATTGGAGGTTAGGGGCAAGCCTATCAACCAATGCCCACCTGATATTTCCCTGCTCCTATTTGACCTCGATATGATAAAATGATGATTTTTATTGTGACATCATTGATAATCCTAGCTAATGAGGTATACAGCATATTCAAAGAAATAAGTAAATTTAGTCGATCAATAGACTCTGCTGGATTTGTTTATCATCTCGTTCAGGTCCTTCAGAAATAATTCCAAGATCTACCGTATATGCCCTTCCATTTCTTCATCTTCTAACTTGAAGCCTATGTCGTTTTCCAATTTGATTAGTTTCGGTCTCAGCTTCTCTAGTTCGCTTTTGCTTGCGAAGCGGATAGCCACTATCACATCTTCGACGTGCAGAATACTGCCGAGTTTGGAGGTGCTGAGCTCAGCTAATTTTTGTTCGATGGTTTTAACTTTTCCCGTTTTCTTTTTTATGTTGTTCTCGACTTCCTTCACCTGAGGATTGACTGAGGTGGGGTAGCTTTCCATTTCCTTGTCGATGAAGCGTTCAGTAACAGACTGTCGACGGTATTCTTTAGCATCGACTGCTATCTTGTTGGTGTATTCATGTGCGTTCTGGCAGTTGATTTGGAAGCCTCGCTTGCCTCGGGGCTTGACAGTCTCTCCGACCATCAGAAGTAGCTTGTTTACGTTTTTCTTCATTTGAACTACGAGATAAATTATTATAGAAGTGAGTACTACTGCCATATAAAGTCCCATCTGAGGTCCAATCTGACTAAAACCGACACTTCAACCCTTCATTTGAAAAAATTGATCGGCAAAAAGAAAAAAATGGTCAAGGTGTCAGACCATTACAGTCCCCTTTTATAACTAACCAGCTCTACCCATATCAGTATATCTTCAGACATGTCCTAATCCATCCTACTTGACTAGTCAATTCTTTTTAGTCATCCTTTTCTGAGGTGGATTTCATAGCCATTTCGTAATTTAGTTTATAATTGTGATAAATTACACATCTTATAGGAGCTTAGGATTTACTCCACTTAATAGATACACTTATCGGCAGTATAAATGAAACAATATCAGATGGCTTTCTTCATTGAATCGAAGAAGCATGAAGGATTCATGAATTTGAAAGAATGCCCAGTTTCTTTTTAATCCTTTTTATCCTCATCTTCAGCATCAATTTTATGGGCAATGCTGGCCGAATCATCATCGCTGTCGGCGTAGTCAACTTCCTAGAGTTCGGCGAGAGGCATCTTGTTGATTGTGAAGTTGAGATTCAGCAATGAATTTAGTTTTTATTTGGTCCCTAGTAAATTGAAGGAGACGTTGTTTTGAGTTTCCATGAATTGTGGATCACTTTAGAGCTCCTGACCAGTCTCAACTATCTTCTTTGAAGCGGTGGTATTCATCTCCACTTCTTGTCGTTTCTTGATGGGAGTCTCAAGACATCCTTAAACTTTTTGTTCAATTTTTCCTTTAATCTTGCGTCTGATCAAGATCAGAAGATCTCTGAAATAGAACAATAAATACTCTCTTCCTTTGAGGAAGCTGGGATGACTGAAGACACTCTTTGAGTGATCAGCTCGACTTTTATGAAAACCATACATGTTAAGTTGTCTGATGAAGGAATTCATTTTGCTGTGTCGGAAGTAACGAGGTAGGACTATGCTTTGAAACTTATTGACGTCTTTGATGATGAACTAGCTGCCAGATGAGGCCCAGTATGCAATTTTGGAAAACTATTAATTCTAATAATAGGAATGGTCGTACATTGAGTATTTAGAAGGTTTTAGAGATGAAACCGGCAACTTCTGTAACTTAGGGTTCTTAGATTTAGCGGGAAGACATGAGTTTTGGTGATGATTTTTAAATTTAACACTATATTTTAAATATAAAATACGCCCATTTTGTTATCATTAGTACCGTTGAGGCCAACGGCTGTCCGTTTTACTGCCAACACCCTCACACCGGCCTGAAAATAGTTCCAGGTTAAAAAGAGTGACATGAGGTTTATTGATAATGATTAGGTCGTCAGTTTGAGTTTAGAATAATATCGAATATCAATATTTTGCCAATAAATCTCCTCAAAGGGCGCCTTTTATACCGTGTTAGCTGTACAATTATGTTGAAGGTCATGGAAAAAGCTTCAAAAGACAAAACTCCTTGACACATAACGTGACAACGGATTAGTGAGGAGGCTTAGACATGGATGAGAGTTGAAATCTAATACAAGTTATTAGCGTCGATTTAAACAGTAGATAGAGTTGAATCATCAAGCGTTTATCAGTATAGGAATTGAAAAGATTCTGATACAGGTCCTTTTGGGATGATTGGGCTCTTTTTTTAAGGAGGACAATTTCAAAGGAAAGCTTACAAACAAACAATCATCTTGCAAGGGACTTAAGCAAAGAAGGACAGTCTTGTTTGGGCACACTAGAGGATTGATAGATGGTTAGGATAGTGAAATAGGGCCATGAAAAAAATATAGCAGAGAGAGGTTTCGATCCTCCGACCTTTGAGTTATGAGCCCAACGCGATACCACTACGCCACCCTGCTAATCTGATATAAATACATAACCGTTGCCATTTATCCTACCCTCTCAAGCTCATTCCTCCCTTTTCTTTTATCTCACTATTTCATCAGTTACCTTTCATATAAAAATAATAATTTTCGTATCATTTGGCTTTGGTTGAAGATTTCGGGGAGCTGGTGGTTCTAACCTCTATTTATTTGTTACTATTGCTTTCTTCTTTTTCAACATTGAAGCATTTCCTGCAAACAGGCTTATAAGTCTCCTCACCTCCAATCAGCTAAATTTCCTGAGCATCAATTGTACGACGGGTGAAGGCAGCTTCTTGACCACAATCGATGCAGACTGCTGACAATTTAGTGACTATCTATGCAAGAGGAACCAACTTTAATAATTCTCCAAAGGGTTGACGTTGGAAGGTGCCGTCAAGAGCAGCAATGATGACCACTTTACCAGCATTAGCCAGTTCTTCTGCAATGTCAACCACATCAGGGAAAAATTGTCCTTAGTCAATTGCTATGACATCATGTTGGAAAGCTTTGAGTTTGATTTCATTCAGTGTGGTTGCTTTTGTAGCTCTGATGGTGATTCTAGGTATAAAACAGGTCATACTTGTCATGAGTGGAGGCGACATCTTCGAATGAATAGCGGTTATCTCTGGAGTAGTTGATCACCAAACATTTTTTGCGGGCGTGCTAGTATCTTCTTACTTTGCGCATCATCTCAGATGACTTGCCAGAAAACATAGGACCGAGGATCAGTTCGATATGACCGGAGGACTGCATTTGATTTATATTACTAGCGCCAATTAAATCGATTTAAAGCATATTCGGCCCGATAATTTGATATTACATTCCATATACTAACCAGTACTATACATGTCAGAATCATCACATCTGACCTTTCTTTAAGTCGAGCAAGAAAGTCAAAATTAATCGTTCAAGCTAAGGCTCAACTTTGCTGAGAAGAATTGGCAGAGGGCCAAAGATGAGAATGGACGGTTGCAACAGAAATTGTCTAAGATGTAGAAATAGACCTTTAACTGGCAGAACTAAAGGAAAAGGTTAGTAGATAAGATAGATTAATTACAGAGAGTAATATCGAAACATGATCTCTAGAAGGAGAGTTGGCAGAAAAAGATGTAAATCAGGACGCAACGTCATCAAGCAGAGCAGAACAATTATACGTCCCGAGGTGAAAAATAACTCATTTAGCGCAAAATCAAAAGATCATAGGCTGAACTACAAGCCTCAAAAGATGAGCAATAGCAACTAACAAGACGCAACAACGATATCTAACTTTAACTGTCATAATAACGCCAACATAATCAAGCCCTCCTCGCTCAAATTGACTCCCTCCAAAGACAGCATCTAGATGAACTATCAAGGATGGAAGAGACTGAGATAGCCTATAATGAGAAGATAGCTTTGCTTGAGGCTGAGAATGTCAATTTGAAGAAGCAGATGGATAGTCTAATCATTTAGGTTAAATTATTTGAGCGGAAACATTAAATTTAGGGATTGTTGGCTTACTAATAAAATATAGGAGGGGAGGGGTTGTTCAGATACAGCAAGGGTAAACCGACAGCCCGCACTCTCGATTTCGATTCCTAAAACATCAATCCAAACTACTCTTGTTGTTGCTCTGAACTGTAACTGTAAATCATCTAAAAAGACGAGTTGATCGCTCTCCTAAAATAGAAGAGTATCCGAGCATCAAATGAGTCGGAAGCTCTTCGGAAGCGTTGTTCAACCCTCCAAAGCATAATATGTGGATCATCTATTTGATTTTTATTGCTTTTCAACTGTTATGCTGATCTAAACTATTATCGATAGTATTTTGCAACATTCCGATGAAAGTGGGAAAAGTCGATTGGAACGATTCGATGGTAGAATTTATAAAGGTCAAATTGGAGCATCCCGAAGTACTGACATAACTGCTGAAACGTGAGTAGGAGTATGCGCAACGAAAATCGACCGAACACAAGATGGAACGCCTCAGAGGCAAATTTTAGAGCCTTTCTGCTAAATTTGGGACAGAAATGATGCGATTCGAATAGAAGTCAGATTACAAGAAATAGCTACAAAGAGAGGTGATCAGGACAGGAAATGCTATAAAAAAGTTAGAAGTTGAACTGTAAAAATTAGTCAAGGAACCAGTTGGCTATCCTCACAGACATTCAAGCAAAGATTACAAGGAAGAACCTACAAGGGGATCCTTTGATTATGATTAAATTCAAGGAAAAAAACACCAGGAGTAACTAACCGCCATCCTTGCAGATCAGAATTAATTGAGAACCCACCTCAAGGAGTTTATTTCGGATCAGATGGCGAAAAGAATAAAGTTGACGGAAAACCTCGAGCAGAGCACAACCAAATTGCAAAGATTGATACAGCAGCGAGACATAAAGGACAAGTTTTAGCAGGGCAGCACCATGTTAGGTGAAATCACATCTAAACTAGAGAAAGAAACAAGGTAGAAGAAAGCATTAATGATTCGCTTAGCAGAGGAAGATGAACGCAACACAATGTTGAAATTCAATCGTCAGGAGTATGACTATCAATTAGAGGAAAGTAACAAAAAAATCCAAAGTTTTATCAAGGCATGCAAGAAGATGTTGATGAGTGATGAAGGCCGAAACAGCAAAAAATACAAATAATTTGTCAAAAAGCATCGAACTTACACAAAAGGAGAGTAGGAAGCTTTGGTCAAGCGATACAAAAATATAGCGGAAAGGAGCACAGGACCATTTTCTCCCTAGCAACGCATCGAAAAATATTAAGAAATGGTCATTCAGGTCATGAAGAAATTTAGCAACAAAAATTTCACAGCTGATGAGTTCACCAACTTAGAGAACAACTGTGTGAGGATCAATACATACATGAGTCATCTCACGGATTAGGATAAACAGCTCACCTCTTAAATCGAAAGCCTCCAATAAAACTTGTTGAGAAAGAACCGTTAATTATAAGAGGTTCGCAAAAGTATGAGCCCGACCAAGAAGGGCAGATGATATTTTTTTCAATATTGGCTCCATAATTTCAAACATATCATTTGCGATAAATTAAATAGTCGTACATTTGGGTGACCTTCATGTTCTTTTACAGAGTCAACATCCACTCTTATTCACGTTTGCCTTCGACCAACAATTGTGTCAGATGGGAGAGTTTGACGCTGACTAGCTAGGAGGTTTGCTGGCCAATGTAGTTTTGAATCTTTTTGCATATTCTGCAGGTCTATTTGTAAGCGCCGTCGAGGAATAATAAAGAATGGTCTTCGAGGTCGACGACTGCCAGCAGTGTTTAAGTGGCTATCTATGAAGCTGACATTTCTTTCTGCGATTTTACTAATTTTTTCAACGCACTCTTCGCGGCCTGATAATCTCTCTAATGACCCCAGAAGCCCACCATTATTGGTACTGGCGAGTTGGCAAACTAAAAGTGATGTGAGGTGATGGTAGTTCCAACAATAGGGTAGATATAGGTCAGAGGATGCAAGGCTCTAGTTAAGCCTAGTATCAGTTCAGAGAGGAGATGTCTGCTTTTGCTATTAGCTAGCAAAACGATTTTATATTAAAGCATGGCAAGATAGTAGAGCAGGATGATGGTCTGAATGAGTTGTTGGTCTTTTCCTTTTTTGACCAAAGACCACAACTCGGTAGTGTCTTGCAAATAGTCTTCAATAGAGTTGATGAAGGGTCTTTATATCTTGGTGCTGAACAGTTTGGATTGGGTAAGTTTATCACGTTTGTCTAAGAAATTTTCAATCACCTTTTCCATTGTCAGATACCTTTTCTAACATAAGTATAGATGTTACTTTGGCATAGAGGTCAACGATGGCTTCTGATAGATGTTGCTAATTTACTTGAGAAGCCTCATTAACTTGTTGCTCGAAGCAAAACCTCGATATTTCATTCATCAACTGCGCTAGCTCCCCTAACATGAACTCTCTACTAACAAAGCAACATATAGTCTCAGTTCTGTAATATTCCCGAGCATGAGAGGCACACTACGGCAGCGTAAAGACAAACAAATATTTTGGTTATGGTTATTGAAAATTGGGTAAGATGAAAGGTTGACCTGGTTTACTTTGAGAAAAGATCTAACGTAGGATATTAGTCATTGATTCAGTTTTTTGAAGTTGATGTAGATGTGTTCTTTTGTTATCGTAGGTGAGCAGATCCACGAATACTTTTCTATCTGTCGCTGGGCCAGCCTTGCCGTAGACCTAATAATCGTTATAGGCTAAGTTGTATCTCAACACGAAATAATCCAAAAGAACATCGGACTAAATCGGTTCCACTAATTGATCTTTTATCTCTAAATTTTCCTCCTTGAATACAAAACTTTTGTTTACTTTGTTAATCTATTCTCCTGTGCTTTTACGGTACTTGATAAATTGATCACTATCGAACTCGATATGATCACTGATGTTGCCGACAATAGCCGAACGGGAGAGTGATGATTAGCGAGAGAGATGTTTGGATTGACTGAGTTACATGTTACTGCCACAGATATTGACGTAAGATGTGACTTTGCTGATACATCTATCGATTTTATGCAGGAAGTCGGGTGTATTAATTTGTCCACCTTTTTGAAGTGCACGTTTGATTTCAAGCAGGAGTGACACAATTTATTAGAAATGAAATTTATCCATCAAGTAAGATTATATATGCTAGCCATTTGCTAATTTGATGTATACTAATATTATCAAATGGAGTGTGAAAAGAATCTACCACTTCAGGCCACAAATGACACCGAACATATCATCAATTAGTCCTTTATGTTTGAAGGACAACTCACCGATCTCTATCTCTATTCGCATTAACTGAGGATTGTGCAGAAAGATAAAAATAGGACCATACCTTTCCAGTTTGGATTGCACTTTGCCATCCTCCAAGGAGTTAGTGGATAACCAGTTGGATTGGAGTTCTCATTTGGGTAGTCTAAGGTCACCTTGGAGCGAGATTTTTGGCTGAGGGGGAAAGAATGGGAAAATCATCTATTGAAGTACATCACAAGAAGAGATTTTCATGAGTTCTTCAGACCTTTGAGAAAAATAGGAAAAGGCAATTTCGCTACAGTCTATTTAGCTGAAGATATGCGGGCCAATCGCAGAGTAGCAATCAAGGCATTCATGAAGGAACCAGCCTTCAAAAACGATGGCAAATATGCCATTGAAAATGAGATAAAGTTGATGAGAAGAATCAAACACCCCAACCTTGTCACGTTGTATGGCGTCTATGAGACCAAAAATTCCCTTTATCTTTCGATGGAGTATATCCAAGGGCATAGTTTGGACTCTTTCCTCAGAAAAAACACAAGTCCTACCACCGAGCAAAGACACAAATTGCTGAAGGGTCTTTTAAATGGTTTGAAAGAGCTGTCAAGACTGAGAATAGTTCATAGAGATCTTAAGCCTGAAAATATCATTGTTTCTTAGGATTGCTAAACAATCAAGATAGTGGACTTCGGACTGGCTACTGATATAAACGAATCAAAATATATATTCGTCAGATGTGGAACTCCTGGTTTTGTTGCTCCCGAGATCCTTAAGATTAGAGATGCTGAGAAGGCCAGATTGGGTGTTTAGAGCGATATGTTCAGCTTGGGAGCTATCTACTATCATTTAATCTATGGTCAACCGCTATTCCCAGGCAAGAATCAAGCCTAGGTATTGAATCTCAATAGACAATGCCAGATCAAGTTAGGCCCCAAGGAAAATATTTCCTATCCATAATTTTAACTGCTGTGTAGTATGCTTCAATTTGACCCTATGAGTAGGATCACACCGGAACAGGCCCTCAAATGCTCGTTTTTACAATAAAAGAAAGACATATTTCTTAGGGCCCTTCAACCGATTTAGGTCGAGAGTACTAATTAATGGATTTTTGAGGAGTGATAGTATATTTTTTCATGAGTTGACAAATAATATAAATACCATTGTGTACACATATTTCACCATCTTTTGATAGATTTGAGAGTGGAGTTATCGTCTTACTACTGAGGGCTAAGTCGCTGAGCTTTGGCCTCATCTATTGCCGTCTTGGTCATCCTGGTTAGGTTGATACTCTTGATTTGCGTTCCTGTTAAAATATGCGTCATTCTTAGCATTTACTCAGCACCAATGACATCCCTCACTCCTTTAGGTATCTGTGAAGCGATTATTAATGCCAGTTCTTTGTTTTGTTGATGGTCACAGTAGCTGAAGGCGGTTTCACTGACATTTTAATTTAGTTTACTTCTGAGGACATTGTTTATTATTGCCTTGTCGACAGCAGAGCCTCTCCTGAGAAAATTAATCTTTCTTGTAAATTTTTAAGGATTTCCTATCGGATAATAATGATTGCTGAACACATTTGATCTTGTTTTGATGACAGAAAGAGGCGACTAGGCTCGATGGCATCTTCCCGACGATTAAGTGAATGGTCTCACAGATGACTCCGCTCTGACATCCAGATGTAGCTACTTGGCATAATACCCTTGCTGTGTTTGTGGTGGCCTGAAAAAATTATTAGTCCTATCTGTTGTACCAAACAGAGCAGTAGACAATTTTCTCTAACTAGATCTAGAGCTATTCTTCGAAAATATTTATCTAGTCTTTTCCCTCATGATTGCTCGATGTTTTTCATATGAGGAATGATGTTGTGGCAGGATGTTCCGAGCAGTGTTGGACCGGATGAGCATTACCTATTTTATTATTTATTTTAATCAATGCTGTCAAACTTGGGCAAGAGAATGTTGCTGGGTAGATTAATAACCCCTCTTCGTTACCAATTTGGTGGAGGGCATCATCATGAGATCGATTATCAGGCTGTAGTCACCAAGAATCAAAAATCAGGTACCATCTTCATATATTTCAGGGTACTATATGAACCCCAATGAAGTCGCCAGGAGGATAGCGAGAATCATGGCTAATTATGACAACTGCAAAAATATCGAAAAGATGACTCTCAACACTCAATGGTGGGAATTAGGTATTGTATAATCTCACGCAGGACTGAATGAATTGGACTACGTTGAATTGACTGTTCTGATTGAGGAAGATTTCAAAATCGAATTTCCTGACGATGTTGCCTAGAAGTTTAAAGATGTCAACGATATGGTAGAGTTCATTGCTAGATCATATTGGGCTGCTTGAGATCATGCATAACATTCATATCAACTCATGTTCAAAAAAATATCAAAAACTGTTGCGTTAGACCTCACGGGGCCATTAAGTCAACTAATGCCTTTAGGGCTCGTATATAGGGACTATCTATTGTTCTTATTTCTTGCGTTTGACGAAGATCATCTCGGAATTTTATAAATTGTTCAGAGATTAATTGGAGGGCTATGAAGACTTGTGTCCATAACCTAGGCCACCAAATTAATCAGATCCGTATGCGCATTGCCCAAAGGCACGATCGATGTCGATGTCTTATGATAGAAATTGGTGGTACTTTGCAGTCGAAGATGGTAGATGAGGTTAGAATTGTAATTTTCTTTTTCCAGCAATTTTGATGCTTATCTTTCTAGTTTTACGATTTTTCGCTGCAAACCTGCTGCTCTAATCTCGGCCTGTTCTCCTATTTCTTTTTCCAGACGCTCGTAGATGGATTTTTACAATTCTTCAAGATTTTGCTGCAAATTGAGCACCATATTTTCAACAAGTTCATTCAGCATTTCCAGAAATTTCTTGCATAGAAGCATTCCCATTTTGCTCCTACCTTGAAGCACATGTTCAGCCTATCTGATTTTTTTGCTGAAATCCGAAATAAGATCAGCTGGGTTCGGCAGGTTTACTGCACTTTGGGATTTGCTGATAATGTTCGAAGAACTCGATTTTTGTTTTTCTTTGGAGACTGCCAATATTTTTTATATCTTATGTCTGGTGGTTTTAGTGGTTTTCTTTGAATGTTTGCCCGACAGCGTGCGAGATCGTTCAAGAGTATGGGTTGTATTTTGTCGATAGGGAGCAAATCGATCAGGCGACAGAATCCGATCATATCGCTAGCTCTTGAGATTGTATTTTTTGAGATGTTTAAGAAAATCATCTAAACTGCGATCGTGATGTTTATGGGTGTCTTTCTTGCTGGTCTGCCGATGCATAACGACTATAAGCCAATATAATTTATAGTAAAGTAAGTGTCAAGATCAAGGCTAATGGAATCAATGCTCAAGAGCAGGACAGGCAACGCGAACACGGATGAGAGATTGGGTGAATTCTTTGAAATGTTTTCTTAGCCATTCGATGTGAGTATAGTTGTGCTCGAGAGTGGCTAGTTCGCGGACGAAAGCACCAACTGCATTGAGACATTCTTCGGGGTAGTTGTTACGAACCCAGGTGGCTAACTTGTGCTGACTGCAGCTATCCAAAGTATCAGGTATTTTCTCCACAACTTTGCCCATATCTGTCAATGAAGCATTGAACTTGCCAGCAGCCAAATCATTGTCTAATTTCTCAAAAGTAAGCGACAACCTGTACATGCCTTCAGCGCAATCTCCCTTGTTCTTGACTTCCATCATATGAGTTTCTTTTAGGGTAGGGCATTTCTTCTGCACTTGAGTCTTATAGATAGTTTCGAACAATGCAGAATCTAAATTAAGAGAGGAGTTACTTAAGACAATAGCTTTTTCGTTCTTTTATTTATTTTCAGAATAGAGGCGTAGAATTTTGGTCAGGAGCTTGGCCTCCTTTGCAAGAATTTTGCTACAAGCTGGAGGATAGTCACTTCGCATCTCGTTGGCCTTGTCTTCGGCACCACAGGTATCAAGAAGGGCGGGGTAGGCTTAGAAAACTTGTTCGAGATCGTCGATGATCAGCTCAACATCGCCTCTTTCAAGTGCATGAACATAGGAATTCTTGAATTGGAGGGCAGCCTGATAACACTGCTTCATATCGACAGCCATCACGCTGTTCAAGAGTACGACCAATGCTAGAACGATGGTAATTCTCATCAAATAATTATATGTCCATCAATACAAAAAAAGCTATCAATCAAACCTTATCCTCCTTTTTCTTTGAATTGCTCGATTTCAGTTCTGACCAAGTTTCACAACCTTTGTGACAGATCAATCGGTGTAAATAATAAATATAACTAAACAAGATGGTAAAAATATTGCACATTCGGCTAGGCGGGCTAGACCTACGCCACTAAAACGGGTT
>Ga0210025_1004341_pt1 | contig 12172 bp, 7 predicted proteins | sample CryGeyme20150102_FD_183989 | JGI IMG/M metagenome (GOLD analysis project Ga0210025, IMG submission 183989) | Groundwater microbial communities from Crystal Geyser aquifers in Utah, USA - Crystal Geyser metaG 2015-0102 (SPAdes) (version 2) | ecosystem: Environmental > Aquatic > Deep subsurface >...
ACCTGCTTCATCTCAGGATGATGCTCTTCCTCCCATCTGGGCTCCAACACTGGGGTTATTAGGAGCTTCCACATTGTCCCCTGGAGCAGTGGACCGGTTGGTAGCACTGTTGTTTCTTCTGTTGGCTGGGCGATTGTTGCCTCGTTGAGCAGCACGACCATCGAAAACAATCTTCTTCTGGGCTTCTGTCAAAGTTCTCCAAGTGTTCGAGTGATACATTTGAACAGGATTGGCAGGGTCCCATGAAGTTGCCAGGGGGGGGCGATTGTTGCCATTGGAATTTGAATTCCTATTGGAGTTGTTGCGACTCCTGTTGTTGCTGTTGTTGTTGTTCCTGGCATTGTTCCTGGATCTGGCTCTGTTGTTAACATTGTTGTTGGGAGCAGCAAAAGTAGTAGTGGCTGCAATATTCCTCTGAGATGCATTGGAGTCAACTGGTTTGGCTTTAGGTGCATAGGCAGAGGTAACAATGCGAGCAGAAGCCTCAAAATCTTCATTGAAAGGCGGATTCAGGAGTTTGATTTCCCATGTGGAACCATGACGAGGTTCATCAACTATCGCTTGGCGCAGGTAGTCAACCTTATCAGCTTCAGGTACTGGGCGGCCATGTTTCTCACGGTCATTCAAACAACTGCGCATTTCGGCCATAAAAGTATTGAAGGGGTAGTTCTTCTTGCCAGTATAACGTAGGGCAGCCAAAAGTTTAGTGGCATTGGAACAAATCACACTGATGGTAGCAACACCATACAACTGGGTGTGCAATGCACGGTAGGCCTTGCGTCCATTCTGGGAAGCATTGAAAGCCTGGACATGGGAGTAGAAGGGGCCTCCTAGGGTCATGTCCTTGATCACCTTCCAGACCCTCGCATTGTCATCGCGAAAATCAGGGTGGTTGGCTTGGTGGCGTGTCCGGCGGATAAGCTCCTGGTCTGGTGTTGGGCGACCAGGTCCTTCATCATCTTCATCAGTAGGGAGATCCACTTTTTCACGGGTAATGTAAGCTAGGGGGGCTCCCATTGCTCCAACAGTACTTTCCAAGTAGGAATCAAGCTGATCCAAATGGGTTTTGAACCGATCTTGCTGGGTGAGCTTGGTTGGTAGCTTGGAATCCTTGGCCCGATCCATCCGATTCTTGATAGACTGGTAGTCACTCAAGGCATCCTTCAAGGCATCTTCAGTGGCATGAGCGAAATGTGGGATACGCTGGATAAGCCAGTGATGACGGGCAAAAGCACGGAGTCCTTGAAATAGGGTCAGATGGCCAGCATGTAGACCGACAGCTTTAGTCTTCACATAGGTGTTGGTTTCCTGATGCAAGACTTCAAAGCTCTTGGTGGTCATAATAGAAAACAACTTGGGAAGATCCTCAGGGACCTTATCCCTAACAGCATCCCAGGACTTGAATTGCTGGAAGTAGAGCACACGTCTGGCTTTGTCAGTGCAATCAAACGGTGGTCCAGCCAAATACTGGGAAAAACGTTGTTCCGCGGGAGTTCTGCCAATAATAACAGGAGGGGCTCCTGGAACTTCAAAGGGAATAACGGCAGGATTGCCATCATCTTCATCAGCAATGGAATCAGCGTCATTGTGATGGGATTCATCGTTTCCAGAACCTTCTTGGGAAGTAGCTTCAGAGCTTTCACTTCCACCACCACTCCCACCACCACCTCCATCACCATTTCCATCAGGATCATCAACCAAACGAGCTAATACAGGATCATTCCCACCGGCGCGAGCAAGTCCTCCAGCAGGATTCGCGTCGTCATCAGCCGGATCAGGAGGAGGCTGCTTCCGAGAAGCCTGCGTCGTCCTGGACTTCTTCTTGGATCCATAATCGTAATCCTCGTCGCGCTTGGGACGACCGACGCGTTTGCCAGTGGTCCGCGCGCGAGGGCTCGTTCGAGGGCGACCGACAGAATTGCCAGTACTGCGCCTAGGGCGACCGACACGGGTGGTGCCAGCGGCCGTACGAGTTTGGGTGCGAGTGCGAGTGCGAGTCGTCGTTGCCATGGTGGAAGGGTTTGGGAGTAAGTGGGAGCCTGAAAAAATATTAAAACAACTTGAAAACAAGTAGTAATTTGTTAGTAATTTCGAATTAAAATTGTTCAAGGATTCAAAACAATGAAAATGAAAATTGAATGAAAACAAAATTCGAATAATACTTTCGGTTTCGGGGCAATGATGCTGCAAAATATGCAGTAATTCGCATTGCGCCTTGTGCCTGCAGTGATACTGGACTTTTGCAATGACTCTTCCGGTCTTGCCAAAGCAAACCAACCGATCGACCGAATGACCGAAGGAGGGGTTCCACTGACCGAATGAGGCATACAGGATCAAGTAGAGGACATGTAGGCTCAGTATAATTTTGGCGGTCAGGGGAAGGCCCAATTGTTGACCAGTGGGCAATTTCGGTGGTTAGGGGGAGTCTTGCTGGGTGAGATACTGGGAATGAAAAATTCATGCCATATATACAGTAGTTACCGGTAGTCATGGAATGTCCATGCCATGCAGGATGCCTCTGCAAATCGATTTGGTACTGGGGTTGCCTTTTCGGTCTGTCCCCTTCTTTCGGTACTGGGGTTGCCTTTTCGGTCTGTCCCCTTCTTTTGTTGCAGGGCTTGAGCTCTACCAATGGGGCATGCCACGAGCGAATTCGGTGCCTATCGGTGCCATCGTCGTCTCGTCCTTTTGTGTCCAGTAGCAGGAGCGTCCTCGTGCGTTTGGGTTTGCCGGTCAAAACTTGCTGGAACAAGATGATGTCCATTTGGCAAAGGCTCTCCATTGTTGTCTCAACACTGAGACTGTAGGCTCTCGTCGTTCATTCGTTCACGGCTTCTTCTTGCGGTGCGACGATTCGTCTCGTCATTGCGAGGTTTGGATTCGGTTTGGCGATTGGCGATCGAACGATGAAGTTTCGCATCGATCTTTCGCATCATCGGCGCGAAGATACTCCTCAGTTCTTGGCTTGCGAGGAAGTTAACTTGGTATTCAGAGCTTCGGCCGGCTTTGACGACTTGTAAAGCGCCATGGTCAAAGTCTTTTGGGTTAGAGGGTTGTCCATCGTGTTGGCGATCGACTTTCATGAATCGTTTGATGTTCCGGCTTGTCTCGTTCCAAAACTCCCTCAGTATCATCAGGGCAGCCTCTTGCTTCTGCTGCTGCTTAGGCTGCTTCTTAACTTGTGCTTAGCCGGCCGTACGACCGGCGGCTAGAGCTGTCATGGTGCCTGATAACACGTAAAAGCCTTGTGATAGATAGATAGTTAGCTTTAGAGTCAGTAATAGATATTAGAATTATGGCAAACTAGTAGAGACTAGTGGACTAGTCTCTCATGGACTCCTGTAGTTGTGTATCGCTAATAGAAGACAAACTGCCACTAGACCTAGTCCACCTGGGCTTATTATGCTATTATTATTTTTAGGCCTATTTTGCTGGAATACCTCCTGAACTTTTTCGTTGTATCAGTACAGAACTAATTAGTAGTCTACTTCAGGAAGAACAGGTAGTAGACAGCCTTAATTAAAATGCTCCTAATTAGGAGCATTTCAAATGCTCCTAATTATTTTTCTAAATGCTCCTAAAAAAAGAATTATCTATTAAAACGCTCCTAATTTAAAACCAAATGGTCCTAATCCAAAGCAAATGCTCCTAATTCAGCAAGAGTTAATATCAAGTGAAACATGAACAAACGCTCCTAATTAAAAAAAATGCTCCTAATTAAAATTGAAATGCTCCTAAAATGCTCCTACATAATTTTCAAAATGCTCCTAATTGAAAACTGGAGTTTGGCCTCAAACACTACTCTAAGTAGATAGTACTGGCTCTTCCAGGAATAAAACGGATAGAGCACAAATAAATATAAATGCAATTATTTTTCCAAGATAGATCATTTTCCAAAATACCCCAAAACGCAGTAGGCTGTATCGGGCGGGGCAAAACCATTAAAAGCAGTTCCTAACCCTTCGCCGATGCGACATCCCAAATTGGGAAAGACAAGCCAATTATCGCGGTAGAGTTTGGGCAGAAGAATATCGCGACAGACACGATCCAATCCATCGCAGGTGGGGCCCCACACAGTCGACGTGAACATTTTGCTCTGTGCGTGTTCGCTGTTGTGGTTCTCTCCTTGTTGTTGTTGTTGTTGCGAATCAGGGTATAAAAGTGGCAGAGGATTCGAAATTGCATTGTGCTCCGCCGCATGATAAAGCGACCCGTAGCATCCATCATCAATATAATAATGCATTCGGACACCACCAGTCATCGTGACAGCTGTTTCGGTCGAGCTCGATGGTGTTTCGCCTGGAGTTGTTGCCATGTGGCCAACAAAATCCTTATCGCCCTTTGTTTCATTGTCGCTACTCGTTGAAGCGATTATTTGTTCTTCCTTGACACCAATAATGCGGGTGCAGAGGGCACCTGCAGGAGAAATCAAGTCATGACTGACATCGACTGTAATCTGTTTGAGATATGGTCGGTCAGTCGTCAGAGTTTTCCACCAGGCCAGCATTTCCGGAGAGGCTGGCATGGAAACGCCCGTCATATCGAGTCGGACGCCTGGTCTTTCATTACCGATAATTTGATTATCAGTAGAACTACATTGCCATTCTTTGAAGTTGTCCTCAACGAGCTGTAATGCATGTTCAATATCAGACCGTTTGTCGGGTAAACTATTTTCCACTGACATGTCGACGCTGATGCCTACCAGAGCGGATCTTCCGTTCTTACAAGAGAGCGCCACTGCCTGTTGTGTCTGTCGTACCAAGTCGTTCCAGTTAGAATTATTATTATTCACTTCGGATGGCAATCGCAAAATGAACCACCTATTCTGTGTAGTATCATTGTTTGCTTTGCACTGTCGTCGTTGTCGCATTCGTTCCAACGCTGTTTGGATTCGATGGACTTCGGACGGACCATCCACCACGACAGTATTCACACCCGCACTCAATACCAATTGTCGTAGGTAACCATCGGGTTTGCCCGTGTAGCTGGCATTGTCGTACAAGAGATTCGTTGCTGTGGAGTATTCACTATCCCAAGAGGATCCGCTGGTTGGCTGTATATTATTATAATCCAACCTGTCTAATATTTGTTGACATTTGGCCAAATCCCACTTATTGGTGCACACCAATCCAACATGCGATCGCAACAGTAATTGGAGCAATTTAGAATCAGCATTTAACTGTACCGTATACAGAAACTGAATTTTGGTAGCGTTAGACGAAGAGGAGTGGTATTGATTACTGGCCACCATAGATGTGCGCGGCAATTGTCGTTTCCACTCGACCAAGGTAGGAACAATCGATGCCAAATCCAACAATAAAAATGCCCGACTGCGAGCACGTGCCATGTGTCGAATGGCTTGATTCCAGTCGTATCCTGCCGGCAATACACGCAAGGCTTCTTCTTGATCCGGGGATGATGATTGTGTATCACTAGAATTATTAGTAGCGTTTGAACCGGCAAACTGAGATACTTGTTCGTGCAGTGCATTGGCTTGGAGGATCTGTAGGACGGAAGGAAACGATACAATGGTACTCTTGCCTTTCTGTTGCCCAGTTGCTGCTCCTGCTGACGCTGACGGATTTGTTGCAACTTCGAGTCCTCTTTTATCCGGAGAAGAGGAAGAAGAAGTTTTATTTTTGACAGTATTGGCAATGTTTGTCATGGTGTCTTGCCATGCTTTCCCAATGACGTGACAGAAGGAAGGGATACCCGAGGGATGACGTCTCAGTGGTGTAGCGTCTTTCCTAGAGGATCGCTTCGGATTCTTCTTCTTTTCCTCGCGGAGTGCTGCCCATTGTTGGGCCACTTGATTCCGATTGCTTATTCGAATATTAGCCGGGAGATCCAACATTGCTGTCTGCTGCTGGTCTACGTTCTGCTCCATCTGTTTTTAGATTTAAGTTTCCTTCTGGCTGTTGGTTTTCGTGGTATATACATTAGTTGAGATAGATAAGAGTGAGGAGGTCTACCCTTCAAAATACCACGGAGCTTCACCCTTATCTTTTCTGTTACATTTTTTATTATGGTTAATTGAATCGAATCTGTGGCCGGTTCGTATTTTCAATTTTTTTAAGGGAAAGGCTTCGAGATCACTTCTTGGAAAAGCACGTATGCGTCTAAAAGAGAAAATAATGTAATCCCGACCAAAAGCTTTTTTCAAGTTCTTTTTCGTCTTCGATCGTTTGGATTCATAATATCAGATTACTTTCGCTCACAGAGATAGTCTAGTCTACTTAATGGGATCGATCTGGAACACACATTGTTTATGACCCGTTGACGCATAAAAGAAGATCTGACCAGGTCTAATGTACCACGTATGTGGTGGTAATGCACAGCTAGTCCAAGTAGTCAAGTACTACTACTGCCTACTGTAGCTAGTAGTCTACTACACGGAGTACTAGCTAGCATTCGTTAATAAAAAGTTAAAAGTATGGTCTCTCACATTTTTATTTATTTTTAATCAGTCAACAAATACAGCATTCAAAATCAAGCAGCAAGCAATCATGCAACGAGAACGAAGCAACCAACAACAACCCATCAGCCCCTCGAACAGAGGCTTGTCTTCCTCCGAGAAAACCCAACAACAACAGTCATCAAAAAGGGGCAGTATGTTCCAGCGATCATTAACCCGAACCAAGTCTTCAAACTATACTGGTTTGACGGTTCCCTTGTCGGCTTTAACATTGAAAGCTGTGATTCGACATCTTCGGCCGTTCTGTTGGAAGCCCGAAGAACTTGCTGCATGTGATCACATTCTCATGTCTTTCCTGCACACAACAACAGGTCTTCTGTTATCTTCCAAAGCCATGGAAGAAATCCTCGAGTTTCTCGATTCTCAATTGCTCCATTCCAACATTCCTCATGCTTCGGTGGCGGATATTCACGTTTGCATTGGATTACTAAATGACAAATTACAGCGCACGCAACACGCCATTTGCAGTCTGTTGAAAGCATTGTGGATTCAAGAAAAAATTTCATTTTGTTGTGGTGACAACTTGTTTACAAACAAAATTGATATCGCAGTTGCATTGACGGAACATCGTTTGGGACTGTTATTAGCCAAAGTGGGGGAACATGAAACTTCTATCTTTTTATTGGAATCTGCCATGTACAAGTATGGTCAGCTCAAAATGAAACCAGAACATTCCTTGTATGTGGCGGCGGAAACACTCATTAGAGACTACCACGTACGCAAATCATCAGCACAAGCGTTCAGGACGTATGTCCCCTTTGTCCTTCGGTGCTAGAGCAATCCTTTCTTTTTCAGTGCTAGCCCTTTGGCAGGCATTCAAGAAGACGGAGACCTGAATATATGCACTAACAACTAACAACGAACCCCCCCCCCCTAACAGTTTTGTAACCATGGGCGCCTAGAAATAGATTTGTTAAAAAGTATTGTGTGGTATGTTTACACCCCTAAAACTATTCATTTGGAGTTAGATTCGCAGAATCGATCGTTCTGCTGTTATGGTGTGTGCATTATCCTTAGGACTAGAGCGGTAGACTCGTTACGGGGCAAACGCTGGGAGACAGAGCTCTTCGAACGCAGAGCATATTCATCATGGCAGTAGTAGTGGTCCGGGAATAAGAGTAGGCAGGACCCATAGCCAGAGTTGGCTCACAGCAGTGAGCACACGACTCAGGATCAACTCAGAACATCTAGATTTTTAAGACTTTTCTAGATTATTCTCGAAGAGCAGAAAGATACGCAACCGGATCGATTTTGCAAAGCGGAAGCGATGCCTTCATGCAACTTCACAGTATTTGAAATAAAAAATAATGCGAACACGCCAAACAAACTGAGATAGCGGCAATAGCGCATGAAGATATTAATAAACGCCATGAAGAAACACTCAACTCCCGTCCCCGAGGAATTCGAGCTCCTTGATAGATATTGGAAAGCGTCCAACTACCTCGCCGTGGGACAGATATATCTGCTTGAAAAGAATCCCTTGCTGAAGACGCCCTTGAAACTCAGTGATGTCAAGAACCGTCTCTTGGGACATTTTGGCAGTACGCCAGGCCAAAATTTTATTTATACCCACTGTAACCGTCTCATTCGAGAGCGCCAGCTCAATATGTTCTACATTAGTGGCCCTGGACATGGCGGGCCTGCTGTTTTGGCGCAAGTCTATATGGAAGGAGTATACACGGACTATTATCCTGAAATTACGACCACTCTTACCGGTATGGGCAAGTTTTTCCGGCAATTTAGTTTTCCAGGTGGAATTCCTTCTCATGTGGCTCCCGAGACTCCTGGGTCGATCCACGAGGGTGGAGAGCTGGGATATTCCCTGGTGCATGCCTTCGGAGCCGTGCTCGATAAACCGGATCTATTGGTGGCCTGTGTCATTGGAGATGGTGAAGCAGAAACGGGCCCGCTTGCCACGTCGTGGCACGGAAACAAGTTCCTGAACCCGAGAACCGATGGCGCTGTTCTCCCCATTCTTCATTTAAATGGATTCAAGATTGCCAATCCTGCCGTTCTTGATCGTATCCCTCACGAGGAACTCATGAGTCTTTTCAAGGGATATGGCTACGATGTTTTGTTTGTAGAAGGTGCTGATCCAGGTGCGTCATTCATGATATTATACTTCGTCAATGCTTGATTGCTACTTTGTCTCACATCGAATCCAATTGCATGACGGTTTAAATTTAAGGTGTGATGCATCCGAAAATGGCCGCTGCAATGGATGAAGCTGCAGATAAAATCAAAGCCATTCAAGACAAATATCGATCCGTTGATCCAGGTCAAGAAGTTTCATTGGGCCGTCCCTGCTGGCCACTCATTGTTCTAAAAACACCCAAAGGCTGGACTGGACCTGACCAAGTCGACGGAAAAAAGATTGAGGGTAATTGGAGATCTCATCAAGTACCTGTATCGGATACTTCTACTAACAAAGATCACTTGAAGATTTTGGAGAAATGGTTAAGGAGCTACTCTCCAGAAGACAATTTTGACGAGAATGGTTCCCTTAAACAGGAACTTCAACGTCTCGTTCCTCCAAAGGGTCTTCGTATGAGCGAAAATCCTGTCACTAACCCTGTGGTGAAGCCTTTGATCATGCCTAATTGGCGTGACTATGGCATTGAGGTCAAAGAAGGCGAGCGTGGACATGTGGAAGCTTCTGACACATACACCACAGGAACTTTTCTGCGCGACGTCATCAAGCTGAATGAGGCCAATCGCAACTTTCGTCTGTTCGGGCCCGATGAAACGGCGAGCAATCGTTTGCACGCTGTCTTTGAGGCGACCAGAAAGCAATGGATGGGCGAGTACCGTGACGGTGATGATGCTTTTCTAGGCCCCGATGGTCGTGTCATGGAAATGCTCTCCGAGCACCAATGTGAAGGATGGTTGGAAGGCTATTTGCTGACTGGCAGACACGGATTGTTGAACTCGTACGAGGCCTTTATTCACATTATCAGCAGTATGTTCAACCAACACTGCAAGTGGTACAAGATTTGTAATGATATTTCTTGGCGCAACAAATTGGCATCTCTCAATATTTTGCTTGCCTCTCACGTCTGGCGTCAAGACCACAACGGATTTACGCATCAAGATCCAGGTACGTATACTTGTCCTCACCGTGCATCTGTATATGCATCTGTGGTATTCCTCCAATCTTTTTGCTGCTGCCATTTTTTAAACAACCATCCATTCCTGTCAAATCTGTTTTTATAGGTTTTTTACAGCATGTGGCGACAAAAAAGCCAGAGATTGTTCGCATCTATCTGCCTCCAGATGCCAATTGCTTGTTGTCGTGTATGAATCACGTGTTGAAAAGCAAAGGTTACGTGAACGTTTTGGTGGCTGGTAAACACCCTGCCCCTCAGTGGCTGAGCACAGTCGAAGCTAATCACCACTGTGCTGCCGGTATTGGTATTTGGGAATGGGCTTCAAATGACAAGGGCGTTGAGCCTGATGTTGTCATGGCGTGTGCAGGAGATGTTCCGACTTTGGAAGCCCTTGCTGCAACTAGCATTCTCCGCGAGAAGATGCCTAAGCTGCGTGTCCGTTTTGTGAACGTTGTGGACGTTATGCGATTGTGCCAGCCTGATAAACATCCTCATGGCATTTCTCATGAGGTATATAACTCAATGTTTGGCACTGACAACAAGCCGGTTCTTTTTAATTTTCACGCCTACCCGCACATGATTGAGAAACTAATCTTTGATCGTCACAATCGAAATTTCAAGGTGAATGGGTACAGGGAGGAAGGAACAATCACAACTCCCTTTGACATGTGTGCATTGAATCACGTTGATCGTTACCATCTGGTAATGGATGTCTGTAACATGGTTGAGAATCAGTGCCCAAATGTTGACAAGGAAACCTGTTCCTTGGCGCCCTATGTTCGCCAGGATATGCAATCCTGTCTAATCAAACATCAATCTTACATTACTGATCATGGTATGGACATGCCCGAAGTCAGTGAGTGGAAATGGGATAAGATGTAAATGTACGCGTGCGTTGTTGTCCACGTTGGTCACACGCAAGTCGAAATATTTAAACTGCATGTTAACGCGAAGCATCAATTGGACGACTGATCAATGCCTCACTTGTAAGCATTATCCTATTTGAACAACCAAATACGCGTAATCGTGTCCAAGACTTGCTGTTTGATAAATTCGATTCGTAATCTAGCACAACAGTACAGTACTTTCGTCCAATAACAGCAAGAGCCTTCTGCTGACGATGGGCCTCTCAATCGCACATTGTTGCAGCTGGTACCCGGTAGCTGTGATGGTGACTGGGACGAGTGGTGGACTGCTGCAGCTGGAGGCTGCTGGTCGTTTGACATGGCTATTGTATCAAGTTGATTGTCTGGTCCCCTGCTTGAAAAGACAATTTCGACCTTTGTGGCAGGCAGATGCTTTGCTGATTTTCATGTAAGAAAGCTTGCGCGTCAGAATAAAAGGTTAAGACGCATATACGTGTGTTCCCTCAACCCAATCAACAATGCAATACACCACTTTTACCACGGGTTAAAAGCCGTACAGCGAACAAATGTGCGTCCCCGAGAATGTCGGCTACGACATTCGTCCACGTCAGCTCACGTCAAGGGTTTCCCCCTCTTAGGGTTTTCTCCCCAAACACGCGAGCCTCGATTCAGAACATGCTAATGTGTGTTTCATCGTTATCCGAAATGACCAGGCTCTATCGAGCGCTAGCCAGTGGATAGACTCCCGAACAGGCATCATCAATCGAAGTCCAAGATTACTCTCGGCCGGACTGCACTTAGACGATCCTCTGCGAGCATCTGGATCCAACTCCGCATGCTTGCTCCCTCCTATGCAGACTACGTTGAATAGGTACATTAGTGCTCGACCTTCGAGATCTGCGCCGCTGAGATTACAACTCGGTTTAGTTTAGTTCTAATCTCATAATATATATTTGAACACTTCTAAAACCCTTTGGTTTTTAGCGTAGTGCATTTTGTTAACAAACCACAGACATCGCTCTTGTGTTTTATTTTCTCTACTAATAAGTAAGAAAAATTTCGACCATGTCGAACAATCAATCGAAAGACAATACGGAACAGCACATTGCTGATATCCTCCCCCTCGTTGAACTACCGGAACGTAAAGTCCCGACCAACGAACGAACTACGTTCAAATTGAACACCAACCCCGCTGTCGCTACGTTGCCTAAGATGGATTTCATCATGAACCATCTCACGGGCACGGAAACTCCTCGAGAAGTGATTACATTCATTGCTCGAGTGCGAGAACTCAAAACGGGTCTCGCTATCGATGAGGAAACCCAGATGGGTCAATTCCACAACACTGTCTTATCCTTGCTGCACGGTAGTGCCAAGGAAGCATATGAAGTGGAAGTCAATGAAGTGGCAGCTGCACGTCGTGCAGAAGAAGCCGCCGTCGCAACGGAAGAGTGGGCACTCACTTTCGATGCCGAACCTACGGATGCCGAGCACCAAGAAATGGAACAATTTCATCTTGAAGCTACGACAGACATCTTAATGGAAGACTTTGAGCTAGGGCTCAATGCTATGGCTACTCAATTGTTGCCATTCCAAGCCTTGACTAAGGTCAAGCGCTACTTACGTCGTCACTGTCACAAACCCAGTAACATGACGATTCGGCAATTCGTCAATCGCATTCGTAAGATTAACGAACATGAACTACCTTTGCTAGTTCCCATGTC
>Ga0210025_1004344_pt1 | contig 12168 bp, 11 predicted proteins | sample CryGeyme20150102_FD_183989 | JGI IMG/M metagenome (GOLD analysis project Ga0210025, IMG submission 183989) | Groundwater microbial communities from Crystal Geyser aquifers in Utah, USA - Crystal Geyser metaG 2015-0102 (SPAdes) (version 2) | ecosystem: Environmental > Aquatic > Deep subsurface >...
TCACAAATGGCTCCAGGCAAGCCCATTCCTCATCACTCATCAAACCCCGGATCACGGCAGCCTCCTCAAAAGCTACCCTGAATCATAAACTACGCCGTTTGGGAATCCCCTTTGTCAACAGAACCTAGGGAGACCGTCGACACTTCGGCGACCCGGATTTTTCCGGCTTGAACATGCCGTGCACTTTGAATTGGGCAAGACCCGTTTCTGAAAAGCGTAAGCTGCCGGCCCTCCGGTACACCCGGAGCGCAGCGACCGGCCTTTATGCGCGTCCGTGTCCGCGCGGGAGCGCCGCGATCGCTGCCAGGGCAATGAGCGACCCCAGGCCCATGATGGCTGCCACCAGAGGCAGGCTGATACCGCCGGCGAAGAGCAGCCCCGCCAGCACCGGGCCAAGCGCCGCCCCGCCGCGCCCGAAGCCGATGACGACCCCGGTCGCCCCGGCGCGCAAATGGGCGGGATAGGAAGAGGCAATCAGGGCATAGAGGCCGACCACGGCGGCGTTGGTGAAAAAGCCGGCGATTGCCGCTGCGCGGGCGAGCGGTTCGAGGCCGCTCTCGCTCATGCCGAACAGCACGACCGTGCCGAATGCAATCACGAAGGTCGCCATCACCAGCGGCCGAACCGGCACGCGCGTCGTGATCAGGCTGAAGACAAGCGAGCCAACCAGACCGCCGACATTGGCCCATACCAGCACGCCGCCTGCGGATGAGGCCGCAAAGCCCATGTCGACGACGATCTTTGGTATCCATTTCAGGATGAAATAGAATGTCGTCATGTGGAAGAAATAGGCCGCAATCAGCAGCAGCGTCGTACGCCGCAAAGCCCCGCGCATGATTGTGGCATCATCTTCGCCGGAATCGCTGCGGGGTGCCAGGGCAATGCCTGACAATGTGGCATGACCCAGCCGTTTCAGTGCGCGATTGACCCGTAGCAGCGCTTCCTGCCCGTCGAACCGGCGGACGATCAGCCCGATGGATTCGGGCAGGATCAGCAGCACCAACGGCAGAAACGCAATTGTTGCCCCGGCACCCAGCCAGAAAATATCGCGCCAGCTGCCATCCTTGAGCAGTTCCGACGCAATGGAACCGCCAATGATCGCGCCCAGCGGATATCCGGCGGCCATCACCGCGACGGCAGCCGCCCGCACCCGGTTGCTGGCCGCTTCCGCGACGATGGCGTTGGTACAGGCCAACATGCCGCCTATTCCCAGACCCGTTACCAACCGTATGACGCCCAATTCCAGAATACCGTTAGCCATCGCTGCCAATGCCATGCCGCCGGCCATCACCAGCAAGCTGCCGACCACGACCGGCGAGCGGCCGATCCGATCCGCCAGCAGGCCCAGAGCAATCGAGCCCACCGACATACCAATGAGTTCCATCGAAAGAATGATGCCGAGCGCCGCCCGGTCAATCCCCCATTCCGCCGAGATGCCGGGCGAGGCGAAGCTGATGGAAAGGACGTCGAAGCCATCCAGCCCGTTCAGCAGGACGCATAGCCCGATCACCATGAACTGCCGCCAGGTCATCGTGCCATGGTCTATCACCGCGCGCGGATCGGCGGCGGCAGCGGAACCCTTCATATCGGGTAATGTCCGCCTTCTGTGGCGATGGTGACCCAGCGCGTTTCCGTGAAGGCATCGATCCCGGCCTTGCCGCCAAACCGGCCATAGCCGCTTGCCCCTACCCCGCCGAACGGCATTTGCGGTTCGTCGGAGACGGTCGCGCCGTTGATGTGGCAGATGCCCGAGCGAATCCGCCGGGCAAGCGCAAGGCCAAGCGGGACGTCACGGGTAAAGATAGCCGCCGAAAGACCGTATTCGCTATCATTGGCGAGTTCCACCGCATGATCGGCATCGCGCGCACGGATGATGCCAACGACAGGGCCAAAGCTTTCTTCGCGAAACAGCTTCATGTCCGGAGTGACATGATCGACCAGATGCGCTGGCATGACCGTTCCGCTGGCATCGCCGCCGGTCAACAGATTGGCTCCATGCGCAACCGCATTGTCCACCAGCGAACGAACATGGTCGACGGTGGCCTCCGAAATGACTGCCCCGAGAGGGCTGTTGCCCTCGCGCGGGTCGCTGGCCGGCATTGTCCGCACCTTGGCGGACAGCTTGTCTATGAACGCGTCGGCGACGGCATCGACCACGATGATCCGTTCGGTCGACATACAGATTTGACCCTGATTCATGAAGGCGCCAAACGCTGCGGCTTTAACCGCTTCGTCGAGGTCGGCGTCCTCCAGCACGATGAAAGGGGCCTTGCCGCCCAGTTCGAGCAGGCAGGGTTTGAGATGGCCCGCCGCGCGCTGGGCAATGATCCTGCCCACCGCGGTGGAACCGGTAAAATTGATTCGGCGCACTTCCGGCGCATCGATGAGCGCGCCGACAACCTCGGCGGCATCTTCCGGCGCGTTGGTCACGCATTGCAATATGCCATCGGGCAGGCCGGCTTCGTGAAACGCCTCGACAATAAGCCGATGGGTCTCGGGACAATTTTCGCTTGCTTTCAAAATCGCAGCATTGCCACAGGCCAGCGGCATGGCGATCGCCCGCACGCCCAGAATGATCGGCGCGTTCCAGGGCGCGATGCCCAAAATCGTGCCGACGGGTTCGCGCATGAGCATCGCGATACGGGCCTGATCGGAAGGGATGATCTCTCCGCCAATCTGTGTGGTCATCGCTGCCGCCTCGCGCGGGATGCCCGCAGCCAGCATCACGTTGAAACGGGCCCAGCCCTCGGTTGCGCCGATTTCGCCCATCATCGCGGCAACAAAGGAATCGGCTCGCGCCTCCATTTGCGCAGCAGCTGCGTTAAGTACCCCGCGCCGTGCGCTTGGCCCGGTCGCACCCCAAGCCGGTTGGGCCGCCGCAGCCACAGCGGCAATCGCCGCCATATCTGCCGCTTTCATGGCCGGAGCGGTAGAAGCCACTTCGCCGGTCAGGGGACTAATGCGGGCGTATTCCATAACTGGTCTCCGGTCAGAATTGGTAACCGACCTGCAGATACCAGTTGCGCGGACGGGCGTAGATTACTTCAGCATAGCCAAGCGTGCCCAGCGATGCGTTGCCCTGAACCTTGTAAAGCTTGTCGGTGATGTTCTGGACGCCCGCCTGGACGCGCAGTCCGCCATCGGTCTGCGCCAGCACCACCGAGGCGTTGCCGACAAAATAGGACGGCTGGTCAATGATCGGAACGCTGCCGGTGATGAACCGGGTATAGGATTGGAAATTGCCGTCGAACCGGGGCGTCAGCGTCCAGTCGCCCATGGCAAATTTATACCCGATGCCAAAGCTGCCCTGCCAGGTCGGCGTAAGCGGCAGGTCGTCGCCGGGTGCCACAGTCGCGGTCGCACCCGGGATCGGTGTGATCGACCGGATCTGATCGTCGAGATAGCTGATCGAAGCATCGACCTGCAGCCCGTCGATCGGATGATAGCCCGCTTCCGCCTCGAATCCCTGAATGCGCGCCTTGCCGGCATTGAACAGCAGCGGCACCGGACCCTGCCGGAAAATCAGCTGGATATTGTCATATGTGGCACGATAGGCAGCCAGATTGAGCCGGGCATCGCCGAACGTGAACTTGGCGCCGGCTTCATAGTTGGTCACGCTTTCTTCTTCGAACGGCACCGGCACAAAGCCCGCCGGTGGTGCGTTGTAACGGGTGTTGAAACCACCGGACTTGAAACTCTTTGCGTAGGACAGATAGGTGCTGACATTGTCGTTGACGGTGTAGCGCACGCTCGCGGATCCCGTCAGCGCGGTGAATGTCCGCTTGTTCGGACGATAGAAGATGAACAGCGGTCCGCCTTCCGGAATCGCATTGGTGGCGATGGGGTCGGGATCGGGCTGGGTAGACGGGAACAGGTTGCGCACGTTGCCGAGATAGGTCTTGTCGTCGGTGGTGTAGCGCAATCCGCCCGACAGTTCGAGCCCGCTGGCGACCTCGATCGAGGCTTCGCCGAACACCGCAAGCGAGTCGGTCTTCAAGCTGGAAAGCTGCAGGTCGCGAGACCCCGGGCCGCCAGCCAGGATCGAGCCGATCACCGGTGGTGTCGGCGGGAAAGGCAGAAACACGGTGGCCCGCTCGAACGATTTCTCGTTATAATAAAATGCGCCGACAATCGCGTTGAACGGACCGCGATCTATCTGAAATTGCACTTCCTGGCTGATCTGGTCGGAATCGGTGGTCAAGTCGGTCGTCAGGATCTCGAACGGGGTATTGTCCGCATCACGTACGCCCCGTGAACTGGTCGAACGATAGGAGGTGATCGACTTGAAGGTCAGCCAGTCGGTCAGGGAAACGCGAGCCGTTGCAGCCAGACCCCAGGTTTCTGACTGGCTGGTGACCGGTGCTGTGCCGCCATTCACAAACGGGCCTTTGGCCTGAAAATCGTTGGCGCAGCGTGCATCGTTGATTTGCGGCACGTTCGGTGCGCCGAAATTGGCATTGCCAGGGACGAGCGGGGCAAAGGGTATGGTCGCACCCGGACAGCCCGCCGCAACGGAGACAATTGCCGGCACGGGTGCCTGTTCGTTGATGCCGGCAAAAACGAACGGCGCGCCATTTTCGTCGCGCTTGTTATAGTCACCGCGAATGAACAGATCGAAGTCGCTCGAGGGTTCGAACTTGAGCGAGCCGGCGAAACTGTAGGAATCATCGTTTCCGAGATCGACGCCGTCAAACGCACGGATCACGTAGCCGTCCCGTTTCTTGATGCCGGCGGACAGGCGGGCTGCGACGGTGGAGGAGATCGGCACATTGATGACGCCAAAGGCTTCGCGCAGGTTGTCGGAACCGACCCGCGCACGCACCCGGCCGCTCAATTCGCCCAAAATCGGTTGCTGCGTGCGCACCAAAATGGCGCCGCCAATCGTGTTGCGCCCGAACAGGGTTCCCTGGGGACCGCGCAGAATTTCGACGCCGGCAATGTCGCCGAAATCAATCGCTCCGCCGACCGCTCGGCCCAGATAGACTTCGTCGAGATAGATGCCGACACCCGGATCGACCGCCGCGGTGGGATCAAGTTGCCCGACGCCGCGAATGAACACCACGGTCGCCGCGCTGTTGCCGGACAATTGGCCCGCGCTCTTGAATTGCAGGCTGGGCGTGACCGCTTCCAGATCCTGTGTCGTCTGGATCGATCGTTCGAGCAGCGTTTCGGCGTTAAAGGCGGTTATGGCGACCGGTGTGTCCTGCAGTCTCTCATCACGGCGGCGAGCGGTCACGATGATCTCGCCGGAGCCCTCGGCTTCTTCCAATTCGGCCTGCCCATCCTGGGCCAATAGCGGTGCAGCGGGCCAGGCCAGTGCGGCCAGCGCGACTCCCGTAGCCAAAAATGATTGAGTGCCCCAGCAGTGACGAAATCTTTTCATGCAATCCTCCTTAGCGTGCCGGATCCATGCCCAGCTTGCGAAAGGTTTACGCCAACATATTACTATATGCAATAGATATGTAATATATCTATTATCGCTTCTTGACATGGCGCAGATTCTTGTGGAGGCAAGCAGAACCTTCAATTTTTGAACGAGAGCCAATGGCTTTGCGGCACTCCGCTTCCCCTTCGTCGAAAGACACCGAGCACACGCTGGAAGCACGGCCCGGCTATCTGCTGAAGCGCGTCACCTCGTCGGCGATGGCGGATCTGGCCGAGCGGCTGGAGCATCTGGGACTGCGGCAGGTCGATGTTTCGGTGCTGACCCTGATCGATGCCAATCCCGGCGTCATTGGCAGCCACATTGCCCAGACTCTGGATATCAGAGGGGCCAACATGGTGCCTCTGCTCCGTCGGCTCGAAGATGCCGACCTGTTGCGACGGGAGCCGATCGACGGCAAATCGTACGCTCTGCACCTGACCTCTGAAGGCTTGGCCGTTCTGGCGAAGGCGCATATTGTCCTTGATGGCTTCGAAACGGACCTACTCCTGCAGGTCCCGGCTGATCTGCGCAAACCGTTCGTGGCGGCATTGCAGGCGATCTGGACCGGTCAACAACTCAGCTCAGCACCGTCAATGCCGAGGGGCCCGCCAAAATCCGGCCACACCGCATTGCGCAAAAAGGGTTGAAATCGCCTCTGGCTGGCTGGAGATCGCAGGACGAGCAAACTCCGGCGAAATGCGAGCGGGGATGATCCCGCTGGTCCGGCGAATTGATCCGGCGCCATTTTTTCGATGAATGGCGGAGACGGAGGTCTTAAGAAAAAATTTGCAATTATTTGTAATGACTTGCAGGTTTCCAAGCCCAAGGCTGCGTTACCACACCTGTTCCCACACGCATCTGCCTATGGCCTAAACCGGTGTGATTTTATTATGCCCAAAACGCCCAATCTTGTCCAGATTTTCCTGCAGTTTTCTAAACTACGATGCCGCTTGTTTGACCTGATATGTCAGGAAGCGCGGCGGCGCTTTTCATTCACGAAGCGCCTGAGGCTTTCAGTCACAACCAGAGTGGATGCGCCCAGCTTGATGATCTCGATATCCCCGCTGGCGATGAGCAGATAAAGCGTGCTGCGGCTGATTCCGGTAAAGCGGCATGCATCGTTTATCCGCATGCTAATCGGCTCCGGCAAGTTTGCTTCGTGTAATGGGTGACCCGACCTTGGTGGCATCGACGGCGATCTCCAGCTTCAAGCGAGTGATGACGGACCGACAGTCCAACGGGGGAGGGAAGGGCGGCCCGTCACCGATCCTCTTATCGCTCGAACATTTGGTGATGTTCCACATGACAATTCTTCGCTGCGCTATCCAATTTAACGCCTGAGAAAACAAACCCAATATGTGCTTCCGGGAGATATTGAGTTCCTGTTGGCACAGTTGGGGTCGAGAGTTCGCATTGCCTCGCCCGCTCCAGCTTTTATCTTAGTTTCGGATCACCCGCTCTTTTTGAATGAGTTGAGTTCTGTTCACGAAAGCACGGCCGGTAGGCGCGCCAAATTCAATTTTTCAAACTAGTAGGACTGGGCTTCTCTAAGCAAACGGCGAGCCATATTTTGAACCTGATCAACCGGATCCTCAATCAGTTTGCTCGCATGATCGATAATCTTGGTTTCGTTTAGATAGTATCGGTCTAGAACTGACATGGCATTATAGCGTAAACCTGCGCCAACCGGCTGAAGACTGTATCTTCCACTCGGATCGTGGCAGCCAATATTGCGCTTATGATTATCAGAAGAGGTTACAGGCTTATGGCCTGCGACCATCGATGAGCGGCAAAGGCAACTGCTACGACAATGCGTCGGTTGAAACGTTCTTCAAAAGTCTGAAAGCCGAGATGATCTGGCGGCAGAAGTGGCATACAAGGAGGCAAGCAGAGGCTGCCATCTTCCAGTATATCAACGGGTTCTACAACACCCGTCGTCGTCACTCATATCTGGGTGGCATCAGCCCACTGGCGTTCGAAGCGAAGGTGGCATAATGAGATCAGTCACCGGCACGAAACCGTTACAAGTCCAAGTGCCTCCAGTCAGTAAAGTGGTTCACCGCATAGCCAACGGGCCGCGTGGTTATCAAAACCCTGCTATCGGGATAGCCTGTCGCAAAGCGACTAATTCCCTCGGCAACACGCTCTTGCATATCGCCGCATTCATCCAGGCCATCACCGAGCAACAACCAATTTGAGAAGTCAGCGTCCCGAACTTTGCTCGGCGAAAGCCCACTGCCGTCCAAACCATGACGATAAATGGAGTCCTCAAACGAAGAACCACTTTTCATATCTGCTGCAACGGCTGAAAGTCTTACGGCAAGGACGGGAACACTGTCTTCGCTATAGCGTCTGGTAATCCGTTTGAGCAGGGTCGTCTTACCCATTCCTGGCCCCGCAACAATAATACCTCGCTTGATGAAGCGACCGAGTGTCTCTGGATTTACGCCATCACTGCGATTCTTTTTATCCTCCAAAATTCGATCCCAGCTGTGGTAGCTCTCAATTGCCTTTTCCAAATTTGCGCTTTTATTTTTCTTTATGGACTGAACGGAACGCGGCTGGGCCGATAGTTCAATCCAGTCAGCATCAATTTCTAGTCGCCTTGCGACTCCGAAAATCGAGAAAGTCCTGCTGGTTTCGTGGTTCCACGAGGTTAGTCTGTTCAACAGAGGGAGTGAGCCAGCATTGTCTTGCTCGGAGGTTGCGATGCCTGAACGCGCCAAGACGCTGGATATATCCGATAACTGTCTGCGTGATCTGTGCTCAATCATGTCAGCTGCATCGCGGTAAATCGTATCCCAAGCGGACTCTATCTGTGAGGCGCTCTTGCAGATATGCCCCAATTCCGCTTTTGCCGACTGCACAGAGGCTTGGTCAAAAGACAGCGCTGCGACAGTTTGAATCGATATTTTCTTGCAGACCTGCTGTGCTGGCAGGCCAAGCTGCTGCAACTTGCTCAGCCATTTCTTTCCTATATCGGTAAGATTATCGGTGCGCCCTGAGCCGATACGCTCAATGTCTCGAGCAAGCTTATCGCGGACAGTCGCGCTGCTGTTTGGGCAGACAACAAGGATCCCATAGTCACATGAGTTCTCATTAACGCCTGTGGCAAGTCCGGTCAGAGCTGACCAAAGCCGCTCGGTCGCGGTAAGCCCCTTTTTGACTTGGATTTCGACAATTGCCCCACCGGACAGCGTACAGGCTATGTCATCTCCTGCTCCACCAGTTTCGGCATCAACGGCAATTGGGACATCAGCGAGCGATTGAAGCCAGTTCAGCGATCGCCCGCGAGCCATCTGGATACTGATGATGCCGGTCACAGCAGCTTGAAAATTGATTCCTCCTGACGTCGCGGCTCCGCCAGCACTGTTCTTGTTTTTCGATTTCACGGCAGCGAGTACCACGTTGCGCGCGCTTTCCCGTGTTGGCGGATGCGTCCGGCATCCACCAATTCCCGCAGGCGTTTTTTGAGCGTGTTGCGGTTCGCGCCTGTTTCTTTGACGATCTGCGCGATTGTCAGACGCTCATTGACCTCCAGTAACTTGAGCACCCGACCCGAGAGTTCGGGCAGCGCCGAGTCATCGCTTTGCTTGGCGTGTTCGCGCTCCAACTTTGCGGCGAGAGCGTCCTTTTGCTTCTTAAGACAGCGTAGGAAGAAGCCGATCCACGGTTGCCAGTCGGGCTTCTCGCCTTTTAGCGATGTCTGTGTCCTGCGAAGTGCCTTGTAGTAGAGGTCTTTGTTGTCCTCGATCACGCGTTCAAGTGAAGCGTAAGGCACATAGGCATAGCCCGCGCGTAACAGAAGCAAGGTGGTAAGAACGCGCGAAAGCCTGCCATTGCCATCCTGAAATGGGTGAATGGCAAGAAATGTCACGATAAAGATCGCTGTAGTGAGGAGAGGATGGTGGGCCTCCTCGTCAATGGCCTTGCGCGTCCAGGCGACCAGCTCTTCCATTTCTCGCGGACTATCGAAGGGCGATGTGGTTTCGAAAATGATCCCGATCTCTTTTCCGTCCGCATCAAAGGCAGCCACATTATTCGGGAGAGTCTTGTAAGAGCCGCGATGGCGCTCATCCTTGGCGCTGTGACGCAAGAGTATCTGGTGAAGTTGGCGGATATGATTTTCGGTGAGAGCCATGTCGCCAAAGGCCTCGAACACCAAGTCCATTGCCTCGGCGTAGCCTGCAACCTCCTGCTCATCGCGTGATTTGAACGGTGTCGATGACAGAGCCTGCGAGAGAAGTTCTTCCACTTCGGCATTGCTGAGTTTGGCCCCTTCGATGCGCGTGGAAGAGCCGACACTCTCGATGGTCGCCACTTTGCGCAGGGCACTCAAGCGATCAGGGGAAAGCGTCTTGAGCGCTTCCCAACGCCCTTTGAACTCATCGATTTCCGCGATGAGCTTCACTAGGTCGGAGCCGATAGTGATGTTCGGCTCTTTCATCTCCAGAATGTCCCCATATCCAATTCCATACCCAATAATACCCGATTAGACCCGATTTTGCACGGGATTTTTCGCCGGGCCGCAATTGGGTCTAATCGGGTCTCAAATTGGATGTCTGAAACCCGTCCCCGACAAGCAATATCCAAAGGGAAACTTCGACGCATTACCGATTTGCACGAAAGAACTACTTTTAAGTATGCCATTCTGAAGCTGCGTATGCGCAGCCTGCAACGCGCCTAGTCGTGGCAATTACCATGTAGAAGGCGTATTGACAATTGGACAGCGATGGCATCCTTCGTCTTACTATTGGAAATGCGGAGAAGCCTAAACGATTTCGCTATGATGCTCTTCATGCAGATTTAGCGTCCGCGTCAATTGCATCAAACACGGAGATCTCATGCCCAAGCTAAATGTTGAAGGCCTGCCACCTGGAGATTCTGGCCGCCTGTTGGTAAGATTGAACCACACGCACCGATCAGGCATTGCTAGATATGGCATCGCAAGAATTGTGAACAATGCAAATGGAAAATCACTGAATGTCCTACTCTTAGGACATGACCGATCGGATGCGATCTTCATGCCTTACGACATTCGCAAGGCGCTCGACGTTGCAAAAGATGGCGAGCTTGAATTCTCGATCAACAAAGTGGGATGGCCAAGAAGGCTCAGCTGGTATGTCGGTTCCATTGACCCCGCCGTGCATATACCGGCATGGATTGCAGTCATGGGACTGATTCTGGCGATACTCGGGTTGCTAGTCGGACTGTTAACAATCGAATGAGCGTGACGTCTTATCCAAATGGCTATGGATAGCTGTCAATGAAACGGCTACGTGCATCGGTCCAATCTTGCGTCTCGCACTCGCGATGGACGTTTGGGCACAAAATCTAGAACTCTATATCTATCACTATGACGCATGGACATATGGAACCCAGCCATAGATGCTTTGCATGATCGCAGGGAAAAACGCGAAGGCGAAGAAGCCCAGCAGCGTCAAAAGGACGGTGATGTGGAGAGCTTCAACTTGTGCGTTTGCTTGCCCCTGCTCTCGGCTCTCCAGCCGCGCCCGTATGAGATTGAACCAAAGCGGCAACACAACGGCGAGAAATGCGAACGGCCATACAATGATGCTGACATCCTGAAAGCTAATAGCCAGCATAGTCCAATTGACGATAAAGGCCGTGCAGGCAAGATATACGAATGACTGACCTAATGCAGAGACGACAGAACCGAAGATAAATTGCGGCTTGCTTCTTCTTTCCGGTTTGCCAGCCAGCATTACACCGGGAAGGCCCGCGATGTTCAGAACAAACACGATTAAAAAATTTGCAATGACCGCATATAGGATCAACATACCTATCGTGAATATCGTATTCATGCCCAGCCCCATTTCCTGTGTAACACCATAGAGTTTTTGAGAACTTAATGCCAAGGTGAATCAACCGCTCTGCCGCGTGCGTGATTTGCCCCAGCCTCCACCGACAACCGCATGCTCCTCGTTAACAACCAAGAAGCTGCAACCGTCCGCTATCTGTTCCGACGATATACCGAACTACAGCAGCGTCCAACAAAGCTGCCCCGAATTTGGACCTTAAAGTAAGCGACGGCGCTTGAAACGGCCAAATTGCTGCATTCCTCAGGATGGATGCCAGCCCGGTATTGAGACCGATGGCGCTGCAATCCAAGCAATTCCAACCCTCTCCACCCCAACCGACGGCGCTGCTTTTATCTTGCCAGCCAAGTCCCTCCAACGTCCAAAATCATCAAACCTACTCGTCGCCACTCTATCCTGCGCCAACACCCGAAAAGGCCCGCTGACTGCAAATGCCCGCAGATGCAGAATGATGGCGGAAAATAGGCATGGCCATTGTTGAAGCGAACGTGTTTGAATCTGGCGTTCAACATTTATCACGCTGCAACGGTTTAGCTGACATTGTGCAAATCGCATGCAGTTGATTTGCACAATGCCAGCAGCGCGTTTCGACAACGGATTGCCGCCCAGCGGTTTCCGTAAGGAGAGGTAGCCTTGTCCAAATCGCGCTTGATCGCCTTCACGCGGTCGATCTCACGTTGCTTGGCTGCTGGAAGATGATCGAGGTCGGTGCGCATATTGCTGTGCACTCTTAAAGTTTGATGCCGTGTTGGCAAGCATCAACGCGCAGTGATGACGCGCCACCGCAAAGCGCGTCATCACTGCGCTTGTCAAACGGGCGATTCCGATCATGTCTATACCAATATATGGGGATGGCTTGGGCAGGGGCGTTCATTGTTGTTTTCTCCCTTCGATATAGTTCGC
>Ga0210025_1004352_pt1 | contig 12158 bp, 10 predicted proteins | sample CryGeyme20150102_FD_183989 | JGI IMG/M metagenome (GOLD analysis project Ga0210025, IMG submission 183989) | Groundwater microbial communities from Crystal Geyser aquifers in Utah, USA - Crystal Geyser metaG 2015-0102 (SPAdes) (version 2) | ecosystem: Environmental > Aquatic > Deep subsurface >...
TATAATAGAATCATAAACATTTTGAAATAAAAAAGAGCATATGCTCTTTTTTTTATAATTCTAGATTATAATCTGAATTTTCTCTATCAGCTTGTACTCATTTTTCAGAAAAAGTAACAACACGTTTTTTCATATGATTCACGATGTTTTTATCATGTGTTGCAATAATAACGGTTTTTCCGTCTTTATTAATATCATCAAAAATTTTCATAATTTCAAAGGCCGTAACTGGATCTAAGTTCCCTGTTGGCTCATCACCTATAATTATGCTTGGATCATGAACGAGAGCTCTTGCAATCGATACTCTTTGCTTTTCTCATCCGGAAAGCTCTTGTACTTTTGTATCTTTTTTCATAAGAAGTCCAACTTGTTCAAGTACTGTTGGGACTCGTTTTGATATTTGTGAATCTTTATAACCGCAAACTTCCATTGCAAATGCAACATTATCATAGACGGTTTTTGTTTCTATCAATTTATAGTCTTGAAATATCACTCAAATACTTCTTCTATAATCAAGCAGAAGTTTTTCAGTAAGATTTTTATAAAGAAATCCTCCATTGTCTAATACAATGTCTCCTCTCTCTGGAAAAAAATCTCAGATAAGGGAGCGAATTAATGTGGTCTTTCCACTTCAAGAGTAGCCAATAAAAAAAACGAACTCTCATTTTTTAATTTCGAGGTTTATATTTCTCAGAACTACTTTATTTTTAAAGCTCAGAGTAAGATTGTCTATTTTCATAGGAATAATTTAGTTGCGCGCATGTCCTTAGCATACCATTTTCACAAAAAAGAGCAAGAAAAATATAATTCTTGCTCTTGCACAGATGCTACAATATTCTCTTACTCCATTTATTTTTTATTTGCTGCTGATCTTTCTTGCTGCTTTGCTCTCTTTTCGTCTTCTTTTTTTTGTTTAAATTCTTCTTTTTTCTTTTCCCACTGCTCTTCTGCTTTTTCTATATCTTCCATTGATTTATTAATTTTTTCAACAACAAGTTTTCGTGGTTTACAGTATCGCTCTCTGGAAACTTGGAGTATTTTTTCATAGCGCTCTGCAAACTCTTCTGGATCTTTTGCATGTGGAGGAAAGGTTGATGCTGAAAAAATTGGAGAAGGCATACCATCAATCAGCTGCTTCATATAGATAGTATATTTTTTTTGATTCATCAAATCTTCTGCTTCTATATCACCAGAAAATGCATCAGCGAGAATCGCAGAGTCATGATGACCTACTTGGAATGATACAAGCGTTCAGACATTTCAAAATACGGCTCACCGCACTGTTTCCGTCATCTGGTCAATATACTGATTCGCCATGACAAGATTGAGTTTATATTTTCTCGCTTCTGAAAGTATGGTTCAAAAACTATCAGTTGCAAAATTTTGGAACTCATCTACATAGAGATAGTAATCCACCCTTTTTTCTTCTGGAATATCTGCTCGGCTCATCGCATCCAGCTGAAATTTTGTTACCATCATCGCTCATAGGAGACTCGAAGCATCTTCTCAGATTTTTCACTTTGAGAGATTCACGATAATAATTTTTTTATTATCCATAGCCCACCTCAGTGAAAAAGAATTTTTAGGCTGCCCGAGAACATTTCTGAGTATCGTACTTGAGAGAAATTGCCCGACTTTATTGAGAATTGGACCTGCAGTCTCACTTCTCTGCTGTGGGGTAAGTTTCCCATATTCATGCGTCCAGAATTTCTTCACTACGGGATCAGTAATTTTATTTACCACCTTATTTCTATAGACTTCGCTGGTGAGCATAAGAGGAATGGAAACAAGTGTTGTATTTGGGTACTCCATAAGAGCAAGGACCGTATTTCTGAGGGTATGCTCAAGACGAGGTCCCCATGATTCTCAAAATATTCTTTTAAAAATACCAACGAGGCCAGAAGCTACAAATGATCTTTGATCTTCTGAAATATCTTCAAGCATATTAAAAGCTATTGGCCACTCTTTGTCGCTTGGATCAAAAATAATAGTTTGATTTGTTCTTTTTTTGGGAATCAGACCGATGATTCCCTCAGCCAGATCACCATGCGGATCAATGACTGCAACTCACCTTCATTTATGGATATCATCCATAATCATATTCTCAAGCAGTACAGATTTCCCCATACCCGTTTTTCCAATGATATACATATGACGTCTTCTATCATCAGCCCCCATACCAAAACTCATATCTGTTCACCTAAAATTTGTTTTTCCTATTGGTGTAAGAGAAGTATTTGGAGTAATGTCATCTTCTAAATCTGGGTCTATGATAGGAAGATTTGATGGTGGTTCAAATGCTCTACTACTCACCCAGTTTATATATGGAGTTTTTACGTAATTTGTTGGGAGGTGGACAAATCAAGCAAGCTCTGAAGTTGAAAGTATATCTCATTTTGAAATAATTCTTTTTTTTGCCTGCTGAATATCTGTAATATTACGAGTAATGGTAGAGAGTTTTAATGAATTTTGACCAAAGAGAGAATATACAGAAAGGGTTGAAGCTATCTCTCCTACCGCGGCTCTTGTCTCTAATGAATCTTCCCCAGCACAAATAATATTCATCTCTACTCTGTAAGCTTCACTTGAAAGTTTTGATAAAAACTTTGCGTCTATTGAATCAGGATTATCAAGCTGATTGCTTGCTTTTTCTGCATCAGATGAGTGTTCCTCTCCTCGTATCTCAGATTCAGAAGCTCATCTTGGGATAAGCAGTGAGATGATCTTTCACAGAAGAATAAATGGAAACATGATTAACTTTAAGTATGCGTAGCTAGGATGAAGCTGCAGGTTTTTGATAAATTTTGGACGGTCTGATGAGAGAATTTTTATAATCTTTTTAGCATCTTTCTTCCAAGCTTTAGATTGGACAGGGGTAAAGTTCACTTGAAAGGTATTGAGCGTATATTTTCAAGTTTTAGAGAGTGCTCCTGTCAGTGAACCAAATGGATCAACACTGACTCACTTCCCTACTTGAAGATCATCTTCAAATGTTTTGAGGCTATAAAAAAAATGTTTCTTAGCAGTGAGCTTTCAAAGGGTAATCTTGTCTTCTGGGATAGATTTGAGATAATCAGAAACCTCATATATTTCTACATTATTATAATGAGCATATATCTGATTTTTGAGGAAGTTTTCATATTTAGACGGGCAAATGAGAAAGAAACGGATTCTGTTTCATACCTTTGTTATCTCAAAAGTGAATGAATCCTGTTTATTTTTCGCATCAAAAGCTCTATGTAAAATGACCAATATTTCATTAAAAATTACTGGTCACTTTTCATTTTGTTTATCTACAAGGATTTCTAGGTATTTTCTGCGCATTGAGTATAAAAAAAATATGCCTCTATTATAGCATATTTTTTAAGAATTGTAATTTTTTTATGAGTTTTCTGTATCATCATCACTGTCAATTGCCTCAATAAGTCCACTTGACCATAAACCATGTTGATTACAACTTGATCTGATTTCAAATCGTTCAAGACCAGATACATCAAATTCAGCAACTGGGTCCTCATCTGGCATAATAAATATTTCTTCAACAATGTGTCCTTCATCATCTACAAGATATATTGCAGTAATTCTATGATCCTCACCGCTTCCATGCATAGAATCTCATCAGATTGATACTTCGATACTTTCACTATCATGATGATCTATATGAGGAAAATGTTCTTTTTCAATATGAGACATTTTATGTACATCATCAATATATATAACCTCATCCTCTATTGGTGAAAAGTCATCAAAACTCCCATCACACATAGGGCAATGAATATCTTCATCTATTTCATCAATACAGGTCCCTGGTTCAATACCATCTTCAACCTCACCAAGAGACTCATCATAGATATGTCCACAGTTTACACAAAGAAATCTCATAGAAAAATAATTATGAAGTAGGGTTTCTTTTTTGTTCTTCCCTGATATACTAAGAGAAATATCTCAAATAATCAAATTTTTTGTGTATAAATTATCACCTCAAGAAAAGTCAGCATTAAAAAATTACATAGGAGTAAAATCTCAGTCTGGAGAATATGAAAAAGCCTTGAGAAAAAAGGCAGAAAAATATTGTAAAATTTTCAAACATATTCCAGGAATTGAGTGAATATTTCTCTGCAATTCAGTTGCTATGAATACGGCAGATAAGAACTCTGATATTGACCTATTTATTATCACTCGAAAAAACAGACTTTGGACTGCTCGCATCTCTATGACGCTGCTTTGAATGATTCTCAGAGTTCGAAAAACAAACAAACGTCATGCTTGAAAATTTTGTCTTTCATTCTTTATAGATATGAGGACACTAGATTTTGATACCATATCAATTCAGAGAGATATATATCTGAGTTATTGGATAGAAACGCTTATTCCTCTCATCAATAGGAATAATATATATGAAAGATTTATAGCAATCAATTCTTGAGAGCACTGAGAAATTTATACATTCGCCGAGACTGTGAATACAGGAAAAATATGAGTTATTTCTCAAATATGAGACAATATTGAATATATATTCAAAAAAATATTTCTCCCTCGAACACTTAAGAAATATGAAGCACTGTGAAAACCAGAATGAGTCATAATTGATGACCACATGTTAAAGTTTCATAACAAAGATAGAAGAAGAAGTATCCGAGATGAAGTTTTAAAAAAAATCTAAGCATATGCTTAGATTTTTTATGTTTTTCTTTCGACAAGTACTTTTCCCATAGAACCATCATCAATTTCTTGAACCGTGAAGCAAAGCTCACTTTCTGTTAATTCATCATTTTCATCAAGAATCATAAAACATATTTTTTCTCATTTTTCAGGAAATCTCTCAAGCTTATGAGTTATGATATAACTCACCGTTTCACTTCAGAACTCCTTTTCATCAAGTCATATATTTGGAAATTCTAAACTGAATTCATCAAGTATATCATCGAGAAGTATACCAGAGTCTACGATATAACAATCCTTACCTTGTTCTAGAATTTCATCTGTTTCAAAGTCTGTTTCATCGTGTATTTCTCCAAATACTTCCTCAATTATGTCTTCTATTGTAGTGATACCCGCAACTCAACCATATTCATCCATAACAATGGCAATATGCTGACGGGTTTGTTTGAAGCTTTCTAGAAGAATATCTATAGGTTGATTAATTGGAGCTTTCAAATATTTTTTAAAATGTAGCTCAGAGAGTTTTTTATTAGAATGTCCTGCCTTTTGCTCTCTCAGAATATCTCTAATAGTAATAATTCAAACAATATTATCAATTTGCTCATGATATACTGGAATTCTACTATGTGTATGTGTGGTATAATATTCTAATGCTTCAGATATTGTCACTTCATCAGAAAGTGCATCTACTTTTACACGTGGAACCATTATTTCCTCTACCAAAGTATCACTAAATTCAAGTGTATTTTTGAGTCTTTCATGCTGCTGATCCTCAAGGGTTCCACTATCTTTTCCTAAATCTATAAAGCTTTCCAGCTCTTCTTCTGTCATTTTCGTCACGACTCACTTCCCAGTAAACATTTTTATCATTATCTCTAGGATAATAATCAGTGGATACATGATAAAAATAAGCACTTTATAGAGTGGCGCTACTTTGAGAGAAATACTCTCAGCATTTTTTGCAGCAAAACTTTTTGGAACAATTTCTCAAAAAACGAGAATAAGAAAGGTAATGAGTCACGTTGCTAGACCAATAGCAAGTGATTCCTCCATTCACGAAGAAGCTGCAAGAGTAATTGAAATTTGTGTTGCAAGCGCTGCAGCATATACATTTACAAGATTGTTACCGACAAGAATCGTAATAAGTAATTTGTCTGTTTGTGATTTTATTTGCGCAAGAGCCTTTGAGCCAAAGAGCTTTTGTTTTACAAGAGAATCTAGTTTATGATTTGGTAAGCTCATCAGAGCAATTTCTGTTCCAGAAAAAAATCAAGAAAGAATAAAAAGAAAAACAAAAAGCACATACTGCCAGGGATCCATAAATAGCGAATAAAAAATAATACAGGTATTATATTGAAAAAAACTTGAAGTAAAGCTGAAAAAATGTGTATTTTTCTGAAATTACAAATCAAGCCATGGAAGATTCCATTTCTGAGAAAGATAGTTTCATACTCGATTCATTTCTACTGGAGTAAGGACTCTGTCATAGGTAATAATTTCTCATATATCCAGATTTCCTTTAAATAATGTTCCGTTCGTCAGTCATCAAAAAAATCCAGTTTGAACAGGAGCATCATGTACTACACTCCATATTGCAGGACTATCTACCTCTGCGAGAGAAAGTCACAAGTTAATATTAGTTCCAGCACCTGTGCTAGTTGCTCATCCAAAGTATGCTGTTCAAGTACCTCATGTATTTCCATCAATCGAAATATCATATCAGTTCGTAGTTGGAGTATTTATAAATGTATATCCTGCTGATGAACCTGTATTTTTTCCATAAATTGGAGTTACATTATTTCCTGAACTTGATCAATTTGGATTTTGGACTACAAAAAATGAGGTAACAACATCCACTTGTGATCAAGACCTTAAATAATCCTGAGAAAATGAGATAGTGTTCAGCCCACCTAATTTTGAGATTCATGTCGATGGCCTATCTCCTAGTGTTGACTGAGTAAGAATATTTCAATTTCAAGACTTATCTCTCCACTCTGAAACGAGTCATGAAGAAACTGAAATGGTAGAAGTATCACTCGCATCAAGCCACATATTTATTCCACTCGGTAAAAATGGATTTGCACTTTTTAGACCTAATATTTCAAATTGATCTGCAATGAGTCTTCCTTCGTTATCAACGAGCATATGTGATCAAAGATATCAAAAAATAGATGGGTCACTATCATCTATAGGATTTATATATATGCTCTCTCAACTCGATGATTCAGCTGTTAATTTATACAGTAATGATCCTGAACCAGTATTTTCAACAAATACTGCATAATCGTTTGCAGTAAAGTCAAAGCTCATGGTATTTGAGTTTATCGTATCACTTAAAGTTAGGTCATTTTGAATATATCAAATATCTGCTATTTGTCATGTTCAAAATTGTGATGACTCAATGACGAGTTCCATAGAATTATCATATATAGCTTTATTAATTCTATAAACTACTAAACGAAATGATGAATCTATATCAAGATAGAGATGTCAATCTGTAATATCTCATATCAAAAGAGCATCCGAATTAGTATTACTTGGAGTATTTTTTATGTAATTACTCATCTGTGAATTTGACCACAGAATATTAAATAAACCAGATCATTCTAATATATATCAAAAGTTTATTCGCTTACTTTCATCATCCCTATCATTATATCAATCTGGATAAGTAATACTTCACGTTGAATAAGGTGAATAATTATCACTGTCAAAATTATCATCGATGCCATCAGGAGAAAAATAAGCAGTACTTCATATATCAATTTGTGTATTATCTGGGTCAGAAAAAGTACCTGTAAGGCTCGATTGATTAATGGCAACTTGTGATCAATTAAACTCAGCAAAGAAAAAATCATCATACTGAGAATTAAAATACAATGCAAGGTTTCCGCCTCCATGAACAGACTCTCATAGACACAATACTGATCAAGTTAAAAAACGAATTTCAGTATCAATTCACGTAGTCCTGAGAGTAGATCAACTCATAATGATATTTTGAGGACAAGAAATTGCATCTACAAATCATCCCCCATCATTATTCATTTCTCTCGTATACTTCATAGATAGGTCTCATTTTGTTTTAATACTTGAAATCAGAGAATTCTCAAGCTTACTCAGTTCATAGCGAGATGAAAGCTCAACAGCAACATTTAATACAACTGTTGCCATGAAAACTCATAGTACCACAAGTACCATAGTATAAATCAGAACCGTTCATTTTTTAATATATTTCATCTTTTATTTAAAACACAATAGAATATTCATATATCTCCTCTTGAGAAATATTTTCCCAATTTTCTCAATCAAGCGCATCCTGAAAATCCGTAAAAATGAATAAATTCATATCCATTGTAGCTCAATAATTATATTCTTGAAGTTGAAAATCTCTCAGGTGAAAATTATAAAAAAGTTTATCTGGAAAAAAAGTATAATCATACACTACAGAAGGGTTTGTTCGTATAGTATTAAGCTCTGTTTCTGAAAGTGAGCGATATCCTAAATAATTTTTATTATAAATATTTGCAGCTCATGTTGAACTTAGCATTTTCGTATCAGCATCTACTACACCAATAAGTATTCATGAAGTTGCACTTGGATCTCTTAAAATTCAAACATCAAATTCTCATGGTGCATTATCAAAAAGCAGCATCATTTCACCCACATCTAAAATGGTAGTAAAACTATAGAAATCTTTTAAAAATTGTGATTGTGAAGAGCTACGTGAGATTCATAAAATTGTATCTGTTAAAAAATAAAAAATTCATCACAAAAGAATCACTGAAATAAAAAGAGAAACGACGAGTTCTACAATAGTAAAAGCTTTTTTGTTCTTGTCCATGGAGAGCTTGTAAGCTAAGCTTGCTTTTGCAAGCAAAAAATATACATTTATACGAGTTAGTATATCTTTTTTTTACATAACTCAAAATGAAGAGAAGCCAAAAAGCAGAGTCATTTGTCTGAATTATTGTATGAGTATTCATCCTCTCATTCGTTATGCTCTGAATTATAAATATTCTTATTTATAGTACCGATATTACTACGAAATATAATGAAGCAAATAGAGTAGAAATACTCAAACAAAACCTTACCAATGTAGTAAAGGATATAGATACAAGCGCATTAGAAGAAAATGAAATATTTTATGTACATAAAAATAGAGCTGGGAGTGTCTACGAGATATACACTGGTTCAACTAACGAAGGCTATAAATACATAGATGAAAATGGAGAAACTATTCCAGATATTACTAGCTACAACGGAGACATATATTCTCAAATTCTTTGGGTAACAACTGAAGATGTCTCATTTCTGAACCAAAATCAAGTCATCAGAGCAAGTATTACGAAGCTAGTGAGGAAATAATTTATATAATACAATATTAATATTTGTGATGCGTCATAAATCCATCAGCAAAATATACTCCGTCTCAGTCTAATTCTAAGTTATATACAATTTGATCTTCAGCTGATTCCGCACGAATACTTTCTAAAATAATACTCTTTCCGTTTTCTAGGAGTATTTCATCTCAAACCTCTAAATAAGTAGGATTAAGTGATTCAATAAGTGCTGCTTTATCAGCTCTGAGTGCTTCAATATCTATTGATTTCCAACCATCAGTTGTTCTAAATGGATGCTCAGCCGTAACAAAGTTTTTTCCTCCATTAAATGAATATAATAATCTTCCAGCAAGCTGAGATCTATCAATTCATAGAACAGTATTAATATTTCAATTATCTCCTAAAACTTTTTCTCATACTTCAATAAGTTCAATACTTTTATAAGTACCATCTGCCATAGATATTAAAGTTCATGATATAAAACACCTACACCCTCATCATGCTGGACAATTTTTATATCTACCATTGGCAACCCAAGATCAATTTCTACACTCATTCACATTGAGAATTCCACTAAAATTACAAGCAGGACTTGTTGGACAAGGTGGATTGTCTATAGTACCATGGGGACTTCATCAGCAAGATGCAGGGGTAGATGTATAGCAGGTAATTTGTGCATTCGTATAACTTGTAGGAAATTTACGATTTCAATTTACACAACCATTTTGGGAAATAAATTTATTTTGTGAAGAACTCCATACAATATTTGCATTATTGTTACAACTCGACCATGTTACATCTCATGTCTGTGGGCCATAAGTTCCCCATTTATAATTATACCCTAAATAATTTCCTGCATATTCACAATACTTATCTACAGTAGTAAAATCAGCTCATAATGCAGTTGATCAGACCGGATCTCATCCATAAACAGAATTATAATATGGTTTTATGACATATTCATATATATAATTTGCGCTGTTATTCCAAACACAGTCAGTGATAGATACATTTGATGGAGCATGAGCTATAAAACTATCCCATTCAGCTTGAGTTTTTGTAGGCGCAAAAACGTTATTTCAACTTACCGTTCTTACATTTTTACATACTCCCCTATAAATTTCTTGAGCAGTAGCGTTAATCCGAAATCAAGTACTTATCGTATTTATAGCAAAAACAACTCCAGCAAAAGATAATATAGAAAATATAATAGCTCAATATGTAGTGATTTTAAGTTTTTTAATTTTCATATTTAAATTACTTGCTTAATAATTCAAATTGTTTTTGTAACAATTCTATTTTTGTTTCTAATTCTGCAATCTTTTTTTCTTGCTCTTGTACTACTTGTATAGTAGGAACAATGAGTTTAGGGTAATCAACAGCTAAAAATCAATCTTGTTTTGTAATGACAGCTTCTGGAAATACTTTTTGAACATCTTGCGCAATAACTCATACATCGCTTCATTTTGACTCATCTTTCCAATCATAAGAAACTGTATTTATACCATTAAGTACTGTTCGCCCATTAGAATATGGAGCTATATTTTGTTTGAGCCTTTTGTCAGATGTATACAAATATGATGCTGCTTCAATAGTTCCATTTGTATTCAATTTTATTGCAGGATTAGATTGACCATCATCACCTGTACCAACATAAAATGGATTTACTCAAGAGCTTGTAATAGATTGTCATGTAAAAAACCTAAGTGCCTGTCCCGAAGAACGAATAGAAAATATAGATCAAGAAGTCGGATTATTAGATGTTCTGAGTGTTAATCATGCTCCATCAGAGTTATCTCAACCATTATTTTCAAAATAAACATCTCATCGACCAGCATTTACAGTTAATTGACCATTTATATCTGTAGCACCGTTTAGAAACGAACTTCATCAAACTGCTAACCTGTAAGATCATGTAGGGTTAGTATTAATTCCCATCTTATTCCATACATAAGCACCATTACTTGAGAGTTCTAGTTGAGACAATTCACCAGACCATGAACTGTCAGAATTATAAGTAGCTCCAGTAATTTTAAATGTATCACCTTCTACTTTAGTAGACCATCTTCATCTATTTCCACTTACTCACATTCGGTCAGCTTCACGGAAAACAATGTCTGGAGTATTTGATTTTACATCTATCGATGGAGTGTATAAACTTTGAGGTCTTAAAGCTTCAGCAGTAATTCAAATAGAAGAACCATTTGGGTCAATATATACTCTTTTAGAAGTTCATCTACTAAATGTAATATTACGATTAAAATCGTTCACACTTAAATCTAAATCTCATCAATTATCTGATATTCTTGTAAAGCTTACAGTATCCGCTAATTGGCTACTTCATATAGTATTAGAAGCTATATCTATACCTGTAATAGCACCATTAACAATATGCCAACTTGTTACAGCATTAGTATTTAATTCACTCCCATTAATACTGTTAGCAGCTATATCTGGCCCTGTGATAGTATTATCTTGTATTTCACTTCCATCAATAGTTCCATTTTGTATATTATCACCATTAATATTTGTTATACTTGCACCATTTCAAATAAATTGACCACTCGTCCATATATTTGATCACATAGCTGAATTTGGTATACCATTTTGTGTCCATACCATTTGGTGACCTCAGGCCATAGATCATCAAGTTGGATTGTTGGTATGTTTATAGGCTAAACCATATAAATTACCAAAATCTGAACCATCTTCTGGAATTTGATATCCGGTTCACATAGACCATATGTGTCATACTTTTGTTGAATCATATATACCATACATTCATGCTCTTCTTGTAGCAGTGCTTCAAACTACTATTTTTCCTGTAATAGTATCATCAACATCACTCCTAATAAATGATGTACTATCTATCCCATCCAAAGTATCTGAATCATTAACCTTCCCTATATACCCTAATAAACCTGTTCTATTTGTAAATCTAATATAGTTATCGTTTGAATTATTATTTCTAAATGCGATATCTGCCGATTGTGATACTGATGTTTGTCATCCATATGATGATCTAAAAAGTCTTGCAAATATATCTGCACTTCCATTGCTTACTACTACGGAATTTGCTGCTCCAGAGGTAGATGTATCATATCAATCTAACAGATTTGAATTTCTTGCTATAAAACTATCTGAAATATCATTCTC
>Ga0210025_1004360_pt1 | contig 12140 bp, 9 predicted proteins | sample CryGeyme20150102_FD_183989 | JGI IMG/M metagenome (GOLD analysis project Ga0210025, IMG submission 183989) | Groundwater microbial communities from Crystal Geyser aquifers in Utah, USA - Crystal Geyser metaG 2015-0102 (SPAdes) (version 2) | ecosystem: Environmental > Aquatic > Deep subsurface >...
TTGGTGGAATTGCTGCCATGTTAACGATGTTAAACAGCTGTGCACCAGGAGTCAGCGTCGTGAATGTCGACAATGGCTTTGGAGCGGCTGCTTGTGCTTTCAAATCACTGGTCAAAGTTCCCATTTCCTCCTGAAAAAGTATTGGCGCGTGTCGGCTTTAGAGTGATTTCATATAACTTCTACACAATTTTTGACAACGAACAAACTACTGCATGTAGCTTGTCAAGCTGTATCGACAGTACTTAATTCTGGATTCGAGAGCTACTTTTTACAACCACTGCACCTTCTCACATTTATTTTTGCTCCATCTTAACGAAACATTCAAACACACATTTCCCATCAATTATGAAATACGTACGACCACCGACTGCACGTGGATTGTTAAGGCTTCTATCAGCTCCGACCCATACCTTTTGCTAGTTTCTCATTGGTAGCTTTCCATTTCGGCAACAAGTGGAGGAGCTTCTGGTGGGAGTCCAGTGGGGGCATCAAACGTATAGGGATATCGTGTTTCGTCGTGAGTATGGCGGGCAATCTGAATGGAAGTGCAGCAGCGGCAACAGTTCGCACACAGACAGTCTTCTACAATTCCGTCTCCGCATCCGCAATAGTCGGGAGCAATTTGAAATCGTTGACGTGCTTCGTATCGGGTCTTGGTGACGATCCACACCATGTACACCAAATAACATGGAGTAAGTATTAACCCAACGACTATGAGGACAGATGCCCAGTACGCAAAGGCCAGCAGGACCACAATACCAAACGTGCTAGCTGCTGTAGCGGGATCAGGTACGCCGCACCAATTTAATCCCAGACGACTCATGAGTTGTCCCCAGACAATACAGTCGCAGCATGTTCCCACAAGACAAAGCGGCCTGCATAATACGTCACAACAACCAAAGAGTCCATATTTCCACTTTCCCGTCGGACCGATTCCATCATCGTCTCGGGCTGTATCACCTTCCGCTATTTCAACATCTCTGTCGACTGAAACGATTAATTTATTTATTAATGCAGAAAGATAAATGGAGTGAAACGGGATTTAATACGACATACGACAGTCGAGGCAAAATCTCTCGCACAAATTGACAATGAATCCACCTTATCCAGATCCTGGAAACGCACTAAGCTGCTCCTTACCTTGTTTTGTAATAGCCATTTTCGTAATAATTTAGAGGGGCCACTGCAGCTACCACTGAAGGATGAGACGAATGGCTAGAGTATTGTCTTTCAATTTTGATTCTTTTGGTGCCACTGCAGAGAAGCGGGACTTGCATTCAGAAAAATAATACTTAATCAAGACCGTTCGCTTCGTTCGTTCAAGAGAGAATCGGATGAAAACGAAACAATTTTAATTATTTATTTTACGGGTTATAAAGTATCTTGAAACACGTCACCGTATCTTTTTCCATCTCCATCATCTGGTCTACTTTGTGTATCTCGCAACAACTTCGATGCTGGATGCCATCCTTGGCCATCATGATGAAGCAACTACTGATGCAAACAGATACTACTGATAATTAAATTGTAATTCTAGCTAAACCTGCAGCTACCCAACATCCTAGTTACAGCGCAACCCGAAAATGAAGCTTATTTCTGCTTTTCTTGTACTGTGCCTCGGCACTAATGCTTCTGGATTCTCAATGTCCATGTCCTCGCAACTTCGAGAGACTCCGGCTCCTTCTCGACGAAACTTCTTGCAAACATCCGTGACAACTGCAGCCGCTGTGGCCGGCGTCTCTGTGCTTCCTGTTATGCCGGCCGTAGCTGCACCTGAAATTATCAGTACACCTTCGGGCTTGAAGTACGCTGTTCTCAAACAACCAAACGATCCGAAAAAGGCCCCGATTCCCATGAAGGGAGATGTTGTGGCCATCGAGTACACAGGTTATCTTTCCAATGGAAAAATCTTTGATGCAACACACAGCGACAAATCGGGCAAAGCCCTCTCTTTCCGCCTCGGTGAAGAGGTTGTTCCAGAGGGAGTTAACGAAATGATTGGCAAAATGGGTGTGGGCGAAAAGGTTCAAGTGATTGTTCCACCCAAACTGGCATTTGGTGACAAAGGAATATGCTTAGAAAGCGGAGAATGTCTCGTCAAGCCAGGATCTACACTCGTGTACGATATCTTCCTCAAGAAGGTTGCCATTCCTCCTCCATAAAAAAGATTTGCGTGGAAGTAGTCCATCGACGTACCCTTGACAAAAACGGATCAACCAACCTCAGTTATAAGCAAAATATGCATCATGCAAAGTTCTTCGCGGACAAGATTAGAGATTAAAATATAGCTAAGCGAGAACAACGTTACTGTTTCACACTACCAACTCCCATTTTCGATACTAGGAGCCCGCTCTCGCTTGAGTGTCTCGGTCCAGGGTTGTCTCGGCGCGCTTAGGTTGCGTGGGGGAGTGGACGCCATCGTCGCCGAGCCATCATAGGAGCCAACGAATCGTTCGTTGTCCTCGTCACTCGAACTGGACGAGTCGTCATCGTCGTTGTCCTCGTCGGACCCAGAATCATCCCCATCGTCATTTTTGGCGAGTTCCTCTTCCATTTCATCTTCTTGCACGGTCTCCACGATCATGTCTACACTATCATCGTCGTTCATTTGGTCCGACCAATTTCTGTAAAATGGTTCAATGAAGGGATGCGATCTACGAAGGAGATACGGATCAAAGGGAAAGAAACTATCCAGTGGGTTCGATCCTTGACCCATGCCACCAACACCTCCGTTTCGTCTTGTACCCGCCAGCGTTGTGGAGATTAACGAAGCCTTCTTTTTTCTGCGGGCACCTGACGTCTTTTGCTGGTTCAGTTCTACATTCAGTCTATGAAGTATACGTTCGTCTAGTAGACCGTAGATTTTGGCTACTCTCAGAAACTCCTCCCGAACTGTTTCGAGACAATACCTGAGAGGATTCAAACCGTGATTACATACGTGCTTCCATCGGGCCGGACTGATATCAATGTGATCGAGCTCCAAATCTTGCAAGTGCTCTGGCAGAGGATCGATTCGCTCAGAAACATTCATGAACCGGTAGAATTTTACAGCTTCGGCTCCCCGAAAACACATAATGTAAAAAGCAGCTTGACACACCGTGTAGAACAAGGCATGCAGTTCGCATTGATTTCGTGCATCTGCTGCTGATATCGAGTTGGCTGCCAATGAAGCAATGTAAGCGTCAGCCCATCGCAATAGCGCGCAGAGCGACTCACAAACGGTATCCGATTCCACAAAATTGGCACGACTGACAAAGGATGCTAAGTAACAGGCTGCTTTTTGCCGAACAAGTGTTGCTCGGTACGGATCAAAGATAATCTGAATCAGATTGGCAGCATATTCTCGGTACAAGGTTGCATGTTGTTGGATATGATTAGGATCGTCCATGACAGAGTTTGTCAACACTTTATTTTCCAGACCACACAAGTAAAACAAAATAAATTGAACAAATTTGGATCGATGTGTGATGAGAATGCTTGACTCGAACGCTGGTAGGCATCGCTCGTATAAGTTTCGCGTTTCTACAACGTCGTGACTTCCTGTTCTTTCCAGTAATTCAAATGTTATCAGCATAAGAGCGTCCAACTGTAAGGCAAAATTTTTAATGATGTGAGGACTTGAACAACAACAACAACAAATTGGAAACAACATTTATCCCCCCAAACCGGTATCGCACCTTGTCTGCCATTTCATCAACGGTGATATCTCCTTTTGGATCCTTTTTGGATGCAGCAGCATCCAGTTCGAGTTCAAAAATGGTTTCGTTCTCGTCTTTTTCGTCGTCCAGTGTCACCTCTCCTCCATCGTGAATTTTGATTTCAACATCCATTTCCAAGCATTTGTCAATGACAAATTGTAGCACTTGACTGTAATTTGACGGAACATATTCAATCACGGCAAAACACTGACGGTAACACCAGATCAGCGTCTTTTCGGGGTTGGTTCGAAAGGGGAAATTGGACGACATGATGGGGAAAATTTCCGTTTTACCCTTGGGCACTAACCGTGTGATGGCAGCAAGTGTGGCATGCAATCGCTGGACTCTGGGTTCGGATGGTTCGTCACTGGTAGGAACAATGGTTAACAGCTTCCACAAGGACGTCATGGTGGGAATCAAAAAGACCGAATTCGCAGATACAAGTGCCAATATTAAATGAAAGTAGGCATCCGCCAGCGCAAACGCAGAAGACGGGCCATCTTTCGGTGCATTGTTGTGGTTTGCACCACCATCATCCGGAATCACTTGTCCCCCGTGTTTCATTACCATTGCTACGCAGAAGGGATCAAATCTTAACAAAAAGTGTAACAGTTGGGCATGCTTGGTCGGATTGCTGCTCAGCTGATGGAGAGTGGATCCATTCCCGGCCGTCCGCAATGCTAAAAAGATCTGTTCCAGCATAGCTAGATCAACTTTTCGTCGAATAGCGTCCATGACCGCCTTGTAGGCTTGCTGGGCATTAGCGTCCTGTTCTAGGCCCAGTTTCGCCTGCACAGCTGTGGCTACGAACTTTTCCACTGGAGCAAAATGTTTTCTCGGTGGCAACACACACTTGGGGAGAATATAACAATTATCTCTTCGTTCCAAACAGTGTTGCAAAGGATCAGTCCTCATATTGTCAGTAGTTGTATCATCATTGCTAGAGTTGTTTTCTGTTTTGTTGGGTGTAACCGGTGGTCCCGAGCCGTCTTCCGATATTGTTGTAATGGCGTCCTTCTCGGATTCTACGGTGGACATCGTAGCACTGCCTTGGTCCTTGAGAGCAACCTCATTAGTGGCTTCATGAGTATCAATGTTTGATGATATGTGATGATTTTTAAGTTCTTCAGTCAGAGATCGGTTGATGGGATTCTTCGAGATTATTTCTGTCATCGTGATGGAAGATGGAACTGAAGTGTGATGTGAGTCGAAAGCTTGCTCAGCAGAAATCCCTGAAAGTTCCTCTATAATCTATAACGTTTAATCGATGAAAGGAAACACTATTCGAACACTCCGATGAGTCTAGGCAGGATTAGCAGGTTTTTTATGTTCTACTGTTATCCACTCCTTCTTTGCAAGCAGACGTGCAAGGCTGTGTATACGGTAACCAAGCCAAGAAAATATTCGGTAGGAGTAGACTACTACTAGTAGTACGTAGTAGTTGTGAGTTGTGAAGACGAGACGATTATTGAAGAAAGGTTTCTGGTATTCAGAGACTGGTCGGAAAAGGTCATGAGCTTATCTATTTCAATCACGGAAGCTGTTATTCCGATGAGTGACGTTGCAAAAGAAGAAGAAGAAGAAGAAAATAGCTAATGATGAGCGATTGCAACAACGAATTTATTTTCTGGTTCAAAATAAATAAACCACTTATTACACTAGTAATCGTGCGAGACGGCCATGAGCCATGAGCCTTCTCTCCTCGACCCTTCATATACCTTTGGCTATCGGAAAGTATGGTAGCATTCCTTCTCTCAGAGGAGTGGCCTGTTTTTGTTCTGCTTCCAGACATCCTCTGTCAACTGTGTATCATCGTCATGATATTGGTAAGAGACGATTTTCCGTCAAAGTATTGTCGTGGTGTGCTCCAAAGGCATCTCCCGGCGAATCCAGCCGTCCTACCAGAAACATCAAAAAGAATGAGCCCATAAAGGACACTCAACAACAGATTCCAGATCCTATAGATGCCTTTGGAGTTGTGGCTGCCATGTCAAAAAATCGGGTGATTGGTTTAAAAGGACAAATACCGTGGCCTCGGTCCACAAAGGATCGCACACTTTTCAAAGAATTGACCCAAGATACTATTATGATTCTGGGAAGGACAACCTATGAAGAAGAACCAGAGCAAAAACATATTTCGCACGCAAGTCACTGCATTGTTGTGTCTTCTGCGCTGACCGAGAAGCAATTATTGGCGTCCAACCAAGGAGCGCCCAATACGGTCTTAAAGGTAGCCAAATCCTTTCCAGAAGCTCTCGGACTGGCCAATACAATACTGAACAATACCGACAAGGGGAACAAAAATGATGATAGTAAATTAAAGTGCTGGATCTGTGGTGGAGAGCGCATCTACGAAGAAGCTCTGAAACACAAATCCGTCCAGCAAGTACATTTGACTATCATGGATATCGACATCGATCTTGTAGCTGCTAAACAAGATAATCCCCAGGTAGCCTTTGCCATGTTCCCTGCCAAACACCGTTGGGATCGACGCTTTCAAGAAATATCCCGTTTTCAAGGAGGTCCTACCGATCATGATCCTACTTCGCCAGAATTTACTCATGTCATTTATGAGAGGAAAGAGTTGGTTCCTAATGCTTGTGGAGAAGAAGGCTGTTTTTAATATTGGATTGTTTAAATCTACCATCTAGGTTGCCAATCAATGGTCTTCGAGAACTTTCTAAAATTTATAGTTGTACAGACATATATTTAGGTGATTGTGTCATCCTTTGCTGCGTCCATGCAAGTTGTGTCCTGCTCGTTTCCAACAACTTGTTCAATACCAGTACTATTGTCACTCTCTGAGACTTTACTCGCGTCTTCATTTTCATTCTGGTTCGGATCTAGTGCAGCAGTGATTGTTTCCTTGTCATTCAAAGTCGCTTCAACTTCGGATGTCTTTGCGAGAGATTCGTGTTGCGGCAGAGCCAATTCGGCATCAATAACAGGATCGGGTACAATCGCTGTAGAAATATTTGCTGTTAAAGGCGGCGGCGGGTTGAGAAGACTTTTGTCTGCCTGTTCCTGAAGAGTGGATAAGAGACCATAATTCGGGACAAGTTCCTTGTGGGGCAAAACAGATCCAGTCAAAGGACTCTTGTCGCTGGCCTGCAACCACCTGGCAATCGCTGCTCGCTCATACGTGTGCCCATCCGCGGCAACAACGGGATGTTCCATGGGCTCACCGGTAATGGGACACGATGGCATGTTGGGCAAAATATCCTTGCTGCTGGTGGATTCTATTGGAGGGGGAGACGGTGGCGGTGCTTTCTTCTGCAGGGTTGTCGCTGCTTGATTTTGCGATTGAGTATTGGACTCTAGGTTGTTGGATGTCGTACTCTCTTCGGTGCTGCCATTGTCCGTTACTTCTAATTCCAAAGCGGAGGGTCGAGTCGGTCGCAAGGGTGCTCCTGGACTAAAGCGTCCATCAATGTTTGTGGCAAAGGCAACATCCTGAATGGCTGTATCCCAGCCGCCTTCCCACCATCGCCCTAACAACCCCACGCCACCCTGTACAACGGAGGCACCAACTTTGAACAATCCTTCTTCCGGTAATCGCTCGACCGTTTCCGTGAGGGTTCCTACCAACGGTGAGTGCGCCAATTTTTCCGTAATTGAATGTAGTTCTTCCCGGCACGCTTCATTCAATCCCATCTGGTGTCGTTCGGTGCAAATTAATTGGAAACGATGGGCAACAAAGGAACAAAGCCATCCCTCAGGACTCGTGTAACTCAACACGACGTGATCTTGGTTGACAACCTTGTCAACCGTGTAAATTTTGCCCGGTACGAGAGGGTAGAGATCAGCAGGATGACAGTATCGAGTGAATTGTACTTTGTCACCCACAGCTGGAGGAATATCGGTTGTTTCGTATTCACAAACAATGCGCACTGAGCCTCCTCCGTGTCCCATCAATGGAACCCAAGCGTCGTATTGGGACCGCTTTCCTGTCAGTAACGTTGTCAAATCGATCGCGGCCATGCCCAAAAAGGCATCGTCCGAATCACCACTGCTGGAGGAGGAGGGTTTGGAGGGATTGTACTTGCTCGGCTTTTTCAAGCCGTCGTCTTCATACAGTGATTTGTGAAATTTTCCCATTTCACTGGCCGAAAAGAGAGCCACTGTCAGGATGGGTTGTGGAGTCGACAAGGATGCCGTACTGTCCAAGTGATTTTTCGTGTGGCGGGAGCTGTGGTAATGGTGATTCGATACTGGTTCGGGTTCGGTATTGCCTTGTTTTGATTTGTCGTGTCCATTTTCTATTTTCTTCCCATTTGCGACCTCGTCATCATCATTACCATCCTGATCTTCTTCTTCTTCTTCGTTGTTTTCTGAAATGGACGCCAAGCCGGAAGGAACAGCAGTGGGATCCGAATGTGCGACGTTTTTAATAGGAAGACTGACGTCCATAAACATGGTCTCCCCGTGAGGCCAAACAGGATCCAGTGTACCAAATATCTCACTCGTTCGTTGTTGGCTGTGACCAAATTGAACACTGGCGTAGGGATTGGCCGAACCGCCATGATGTTTGTTGCCGCCTCCAAAAATAAAATCACCCAATCCGCCTCCACCACTACCTTCGGGAGGTTGGAGTTGGCGAGCAGCTACCACGCGGACAACTAGGGTTCCCAATATATACGGCAATTCTACCTGCTGTTGCTGTCGTTGTTGCTGCGTTCGTGGATTCTTCTGCTTGTTATTTTTGCCGGGCTTTTTTGGACAGCCATGTTCATCGTTCCCATCGTCTTCCGTATCACCTTCTGATGATGCTTCTTGTTGTTGTGGAACGCGGGAAAAATCCAAGTGATCGTAGTCCGGTTCGGGAAGATCGTTTAAGCTGTCTCCTCCCTTGGCTGCCATAATAGGAACTCTATTGAATAGTGGAGTGTAAGTGCTGTAGTGAAACTCGGTAATTCAAGTAAGTTTGTAAGCACAAGCACTCTAATATTATAATATTATTGCTCTATTCGCTCTTGGAATATTTATTTTTTCGTCGCTGTCGCTAATTGAATTTAACCCTATTACTACTGTTTCCAATACGAAAAATCCACGAAACTCAGTCACTCTTTACTAGTAGTAGCTACTAGCTAGTAGTAGTAGTAGCAAAAAATGCAGAAACTACTACTAGCTACTAACTAGTCTAGTAGTAATCAAAAAGATTGCCTACTTCACTAGACTCTAGTAGTCGTAGGTCTAGTCTACTCCATTGAATAAGTTTCACGAATATACACAAAAAGTAAATTCTGCAACAGCATGCAAAAAGTAGCACTTAAAACCTTCAGGAAATAGCAAATGAAAAACACACAAATTATAGAAAGGACGTAGCTCGCATCCTCTAATTGCTTGGCTTGTTCGACATGAGTATCAAACTTTCGACGACGCTCTTTTCCGTGTCAGCAGCAACAGAAGCGGCCTTCTTGGGGGTGCCGTCAACTCTTTGATGCTTGCTGCTGCTGCCGTCACTGGACACCGTTCCATGAACGGACAAGTTTCTCTTCTTAGAAGGGCCTCGCTGAGGTTCTCTGGTAGCTTGATCTTCGGAAATGCTTGTGTTAACGCTGCCTCCTCCCGAGGCACCGCTAGCCGAATCAATGTTGCTCACGGCATGCACGACGTCAGCTTTAATAGACGACGTCAAAGATTCAGTAGCAATCATGGTGTTGTGAACCACAGGAGCAATCTCCATCGACAGAGCATTGGCAAGCATCATAATGCTCTCCGCTTCCCGTTCGCGGACAAACTTGAGTGACGGATCTACTGGTTCTCCGTCCCGAATGGGACGCAGACAAAGGAGCAACTCCTTGGTCTTAGGCTTTGCCTTTTCGTTGTCCACGGCCGTCTCATCAGAAGATTCCCTCGTCTCTGTCTTGCTACCACCACTGGCGGAAGCCGTGGCCATCGATTCCGTGGGCTTCTCATCTGGCTCCCTTTTGGTGCGAATGGAAGATGTCACTTCGCACCACAATGTTGTAAGATCATCACGGATCAAGCAGACATTGCAAGTTGGTGCCAGGGGTTTAATGCGGCCTGATGAGGATTCGATGAGCGGAGGGGAGAGTTGTGAGTACTACTACAGGATACTTGTCGGCGATGAGTAAGCAAAATAAACGTACCGTTGGAATTGGAAGACTCGCTAGCACATGACGAGGTTTCTTCTCGAGAATCATTCGACTCACGGTAGCCAGAGTCATCCGACAAATTTTCACTGTCGGTCTTCTTCTTTCCGTCCATACCCCCCGAAAGCAAAGTGGCGGACAACGAATGGTCTGCAAGAGTTTCGTATCTGCGCTTTTTGGAAGGGACATGTTGCAAGGAGCTCAGTCGTGCCAATGCATTGTTGGCGGTGACAGGGTCTCCGAGAACATCATCCTTGTGTCCGGCACGGGACGCCTTGAGCTTCTTGTTGTGCCATCGAACATTTCGCTCTAGATTTTCGTTTGCCTTGTTGATATTTCCGGTTTCTGTGGAACCTGAGCTGGAGTCATCACTGCTGGAGAGACGTGTCCCCTTGGGTGTAGTAGTTGGCGAGGAGCGTTCTTTCTTGGCTCCAGCTTCCTTCTTGGTCGTCGGCTTGCTGCTATCATCCGATCCGCTGCCACTGTTGGCCAAGGAAGCTGATGGCGATCGCATAGCGCTGTTGTTGGACACAGAAGATATAGCCGCTTCTTTGGCAACACCAGCTCCCGAAGCATCCGAATTCTCGTTCTCGTCAGATGCTTGCTTGCCACTATCAACCTTGACCACCGAAAGTGGAAAGGCCTGGTCTGAGATTAAAACTGCACCCGATGAGGTGTTCGTCCCAGAACCAGCCGAGTCGTCGCCCTGATCGTTTTCTGCGTTCTGTGCCTTGTCAGCAGCAGCACCAGCACAGGGTTGATCACCACTATCCGGTGCCTTGCTGCCACCAGCCGACGACTTGCCAGGATTCATGAGCCCAGTCACGAGTTTGCCCAGAGCAATTCTCGACTGAGGAATCAAGAGATCTCGAATGTCGGCACCAACGAGATCGTCAAGGTTGTGCTTCAGAGTCCTTTCAACTTGAGCACTGCAAAAGGTAATTTCTCCTTCGGGAGAAATCACAATAACCAGATCGGGCAACAAGGACAGAATGAGAGCCTGCCGTCGCAACCGAGCATTGGTACGAGTCATTTCTTCCACGAGCGCCTTTTTGCGAGCCCGAGATGTGCAAGCCGACTTGCGATTTGCGACTCGCTTGGCCTTCTTTTTGTCGGCCTTACGACGAGCATCAGCCAGCAACAAAGCTACCGAGTGGGGAACAGATTGGTTCATTTGTTGCAGCAACTTGATGTGGTTTTCTGAGAAGTGCAGGTTGGTTGGAACGAACGAGAGGTTAAAACCATTGCTGTAAAATAATAACATCGAATGTATCCATTTTTCAGGTTACCAAAACAAAGACTCATAACGTACCTAATTGTTGCACCGACCAGTGTTGAATGTTGGGCACCAGAGCACCTGTGGGGGTTGGCGTAGTTGCTGTATGCCCAATTTGAGGCGCACTCGCCGCCAACGAATTTGTTGTCGATGCCATATCATTAACAGCTCGATGAGCATGACGAGCATGGTGGTGATGAAAGGTTGTGGAAGGAGCCGACGAATACGATGTTGGTGGCACAGGGGGTGTCACCACCGTAGATGAAGCCAGATTCCCTCCTCCACTGGCGACACTCTGAAGCAAAGCGGAAATGTGGTTCATGGACACTACGCTCCCGTGAGCTGGCGGTGCCTGCATGGAGTTCGCCAAAGCTGCAGCTATGAGAGCCTGAGCAGCTGCTGGATTGGGCGTTCCCTGTTGATGCTGCTGTTGGAGATGACCAAAAGCAGACGCGATATTGGAAGGAAGTACTGGTGGCGCATGTGCTTGGTGGTGGTGGTGCTGTTGGGGTGCCGCCTGCTTGGAAATTGCTGCAGCTACCAAAGCAATGGTTGCTGGTGGCAATCCCAATGCCGAGAGGGAGGCAAAATCTATTTGTCCAACCGCACCCGTACCAGGAGCAAAAGCTCCAGCTCCTGAAGGGCCGAGAGACGACGTATAAGCTCGAGCAGCTGTGCCCAGAGCTTGCATTGCAGCAGCGTTCACAGATGCAGAAGCATCCGTCGCATGGCTTCCATTGGTGGTGCTATTACTCATATCTAGATTTGAAGCGGGATTTCTCGACTTGGTTGCTACGGATAATGATGATATGACCTGCTCGTAGTAGTTGTACTTGTGATTCGACAGGTATTTTTTTCCAATGGCGAACGTAAACCGTAAAGGACAGTCTCTTGGTCTATTCGTTCTCCCTGCAATCTTTGGGGATCTTGACGGTATGCCAGGCTTTCCTTCTTGTTGCGGGGTGTGGATTTGTTGCCTTGTGTTGTGGGCTTAATACTGACTACCTGGTAGTTTTGATTCTCTTTTTTGGGACTATTATTAATAATGTT